>Ga0081540_1000316_pt1 | contig 50111 bp, 44 predicted proteins | sample TabmetS2T1R1_FD_71024 | JGI IMG/M metagenome (GOLD analysis project Ga0081540, IMG submission 71024) | Tabebuia heterophylla rhizosphere microbial communities from the University of Puerto Rico - S2T1R1 | ecosystem: Host-associated > Plants > Roots > Rhizosphere ...
TTGTAGACGTACTTGAGTCGCCCGTCCTTGACGTAGAGGGCGTGGCCGCCGAACCGGGCGCCGTGCGCGAACAGCACGCCGTGGGCGTCCTGGCTGTCGATCGTGACCTGCACCCCAACCGTGTACGAACGGTTCCTGATGTTCGGCGCGACGGACTCGGGCACCTCGGCGATGCCCGCGTAGTACACGTACCGGTTCCGCGGCTTGCTCAGCTGGGGCCGTTCGGTGGTGAGGATCTCGATGGCCCCGCGGTTCTCCAGCGGCAAGGCGTTGTACTGGCCGGCCTGCGCCCACCACAGGTCGATCAGCTCCTGCAGCTTCTCCGGCTCCTGGTCGGCCAGGTCGTGGCACTCGCTCGGGTCGTCCTCGGTGTTGAACAGCTCCCAGCGCTGGGTGGCGTACCGTGCCCACATGTCGGGCGCGGACGGGGAGATCGCCGCTGCCTTCCAACCTTGGTGCCAGATGGCCCGCGTGCCGCCCATCGAGTAGAACTGGGTCTGCTTGTCGGTCGTCGCGTTCGCGTCGTTGAACGTGGCGTCGAAGCTGATGCCCTCCAGCGGGATCTGGGTGTAGCCCTTGACCACGTCGGGCGGCTCGACGCCGAGCACCGAGTACAGGGTGGGCACGATGTCGACGGCGTGCACGAACTGGCGGCGCACGCCGGGACTGGTGATCCGGGCCGGCCAGGACACGATCATCGGGTCGGCGGTGCCGCCCTCCCAGTTCGAGTACCGCTTCCACAGCTTGAACGGGGTGTTGAACGCGCAGGCCCAGCCGGTCGGGTAGTGGTTGTAGGTTTTGGGGCTGCCGAGGTCGTCCAGGTACGGCATGTTGGCCTCGATGGTGTCCGGGACCGCATTGAAGAACTTGTTCTCGTTCACCGAGCCGTTCGGGCCGCCCTCGCCGGAGGCCCCGTTGTCCGACACCAGGACGATGATGGTGTTGTCGAGCTGTCCCGAGTCCTCCAGGTACTCCAGCAGCCGCCCGATCTGGTGGTCGGCGTGGGACAGGAACCCCGCGTACACCTCGGCCATCCGCGCGAACAGCCGCTTCTCGTCGTCGGTCAGCGACTCCCACGGCCGCAGGGTGTCGGCCTCGGGCCAGCCCTTCCCGTCCGCGCTGGTGACATCGATGTACGGGTTGACCGGCGACAGCTCGGCCTTGTCGGTGATGACGCCCATCTGCTTCTGCCGATCGAACACCAGCTGCCGGAAGGCCTCGTAGCCCATGTCGAACTTGCCCCGGTACTTCTCGATCCACTCCTTCGGGGCGTGGTGCGGCGCGTGGCAGGCGCCCGGGCAGTAGTAGAGGAAGAACGGCTTGTCCGGGGCGATCGCCTTGGCGTCGCGGATGAACTCCAGCGCCTTGTCGGTCAGGTCCTCGGTCAGGTGGTAGCCCTCCTCCGGCGACTTGGGCTGGTCGACCGGGTGGTTGTCGTAGACCAGGTCCGGGTACCACTGGTTGGTCTCCGCGCCCAGGAAGCCGTAGAAGCGCTCGAAGCCCCGGCCGACCGGCCAGTGGCTCTTCCGCGAGGCCATGTTCATCTCGTCCTCGGCGGTCAGGTGCCACTTGCCCACCATGTAGGTGTTCCAGCCGTGCTCGCTCAGCACTTCGGCCACGGTGGCGCACTCGAACGGGATGTGCCCATTCGAACTCGGGAACCCCGACGCGGCCTCGGTGATCGTGGCCATGCCGTTGGTGGTGTGGTTCCGGCCGGTCATCAGGCACGATCGCGTCGGCGAGCACAGCGCCGTGGTGTGGAAGTTGGTATAGGTCAGGCCGCGCTGGGCGATCCGGTCGATGTTCGGCGTCTCGATCAGCCCGCCGTAGGGTCCCATCGCCGAGTAGCCCACGTCGTCGAGCACGATGTACAGCACGTTCGGGGTGCCCTCGGGAGCGATCGGCTGGGTGTACGGCTCCCAGTCCGGCACCGACTGCGTCACGTCGACGTTGATAACCCCGCGGAAGGGCTTTGTCATCACATCTCCTCGTACCTAACGGCGCGCTGACACGGCCACTCTGGCATCCGGACAGCGAATCTGCCTCACCCGGAGCGCATGACAAGCCCGGCAGGCCGGGCGGCAAAGCGCCACATGGCAGCCCCTTGACACGGCGTCGGCGAAGCCTCATCATCAAACGATGATAGTAAAGCCTAATCGCGATAGGAGAGCCGAACGTCATGAGGCAATCAGGCGGGAGATCCTCGACGCGGCCTGGGACGCCGCGCACGAGACCAGCATCGCCGGGCTGACGCTGCGCGACATCGCTACCCGGGTGGGTATGCAGCAACCCTCGCTGTACTCGCACTTCGCCTCTAAGCAGGCCATCTACGACGCCATGTTCAAGCAGGCGTGGCAGACCTATCTCGATGACGCGAGGAGCGCGGTCGGCGGCCTGCCTGCCGAGCCTCGCCCCCGGCTGATCGCCATGGCCGAGCACTACTTCGACTTCGCAGTCGCCGACCTGCCAAGACACCAGCTGATGGACGTCAACGTCGTCCCGAACTTCCAGCCCAGCACCGAGGCCTTCGGGCCGGCCGTGCAGGTCTACGACCTCATGCTCGACCAGCTGCGCGGCATCGGCATCACCGGGGACGAGGACGCCGACGTCTACACCGCGCTGCTCGGCGGCCTGGTCAACCAGCAGCTCGCCAACGACCCGGGCGGCCAGCGGTGGCGCCGCCTGATCCCCCGGGTGATCACCATGTTCGCAGACGATCTAGGTCTGCCCTAGGAAAGGCACCACGATGAACCCGCGTGAATCCGCCCTGCCCCGGCCGGTGGCCATGCGCCTGGCCGGCACCGAGTACGACCGCTGCGCCGAGATGTTCCGGTCCCTGACCCCGGCCCAGTGGGCCAGGCCGACCGACTGCCCGGCCTGGGACGTCCGCCAGATGGCCGCCCACATGCTCGGCATGGCCGAGATGGCCGCCTCGATCAGGGAGAACCTCCGCCAGCAGCGCAAGGCGACCAGGGCGGCAGGGGCCGGCGGCGTCTACATCGACGCGCTGACCCAGCTCCAGGTGGACGAGCGCGCGGACTGGACGCCGGAGCGGATCACCCGGCGTTTCGCCGCCCGCGGGCCGAAGGCCGCGACCGGCCGCCGCCGCACCCCCGGCTTCATCCGGCGCCGTACCGTGCCGGTGCTCCAGGAGCTGAACGGGGTGCGGGAACCATGGACGTTCGGCTACCTGATCGACGTGATCCTGACCCGTGACCCGTGGATGCACCGCCTGGACATCGGCGCGGCCACCGGCACCGAGCCGCGGCTGACCGCCGGCCACGACGGCGTGATCGTCGCTGATGTCGTGGCCGAGTGGGCCGGCCGGCACGGCAAGGACTTCGAGCTGACGCTCACCGGGCCGGCCGGCGGGACCTGGCGGGCCGGGGCCAACGGCCCGAGCTGGACCCTGGACGCCGTGGACTTCTGCCGGGCCATCGCCCGGCGGCCGGCCAGCGCCACCGTCGACGACCTGCTGAACACCGAGGTTCCGTACTAGACCTCGGCTTAGCGGATCAATTGCCGGGCGGTGCCGCGATACCGCGAAGCGCCGTGCTCGTTCCCGCCCACCCCCACGCCGGCCGGACGGGTGCTGACCGGCCCGTCCTCGGCCGCGTGCGGGAACGGAAGCGCGGGGGACACCCCGGGGCGGAACGTCCTCGTCGCTGGTACCGCGGCAAGCTCGACGGGCAGGGTGACCGTCTGCCCGGGGCAGCGGTCCCGGGGGTATCCGGCGCAGGTCCGCATGCCTGCTCCGCCCCGGCGCGCCGCACCATGAGCCTCTCCCGCCCGGCAAGATCCACGAGACTAGCCCAGCCAACGGTGGTGGCACCCGGATGAAGACCATATGTAGTTCGTGTGGAGAGCGCGTCCGGTGCGGCTGCGGCACAAGTTTGGGCTGGTCAGGAGCTGCCGATCGCGGCGGTGATGATCTCCCGGGCTTGCTCCTGGATGGCGGCGAGGTGCTCGGGGCCGCGGAAGGATTCGGCGTACAGCTTGTAGACGTCCTCGGTGCCGGACGGGCGGGCGGCGAACCAGCCGGAGCCGGCGACCACCTTGAGCCCGCCGATCGGCGCGCCGTTTCCCGGCGCGGTCGTCAGCGCCGCGGTGATCGGCTCGCCCGCGAGCTCGGTCGCGGCGACCTGCTCGGGGGAGAGCCTGGCCAGCGCCTCCTTCTGCTCCCGGGTGGCCGCGGTGTCGACGCGCGCGTAGGCCGGGTCACCGTACCGGGACGTCAGGTCCTGATAAAGCTCGGACGGCGAGTGCCCGGTCACCGCGATGACCTCGGAGGCGAGCAGGGCCAGGATGATCCCGTCCTTGTCCGTGGTCCAGATCGAGCCGTCCCGCTGCAGGAACGAGGCCCCGGCGCTCTCCTCGCCGCCGAAGGCCACCGAACCGTCCAGCAGCCCGGGCACGAACCACTTGAACCCGACCGGGACCTCCAGCAGCTCCCGGTCCAGGCCCTCCGCTACTCGGTCGATCATCGAGGAGCTGACCAGCGTCTTCCCTACCGCGGCCGCGGACGGCCAGCCGTCCCGGTGCCGGTACAGATAGTCGATGGCGACCGCGAGGTAGTGGTTGGGGTTGAGCAGGCCGGCGTCCGGCGTGACGATGCCGTGCCGGTCCGCGTCGGTGTCGTTTCCGGTCGCGACGGCGAACTCCTGCTGCCGGCCGATCAGCGCGGCCATGGCGAACGGCGAGGAGCAGTCCATCCGGATCTTGCCGTCCCAGTCCAGCGTCATGAACCGGAAGGTGGCGTCCACCACCGGGTTGACAACGGTCAGGTCGAGACCGTACCGGTCGCCGATCTCGCCCCAGTAGGCCACGCTCGCCCCGCCCAGTGGGTCGGCGCCGATGCGAACCCCGGCCGCCCTGATCGCGGCCAGGTCCACGACCTGCTCGAGCGCGGCGACGTAGCTGTCGAGGAAATCGAACTTCCCGGCGGCCGAGGCCGCCCGGGCGGAGGAGACGCGGCGCACCCCCTTCAGCCCGTCCGCCAGCAGTTCGTTCGCCCGGTCCTGGATCTGCCGGGTGATGTCGGTTCCGGCCGGCCCGCCGTCGGGCGGGTTGTACTTGAAGCCGCCGTCCTGCGGCGGGTTGTGCGACGGGGTGACCACGATCCCGTCGGCGCGCGGGCCCGTCCCCGCCGCATTATGCGCCAGGATCGCGCGGGACACGGCGGGTGTCGGCGTGTACCCGCCGCGGACGTCGACCATGACACGGACCTCGTTAGCCGCGAGCACCTCCAGCGCGCTGACCTGCGCGGGCTCGGAGAGCGCGTGGGTGTCGGCGCCCAGGTACAGCGGGCCGTCGATTCCCTGGCTGGCCCGGTACTCGCAGATCGCCTGGGTGGTGGCCAGGATGTGGTCCTCGTTGAACGTCGCCGTGAACGCCGACCCGCGATGCCCCGACGTGCCGAACGACACCCGCTGCACGGGATCGCCGGGATCGGGGTGCACCGTGTAGTACGCGGTGACCAGCTTCGCGACGTCTACCAGGTCTTCAGCGGCAGCGGGCCGCCCGGCGCGCGGGTCTGTCATGTCGCCCATCCTGGCACGCCGGGCAGGTGCTGAACACGCCTGCCCGGCGCGGTGCCAGGGCCGGGCGCCGGTCAGGCCGGGATTACCTCCAGATGAGGATCAACCGGGCAGGGCCCGGCGTACCCGCCGGCGGAAGCGGTCGGCCAGCACCTTGGCCAGGCTCTTGGTGTCCAGGTCGCGGACGATCTCCTCGGCGGTCTGGCCGCCCGCCCCGCCGGCGATGAACGCGCCGATCGTGGCGCGGACGGCGGCCTCGACGGGCACCACCGGCGGCGCGGGCCCGTCGCCCGCGGCCAGGTCCGGCCCGTCGCCCGCGGCCAGGTCCGGCCTGCCGGCGGCCAGGTCCGGCTCGTCCGCGGGTAGTTTGCCCAGCGAGGAGATGTCACCGACGATGTTCACGCCGAGCGCCTCGATGCCGGCGGCCATCTTGGCACTGATCTCCGCGGCGCGGGCCAGTGCCCAGGCCGGAGTCGCGATCGTCGGTTCGTCCGGCGACGGTCGGCGGGCGTCCTTCATGTGCTCGACCGCGCCGTAGCGCATGAACCTGGCGTAGTCGCGGTGCGGCCAGCCGCGGCGGCTGAATTCGGAGTTGAGCAGCCGGACGAGTTCGGCTTCCGCCGCGGTGAGGGACCGGTTCACCGCCCTTTCCTCGGGCACGAGGAAGCCGGCGGACAGGCCGAGCATCGATTCGAAGACGCGCAGCAGCATCATCCGGTCTGATTCGTCGAGCACGATGACGGTGAGGTTTTCGGGGCCGTTCTCGGCGGCCCAGCGGGTGACCAGATCGTCATGCCGGTGACGGCGCCAGAAACCCGGCGTCGGTGTGCTCGGCGGTTCGCTGAGTATTCCTTCGAGCCATTCCAGATACCGGAAATGAAAGCCATTTTGCAGATATTGCTGCCATTGCGATGGCAGGATCCGGGTGAGGGAGCGCAGCGTCACCACGACATGAACCCGGGCTCCGCCCAGGTCCGCGATCACGCGACGGGCCGTGGCGTCGTCCGCCTCGGCGAAGAACTCGCTGCTCAGCACCACACGCTGGTCGCCGGCCGCGCGGATGTCACGGACCAGGCTGTCCCAGTAGGAGATCTCGGGGTGCGGCCCGCCGAGCAGGGCGGGCTGGCCGGTGACGGCGAGGATGGGCCACAGCGGCTGTCGGCCCCGGCCAGGATAGACCACGCCCTCGGCGGCCAGTCGCTCCCTGGCCAGGTGCAGGGCGCCCTGGATGGCGGTGGTGCCGGTCTTGTGCGGGCCGATGTGCAGCAGCCGGGTACCCGGTTCCAGCAGGACCGCAGCCATAGTCCTCCCAGCTTGTTGGCGGCCCCGCGTGCAGGATTCTAGGCCACGGGGGAGCAGCGGCCGGGAAATCGCTGAACCGGGTGTGTCGCGCCGTAACCAGCCGGCCCCGCCTCAGGTGGCGATGTCGGGGTAGGGGAGCGTGATGTGGTCCATGGCGCGGGCGTAGGCGATCTGGTACTCCAGCGGCCCGTGGTCGCGCTCGAACATCGCGATGAACAGCGTCAGCGTCAGGAACGGGTGGGCGCCCAGCTGGAACAGCGCCACGTGATCGTGCTCGCGCAGCGCCCTCCGCTCGTCCTCCGCGAACGCCAGCCAGGTCGACCTCTCCGCGCCATGGCAGTTGAGGATGGAGTTCGCGATCTCCCGCTCCCACCACTCCACGGTCCCCGCGGGATCCGAACGGTACCGCTCGATCAGGTCAGGATCCCGGTCCACCGTGTACAGGAACTTGTCCAGCAGGTACTTGCTCATGACGGCGCTCCTTCGGGGTACCAGGTGAAGTAGGCCTCCATGGTGTGGAACAGGTCCAGGCTGTCGGTGTAGTCGGCCTTCACGCCGTCGCCGGCCGCGCCCATCATCAGCATGAAGTCCATGAACCCGTGGGTGGCGTTGCCGGGGGCGTGCAGGCTGTCCAGCGTGACCTCGCCCAGGCAGCCGTCGACGTCGCCGTTGGCGATCCAGGCCACGGCCTTGCGGTCGAATTCCGGATCGGGCCCGTGCGGGCCGAACTGGCGCGGGCCGCCGAGCTCCAGCGACAAGTGCCCGGTGCCGATGATGGCCACGCGCTTGTCCGACGGCCACGCCTCGACCATCCGCCGCAGCGCCCGGCCCAGCTCGACGAACCGCGAAGGCCGGGGCATCGGCGGCGCGAAGATGTTGGTGTAGACCGGCACGATGGGCAGGTCGGCCTGCGGTCGCAGGGTGATGATCGGGCAGGTCACGCTGTGGTCGATCCGCAGCTCGTTGCTGAAGGCCAGGTCGAAGCCGGCGTCCAGGCCCTCCCGCAGCAGGTAGGCGGCCAGGTCCTCGTCGCCCGCCAGCCGCATCCGCGGCAGGCCGAACTCGCGTTCCTCGTTGTACCAGTTCGCGTCGAAGAACGGCGCCTTGCCCACCAGGAACTGCGGCATGTTGTCCAGCCACAGCTGGTGGAAGTGGTCGCTGCCGACCATGACCAGGACGTCGGGCTCGGCCCGGGTGAGCGTCTGGCGGAACGCCTCGATCTTGGCCACCCACTCGTCGGCGAAGGGCGGCCGGTCCGAGCCGGCCGAGGTGCTGGCCCGGTAGTAGAACGGGTGGTGGGTCGAGGCGATGACCGCGGCGACGGTAGCCATGCGGCTGCTCCCTTCTTAGTCGGCGCCGTCCGTGGGATCGACGTAGACGGCGTTGCGGTCGACGGTCATGTACACGTCCATGCCGATCGGGCGGCGGCGCTCCTCGGCGATCTGCCCGAGCAGGCCGGCCGCGCGAGCCAGCAAGGCGAAGCCGCGGAGCAGTTCGACGGGCAGGCCGAGGTCGGCCAGCGCGGCCCCGCACACGCCCGCCCCGTTCAGCGGCAGCCTGCGGCCGAGCACCTGCTCGTGCACCCGGCCGATCGCCTCGAACAGCCGCAGGTGCGGCCCGCGCAGGTCCTCTTCTGAGGCGATCCCGATCAGCACCGGCGTGCGCGGGTCGGTCACCTTGTGCACCGGGTGCCCGAGCCCCGGGACGAAACGCCCGGCCGCCTTGGTCTGCTCGACCGCCGAAAGCGCGACCGCGTCCCAGCCTTCGTCGGTCGACGGCAACGTGCCGTCCAGCCCCGAGAGCACCTCGTGCAGGTAGCGCCCGCAGTCTTCGGTTACGCCGAGGAACCGGGACCCGCCGCCGAGCAGCCCGGCGGCCAGCGCCCCCTGCAGCGAGTCCGGGGCGGACAGGTAGGTGACCCGCGCGGCGATCGCGGTCGGGGTGAAGCCGTGGTCGGCCAGCGCCACCAGCACCGCCTCGAACACCCGGGTCTCGGACGGGGTCGGCCGCCGCAGCGTGACCAGCCAGAAGGCGAGCTCGCCGAAGCTGACCTTGCCCATCAGGTCGGCGGTCAGGTCCTGGCCGAGCAGCCTGATCTGGTCGGGGGTCGAGGTGCCGAGCGACGTGGGGAAGGACGGTCCCGGAGAGTCGCTCATGCGTCCGCCTCCGGTTCGGCCAGCCAGCGGCGGATCTCGTCGCCGTGCTGGTCCAGGGACGGCGGCGGCAGCCGGTAGCTGGCCGGGGTCGCGGAGAACCTGATCGGGTGGCGCACCGACGGGATCGCCTCGTCGCCCTTGCCCACGACGACGACCGGGTCGAGCCCCACCTCGTCGGCGAACGCTACGCCCTGGTCGATGGTGTTGATCGGCCCGCAGGGCACCCCGGCCGCGGTCAGCTCGCGGAACCACTCCATCTTGGGTCGGGTCTGCAGCCGCTCGACCAGCAGCGGCCGCAGCTCATCCCGGTTGGCCGTGCGGTCCTCGTTCCGGCCGAACCGCGGGTCGTCGGGCAGTTCGGGCAGGCCGAGCGCCTCGGCCAGCTTGCGGAACTGGATGTCGTTGCCCGCGGTGATGATCAGCTCGCCGTCGGAGCAGGGCAGCGGCTCGTAGGGGAACAGGCTCGGGTGGCTGTTGCCCATCCGGAACGGCACCACCCCGCCCGCGACGAAGGCGCCGGTCTGGTTCACGAGCCCGGACATGGCCGAGGCCAGCAGGCTGATCTCGACGTGCTGGCCGCGGCCGGTCTCGTGCCTGTGGTTGAGCGCGGCCAGGACCCCGATGGTGGCGTGCAGGCCGGAGATCACGTCGAACACCGCCACGCCGGCCCGGTACGGCTCGCCCTCCGGGTCTCCCGTCACGCTCATCAGCCCGGAGGTGGCCTGGACGATAAGGTCGTACCCGGGTAGCGCGGCGCCCTTGGGCCCGCTGCCGAAACCGCTGATCGAGGCGTACACGATGGCCGGGTTGGCGGCCGAGACGGAGTCGTAGTCGAGCCCGAAGCGGGCCAGGCCGCCCGGCTTGAAGTTCTCGACGAACACGTCGGCGCGCCGCGCGAGCTCGTGCGCCGCGGCCAGGTCGCCAGAATCGCGCAGGTCGAGCGCTACCGAGCGTTTGTTGCGGTTGACGCTGAGGTAATAGGTCGAGATGCCGTCCCGGACCGGCGGCTGCCAGGTGCGGGTGTCGTCGCCGCCCGGGCCCTCGACCTTGACCACCTCCGCGCCCATGTCGGCCAGCAGCATCGTCGCGTACGGTCCGGCCAGGATCCGGGAGAAGTCCGCCACCAGCAGCCCGGCCAGCGGCCCGTCCGCCTGGTCCACCGTCATCGTATGACCGGTCCTTTCGTCGGGTTTGTCCGTCATGCGGACAATCGTCCATGATCAGCGTACGGACCAGCCTAGGCCCGCGAAAGGGCCTGTCAAGGCCGGCCACCAGGTAGGTGGCTTGACAGCCGTGCCGCCGCTGGCCGACAGTGACAATGGTTATGCCGAACGGTCGTATAGCGGACGCTTGTCCGTAGAGAACTCGCGGAGGCTTCGATGGCGAATCCCGACGAGGTGGCAGCGGGCCGCCCGGTGGTGTTGCGCGGTGGCACGGTGCTCACCATGGACGACGCTCATACCATCCTCGCAGACGCGGACGTGCTGGTAACCGGCGATAGGATCGCCGCGGTAGGACCGCGGCTCGAGGCACCGGACAACGCGCTCGAGATCGACGCGAGCGGCGGCATCGTGATGCCGGGGATGATCGATACGCACCGGCACATGTGGCAGACGGCGATGCGCGCCTACGGCGCGGACTGGACGCTGACCCAGTACTTCGTCTGGAACTACCTGGAGCACGGCCGGAAGTTCCGGCCCGAGGACATCGCCGCGGGCAACAGCGTCTCGGCCTGGGAGGCTCTCGAGGCCGGCGTGACCACCAGCGTGGACTGGTCGCACAACCTGCACACCCCCGATCATGCCGAAGCCGCCGTCGACGCGCTCCGCGCGGTGCCCGGGCGGTTCGTCCTGGCTTACGGGAACATCCAGGCCGGCCCGTGGGAGTGGACTGCCGACCCGGGCCTCCGGTCGTTCTTCGACCGGCACGCCGCGGACGACATGCTCGGGTTCCAGATCGCCTTCGACGTCACCGGCGACCCGGCCTTCCCGGAGAAGGCGGCGTTCGAGGTGGCCCGCGAGCTCGGCCTGGCCGTCACCACCCACGCCGGGGTGTGGGGGGCCACCAACGACGACGGCATCCGGCTGATGCACGAGAACGGGTTCATGACCCCGGAGACGATCTACGTGCACGCGGCCACCCTGAGCACCGACTCCTACCAGCGCATCGCGGCCACCGGGGGCACCATCTCGGTGTCCACCGAATCGGAGCAGAGCGCGGGGCAGGGCTACCCGCCCACCTGGCAGGTCCGCCGCCACGGCATCCCGGTCGCCCTGTCCATGGACACCAGCGTGTGGTGGAGCGGCGACCTGTTCTCGGCCATGCGCACGACCCTCGGCGCCGACCGGGCCCGCGAGCATCTCGAGGCGCACGTGAAGGGCGAGACCGTCACCCATCACAAGCTGCGGGCCGAGCACGTCGTCGACTGGGCCACCCGGGGCGGTGCCCGCGCCCTGGGCCGTGACGACCTGGGTAGCCTGCAGCCGGGCCAGAAGGCCGACGTGGTGCTGATCAAGAACGATGCCTCGCCGGTGTCGTTCCCGCTGGTGAACCCCTACGGCCATGTCGCCTTCCAGGCGCAGCGCGGCGACGTGCACACCGTCCTGGTTAACGGGCGGGTGGTCAAGCACGAGAACCGGCTGGTCGGGGCCGACCTGGCCGCGGTCCGCGGCGCGGTCGAGGCCACCGTCGGCTACCTGCGGTCCGAGCTCGGCGAACAGGCCTGGGCGGCCGGCATGAACCCGGACCTGCCGGGCACCGAGGTGCTGGACAACCCGTACCAGTACACGGAGTACAAGTCCGAGTCCACCCACGGCGCGCGGGGCAGCATGTTCGGCGAGGACGGCTAGGGGAGCGGATGGCCGGGCGCGGTAAAGGGCCGGACTTCGTCGAGGCGCTCGCGCGCGGGCTGGACATCCTGGCCGCGTTCGGCGTCGACCACCGCGGCATGTCGCTCAGCGAGGTGGCGGCCGCGGCCGGGCTGACCCGGCCCACCGCCCGCCGCCTGCTGCTCACCCTGGAGGAGCTGGGCTTCGTCCGGTCCTCCGGCGGGACCTTCGGGCTGACCCCGAAGGTGATGAACCTGGGCATGGCGTACGTCAGCTCGCTGGGCCTGTGGGATATCGCCCGGCCGCACATGGAAGCGCTGGTGGCCCGCACCGGCGAGTCGTCGTCCATAGCCCAGCTCGACGGGTCCGACATCGTCTACGTGGCCCGGGTGTCGGTGCCCAAGCTGATCGCGCTGCGGGTGGAAATCGGCACTCACTTCCCGGCGGCGCAGACCTCGCAGGGCAAGGTGCTGCTCGCGGCCCTGCCCCCGGACCGGGTGGCGGCCGCGCTGGCCCAGCCCAGCCGGTCCGGACTGCCCCCCTATATCGGCCGTTCGGCCGACCAGCTGCGGGACGAGCTGGCCGACGTGCGGGCGCGGGGCTGGGCGCTGGCCGACGAGGAGCTCGCGCCCGGCGTCCGTTCGGTGGCCGTTCCGGTCCGGGACGGGACCGGGACGGTCCGGGCCGCGATGAACGTCACCGTGCACGCGGCCGAGACGACCACGCAGCGGCTGCTGAACGATCACCTGCCGCCGCTGCTGACCACGGCCGGCCAGATCAGCGCGGAATGGGCGATCTGGCTTTCCCGCCCGCACGTGGAAATCGGGCGGCGCGGCGAAGCCGGCCCGGCCACTGCGTGAACGGCGTTCGTACGCACAAATATTCGATAGGAATTGTCGTCGGAATATGGCCGGAAAGAGCCACAAAGCACCGAGCGGAGTATTGATGACACGCCGTGCGACCTGGACATCTGTGTTATGACAGCTACAAAGAGGGAGCATTGGCGCTGAGACGACAATCCTTTGCCAGGAAGGTCACGCCAATGCTCCCGGAGCCGACCCTACCAAAGCGGCGGAGAGCCGCCCGGGGCTCTTCGACTCAGCCGCAGCCCGGGGCGATGACGCCGTTGTTCGCGGTGCCGGACAGCCCGGACATGATCCCGCCGTCCGGCCGCCAGGACACCAGGGCGCCGGCGCGCGGAGGCCGGCCGAATTCGCGCCCGGGCGGTCCCGGTCATGCCGCCAGGCCGCGTAAAGAGCCGCCCGATTTGCTGACGGTCACCGCGGAACGGCTCCGCCGGGCGCTGGGACGCAGCTTCCTCCGCTACGGCATCTCCGGTGACGTGGAGACCGCCGTGCACGCCGCGATGAACGTCGTCGAGCCGGTCCTCGACGCACGGGACACCGAGATCCTGCGGCTCAGGCGCCTGATGGGCGGCAAGCTCCCAGGCCGCTGAGCCTCAGCCGGCCACCTCTTCCAGGGGCACGCCGGGGTCGGAGAGGCGGGCCGGATCCACCGGGCGGCCGTCGCTCACCAGGACCTGGATCGCGTCGTTGACGTCCCAGACGTTGACGTTCATCCCGGCCAGAACGCGCCCCTCGCCCAGCCAGAAGGCGACGAACTCGCGCCGGTCCACGTCGCCGCGGAACACGACCTGGTCGTAGCCGCCGGGCTCGACGTAGCCCGCGTACTCCATGCCCAGGTCGTACTGGTCGGTATAGAAGTACGGAACCTTGTCGTAAGCGACGTCCTGGCCGAGCATCGACCGGGCCGCCGCCTGCGGCTGGTTCAGCGCGTTGGCCCAGTGTTCCACCCGGATGTGCCGGCCGAGGACCGGGTGCAGGGCGCTGGCCACATCCCCGGCGGCGAAGAAGTCCGGGTCGGCGGACCGCAGCCCGGCGTCGACCACGACCCCGTTGCTGACCTGCAGGCCCGCCGTCTCGGCCAGCTGGGTGTTCGGCGTGATCCCGACGCCGACGACGATCGCGTCGGCCGCGACGTGGCTGCCGTCGGCCAGCCTGATGCCGCTGGCCCGGCCGCCCGCGGTGGTGATCTCGCTCACCTGAACGCCGAACCGCAGGTCCACGCCGTGCTCGCGGTGCAGGCCGGCGAAGACGCGGGCGACCTCGGGGCCGAGCACCCGCAGCAGCGGCAGCTCGGCCGCCTCCAGCAGGGTGACCTCGACGCCGGCCGCGCGCGCCGCGGCGGCGCATTCCAGGCCGATCCAGCCCGCGCCGATGACCGCGACCCTGGAGGCAGCCTGGAAGGTGGCCTTGATCTGGTCGCTGTCGACTGCCCGGCGCAGGTAGAGCACCCCACCCACCTCCCCTTCCCCCTTCATTGCGTCGGCGCCCGGCACCCGGAGGCGGCGCGGCGAGGACCCGGTGGCCAGCAGCAGCCGGGCGTAGCCGATCCGGCTGTCGTCGGCCAGGGTCACCTCGTGCGCCGCGCGGTCGATGCCGGTCACCGGGACGCCGAGGCGCAGCTCGACGCCGTTATCGGCGTACCACGACGCCGGGTGGACGTAGATCGTGTCGCGTTCGGCCTTGCCCAGCAGGTAGTCCTTGGACAGGGGCGGCCGCTCGTACGGCCGTTCGGCCTCGTCCCCGATCAGCACGACCGGGCCGTCGAACCCTTCCTCGCGCAGGGTCTCCGCGGCCTTGGCCCCGGCCAGCCCCGCCCCGGCGATCACGTATGCACTGCTCCCGCTCATTTCCGCTCTCCTGTCCTTGATGGCCTGTCTTATCTGGCGGTGTGATCAATCGCTTAGTGGGGCACGCCGACCAGGGCGAAGAACTCGGCCCGGCTGGCCGGGTCGGCCCGCAGCGTGCCCAGCAGGGCCGAAGTGACCGTCTTGGCGCCCTGAGCCCGCACGCCGCGCAGCGTCATGCAGGAGTGCTCGGCCTCCAGCACCACGCCCACGCCCGGCGCGCGCAGGCGGGTGGCCAGGCACTCGGCTACCTGCTTGGTGAGCCGTTCCTGGACCTGCGGCCGGGCGGCGAAGTGCTCCACCAGCCGGGCCAGCTTGGACAGCCCGACGATACGCTCGCCGGGCAGGTAGCCGACGTGCGCGAGGCCGGAGAACGGCAGCAGGTGATGCTCGCAGACGGTGCGGAACGGGATGGCCCGGGCCAGCACCAGCTCGTCGTAGCCCTCGTCGTTGGCGAACGTGGTCAGCCGCAGCGGCGCCGAGTTGAACAGCTCGGCGTAGGCGCGGGCCATCCGGGCCGGGGTCTGGAGCAGGTCCTCGTGCTCCACGTCGATCCCCAGCGCGGCCAGGAAACGGGCCGCCGCCCGTTCGGCCGCGTCGATGTCCACCCCGGTGCTGTCCCGCGCGATGTGCAGGAACGGTCCCGCCGTCACGCCCGGTCACCGCCGATCGCGACGCAGCACTGACCGGGCCGCGGGTCGAGGACCGGGTGCCAGCCGTCCGCGCCGAGGCCCTCGACCAGCCCCTCCACCAGCGCCAGGTTCATCCCGCAGACCAGCTCGCGGTGCTGCTCCGCGAGCTGGTGAAACGGGCAGTTGCGCAGCCGGATGACGCCGTCGGCGCCGCAGCAGGGCTCGTATCCCTGCTGGGTCAGGACGCCGGTCACGTTCGTTTCGGCCGCCGACGGCCGGAACGCGCTGCCCAGCTCGGTGCCGAGCCGGCGGGCCGCCTCGCCCAGCGCGGTCCGGCTGCGGTTGCTCGGATCGGCCTCGACCGCCTGCACGAGCAGCCGCGCGGCCAGTTCGTACTCTCGCGGCGGCACGCTGACCGCGAACTCGCGGTCCGACCGCGCGTACATCTTGGCGGGCCGGCCCGCCCCCGGTCCGCTCCGCCCGGGCGGCCTCTGGTAGGACGCGGTCAGCAGCCCGGACTCGACCAGCCTGTCGAGGTGGTAGACGGCCAGCGCCCGGCCGATCCCGGCCGCCGAAGCCGCCTCGTCCCGGCTGACCGGCCCGGGCTGGCCGGTCACGACCTCGTACAGACGGCGGCGCAGCGGATCGTCCAGGCTGCTCAGCGAGGCCAGATCCGGGCCGCCGGGTGATAGGCTCATGAGCGAGACTCTATCACTAAAAATTCTTAATTAAAGAAGCAAGGAGTCCGTACATGACCGACCGCCCGCCACTACCGCCGTTCGACCGGGAAAGCGCCCTGACCAAGGTGCAGGCCGCCGAGGACGCCTGGAACACCCGCGACCCCGAGCGCGTCGCGGGCGCGTACACCGTGGACTCGGCCTGGCGCAACCGTGACGCCTTCTTCACCGGGCGGGCCGCGATCATCGAGTTCCTCACGGCCAAGTGGAACCGCGAGCTCGACTACGCCCTGCGCAAGAACCTGTGGGCGTTCGGCGATAACAGGATCGCGGTCCGGTTCCAGTACGAGTCCCATGACGCGCAGGGCCAGTGGTGGCGCAGCTACGGCAACGAGCTGTGGGAGTTCGACGAGCACGGCCTGATGCGCCGGCGGGAGGCGAGCATCAACGACGTCGCGATCTCCGAATCGGAGCGGCGGATCTTCGGCCCGCGCCCGGCCGGAGAGCGCGGCGTCGAGTTCCCGCTCCAGTAGCTCCCGCCACCCCGGCCCGGCACCCGCGCCGCGCGCGCCGGCGCCTGCCGGTACGGCCGCACCTCGCGTTCCGCGGCACGCCCGAAACGGATGATTTCCATGATCCCGAAGGGTTTGTAGTCCGGGCAGACTAAAGATCCTTCGCGATCATGGTGGACGTGACTTTTCGGTGTGGTTTTCGGTAATCGCGTTTAGTCCCGACTTGTCGATATTCCGGACGCAATCGGTTGGCCGCACCAGTTTGACCGGGCATGATGGCCAGATGGCAGCGGAGCCGGGGTCGGCTGCGCACTGGGATGAGGCCTACGCCCACGGCGACAGCATGCGCAGCTGGTTCCAGGCTGCCCCGGAGATGTCGCTGCGGATGCTCGACGCGGCCGGCGTGACCGCCGCCGACAGCGTCATCGACGTCGGCGGCGGCGCATCGCCCCTGGCCGCCGCGCTGCTGGGCCGGGGCTTCGGCGACGTGACCGTGCTCGATGTCTCGGCCGCCGCGATGGAGCACGCCCGGCGGCGGCTCGGCGCGCGGGCCGGTCAGGTGCACTGGCTGACCGCCGACATCCGCTCCTGGCGGCCGACCCGGCGCTTCGCCGCCTGGCATGACCGGGCCGTCTTCCACTTCCTCACCACAGAATCCGACCAGCAGGGCTACCGGCGCGCGCTGGCGGCGGCCACCGGCCTGGGCGCCGTCGCCGTCATCGGCTGCTTCGCCCCCGACGGTCCGCGGCAGTGCTCCGGCCTGGCGGTCGCCCGCTACGGACCCGGCGACCTCGCCGCCGGGCTGGGGCCCGGATGGGCGCTGGTCGCGGAGGATCGCGAGGAACACATCACCCCGAACGGCCTGACCCAGCCGTTCACCTGGATCGCGCTGCGCTGCACCGGCTGAAAACCGGCGGCCGCGACCCGCCCGGATCGAACCGACACCCGTCGGCCTCCGCGACCCGCCCGGCCCGTTCGGGTCAATATTTCTTGACGGTTATATAACTAGATAGCTATGCTCGGCGTATGTTCGAGGTTCTGGCCGAGCCGCACCGGCGCCGCATCCTGGACCTGCTGCGCGAGCAGGACCAGGCCGTCGGCGACCTGGTGTCCGCGCTGGGCCTCAGCCAGCCCGGCGTGTCCAAGCACCTGCGCGTGCTGCGCGAGGCGGGCCTGGTCGAGGCGCAGATCGACGCGCAGCGGCGCGTGTACCGGCTCCGGACCGAACCTCTCCGCGAGATCGACGAGTGGCTGGCGCCCTACCGCGCCGCCTGGGCCGGACGCCTCGGTGCGCTGGAAGCCCACCTCGACGACATGGACAACTGAGGAGAGCGCATGGATGACGCGGAACTCGGCACGCTGACCCGCCAGGGGGACCGGTGGATGCTCACCTTCACGCGCAGGCTGGCGCACCCGCGCGAGAAGGTCTGGCGGGCCGTGACCGAACCGGAGCACCTGGCCGCCTGGTATCCCCAGGAGATCGTGGGGGAGCGCCGGGCGGGCGCGCCGCTGCGGTTCGTCAGTTCGGCCGGGGACGGCTTCGACGGCCAGATGCTGGTCTTCGACCCGCCCGAGGTCATGGAGTTCACCTGGGGCACCGACCGGCTGCGCATCGAACTGCGGCCGGACGGCGCGGGCACCCTGCTCACCCTCACCGACACCTTCGACGAGCTCGGCAAAGCCGCACGCGACGGCGCGGGCTGGCATGAGTGCCTGGACCGCCTGGTCAGCGAGCTCGATGGGACGTCGCAACGGCCCATGGGTGAGCTCTGGGTCGAGGTGCACCCCCGGTACGTGACCCACCTCGGACCCGACGCCGCGACGATCGGCCCGCCCTCCGGTAACGACCCCCGCGGGGCGAACGCGTAGCCGGGCAGGTCCCGGACCACGACCCTGGACTGCTCGCCTGGCGGCAGCGACCCGGCGGCCCGGGTCACCACCGGGCGGGCCCTCGCGGCGGTCAAGTAGATGACCAGGGCATACTGCATCGGCGCCAGCAACCCGGTCATGATCCGGGTGGTGCGCCCGGCCGACTTAGGGGTCAGCTCCACCTCGATCGCCCAGATCTGCCCGGCATAGGGGCTGCCGTCGATGCTCGGCCAGTGAACCTCAGCATCCGGGATATGTTCGGCTCGGTCGGCCGCGGGCTGGCCAGCCAGCAGCCGACGCTCGCTGTGCCACCAGGGGCGGCCGTCGCGCCAGGCCGGGCTGGCCTCCATCCAGAGCCGGGCGGCCAGGATCGCCCGCACGTGCGCGAGCCGCCCCAGTGCGGGCGGACCGGCGCGGAACCCCAGGCCAGTCGCTGTCATCCCGTCCCGGGTCAGCCAGCACCATTTCGGCCCCGGACCCAGCCGCCCCGTGGCCGCGAACCCGGCCCGCCGCCACCGGGCCGTGAGCGCGGATAGCCGCTCCGGCTCCACCCGCAATGCCGTGGCCAGCAGGTCGAACGGCGCGCCGAAGTGCTCGCCGCAGAGCAGGAGCCCGTCGATGTCCCGCTGAGACAACTGGACCACGCCCGCATCAACACGCCGCCGGCGAGACGTAGCGGCCGGAGTAGCGGTGACCGGAGTAGCGGTGACCGCAGTAGCAGCGACCGGCGTCATAGCGTCGTGAGCATGTGCGGCCATCGTCATCCCTGCCTTCCCCGCAGTAACAGAAGCCCCGGCTGCCCGTGTGGTCACTTATGCACGGGATGCGACGATTGTCCCGCTCGGGCGCGGGCACCTGACAGGCGGCGCGAGTTTCCGTAAGCGCTTCGTCATGAATACGTCTCGCAAGCTGCCGCGATCGATTACGCTACCGCAGGCGACGGCCCATTTCCTTGGCGGAGTAGCCGCCCAGGTCGGTGACGGCCGCCTGGAACCGGTCGGACTGGAGCAGCCCCCACAGGGGCTCGAGCAGCGGGCTGCCGAGCGCGCCGGGCGTGACCACCAGGTCGTAGGGTTCCCAGGTGACCGGCACGAGGTCCAGGCCGAAGGCCCGGGCGGCCGCGGTGATCCCGAGGCCGGCGTCGCCGCGACCGGCGGCGATGGCGGCGGCCACCGCTAGGTGCGTTGGTTCCTCCCTGGCGTACCCGGAGATGGCGTCGGGCGGGATGCCCAGCTCCGCGAGGCGGTGGTCGAGGAGTACCCGGGTTCCGGCGCCGCGCTGCCGGTTCACGTACCGCACGCGCGGCCGCGTCAGGTCCTCGATCCCGCTGAGGCGGAGCGGGTTGCCCGGCGCCACCATCAGCCCCTGCTCCCGGTGCACCAGCCGCACGACCGCGACGTCCGGAGCGGACGAGCCGAACACGCGGTCCACGTACGGGAGCGTGTACTCATCAGAGGCCGGGTCGAGCAGGTGCGACCCGGCGATATGGCAGAGCCCGTCGCGCAGCGCGACGAGCCCGCCGAGCGAGCCGACGTTGGAGGACGCCAGGGTGACCTGCGGGTCATCGGCGCGAAGCGCGGAGGCGGCCAGGTCGAGCACGAGGTCGTGCGAGCCGATCGCGACGATGGTCCGGGCGATCTCGTCAAGGCCGCGCAGCAGCTCAACCGAGACAGTCGACCCCGCGTGATGCCCCTCCACCCCGGCCGGGACCACGAGCAGCCCGTCGGCGCGGACCAGCGAGGTCAGCACGCCGGCGCCGCGCGGCAGCGGTGTCGCCACCAGGTCGCCGCCGACGGAGCCGAGCCGCACCCGGACCCAGTCGTCCATGCCGAGCGGTGACGCGAGCTTGCGCGCTAGCTTCGCCGCGGTGACCGGGCGCCGCCGCGGAGGCGCCCCTGACAGCCCGGCGAGCATGGGCACGGCGAAGATGTCGAAGGTCAGCGCGGCTGACACGGGGTAGCCGGGCGCGCCGAGCACCGGCGTCTGCCCGACGACGCCGAGTACGACCGGGTGTCCGGGGCGGACAGCGACCCCGTGCACGGCGAGCGTGCCTGTCTCGGACACGACCCGGGCGGTGTAGTCGTCCCGTCCCGCGCTCGACCCGGCGATCACGATCAGCAGGTCGCACATTGCCGCCGCCGTCGTGACGGCTGCGGCGATCCGCTGCGGGGAGTCCGGCTCGATCGGAAGGATCCGCGCCTCGCACCCGGCCTCCCGCGCCTGCGCGGCGAGCATCAGCGAGTTCGTGTCCAGGATCTCGCCAGGACCCGGCTCGGTTCCGTTCGGCACTATCTCGTCGCCTGTGGGGAGGATCAGGATAAGGGGTCTCTTCCGGACGGAAAGCTGCTTCGCGCCGGCCGCGAGCGCCGCGGCCAGGTCGGCGGGACGCAGCCGGTGGCCTTCCGGGAGCAGGAGCTCGCCGGCGCTGACGTCCTCGCCGATGGAGCGGACGTGCTGGTAAGGAGGGACGGCGGCGAGCAGTTCGGCCCGGTCGTCGGTGTCGTAGTGCACGTGCTCGCGCATCACGACCGCGTCCCGGCCGGCGGGCATGGGGTCGCCGGTGTCGATCACGTCGTAGGCGCCGGGGGCCAGGTAGACGGGGCTTGTCTCGCTCGCGCCGAGGGTGTCTGCTGCGCGGATCGCGATACCGTCCATCCCGGCGGCGTCGAACGGCGGCGAGGAGCGGGTCGCCCATACCGGGGCGGCGGTAACCAGGCCGGCCGCCTCAGTGACCGGCACGGTAATGGCGGGCAGCCGTTCCGGGCAGCCCGCCGCGTCCCTGGCCGCCTGCCACGCCTCCAGGGCCCGTGCCGCCGGCACGTCTCGGATGAAGGGGCTGTTAGGCATACAGGGTTACGTCCACCTCAGTACCTGCGTCCAGGCCGGTGGCCTCCTCGGGGATGACGATATAGCCGTCGGCGGCGGTCAGCACCGAAAGCAGCGCCGACAGGCCGAACACCGGCGTGGCCATTCCCTCGCTGACCTTCACCTGCACGACGTCGAGCCGCCCGGTCGCCGATGCGAGGTCCCGCGAGAGCCTGGCCCGCGCCGACGGTTCCGGCGGCGGCACCGTGCAGCCGCCGACCTGGCGGATTACCGGCATCCCGATGAGCCGGAAGACCACGAGCGCCGAGCGGGGGTTGCCCGGCAGCCCGATCACCGGAACTCCGCCGCATTCGGCGAGCAGGGTCGGCTTGCCGGGCTTGATCGCCAGGCCGTGGCACCAGATGCCCGGCGCGCCGAGCCGGGCGACGGCGGTCGCGGTCTCGTCTCGCGCGCCGACCGAGGAGCCGGCCGAGATCACGATGACGTCACTGGATTCCAGCGCCGCGCGCAGCGCTTCCTCTAGGGCGGCCGGGTCGTCGGGGATGATGCCGCCGAGGACTGGGGTGCCGCCAGCGTCTTCGACCAGCGCGGCGAGTGCCGCGGCGGTCGCGTCGCGCACCTGACCTGGTTTGAGCGCCTGCGTTTCCGGGGGAACGACCTCGTCGCCGGTGGAGAAGATCGTGACGACCGGCCTGACCTGCACGCGCACGCTCGTCACCCCCGCCGCGGCGAGCATGCCCAGGTCCTGAGGGCGGAGCACGCGCCCGTCCGGGATGATTTCCTGGCCTATCCTCGCGTCCTCGTCGGCGCGCACCATGCCGTCGCCCGGCGCGACCGGGCGGACGACCTCGATCGTGCCTGGCATCGTCTCGGCGGTGTACTCGATCATCACCACCGCGTCCGCGCCACGCGGCAGCGCGCCGCCGGTCGGCATGGACATCGCACAGCCTGGGGCGACGCCGATGTCCGGCTCGGTGCCCATCAGTACGGCGCCGGTAACGGTGAGGTAGCCGGGCAGGCCCTCGGAGACCCCGTACGTGTCGGCGGCACGGACGGCGTACCCGTCGACGGTCGACCGGGCGAACCCAGGTAGCGGGTGCGGGGCGGTGACGGGACGCGCCGGGACGCGCCGCAGCGCTTCGCCGACCGAGATCGTTTCGGCTGGCGTCCGGCGCCCCGGGCGGAATCCGGTTAGGGCCTCCGCCACCGTGCGGGTGGTGAAGAACTCCCGGCCTGCCGGCTCAGTCTTCGTCGCGACTCCCGTTGTTCTCGCTGGCCGCCAGCTTGAGTACGCTCGACACCGGGCCGAGCGCCACCTGGCCGAGCCCGCAGATGCTGGTCCGGCGCATCACCTCGGCGAGGTCGCGGACCTCCCTGTTCACGTCGGCGGGTCCGCCGCCTCGCTTGAGCAGGTCGTCGAGGATGATGTGCGCCTTGGCCGACCCGACCCGGCACGGCACGCACTTGCCGCAGGATTCGTCGCGGAAGAACCGCAGCACGTTGACGGCGGCGGCGAGCAGGCCGGTGCCCTCGGCCATCACCACCATCGCGCCCGAGCCGAGCATGGAGCCGGCCGCCTGCAGGGTGGCGAAGTCCAGCTCGACGTCGAGCTTGTCCGGGCCGATGAAGTTGGAGGACGCGCCGCCCGGCTGGATGGCGGCGAGCTTCCTGCCGCCTTCGACGCCGCCCGCGAGGCCGAGGAGTTCGCGGGCGGTGGTGCCCATCGGGACGCAATAGACACCGGGCCGCTCGACGTGGCCGGAGACGGCGAAGAACTTGAGGCCGGCGTGGGTAGCACCGGTCCGCGAGGGAGCGCCCTGGGCGTTCCACCAGGCGGCGCCGCGGGTCGCGATGATGGGGATGTGCGCGAACGTCTCGACCGAGTTCATCAGCGTGGGCTTGCCGTGCAGGCCGTAGGTGCCGGGGAACGGCGGCTTGTTCCGCGGCTCGCCGCGGTGCCCCTCCATGCACTCGATCAGCGCGGACTCCTCGCCGAGGATGTAGCCGCCGGGGGAGGTGAATACCTCGACGCTGAGCCGCTGGCCGGAGCCGCCTGCGTCCGGGCCGACCAGCCCGGTCTCGCGGAGCCAGTCGATCTCGCGGCGGATGAGGAGTTCCTCGGGGCCGTACTCGTGCCTGATGAACACCCAGCCCTCGTCGGCGCCGACCGCGAGCATGCCGAGCAGCAGTCCCTCGAGCACCAGGTACGGCTGGGTGGCGAGGATCTCCCGGTCCTTGAACGTGCCGGGCTCGGACTCGTCGGCGTTGCAGATCACGTACTTGGGCGTGGCCTCCTGCGCCGCGACCAGGTCCCACTTGCGGCCGGTCGGGAACCCCGCGCCGCCCATGCCGCGCAGCCCGGCGTCCTTGAGCGCGGCGATGATGCTCGCCGTGTCCAGGTCGCGGGCCAGCGCCGAGCGGAGCACCGCGTACCGGTCGCCGGGTGCCCCGTACGGGTCATTCGGCCAGGTGACGTCGGAGGCAGCCGGGGCGGGCGGGGTCTGGTGACTGTTCGAGTGGCCGTTGCGGCTGTGCCGCACCGTGGCCTCGCGGGCCGCCGCAACCGCCGCGCCCGCGTCGTCAAGCGGAACGGGCGCTTCGTTCACCGTCCCGGCCGGGGCGATGTCGCAGCGGCCGATGCAGGATCCCTCAACTAGGTCGGTCTCGGTATCGTCGCCGTAGCGCTCCCTGAGGGCGGTGATCCGCGCCTCCGCGCCGCGCAGCCAGCAGGACAGGTCGTGGCAGACGCGCAGTTCCACCGTCTTGGGCGGCTCGGTGCGGAAGTGCGGGTAGAACGAGATCAGCCCCTCGATCTCGTACAGCGGCCGGTGCACCTCCTGGGAGAGCGACACCAGCTCCTCGCGAGGCAGCCAGCCGGCCCGCTCCTGGATCGCGTTCAGCGCCGGGATCAGGCTCGGTCCCGGGAACTTCCCCGCCCGCGCCTCCACGCCGGGGACGCGGGCCTGGGCCTCAGCCATCGGCGCGCTCGATCGCGACCGCGCAGAACTTGAACTCGGGGATCTTGCCGAACGGGTCGATCTCGTCGATCGTCAGCAGGTTCGCTGCCGCCTCTCTGAAGTGGAACGGGATGAAGCAGTTGCCGCGCGCCTCGCGGTGCGAGACCTTCGCCTCAAGCTCGATCACGCCGCGCCGCGAGCTGACCCGCGCCATGTCCCCGTCGGCCAGCCCGAGTTCGGCGGCGTCGTCCGGGTGGAGGAACACCAGCGCCTTCGGCGAGATCGCGTCGAGCGCGTAGGACCGGCGGGTCATCGACCCGGTATGCCAGTGCTCGAGCATCCGGCCGGTGTTCAGCACGAACGGGTAGTCCTCGTCGGGCAGTTCCCTGGCGGGCAGCCACTCGGCGGGCACCAGGTGCGCGAGCCCGTCGTTGGTGTTGAACTTCTCGGTGAACATCACCACGGTCCCGTCGCTGTGCTCCGGGTCCGGGTTCGGGTACAGCTTGCCGGTCGGGCCGAGGTTGTCGTAGGTCAGGTTCTTATAGCTGGGGATGACCGAGACCATCTCCTCGAAGATGTCCCGGGGTGTTTGGTAATCCCAGCTGAGCCCGATCCTGTTCGCGATGTCCTGCACGACCTCCCAGTCGACCCGCGCCTGGCCTGGGGTGTCGAGCACCTTGCGGCCGAGCTGCACCCGGCGGTCGGTGTTGGTGTAGGTGCCGTCCTTTTCCAGGTAAGAGGACGCGGGCAGGATGACATCGGCGAACTCGGCCGTCTCGGTGAGGAAGATGTCCTGCACGACGAGGAACTCGAGCTTGGACAGTGCCTTGCGGACCTTGTTGATGTTCGGGTCGGACAGGAACGGGTTCTCGCCCAGCATGTACATGCCGCGCACCCCGCCCTTGAGCGCGGAGCCGATGATCTCGGTGACCGTCAGGCCCTTCGCCGGGTCCAGGTCGGCAGCGCCCCAGGCCTGCTCGAACCTGGCCTTGACGCCGGGGTCGTCGGCCTTGGCGTAGTCCGGGTAGAACATCGGGATCAGGCCCATGTCGGAGGCGCCCTGCACGTTGTTCTGTCCGCGCAGCGGGTGCAGGCCGGCGCCGGGCTTGCCGATGTTCCCGGTGATCCCGCACATCGCGATCAGGCAGCGCGCGTTGTCGGTGCCGGTGGTGTGCTGGGAGATGCCCATTCCCCAGTAGATGACACCGGACCGTGCCTCGCCCCAGATCCGGGCTACCCGGCGGATCACGTCGGCGGGCACGCCGGTGATCTGCTCGACGCGTACCGGCGGGTAGTCGGCGACGGTCCTCCGCAGTGCCTCGTAGTTGGAGGTGCGGTCGGCGATGAAGGCGTCGTCGGTCAGCCCTAGCCTGATCACCTCGTGCATCACGCCGTTGTAGAAGGCGACGTCGGTGCCGGGCTTGAGCTGGCAGAAGATGTCCGAGTGGTCGGCCATCTTGTCGGCCCGCGGGTCGATGTAGATGATCGTCGTGCCGTTCCGCCTGGCCTGCTTGAAAAAGCTGGAGGCGACCGGGTGGTTGGCCGGCGCGTTGCTGCCGGTGACGATCGCCACCTCGGCGTTGATCACGTCGCCGAACGTGGTGGACACCGCGCCCGAGCCGATCCCCTCGAACAGCGCCGACACGCTGGAGGCATGGCATAGCCGGGTGCAGTGGTCGATGTTGTTGGTGTGGAAGCCGGTGCGGATCAGCTTCTGGAAGAGGTAGGCCTCCTCGTTAGAGCACTTGGCGCTGCCGAACCCGGCGATCGCGGACGGGCCGCGCTCGGCGTAGATCTGCGACAGCCGCCGCGCCACGAGGTCGAGTGCCTCCTCCCAGGTCGCCTCGCGGAAGTGCGGCAGCACCTCGGCGTAGTCGACCAGGCCGCCGGGCTTGCGGCCGCGCTTGCCTCCCTTGCGCTTCCCCTTCGGGTTCGCGTCGTTCGTCATGCCGTGGTCGTTGGCCTCGCCGCCCTTGTCCATGTCGCCGCGCACGTCGGCGGACAGGGCGCCCTTCGGGTACGACTCCTCGCGGCGGATCAGCGGCACGGTCAGCCGCTGCGGCGAGGCGGCGTAGTCCCAGCCGTACCGGCCCTTCACGCACAGCCGCCCGTGCGAACCTGGCTGCTCGCGGCCCTCCGCGTAGGCGATGGCACCCTTGTCCCTGTCGACGTAGTAGGTCAGCGCGCAGCCCACGCCGCAGTACGGGCAGACCGTGTCCACCGCGTCGAGCTCGGCGCGCGGCCGGATCGGGATGTTCCTGATCGGCTTGTTGGTCAGTGCCCCGGTCGGGCAGGCGGCCACGCACTCACCGCACGAGACGCACGACGACGCGCCCATCGGGTCGCTCAGGTCGAACGCGATGTGCGTGTCGTAGCCCTTGCCGCTGCGCCCGATCACGTCGTTGCCCTGGATGTCGTCGCAGGCCCTGGTGCACCGGTCACACAAGATGCAGGCGTCATGATCGACGGCGATGACCGGGCTCGACAGGTCGGCGCCGCGGCCGGAACCGCACGGTAGGCTCGTGTCGCCGCTCACCTGATACGTGTCGGCGAGCGCGAGCAGCTCGTTGTCGCCGGTCGTCGTCTGCTTCGGGTCGCGCTCCCGTGCGGGCTGATCGGAGATCAGCAGCTTCGTCAGCATGGCGCGGCTGCGCTCGACCTCGGGCGTGTCCGTCTTTACCTGCATGCCGTTCTCGCAGGCCCGCACGCAGGAGGCGGCGAACGCGGGCGCACCCACGTCCACCACGCACATCCGGCAGACCCCGACCGGGTCGAAACGCTCGTCGTGACAGAGCACGGGAATGTCGATCCCGGCGGCTTTGGCCGCCTCCCAGATCGTCGAGCCCTCGGCGGCGCTGACCTCACGTCCGTCGATCGTCAGTGTCACCGTCCCCGTGCTCTCCTGGGCAGTAATGGCCATATCCGCAGTATCCGTCCCGTCGCGACGCTAAGCCAAGCGCAGATCGTCAGCAAAACCCGCCGCTGGGCGGCCCTGGCGATCAAGTCCGCGCATCTTGTAGTAGGAGTCAATCATCGCCCGCAGGCGGTCCGCGGTGAGCGTGGCCACCCGGCCGGAAGGGAGCGTCAGCGGCTCGTTGAGCAGCCGGTCGGGGAGCCAGTCGTCGCCAGGCTGCCAGCCCTCGCGGATGTTGTAGACCCGCTTGGCCATCACGATCCGGCGGGCGGTGTCCCGTAGTTCCGTTCCCGTCATGTCCCAGCCGGTGACACCGGAGAGAAGCTCAGCCCATTCGGCGAACGGGTCGGTGAACACCCCGCGCAGGAACTTGCACAAGATCATCGAGTCCATCACCGCGGCCCGGTCCTCGGTCTCGATCGCCGCCGCCACGTGCGCGTCGCCGCCGTCGAGCCGGTCCAGGTCGCCGGACAGGTCGGCCTCGTACGCGCCGGAGCGGTTGTGGTCCGCGCCCCGGGCGTTCACCGCCAGGCCCAGCGCCATGGAGTGCAGCGTGCGCGGCTCGTAGCCTGGCATCTCCATGCCCTTCACATGCGGGGCAAAGGAAGCCGAGCCAGCCCCGACCGTTCGGGAAGCCGATCGCGATCCTTCAGAAAGCAGGGATCCGAGCGGAGTGCTCCGGTGGCCGATCTCGTCAAGGACGCGGAGCAGGGCGGCGGAGTCGCCGAACCGGAGCCAGGGCGCGTCGATCAGGCCGCGCTGCGCGCACTCCATCGCCCAGGCGATCGTGCCGCCCGCCGAGATCGTGTCGATGCCCAGGTCGTCGCAGCGTGCGCTCGCCGCGAGCACCGCCTCGGGGTCGCTGACCCCGCACATCGGGCCGAGCGCGAACACGTTCTCGTACTCCACCCGGGTCTTCTTGCCCCTGCCGACCCGGTAGATGTGCTCGCAGCCGATCGTGCAGGACGCGCAGCTGGACCGGGCGACGCGGCGCATGCCGCCGATCTCAGGCGGCGGGTCGGCTTCCGCGTCGCCCGCGCCATGGGCGCCGCCCGGGGCTTCCGCGCCGAGGCGGTCGGCTCCCTCGAACGTGGCCGACTGGAAGTTGCGAGTCGGCAGCGTGCTGATCGCGTTGAACGCGAGCAGGTTGGCCAGCGTGCCGAGCTCACGGTACTTCGCCGTGGCCGGGCCGAACGACCGCTCCCGCAGGTCCCGGGCGAACGTCAGCACCTCGCCCGGATGCGCGGTGGCGACCCTCGTGGCGGCGCGGACCGCGATCGCCTTGAGGTTCTTCGCGCCCATGACCGCGCCGAGCCCGCCACGGCCCGCGTGCCGCCCGTCGTGCGAGATCGTGGCGTACCGGACCCCGGCCTCGCCGCCCGGCCCGATTTCCCCGGCCGGCCCGATCGCGGCGACTCGCCAGCCCCTGCCGAGCTGATCCCGTAGCTTGGAGTCCGCGTCGGCAGCGGTCAGGCCGGCAAGTCCGGCCGCGTCCGAGAGGCGCACGCTGTCGCCGTCGATGAGCAGCACGGACAGCGTCGAGCTGCGGCCGCGGATGACGATCGCGTCGTGGCCGGTGAGCTTCCCTGCGATCGCGAACTGGCTGGAGGCCAGCGCGTCGGTCAGCATCCCGGTCAGCGGCGACTTCGCCACCACCGCGAACTTCGCGCTCGTGGTCAGCGGCGTGCCGACGAGCGGCGAGAACACGAACGCCAGCGGCGCGTCAGGGCCGAGCGGGTCAGCGCCTGCCGGGCTGAGCCCGTAGAGCAACCACGCGCCGAGCCCGGCACCGCCCACATAGGCGCGCAACACCTCGTCGGGGAGCGGCAGGCTCTGCGATGTCCCGTCCGTCACGTCGACGATCAGCGCCCGCCCGAAATATCCGCCGGCCAGCATGCGCTGCTCAGCCCCCCGCGTCGGCCGACATGAAGAATACGATGTCGCCTGTTGCCAGGGGGGCGGTGCCGTCGCGGGTGATCTGATCGCCGTTCAGCGCCGCCGTGACATGCCGGTCGAACGTGAGGCCCGCCGCGCGGGCCGCGGCGTCCACGGTGGCGGCGCGGACGGCCCGCGGGCCGCGGGCGCTGTCGCCCCGCGCGAGGGTGCCGAAGAGCTGGATGGTCACCTCGGGCTCGGGCCGGGCATGTGCCTGCTGGTAGTCGGCGGGCGTGTTGACGTTGAGTACCGAGTCCAGGTCCGGGTCGAGCGCCGCCAGCACCGGGTCCTGCCGGAGCGTGTCATCATCCAGACTCGCCACGACGCACTGTTCGAAGAGGAATGCGGGCCGCAGGCGGTCCTCCTTGACCAGTCGCTCGGCGGCCTCCGCGAGCGAGACACGGTAAGCGGCTGCCAGGGGCTGCCGGTAGCCGCGCGCTACCGGCAGCGCGACGTCCGTGCCTTCCCGCTCGGCAACGACGCGAAGCACCCGCCGGACGAAGGCCGGGTGCAGGAACGGCATGTCGGTGGAGCAGACGAACGCGGCATCGGCGCGCCCGCTGAGCGCGGCGAGCCCGGCGGCGATCCCCTGCACCGGGCCCTTGCCCGCCCGTGGGTCGTCGACCACCACGGTGCCCTCCGGCAGGTTAGGCAGATCCTGGCCGCTGGCCCGCACCACGACGACGGGCCCTTCGGCCGCGCGCGCCACGATGCCGACCGTCCGGCGCAGCAGCGTAGACCCGTGCCACTCCAGCGCCGCCTTCGCCGTGCCCATCCGCGAGGACTGGCCGCCGGCCAGCACCACACCCGCGGAACCCGCCATCTCTTCATGGTATGCATCACCCGGCCTGGCGCCGCGTTTGCGTACCGCCCGGCTCACAGGTAGCGGGCGAGCGCGGCGGCCAGTTCCGCGGGCCGGCTCAGCGCCGCGAGGTGCCCGCCGGGCACCACGTCGGGCTCGACGCCCAGCCGCTCCCGGGCGACGCGTTGCTGCAGCTCGACCGGGAAGAACCGGTCGTCCCGGCCGGCGATGACGTGCCGGGGGATGCCCGGCCACCCGCCGAAAAGGCATTTATCCCCGAACGGGCCTGGTGACTGCGGCACATCGCCACCGAGCATCTGCTCGCGAAGGTCCGCCGGGATGTCGTGCAGGAAATAGGTGTCCAGGTCGAAGTCGGGAGAGTAGCCGTTCCGCCGGGCCGCGGTCGTCCGGGCCTGCTCCCAGCCCACGTTGTCCCACCAGGCCCCGGGCGTCTCGCCGGGTCGCGGGATCATCGCGTTCACGAAGATGACCTGCCGCGCGGGTACGCGCTGCCACACCAGCGGCGCGGTGAACGCGCCGAGCGAGTACGCGGCGATGGTGACCGGCGCCTGGCCGCCGCCCGTCCGGTCGCCGGCGGCCCGGTCTCTGACGGCCCGGTCCCTAATGGCACTGACGACGGCGTCGGCGTAGGCGGGCAGCCCCTTGCTCTCGTCGGCGGCGGGCAGGTCGACCGCGAACGCGTCGTAGCCACGCCGCCGCAGGTCGGTCTCTACCAGGTGCCAGACCCAGGCCTGGCCGCCCGCGCCGGGGATCAGCACCACGGGAAGGCTCACCGTCCCGAGGGTACGTCCGGTTCTTGACAATGCGCGAACCCGGCCGAATGCTGGCTTCGGGACCAAAGTGACAAGCGTTTCTCGTGTCGGCCTGACTTGGTGAGGGGATTCCATGGAGCTGTCGCCAGATTTTGCCTTCCGGCCGCTGCCTGCCATCGAGAACGAGACCCTGCGGCCGTTCCCGCAAGTAGCGAACCCGCTCGGTCCGCTCGCCCCGCTGGCGGGGACGTGGACCGGCCGGGGCCTCAACGTCATCTGGCGGCCCGACCATGTGCCCGGTCAAGATCATTTTCTTGAGCTCAACCTGACCTCGGATCAGATCGAATTCACCGCGATCAACGGGCCGATACCCAACCGCGGGCTGCTGCAGCCCGACATCAACATGTTCGGCCTGACCTACCTGAACCAGATCAGCGACGCGAACGTGGGCGCCGGGCTGCACATCGAGCCAGGCATATGGGCGGCGGTTCCGGCCACCACCGACCCGAAGATGCAGCCGACCGTCGTCCGGATGGCCTCCATCCCGCACGGCACCGTGGTGCTGTTCCAGGGCACCGCGAAGACGGCGAACGGCGGCCCGGACATCGCGATCAAGGGCATAAAGCCGTTCGCCCTCGGCGGCCCGCCGACTCAGACGATCGACTTCCCCGAGCAGACGCTGACCAACCACACGAACTTCCGGACTTCAGGCGCCGGGCTGACCGGCATCACCCAGCAGATGGTCAACAACCCCAATAGCGTCCTGACCGGGGCGATCGCGGGCCAGCACATCACCTCCACGACCACGCTGCGCATAACCACCCTCAACCATCCGGTGCTGGGCGGCGGCGCGGCGAACACGGCCTTCCTGAAGGGGAGCGCCGACGGCGCGAACGCGGACGCCGTCCAGGCCACGGCCACCTTCTGGCTGGAGACCCTGCAGGGACAGTCGGCTCCCACGCAGCTGCAGTACACCCAGACCGTTCTGCTCAACTTCGCCGGCATCAGCTGGCCGCACGTCACGGTCGGGACGCTGCACAAGGCCTGAGCGGTTACCGGCCCAGGTAGGCGCGCTTGAGGTCCTCGTCCTGCAGCAGGTCCGCGGCGCGCCCCTCGAGGACGATCTCCCCGGTCGACAGGACATAGCCGCGGTCGGCGATGGACAGGGCCATGGTCGCGTTCTGCTCGACCATCAGGACCGCCACCCCGGAGGCGTGGATGGTCTTGATGATCTGGAAGTTCTGCAGGACCAGCGCGGGTGACAGCCCCATCGACGGCTCGTCCATCAGCAGCAGCCGGGGGCGTGACATCAGCGCCCGGCCCATCGCGACCATCTGCTGCTCGCCGCCGGACAGCGTGCCGGCCAGCTGGTTCCGCCGTTCGAGCAGCCGCGGGAACAGCTCGTGCACCCGGTCGAAGTCCTCGGTGAGCGACTCGCCCCGGCGCAGCACCGCGCCGAGTTCGAGGTTCTCCCGCACCGTCAGCTGCCCGAACAGGCGCCGGTTCTCCGGCACGATCGCGATCCCGGTCGCGATGCGCTGCGGCACCGGCCACTGTGTCACGTCCCGGCCGTCCAGCAGGACCCGGCCGGAGCGGGGACGGACGATGCCGAGGATGGTCTTCAGCGTCGTCGACTTGCCGGACGCGTTCCCGCCGAGCAGGCAGACCAGCTCGCCCTCGCGCACGTTCAGCGAGATCCCCTCCAGGATCCGTATCTGGCCGTAGTACGTGGTGACCTGGTCCAGGCTCAGCAGCGCCTCACTCATTCCGCACCCGCCAGGTCCTCGGGGTGGCGGCCCATGTAGGCCTCGACCACCGCCGGATGGTTCGCGACCGCGTCGAAGCTGCCCTCGGCGATCTTGACGCCGTGGTCGAGCGCCATGACCCGGTCCGAGCAGCCGGACACCACGTGCATGTCGTGCTCGATAACCAGGATCGCCACCCCGCGCTCGTCGGTGAGCCGCCCGATCAGCTCGGTGACCTCGTGCGTCTCGGCCGGGTTCATCCCGGCGGCCGGCTCGTCGAGCAGCAGCAGCTTCGGCTTGGTGGCCAGCGCCCGGGCGATCTCCAGCCGCCGCCGGTTCGCGTAGGACAGCGAGTAGGCGGGCTGGTCCCAGCGGTACCCGGCGAGTCGCTGGCCGAAGAACGACAGCACGTCCTCGGCCAGCGCCCGGGCCTCGCGTTCCTCGCGGCGGGCCCGCGGCAGCCGCAGCACCGACTCCCACGGCATCGCCCTGGTGCCCCCGTAGGTGGCGGCCATCACGTTCTCCAGCACGGACATGTTCATGAACAGCCGCAGCGTCTGGAACGTGCGCGCGACCCCGAGCCGGGCGATGGCGTGCGGCGGCTGGCCCGCGATCGACTCTGCCGACCCAGGCTGGGCGGCGAACCTGACGTCTCCGGCGCTCGGCTCGTACACGCCGGTGATCACGTTGAAGACCGTGGTCTTGCCCGCGCCGTTCGGTCCGATAACGCTGACCACCTCGCGCTCGCCGACCTGCAGGTCCAGCTCGGACAGGGCACGCAGCCCGCCGAACGACAGGGAGAGCCGGTCGAGCTCGAGAACGGCGCTCACGTGGCGGCCTCAACGCGGCGCTGCCCGAGCAGCCCCTGCGGGCGGGCGATCATCATCACGATCAGGATCGCACCGATCATCAGCTGCCGGGTAATCGACGGCTCGTTCACCAGCCTGGTCTCCCACACGAACGCGGCCAGGTAGATCGTCGGCACCAGCAGGATCGTCCGCCACCTGCCCTTGACCTGCACCAGCGTGATCGCCAGGCAGATCAGCACCACGAACCCGATGTTCCCCGCGGTCTGCGGGTTGGCCGGGACGATGATCCAGTCGCGCAGCCCATCGCCGATCAAGCCGGTGGACTGCGGCCCGCCCGCTACCGCGCTGGACGAGATGGCCGCGGCGATGGCGTGCGCCGCGAAGCCGAGCGCGACGGTCGCGCCGAGGACCGCGCCGAGCCTGCGCCAGGGGCGCAGCTTGACCAGCAGGGTCAGCAGCCCGAGTCCGTAGAACAGCAAGCTGGCCTCCGCCGGGCTGCGCAGCAATCCGTCGTAGATGACCATCACCACGAGCGCGCCGGCCGCCGCGCCCGCGATGCTGCCCGTGCCACCGAGGATGAGCCCGGCGTAGATCAGGATCAGGATCGGGGTGTCAAAATCGGTGGGGAACACGCTCGCCTGCTGGGCGGCGAAGATGGTGCCGGCCAGCGCCGCGACCATGGCGGCGCAGGCGAACGCCGACAGCTTCACCCGGTTGACCGGGATCGTCATCGCCGCTGCCGCCAGCGGGTCCTCGCGGACCGCGCGCCAGGCCCGCCCGGTACGCGAGTACTCGAGCAGCCGCAGCACCGCCATCGTGACCACCAGCACGATCACCAGCAGGTAGTAGTAGCTGGTGTTGGTGAGCAGCTGGACGCCGAAGGACTGGATCGGGTCGATCCCGGTGATCCCGTTCGGCCCGCCCAGCTTGGACGGCGCCACGTTGTTGGTGAACTCGACGAACGCCTCACCGAGGAACAGCGTCACGATGGCCAGGTAGTCGCCGAGCAGCCGCCGGGACGGCAGCCCGACGGCCAGCCCGAGGAGTGCCGCGCCGATCATCACGATCGGCAGTGACAGCCAGTACGGCAGGTGGATGCCGTTGGCACCGAGCTGGGACGAGGACAGCAGCGCGTACCCGTACGCGCCGAAGCCGAAGAACGCGACGTAGCCGAGGTCGAGCAGCCCGGCCCAGCCCACCACGATGTTCAGCCCCACCGCCAGCAGCGCGATCACCAGCGCGTCGATGCCGACCTGGAGCTGGAAACCGCCCAGGCCGAGCAGCGGCAGGGCCAGGCCGGCCAGCCCGGCGATCGCCAGCCTGGGCCACCAGCCGATCCGCTCGGCCGCCCGCTGCGCGTCGCCGAGCCGGGACGGCAGGTACTCGCGCCGGTGCGCCTGCCTGGCCACCCACTCGTCGGCCCCGACCTTCGGACCCTGCGGATCGACGCTCATCGGCACGTCATACCTTCTGCAACTGGGCCCGGCCGAGCAGCCCGCTGGGCCGCAGCAGCATCACGACGATCAGGATCCCGAACACGATCAGGTTGCTGTAGGTGGAGGAGATGTAGCCGGTGACGAACGATTCCGCCACGCCGATCACCAGGCCGCCGAGCATCGCTCCCGGTATCGAGCCGATCCCGCCGACGACGGCCGCGGTGAACGCCTTGAGCCCGGCGATGAACCCGATCGTGCTCGTGACCTGGTTGAACAGCAGGCCTCCCATGATCCCGGCCACGCCCGCCAGGGCCGAGCCGAGGAAGAAGGTCGCCGTGATGACGAAGTTCACGTTGATCCCGAGCATCTCAGCCGCCTCCCGGTCGGCCGCCACCGCCCGCATCTGCCTGCCCAGCCGGGTCCGGTTGACCAGCAGTTGCAGGCCGGCCATCAGCACGACGCCCAGCACCAGGACCAGGATCTGCACGCTGCCGATGGTGACCGAGCCGATCTGGATGCCGCTGGACAGCGAGATGAAGTCCGCGGTGTTGTAGACGCGGTACTGCGCGCCGAACAGCAGCAGGGCCGAGCTCTCCAGGAAGAACGAGACGCCGATCGCGGTGATCAGCGGCGCGATCCGGGGCGCGTCGCGCAGCGGCCGGTAGGCGAACCGCTCGATCGCCACGCCCAGCCCGCCGACCAGGCCCGCCGCCAGCACGAACATGATCACCAGCAGCAGCGGCACCGCGATCGTCAGGTGCTGCGCGCCGCCGAACCACTGGATCACGAAGAAACCGATGTACGCCCCGACCATGTACAGGTCGCCGTGCGCGAAGTTGAGCAGCTTCAGGACCCCGTACACCATCGAGAAACCCAGCGCCACCAGGGCATAGAGCGCGCCTGTGGTGAGGCCGTTCACCAGTTCCTGAAAGAAGAAGCTCATCCGGAGCGGATCCTACCCTTCAAGGCCTCAGACGCGTTCCGCCGCGGGCCGGCGTTCGCGCGCCGGCCCGCGGCGGAACTGCCGCTGAACGTATCAGCCGATCACGAACTCGGGATCAGCTTGTACTTGCCCGCCGAATCGATCTTGAACAGGAAGAACTTGCCACCGTTCAGGTCGCCGTGCGAGTCGAAGGAGATCGGCTGCCCCAGGATCGAGGCTGGCTCGTTCGTCTTCTTGATCGCGGCCAGCACGTTGCTGCGGCTCGGCGTCTGCCCCGACTTGCAGACCGACGCGATCGCCTCGTCGATCACGTGCGTCGCCGCGTACACCGGCGGGCCGAACGTGCCGAATTGCCCGAACTTCTGCGTGGCGGCCCTGGCGATCGCCGCGTCAGCGGGCATCGCGGTGATGTCCGGGCCGAACGAGGACACGTACGAGCCGTTGATGGTGAACGTGCCCGGCGAGAACAGCCCGTCCGTGCCGAAGATCACGGCCTTCTTGTGCTGCTGGGCCAGGTTACGGCCGAACTGCTGGGCGTTCGCCGCCACCTGCCACGGCAGGACCACCACCGAGGTGTCGGGCGTGACCTTGGCGACCAGCGAGGAGAAGTCGGTGAGCTTCTGCGAGACCGACTCGTGGTCGACCTTGATCCCGGCCTTCTGGAAGATCGGCGTCATCGCGCTGACCAGCCCGGTCGAGTAGGCCTCCTGGTCGTCCACGATCATGATCGCCTTCGGCTTCAGCGTGTTCACGATGTAGTTCGCGTCCTGCGGACCCTGCACGCTGTCCTTCGACACGACCCGGAAGAACGTCGGGTACTTCCCGCTGGTCAGCTCGACCGCGGTCGCCGACCCGGTGATGAACCCCATCCCGGCTCGGTCCATCGGGCTGCCGACCGCGATGACCTCCTGGCTGCCGGCCGGGCCGACCACGGCGACGATGCTCGAGTTCGAGATGAACTGCTGCGTCACGGTCGTGGCCTGCGCCGGCTGCAGCTGCGTGTCGCCCTGGACCAGCTTGATCTTCGTCTTGTTGGCCACGTTGTCCCTGGCCACCGCGAGCTGGGCGAAGTGCAGCTGCTCGGTGCCCAGCGGAGCCACCGGCCCGGTGATCGGGCCCTCGAACCCGATCGACGCGACGCACGACTTGGTGCTGGCGGCCCCGCCGGTGGAACCGCCGCCAGCGGCGCTGCTGCTGCTACTGCTACTGCAACCGGCCACGGCCAGCGAACCGACCGCCGCCATGGCCAGAACCAGGCGTCCCTTCATGGATACGCCTCCATTCCCGGGTTATCTCACAAGGTAGAGGTAGGGGTAGGAATCTTGCCGCGCTCAGCCGCGCGGACGGGCGAAACGCCCCCGGATCGGCCACCTGCGGGATCTTGCGCCAGAGCGCCCCGACCGCGCAGACTCAATATGCCCTCCCCGATGGCCGAATTCGTAACGCTGATCAAACCATCGCGGTTTGCGCCAAGGCAAGGGGGCTAATGTGGTACCGGCCTGGCAGTTGTGAAGTCGATATCAAACGGGGCGGCGTGCCCAGGGGAGGTAGCGTTCGGTGGCTGACGTGCTCAGTGCCAGCGAGAACCTGGGGGCCAGCGAGAACCTCAACGCCGAGGTGGACGTCGCGGCCATCAGGGCCCGCTTCTCCTCGCTGCGGCAAGGATTCGCCTTCTACGACGCCCCCGGCGGCACGCAGGTCCCGGACGAGGTGGGCGAGGCGATCGCGGCGGCGCTGCGGGACGCGAGCGCGAACCTGGGCGCGGGCTACGCCACCAGCATCCGGGTCGGGCAGATCCTGGCGGAGGCCGAGCGCAAGGCGGCCCGGTTCCTCGGCTGCGAGCCGGACGAGGTGATCTTCGGGCCGAACATGACCACGCTGAACTTCGCGCTGTCCCGGACCGCCGCCCGCGCCTTCCAGCCGGGCGACGAGATCCTGGTGTCCTGCCTGGATCACGACGCCGGGGTCGCCCCCTGGCTGGAGATCGCGCACGACAGGGACCTGGTGGTCCGGCACGTCGGGCTGCACGACGACACCACGCTCGACGTCGCGGATCTGGAGAGCAAGCTCGGGCCGCGCACCAAGGTGGTCGCGTTCGCCTGGGCGTCGAACGCGGTCGGCACCGTCACCGACGCCCGGCGGGTCTGCCAGCTCGCGCACGACGCCGGCGCGCTCGCCTGGGTGGACGCGGTGCACTACGCCGCGCACGAGCCGATCGACGTCCGCGCCATCGGCGCCGACATGCTCATCTGCTCGCCGTACAAGTTCTGCGGGCCGCACCTGGGCGTCGCGGCCGGGCGGTCCGAGGTGATGAGCCAGTGGCGGCCGTACAAGGCGCGCCCGGCCCCCACCAGCCCGCTGGGGCGCAGCTTCGAGACCGGCACGCAGTCCTACGAGCTGCTGGCCGGGTTCAGCGCGACCATCGACTACCTCGACTCGATCGGGGGCTTCGCCGCGATCACCCCCTACGAGCGCGCGCTCGGCCAGCGCTTCCTCGACGGCCTGTCCGACGCGGTCACCGTCTACGGGCGGCCCGGGATGGACGGCCGGGTGCCGACGTTCCTGGTCAACGTCGACGGCGTGGCCGCCGAGGAGGTCGCCGCGCGGCTGGCCGACGCCCAGATGGGGGTGTGGGCGCATGACTCGTGGTACTCGCTCGGCCTGTACCAGCGGCTCGGCTACGCCGGCAAGTCGGTCCGGATCGGCTTCATCCACTACAACTCGCCGGAGGAGGTCGACCGGCTCGCCGAGATGCTGAACGGCCTGCGGTTATCCCGCGACCTATCCGGCCGGCGCTACCCGTCGGCGCCGCCGAGGATCTCGGCGAGCTTGTCCAGGTTGATGTTGCCGCCCGAGACCACGCAGACGATCTTCCCGGGGCCGGCCCGGCCGCTCAGCGCGGCGGCCGGGGCGAGCGCGCCCGCGCCCTCGGCGATGACCCGGACCCGCTCGGCGAGCGTCCGCACCGCGGCGGCCACCTCGGCGACCGGGACGGCCACCGCGTCGTCCACGAGCGGTGACACGAGCGGCCACATGCTGTCCAGCACGCGCCGGCTGCCCGAGCCGTCCACGAACGAGGGCCGGTAGTCGACATCGGCCGGGTGCCCGGCGGCGAACGCCGCGGCCAGCGCCGCGGCCGTGTCGGGTTCGGCCGTGACGATCCTCGTGCCGGGCCGCAGCGCCTTGACCGCGCTGGCGATCCCCGTGGTCAGCCCGCCGCCGCCGTACGGGATCACCACCGTGTCGGGGTCGGGCAGGTCCTCGAGTATCTCCAGCCCGATCGTGCCGTTGCCGGCCATCACCCCGGGATCCTGGACCGGGTGCACGAACAGCCCGTCCACCCCGTCGACGCGGTTGGCCACGATGGCGTTCCACCAGTCGTCGTACGTGATCTTCATGACCCGGCCGCCCAGCCGTTCGATCGCGGCGATCTTGGCCTGGGGCGCGTGGTCGGGCACCGCGATGGTGGCCGGGACGCCGAGTTCACGTGCCGTCCACGCGATGCCCTGCGCCATGTTGCCCGCGCTGGCGGTGACCAGGCCCTTGGCCCACGCGTCGGCCGGCGCCAGCATGACCGCGTTGGTCGCGCCGCGGATCTTGAACGAGTTGACGGGCTGGAGGTTCTCCAGCTTGAGGTAGATCTCGGCCGGGGCGTCCGCGACGTGCAGCCGGACCAGCGGGGTGCGGACCACCGCGCCGGCGATCCGTGCCCGCGCCGCCTCGATCTCCGCCAGTTCGATCATTGCCCTGCCTCCTGAGAATGGGCCTCCTGAGAACGGGCCGCCACGGCCGCTTCGATGTCGGCCCGCTCGGCCGCGGTGACCGGATGCCGGAGCGCCTCGGCCGCCGGAGCCAGGTGCTCCGGGCGGCCCGGGCCGATCACGACCTGGGTCACCCGCTCGTCGGCCAGCAGCCAGCCGAGCGCCAGTCCGGCCAGAGAGGTGCCGCGGGCGGCGGCGATCGCCTCCAGCCGGTCCAGCGCGTCGAAGGTGGCGCCGGTGACGAGGTCCTGGTACGGCTCGGGCCGCTGGGTCATCCGTGACCCGGCCGGGTACGCCGCGCCGCGCCGGTACTTCCCGGTGAGCCAGCCGCCCGCCAGCGGGCCGAACGCCAGGTAGGCCACGCCCCGTTCGGCGCACAGCGGCAGCAGGTCCGGTTCGTCCTGCCGGGCCAGCAGCGAGTAGCTGTTCTGCACGGCCCGCGGCGCGCCCGCCGCCAGGGCGGCGGCGAGCTGCGGCGCGTCGAAATTGCTCACCCCGTACGCGCCGATCAGGCCGTCGGCCTGGGCGGTTCCGAACGCTCCGAAGGTCTCCGTAAGTGGCACGTCCGGGTCGTACTCGTGCGCGAGGTAGAGCTCGACCTGGTCCACGCCCAGCCGGTCCAGGCTGGAGCGGAGCTGGCGGGCGACGCGATCCGGCCTCAGCCCGTGATCGGCCCCGGCCTCCATCGGGTTGAACGTCTTGGTGGTGAGCCGCGGCCGGACCCCGCGGGCGGCCATCCAGCGGCCGACCGCCCGCTCGCTGCGGCCGCCGCCGTAGGCATCGGCGGTGTCGAACCAGTCGATGCCGGCCTGGAAGGCCGCGTCCATCAGCGCGAACGCCTCGTCTTCGGTCAGCCCCTGGCCGAAGAAGTCCGGTGCCGAGCCGATCCCGCCGAAGTTCCCGCAGCCCAGCGCGATCCGCGCGACGGCCAGCCCCGGATCGTCCCCCTGCATCAGCCTCGCCGCCTCCCGCTAGACCGGCATCACCCTAGCGGGGCCGCCAGGGGCCGTCCAGCGCCCGGGTCGGCTATCCCGAGGCCGCGGTCGCGGCGGCGCTGGCCGCGGCGACCGCGGCCATCATCTCGTCGATCGCCTTGCGCACGGCCTCGGACGCCCAGTTGCCGTCGGCGATCTCCGCGGCCCGGGCCCGGAGCTGCCGCCTGGACAGCTGGTAGGGCCGGGGGTCGACGACCTTGTGCTCGCACTTGAGCGCGTGCAGCAGGGCGATGAGCGCGGCGGTCCGCTCGTCCGGCGCGGACGGCTGGACCAGCGCCTGGGTCACGAGTTGGCGCGTCTCGGCCTCGTGGCTGGGATCCTGAGCCGGCCAGGTCCGGGTGGGGAAGATGCCCAGGGCCCGGCCGCGCCCGGCGCGCAGCACCCCGCTGGCCGCCAGCCGCTGGTAGAGCACCGGCCGCAGGTTCTTGCCCAGTGGCCTGATCACCGCGGACGGCTTGCTGCCCTGCCGGGCGGACAGGGTCTGCAGCGCAGCGTCGAGAACCTCGTCTCCGGGCGGCGAAGGGTCCCGGACGATGATCCGTCCGGGCTTGCCCGGGTCCTGCTTGCCGGCCACGTCCACCTTGCCGAGCAGGGTCAGCTCGACCAGGTTCGCGCCGCCCAGCCCGGCATCGGCCTGCGCGCCGGGCACCGACAGCCGCCCGCTGGCGTCGTGGGTGACCAGGAGCAGCAGGTCCTCGGCGAGGAGCATGCACCTACGCTACCTGGCTCAGCACGGGGCAGCCGGGTTACCTTTGCCTGGACGGTGCGCACTACGGGGGAAGGTGGGGCATGGACAAGGACCTGGCTGATCAGGCCCTGCAGCGGGCCATGACGTTCGACACCCAGGGAACGGTACGCGTGTAAGCCATGACCGCGACCACCCCGGCCGGCCGCCGTCTCGCCTGGCTGCGCCACCGCGGGCTGCCGGGTGTCACCGCCCTGCTGATCCTGGCCGCCATCATCGCCGCCGTCACCGCGTCCCGGCCGGCCGATGCCGCCCGCCACGGGTACCACTGGGTGACCAGCTGGAGCGCCGGCCCGCAGAATCCCTCGCGAGGCACGCTCGGCATGGCCGGCTTCCACGATCAGACGGTGCGGGACATCATCTTCCCCAGCGTCGGCGGCAACATGATCCGTCTCGAGCTGACGAACGCCTTCGGCCGGTCGCCGCTGCAGGTCGGCCGCGTGACGGTGGCGGTGGCGAACCTCGGCGCCGGGGTAGTCCCGGGCACGATCCACCCGGTGAGCTTCGGCGGCGGCATGCCGGTCCGGATCCCGGCCGGCGAGCAGGTACTCAGCGATCCGGTGAGCATGCAGGTGTCAGCCATGCAGGAGCTGGCGGTGAGCATCTACGTGCCGGGCCGGACCGGTGCGGCCACCCAGCACTCGGATGCCCGGCAACTCAGCTGGGTATCGACGGCCGGTGACCACGCTGGCGAGGCAGGGTCCGGCGCGTTCACGATCCCGACCCTGTCCTGGTATTACCTCAGTGGTCTCGTGGTGCGGTCGTCCGGGGCGGCCGGGACCGTGGTCGCGATCGGCGACTCGATTACCGATGGCGTGAATTCGAGCGTCGGCGGCAACGACCGCTGGCCCGACGACCTGGCCCGGAGGCTGGGCGCGGTGGCTGGCCCGGGGCTCTCGGTGGCCGACGAGGGCATCGGCGGCAACCGGCTGCTGACCGCGTCGCGATGCTGCGGGGCCAGCGCGCAGGCGCGGTTCGCCCGGGATGCCCTGGACCAGCCGGGGGTCCGGGACGTCATCGTGCTGGAGGGGATCAACGACATCGGGACCAGCGTGGGCCCGCGGCACTCGGACGCCGGGCTCACCCCGGCCCGGATCATCGCCGGGTACCGGAACCTGATCGCCCAGGCGCATGCCCGCGGTGTGCGGATATTCGGCGCGACCCTGCTGCCCTACCAGGGCGCCGGCTACTACTCACCGGCGGGGGAAACCATCCGTGAGGCGGTGAACGCCTGGATCCGCACCAGCGGCGCCTTCGACGGCGTCATCGACTTCGACGCGGTGATGCGCGACCCGGCGAACCCGCTGCGGCTCAACCCCGCCTACGACTCCGGCGATAACCTGCACCCCAACGACGCCGGGTACCAGGCCATGGCGGACGCCATCAACCTGGACATGCTCCTGTCCCCGCCCCGCTAGCGCCCGCCCCAGCGAGAACGTCATGGAACCCCGGATCAACTCACGCCGGAGGTGTATCAGAAGCCGCGCAGCGACTCTCCGTGGAGGAAAAGCGGGGGGAAGCGATGAGCGAGGTATCCATCGGCGGGCCCGCGGTGACGGCCGGGAGCGCAGAGGCGATCATGGCGTCGCCTGGGCCGGACCGGCCCGCAGGGTGGTGGCGGGCGTGGCGGGACCGGTTCGGGCTAGCCGAGGTGTGCGGCACGCTCGCCGCCGCGGCCGGGTTCGCGGCCGGGTACGCCCAGGCCGGGTCGCTGCTGGCCGCGGCCGCGCTGGCGACCATCTGCGAGGCCATCGGGTTCTACGGTTGCATCGCCGTCAAGACCGGGGCGGCGGCCCGCCGGGCAACCATCCACCTGGGCGGGTGGCGCAGGCTGGCCGCCGGGGCGTGGCACGCGGTTCGTGAGCAGCTGGCCTCGTGCGCGGTCGCGGAAACCGTGGACGGCTTCCTGATCCGTCCGGGCTGCATGGTCGGCGCGGCCTGGCTGCTGCGGGCGCTGCCGGGCGGGGTGTGGATCGGGTTCGTAGTCGGTAAGGCCGCCGCCGACGTGGCCTGGTACGGCCTGGAGGCCTTTGCGCGCCGGGGCGTCAGGCTCGTCCGGGAGGGCGTGACAGCCAGGCCCGTTCGGGATCATCGGCAGGTCCCGGCCTGACGGTCACCACGGCTGGCTGCTGCTGGTGAAGTGGGTCAGCGTGTCGATGTCCCCGGCCTTGTAGACGTGGCGCGGCGGGGTGGCGAAGGTGGCGTACGGCCGGACCCGGATCACGACCCGGTCCTCCTCGCGGGCCATCCGCTCGATCTCCGGCATCTTGGCCGACGTCACGTCCTTCTCGGCCATCAGGTCGATGACCCGGCGCAGCACGTCTACCGCCTGACCGAAGTCCTCCTCGAGCGTGGCGTCCCCGTAGACCTGCAGGTAGGTCAGGGGCCACTGCTCGTCCAGGATGCACAGGCTGACCTTGGGGCTGCGCTGCACCGCGAACGCCTTGGCCCGGGCCGCCATGGTGGAGACCAGCAGGTCGTCGCCGTCCAGGACGTAGTACACCACGGTCATGGCGGGGCCGTCGTTCTGGCGGTTGTACCCGAAGACGCACGTTCGGTGCTTCCGCACGAACTCCCGGCGCTCAATTCGATCCATGTCACTAAAGTAAGCGACCATGCGGCTGGGCCTTATCCATATCAACATGGGGCCGATGAGCCGCCCGGACGCCTTGGTCCAGGCGGCGCAGGCGGCCGAGCAGGCCGGGTTCGACTCGGTGTGGGCGGGGGAGCACCTGGTGCTGCCCGACCCGCAGGTGCCGCCGTCGCCGATGGCGCCGCAGGACCCGGCGCTCGACTCACTGCTGGCGCTGACCTGGGCCGCGGCGCACACGGCCACGATCAGGTTGGCCACCGGGATCGTCATCCTGCCGCAGCGCAATCCCGTGCTGCTGGCCAAGCAGGTCGCGACCCTGGACGTGCTGTCCGGCGGGCGGGTCATGCTCGGCGTCGGCGCCGGTTATCTCGAACCGGAATTCCGCGCGGTCGGGGCGAACTTCGCCGAGCGCGGCGCGGTCACCGACGAGTACCTCGACGCGATGCGGGCGCTGTGGTACGACGAGCAACCGGAATTCCGCGGCCGGTTCGCGAGTTTCGGCGGTGTCGATGCCCATCCGCGGCCAGTGCAGCGACCGATCCCGCTGGTCGTCGGCGGGCATAGCGCCCCGGCCTACCGGCGGGCCGTCGCCCGCGCCCACGGCTGGTACGGCTACGGGCTGACGCCGGCCCAGGCCGCCGAGTCGCAGGCCGGCCTGGCCGCGGCCGCCGCGCAGGTCCGGCGGCCCGCTTCGCTCGGCGAACTCGAGATCAGCCTGACGCCGCGGGGCCGGATGACCGCCGAACGGGCGGCCGAATTCGCCACGCTAGGCGTACACCGCCTCGTCTTGCTGGCGCCCCCGGACCCTGACGGTCCCGCCCGCACCATCGAGACCGGCACCGCGGCCGTAGCCGGCCTGAGCTGACCCGCGCGGATCACGCCCCGAACGTCGCGGATCATGCCCCGAACGTACTGAACCCCCTGTTCCACGGCGTTTGAACGCCATGAAATCCGGGGTTCATGACACGGCGATAGCATGGAAACCGGCATGACAGAGCGCAAACCGAGGGAAATCACCTTCGCCTCGTGGGTCGACCAGCAGATCAGTGAGGCGGCCGAGCGGGGTGCCTTCGACGACCTGCCCGGCGCGGGCAAGCCGATCTCCCGCCGGGGCGGGACCGATGCCTGGCTCCAGGACTACCTGCGCCGTGAGGGCGTGTCCGGCGACGAGCTGCTGCCTACCCCGCTGCGGCTACGCAAGGAGGTCGAAAGGCTGGCGGCGTCCGTCCAGGACCTGCGGTCCGAGCCAGAGGTCCGTGAGGTGGTCAAGGGCCTGAACCGGCAGATCGCGGAGTGGCGTCGGCTTCCCACCGGGCCGCCGGTGTACGTGCGGCTGGTCGACGAGGAGGCGATGGTCGCCCGGTGGCGGGAGGCGCGGCGCAGGCCGCCGTCCCCGATGCCGCCCGCCCCCCGGCACCCGGATCCGCCGCCGCGGCGCTCGCGGTGGTGGCGTCGCCGTTCGTTACAAGCCGCCATTCCCGATCACAGAGCCTGCAAGACGACCGCCTTCAGCTCGTCGTGGCTCAGCGGGACCGGGTTGCCCTGCATGCTGCTCGACGTCGCGGCCCTGGCCGCGATTTCGTCGGCCTGCCCGGGACCGAGGCCGAACGCGGCCAGCCCGGGCACGCCGAGCAGGCTGACGGTCTCGCCGATCCAGGCCAGGCCGTCCTCGACGGACGCGCCTGGCTTCCCGGTCAGCAGCTGCGCCGCCTCGGCGTACCGGTCCAGCACGGAGGAGCCGGGGGCCGCGGAGCGCAGGGTCCGCATGTTGGCCGCGATGACCGGTACCAGCAGCGCGGCGCAGGCCATGCCGTGCGGCACGTCCGCGGTCCCGCCGATGACGCCGGCCAGCCCGTGCACCGCGCCGAGCTTCGCGTTGGCCAGCGCCATGCCGCCCAGCAGGGCGCACATGGCCATGTCCGCCCGCGCCGCCAGGTCGGCGCCGTCGGCATGGGCCGCCCGCAGGCCCGTGCCCGCGCGGCGCAGCCCCTCGCGGGCCAGCCCGTCGGTCAGCGGCGTGGCCCGGACCGAGACGAACGGCTCCAGGCACTGGGTCAGCGCGTCCAGGCCGCTGGCCGCCGTCACCGGCGGCGGGCACGACACGGCGAGTTCCGGGTCGACCAGCGCCACCCGCGGGATCATCAGCGGGCTGCGCAGGCTCGCCTTCAGGCGGTGCCCGGGTACGGCGAGCACCGCGTTGGCGGTGACCTCCGCGCCGGTGCCGGCCGTGGTGGGCACCGCCACGCAGGGCGCGGCGAGCTGAGTGATCTTCTGCCCGGAGCCGACGACCTCCAGGTAATCGAGCGGGTCGCCGCCGTTGGCCAGCAGCATGGCGACCGCCTTGCCGAGGTCGATGACGCTCCCGCCGCCGATCGCCACGATCACGTCGGCGCCGTGCTCGCGCGCGGCCGCGGCCCCGGTCCGGGCCACTTCGGCCGTTGGCTCGCCCGCCACGGCGAACAGCGCGGCCGGCACCCCCAGGCCCGCGATCAGGCTCTCATGACGCGCCGGGTCCGCCCCCGTGCACACCAGGACGCGCGACCCGAGCCCGGCCACCACGTCCGGCAGCTCGGCGGCCCGTCCGGCACCGGCTACGATGCGGCCGGCGGTAGCGAACTCGAACGCCGCCGCGGTCATGGCGCGCTGCTCGCCCAGTTCTTGTCGTCCGGCGGGAACACCGCGGAAAACCGGGTTGACGCCCGTGGCTCGGCCATCATCCCGGCGACCGCGTCCCGCCATGCCGCGTAGTGCGGTGTCAGCTTGTGCGCCGCCGAGGCATCGCCGTCCCGGTAGACCTCGACCAGCACCACGTGCTCCGGATCGGCCTCGTCCTGGATGACGTCGAACCGCAGCACCCCCGGCTCGCCCAGCGATGCCCGCGCGTTCGTCAGCGTCGCGGCCAGGAACTCCTCGACCTGTCCCGGCCGGACCCGCACATGTACATGCACGACCAGCATGCACTCATCCTCCTACATACCCCCCGCTCGCGTCCGCGCCAGGCTCGCCCCGTCCGTCCGGTCCCCGCCCCGCCCCGCGCCCGCACGGCCGTCGGCGGCAGCCGCAACCACGGCGATGTGACGTTGCAGTGGTTCTGACCACGGTGATGTGACATTGCCGTGGTTCGTCCGCGCGAGAATGCGCGCGGCGACGTTGGGAGCGCCGCCTCGTTGTCCCCGCTAGCCCCACGCAGCGCATTGCCACCAGTCACGCTTCGAGGCGAACCGGGACAGTGTGACAACGTCCCGGTTATGTCCGGGTCAATGTCACATCGTCCCGGTCCGGGCAGACGCCGGAGCTGCCGTCCCGCGGCGAACGAAACGCGCCCACTGTGCACCAGACACACTGCTGAGGCAGACGAGGCGGTCCGTAATCTGTCGCACACATCCCGTTTACTCGGATGCGGCGGGTGGTAGTTAGCGTGGACTCTTTAGATCCACCGAAGGCGGGTGCAGACCCATGAACACGACCCCGAGTTCCGCGTCGCGGCAGCCGGCCTACGGTGAGCGCGCCCGTTCCTACGAGCGTGACACCGCGGCGTTCCAGCCCTACCGCCGTGCGGTCGTCGAGGCGCTCCCGCTCCGCTCCGGCCACGTGGTCCTGGACGTGGGCTGCGGGACCGGCCTGTGCTGCGGGCTGCTCCGGAACAAGGTGGGCCCGGGTGGAGAAGTCGTTGGCATCGAGGAGTCGCCCGAGATGGCGGCGGTGGCGCGGGAGCACATCGCGGGCAAGGGCTGGGACAACGTCACGGTGGTGCAGGCGACGGCCGAGGATGTCGAGATCGCGCCGGCCGCCGACGCCGCCCTGTTCTGCGCCGTGCACGACATCCTGCAGTCCCCGGAGGCGCTGCGAAACGTCGTGACCGGGCTGCGCCCCGGAGCGTGGGTGGCCGCGGGCGGGGGCAAGTGGGCCGCGCCGATGATGGTGGCCCTGAACTCCATGGTCAGTCTGCTGCACGCGCCCTACGTGCGGGACTTCAGCGGATTCGATCGCCCGTGGCAGCATCTGGAGCGGCTGGTCGAGGACGTCCAGGTCCAGGAGCTGGCGTTCGGCAGCGGCTACGTCATGACCGGACGCACGCCGGCGTAGAGCCGGAGTGAACCGGCCGGTGTAGCGCAGCCGCCACGCGCGTCAGCCCGCGGGCATATTTCACCATCAGCCCGGGTAGAACCATAAGGTATCCGGGCCTTCGGTCCTGTCGCGCTGCGCGCATCCGGTACGCACGGTCCAGATACAGTCGGCCGGGCTCCCGCCGACTGGCATCGCAGGAGAGTGAGGCCGTGCGGCAGGTAGCAGGGATGGCCGCGACCGCGGGCACGCGCCTGGTGGAGCTGCCCGGACGTGGCGTCACGCGGGTCTGGGAATGCCCCGGCCCCCGCGGCGCCGAGACGCTCATGCTCATCCACGGGGTCACCTTCACGGCCGAACTCAACTGGGGAAAGGTCTTCGCCCCGCTCGCCCCGCATTTCCGCGTCGTCGCCATCGATCTGCGCGGCCACGGTGACGGGATCAGCGCCGGCGGGCGGTTCCGGCTCGAGGACTGCGCCGACGACATCGCGGCGCTGGCGCAGGTCCTCGGCATCGGCCGGTTCGTCGCCGTGGGCTACTCGATGGGCGGCATGGTCGCCCAGCTGCTGTACCGGCGGCACCCGTCCGTGCTATCCGGCCTGGTGCTGTGCGCGACCGCCCGCAACGTGCTGGGATCCCCGGCGGAGAGGCTGGCTGCGCTCGCGCTGCCGACGGCGGCCGCCGCCATCCGGTGGAACCCGTTCCTGCAGCCGATGAGCGCCGAGCTGCTCGGCATGGCCCTGATGGGCCCGGTCGAGGACCCGGCCGCGGCCAGGCTGGCCCGCGTCCAGCTGAGACGGACCAGCCTCGGCACCGCCATCTCGGCCATCCAGGCCGTCTGCGAGTTCACCTCGCACAGCTGGATCGGCCAGGTCGACGTCCCCGCCGCGGTGGTGGTCACGGCCCGGGATCACGTCGTTCCGGTCAGCCGCCAGCTCCGGCTGGCCCGCGCGATTCCCGGCGCCACAGTGCATGAGGTGGACGCGGATCACGCGGTGTGCGTGACCAGGCCGCAGCTGTTCACCCAGTCCCTGCTCCAGGCCTGCTGGTCGGTCACGGCGGCCCGGGCCGACGGCAGCCAGCCGGGCCTGACCGGCACCGTGCTCTGAACCGGCGCGTATCCTCCGGCGTAGCAGGCATCAGGCGTAGCAGCATCGACGGTGAGGGGCTCTGATGGCGAACGCACCCGGCGGCCGTGACGGCCGCCCGGTCACGATCTTCGGCCCGGATTTCCCGTTCCCGTTCGATGACTGGATAGCGCACCGCACGGGCTTGGGTTCGATTCCGGCCGAACGGCACGGGGAAGAAGTGGCCGTCATCGGCGCCGGCATCTCCGGCCTGGTCGCCGCCTACGAGCTGATGAAGCTCGGAGTCAGGCCTGTGGTCTACGAGGCGTCGCAGATGGGCGGGCGGCTGCGCTCGCAGCCGTTCGAGGGCGCCAAGGGCGTGGTCGCCGAGCTCGGCGGGATGCGGTTCCCGATCTCGTCGTCGTCCTTTTACCACTACGTGAACAAGCTCGGCCTGCAGACCCTCCCGTTCCCCAACCCGCTGACCGAAGCCGCCGGGAGCACGGTCGTCGACCTCGAGGGCGAGACCTACTACGCCGGCTCGCTCGGTGATCTTCCTCCGCTGTTCACCGAGGTCGCCGACGCCTGGGCGCAGGCTCTGGAAGAGGCGCGGTTCACCGACATCCAGAACGCGATCCGGGCGCGCGACGTGGCCACGCTCAAGTCGCTGTGGAACGACCTCGTGCCGCGCTGGGACGACCGCACCTTCTACGACTTCGTCGCCACATCTCAGGCGTTCTCGAAACTCTCGTTCCGGCACCGCGAGGTCTTCGGCCAGGTCGGGTTCGGCACCGGCGGCTGGGACTCGGACTTTCCCAACTCCATGCTGGAGATCTTCCGGGTCGTGATGACCAACTGCGACACGGACCAGCACCTGATCGTCGGCGGCGCCGCGCAGGTGCCCCGCGGGCTCTGGCGCTGCCCCGCGCCCCGGCCCGCCTACTGGCGGGCCGGCACCTCACTGGCCTCGCTGCACTCCGGTGCGCCCCGCCCCGGCGTCGCCCGGATCGCTCGCGCCGGCAACCAACTCGCCGTCACCGACGAATGGGGCACCACGCGCCGGTACGCCGCGGTGCTGGTGACGTGCCAGAGCTGGCTGCTCACCACGCAGATCGAATGCGAGGAGAGCCTGTTCTCCGCGAAGCTGTGGACGGCGCTGGACCGCACCCGGTACATGCAGTCCTCCAAGACCTTCGTGCTGGTCGACCGGCCGTTCTGGAAGGACAAGGACCCGCGCACCGGCCGCGACGTGATGAGCATGACGCTGACCGACCGGCTGACCCGCGGCACCTACCTGTTCGACAACGGCGACGGCCAGCCGGGCGTGATCTGCCTGACCTACTCCTGGATGAGCGACGCGCTGAAGATGCTGCCCGAGCCGGTCGAGCGCCGGGTGCAGCTCGCGCTCAGCGCGCTGGGCAAGATCTATCCCGACGTCGACATCGCCAGCCACATCATCGGCGACCCGATCACCGTGTCCTGGGAGGCGGACCGGCACTTCCTGGGCGCGTTCAAGGGAGCG
>Ga0081540_1000317_pt1 | contig 50063 bp, 41 predicted proteins | sample TabmetS2T1R1_FD_71024 | JGI IMG/M metagenome (GOLD analysis project Ga0081540, IMG submission 71024) | Tabebuia heterophylla rhizosphere microbial communities from the University of Puerto Rico - S2T1R1 | ecosystem: Host-associated > Plants > Roots > Rhizosphere ...
TTTTCCCTTCCGGGAGCCGGCTCATCGAGCCGAACCTTCCCACATACTAAGACGTTTTGGCCGGGCGCGGTCCGCGCCTCGGCAGATGTTTTTTGTTGAGTACTTTGCTGAAATGTTCGAACGCCGCTCTTATTTCCCGATCGACGATTCGGACCGTGACGCCGAACCGGTCCGCCACGACCTGATGCGGCAGTTCCTCGATCCGCGCGGCGATGAAAATGGCCCGCCGGCGTTCGGGGAGTTCGTCGATCGCGAGCGCAAGCGCCTTGAGTTCGGATCGGGCTTCGGCGATATGCGCGGGATCGAGTTCCTGCTCCGCCTGGCGGAATAGCAGATCGACCTCGGATCGCAACAGCCGCCGCTGGTCGCCGCGCTTGTGGTCCGCCGCGATGTTGAGCGCAATCCGGTAGAGATAGGCCCTCGGATTCTGCACTGCCGCTCCCGGCACGCTGTCGCCGATGCGGTCGAGCCTGATCCAGGCATCGTGCAGCACCTCGCTTGCGAATTCCAGCGAGCCGAAACGGAGTGCAAGCCGTCGCCTTAATGGGCCATACTCATTGGCCAGCACACGGCGCAGCAATATCAGCAGGGATTCCGTCAATGCCGCGCCTCTGCGGCCGGCTTGACTGGCGGAAGGCCGGGCGCTCCACCGGCACAATATTCCGCGGCGATCATCGTGTTCGCGGTCAGCAGCAGGGTGACCGGCTGCGGCAAGTCGGGCGGTGGCGCCTCGCCGACAGCGACGTCCTGCAACGTCGACAACAGCGCCGCATCCCGCCCACGATTGCCCGTTGAGGTAATGAGCTCAGCATGCGAAATCGTTCCGTGCGCATCGATCCAGAACCGACTGAGCAAGCGATAGGTACCGGGACGCGTGTCCTCGCTGCGGCAAAGCGCCTTGCGCAGACCCGTTTGCAGGAGGGCCGAATAGCCATCATAGCGCCGGCTAGTCGTCGCACCGGCATCTGCACCCGCCGCAGGCGGGGCGACAAGTGTAAATCCGCGATCGCCAACGAAGCGGGCCGCGAGCGCGGTCCCCGACAGCAGCCCCTGCAACGCATCCTCTCGGGTGAATTCGCCTTGGATTGCAGCCGAGCGGCGCCCCGCGACCGCTTCCGTATCGACGAACATCTGGAGGCCCGCAGCGGCGCAATATGCATCCAGCGCCGTTGCAAGCGGTTGGGCCGGAATATCCACGTGGATCCGGCCGCGGTCATGCGTATCCTCAGCCCTCACCGATGCGCCTGCGGCACCGACCGAAATGCAAAGCGCGAGCGGCGCCACGAACCGCGACACCTTGTGACCACGCCAACCGTGCTCCACCAAACGGACTAATTCGGACAGGCTGGTCATCAGGAGGGAAGATTTATTCAGCGTCACGCGCGGCTTCGCGCGGACAGACGCTGTTCACCGCATACTCAATATACATAACGAATTGGTCCGGCACCTTTGCCCGTCGTCAGCAAATGACCGTAACGAAGATTAATGACTGTTTTGCAACCGTGTGTGGTTCAAGGGTAGCCTTCAACTGGTTCTAGTTTTACCCGCGGCGCGCCGAACGGAACGCTCGATCGCGGCGGGAAGGGATATCGGCCGCGTTCATGTCTCGATTACCGGTTGAACATGGGAGGTTTGCGATGATTACGTCTTGCACGGTAACAACCGCCGCATGCCGTTTTCTCGACGGGGATTCACCATCGCCATCCGCAGCGGCGACGACCGCGGTGCCACCAGCAGTCCCACCGTCGCCGGCCGCGCCGTCGTTCCCAGCGAGACGGCGGCGGCGTCCACTGCACTTCGGTTACGAGGTCGGACCGTTGCTCGGCTTGTCCTAGGTCAGGCGCGACCGGCATCGCTTCGGCAACTCCGACGAAGCTGACACCCAGGGCACCGACGGCGGCGACTGCGAGAGCACCCTGTGCAAGACCAAGGAAATCACGGCGAGTACGAGCGTCCATTGTCTTTTCCTATTTTTGAGCGGCCCACCGCACGGAAGCGCACCGCTATCCCCGTCCTCTTTCGCCAAGAGTCAAATGGGTCACCGTCGCCGCGAGATTGATCCCGATCGCGCGCTCGACCGAAATGGGCTGCAGGACCACGCTTCGGCGCGATCCGCCGATCAGGACGTTGGCGCCAAAGCCGGGACCCAACACGACATTGGCGCTGGCCCCCACATAACTCCCGCGCATGGTGCCGGGACCGATCCGCGAATTCCTGGCAAAGACGGCCCAGGACAGCACGCCGCTGCCGGTGACGCCGAGGTCAAGACCGACGCGCCTTATCCTGCCTTCATAGATGTAGCGTTGCGACGAGGCTCGCCCGTAGAAGACGCAACGCAGCGATTGCGTCGATCCGACGACGAATCCGATCCTCGGGCTGGTCGAGCACAACAGGCGGCCGACCCTGAATGGCTCGCCTTGCGCGGGCGTTGCGACGGAAATCAGTCCGGAAACGCACAGGGCGCAAAGCAACCGCATCGTCTGCATCTCAGGCCTCGACTTGATTATTGCTGCCGTCAGGCGCGGACCCGCGGCCATAGCCAAGCCAGAAGGTCATGCCGATCCCGACCACAAAGACGGCCGCAAGAAGGAAGAAGAGCATTGACTGCTTCAGCCAGGAGAGAGCCGGCACTGCGGCCCCCATGGCGATGCCGAGAAAGCAGATCTGCGGCGACAAAAGGCTGAGGCCGGCGAGGAAGGTGCCGAGCGCCAGCAATGTCAGAAGCACCAGGCTGGCTGCCGGCGTGGGGAGCAGCTGTTGAACGCCGGACACAAGGATGATGTTCATCGTGACCAGGACGGCCACCCAGTGCAGCGCCTGCGTCCACATCAAGCGAAACTGCGCCTGCTTGTTGTCGAGCTCCGGCCATTTGGTGACGACGCAGACCACGGCGATGGCAAGCGCCAGGAACTCCCAATAACCTACGAGCGGCTGATGCGAGACGTTGGTATAGGCGACGCCTGCGATGGCGAGCACGAGTGCGACGACAAACGGCAACCGCTGCCAGGAGAGGATGGCTCTTCCCGGATGGGTGGAGAGAGATGAGCCCTCGCTCTGCTGCCCGTTAGTCTCGCTCATGGGAGTCCACCCGTAGGCTGCTTTCCTGTGCTGCTTTCGGATCAGTCATCGATCGCTCGATTCACGTGAACGGGTTGGGCCGTCGCACCAAGCGGCTCAATTGGGCGACGGCCGCGCCGCAGGCGCTTGGGTGCGAACCCGCCTGCTGCCGTAATGGGGATGCCGGCCGCCGCGGTGTCGCCAATAGCGATGCTTGTGCGGGTTCACGTTTGTATTCGCCGCTGCCATCTTTGACGCAGCCGCGCCCGGGTCAGTGGACTGGGCCACGGACAGGCTCGGCGGCGCCGCAATGGCGGTAATGACGCCGGCGATCAGAGCGCCGAATACGAACCGGATATTCATGCTCGCCTCCATCTCGGTTTAGTCGCCGGCCGATGAATTTGACCCTATCCGCGTCTTTGCCGCGCGCCCATCCGGGATTCTATGTAGGTCTGGCGGCCGAAACTGCGCACCTACCGCGCCCGCGCGCTTCGTGCTAAAAGGTTCCGGCGCCGCGGCGGCGTAGTTCCCGCCGCCCGAACTCAGGTGATCATCCGATATCCGCACGGTGGCCATCACCTTAGGCTTGGCTGTTCCGTGCTGGAGAAGCAGAGCGGAGGCGCGGCCATGTCAAACTTCGACCAGAATGCAGCGACCTCCAGTGCGATCGGCCGCGGTGGCCTTGCGGTGGACGCCGGCCTCCGCAGCTACATGCTGCGCATCTACAACTACATGGTTGCCGGCGTCGGCCTCACGGCAGTTGTTGCGTGGCTGACCTATCAGCTCACCGGTCCGGCATTGCTGCAGAGCCCGCTGATGTGGGTCTTCATCCTGGCGCCGCTGGGCCTGGTGTTCTTCATCAGCACGCGCATCAATACCCTGTCCGCGACGACTGCAAGAGGGCTGTTCTTTCTCTACGCAGCCCTCGTCGGCGTGTCGCTCTCGATCCTGTTCCACATCTACACCAATTCTTCGATCACACGCGTTTTCTTCATCGCGGCCGCGACGTTCGGCGCGCTGAGCATCTTTGGCTATACCACCAGGCGCGATCTGTCCGGACTCGGCACCTTCCTGTTCATGGGCCTGATTGGAGTCATCATCGCCAGCGTGGTCAACTTCTTCCTGCGCTCGAGCGGACTAGACTGGTTGATCTCGGTCGTGGGCGTCGGCGTCTTTGCCGGCCTGACCGCTTACGACACCCAGCGGATCAAGACGATGTATGACAGCACGGACGATGAAACGACCGCAGGCCGCAAGTCGGTCATTGCCGCGTTGTCGCTCTACCTCGATTTCATCAACCTGTTTATGATGATGTTGCGTCTCGCGGGCGGTCGTCGCTAGACACCGAAGACGACCTGCCGCCGTCTCAAGTCCATCCTGACGAACGACGCGCCGTTGCCGGGGCGCGCAGCCGGAATTCAAGACACGAATTCGCGAGTTCCACGCAAAGATTGCGCTACGTCGATGGCACCATTCTACCTAGCCGTGTATAGTAGATCCCGTATATGGGACAGGGAGGTTGACCGAAGCGAGAGGCCGCTCTCGACACCGAGAGCCGGTCGGAAAGCGAGTGCGTACCGTGAAGCAACGCAGTGCCGCCTACGCGTCGGATCAAGTCAATGCACAGGGAGCGCTAGGCATCGGCGCCCCGAGCGCGAGCGATCGGCTGCACTGGAACGCCACTTCTGACCTTCTCTTCGTGATGCGCCCTTCATGCGAAGGAGGCCTTGTCTACGAGAACATAAACCCAGCTTTTGAATCCCTCGTCGGGATCGCATCGGAAGACATCCGGGGGATGGCCGTTTGCGACTGCATGGCAAAGCAGGATGCCAGCTCCGTTCACGAGGCGCTTGATGCCTGTCGCGCCAGAGGCGCCGAGGTCCGGATCCGGCATCGGCTCGCCCTTGGAGGATCTCCACGAATTGCCGAGACGATCGTCGCGCCGATCTGCGATCCCGTAACCGGATGCATCACCACCTTTATCGGTAGTCATCGGTTCATCGGAGAAACTTCATCCCGGGACTTTGAAGTGATTTTGGACAATGGCGCAAGCATGGGCGCCACGCTGGTATCGATCCAGGAAGACATGCAGCAACGCATCGCCTCCGACCTCCACGACTCGACCTGCCAGCATTTGATTGCCGCGAGCCTCGGGCTGATGCGGATGCGCAACAGCCTGAGCGAGCCGGCAAAGGCCGAGCGGCTTTGCGACGATATCGATTCATCCATCGATCAGGCGATCAAGGAAATCCGTGCCTTTGCCTATCTGCTGCACCCGCAAAATCTGACGGTTGGCGGTCTGAAGTCGGCAATAGAGAGATACGCGGAAGGGTTCGCGGCGCGCACATCGTTGAGAGTCGACGCCAGCATCTCGCCCGAGATCGACCGGGTGCCTTATGAAACGCAGCGTTCGCTGCTGCGGGTGGTTCAAGAGGCGTTGACGAACGTCTTTCGTCACGCAAAGGCAACGCAAGTCGAGATCGCGATCGAGACGACCGAAAGCCATTTCCAGTTGAGGGTCGGCGACAATGGGCGCGGCATGCCGCCCGGCCAGGCGCTCGGCGAAGCAGCAGGCCCGCCGGGCGTCGGAATTCCCGCCATGAAGGTCAGGCTACAGCAGATTGGAGGTACCCTCGAAATCCACTCCGGGCCGGGAACAAGGCAGCCCGGCACCACACTATTTGCAGTGTTCCCGCGCGGTCCGGTAACCGGCAAGACCCGGCCGGCCAAAGGCCGTCCCCGCCATCATGCTCCGCGCAAACGGGTCCACTAGTCGTACAACCGAACTCGCCTCGCCGGTGCCGGCCGAGCCGTGCGACGCGATACGAGTTGGAGTGCCTGTCATGAAGCGGTTTCTTATCGCAGACGATCATGAAGCGGTACGGTCGGGGCTGCGAGCGGTTCTGGAACAACGTGCGGACTGGGAAGTCGTCGCCGAGGCGAACGACGGCAGCAAGGCCCTTGCCGAGGCGGTTGCCAAGCAACCCCATGTCGCGATCGTCGATTTTTCCATGCCGCGCATGACGGGGGTGGAGGTCGCGCGGCGGATCAGGGAATATCGTCTGCCGACAGAAGTATTGATCTTCACCGTGCACAACTCCGATCTGCTGGCGCAGCAGGCATTCGAGGCGGGCGCCCGGGCATTCGTGTTGAAATCGGACGCCAACAGGTTGTTGCTGGCGGCGGTCGAGGCGCTTCTGGCGCACAAGCCATTTTGCACTGAAAGCTGTACGTCCGAACTGGACGAGCTCTCGTCGGGCGATCGGGACAGGCTCTCGCCGCGGGAACGGCTGGTGGTCAAGCTGATTGCGGAGGGCTACAGCAACAAGAGCATTGGCGCGATCCTGAACCTCAGCGTCAAAACCGCGGAAGCGCACCGGGCGGCCGCGATGCGCAAGCTCGACATCCATTCGACGGCGGGCCTGGTTCGCTACGCGGTTCGCGCCCGCCTGCTGGAAGCATGAAGCGCTAGAGCGCCGTCGATCCGTCGCTCGATGTTCCGCCATCCCGACTGCTGCCGTGCACCCGAAGGCGCTGACGACCTCAGTACATTTCCCCACGAAATCCAAGGGTTTTGCGGGATAACTGCCGGAGCCAAATCAGTATGATTCTGACATCGCTGTCGGCTATCGCTATTGATCATGCTGGCGCCTAGGAACGATGCCGTGAAACGCATCCTGATTGCGGATGATCATGAAGTCGTACGTTCCGGACTGCGCGCGATCGTTGAAGCGCGCCCGAATTGGATTGTGACCGCGGAAGCGTCCGACGGCGAGCAGGCGATCGCACTGGCGCTCGAAACCAGACCGGACGTGATCATCGCCGACTATTCCATGCCCCTCGTGAACGGGCTGGAAGTCAGCCGCCGCATCAAGGCGCTTCAGCTGCGCGCGGAAGTGTTGATCCTCACCATGCATGAAAGCGAGGAGATCCTGTCCGAGGCCCTTCTGACCGGGGTACGCGGCTTCCTGCTCAAATCGGATGCCAGGAAGCACCTCATTTCAGCGATCGAGGCGCTGCTCGACGGACGACCTTACTTCACCAGCGTCGTGCTGGAGAAATTGCTGACCGACTACCGGCTCAACAAGCAGAACAAGTCCGGCGCGCTCCTCACATCGCGGGAGCAGAACGTCGTTCAGTTGATTGCGGAGGGACACACCAACAAGGCCATCAGTTCCATATTGAAGCTCAGTGTGAAGACCGTCGAAACCCATCGGGCGTCGGCCATGCGCAAGCTCGGCATGTCGTCGACCGCCGAGCTGGTTCGCTATGCCATCCGGAAGAAGCTGGTTGCACCTTGACGCCCTGGCACATACGGCCGTGTGCGAGTTCTGGTCTCCCGCCGCCACCGGGCCTTGCGGGTTTTCCCCAAGCGAGGCTCAGGTACTGACCTGATTGGTTCGGCGCGCCTGGTCCAGCAACATGGGCACGTACTGACGAAACATCACCGCCCGGCGGCAACCATCGGTAATGGTGCGGTCGGTCTGCTCACATTCAGCCAACGACGACAATCGGATCGCGTGTTGGGGAGCGCATCGAGCCAGCCGCTCCGGCGTGGTGGTGACGGCGAATCTGCGGAGGAACGCATGCAAGCGGCTCAGGTCCCCGTAGACTTACTACACTGGCTGTTGGCGATATTGCCGATCGTCGCACTGCTTGTGTTTCTCGTTCCTCTGCGTTGGCGCGCGCCGGAAGCGGGGCCGATGGCGATGTTCACCGCCGCCATCGTCGCGTTGCTTGCGTTTCGCACGCCCTGGGAAACGCTGGCGGTTGCAAGCGCAAAAGGCGTATGGGACGCGGTCTTCATCCTCTATGTGATCTGGCCGGCGCTGCTGCTGTATCAGATCACCAAACAGGCCGGCGCCTACGACGCGCTGCGGAAAGGCATCGCCAGATTCAGCCGCAACGATCTCTTCATCATCCTGGCGCTCTCCTGGGTGTTTGCCTCGTTCCTGCAGGGCATCGCCGGCTTCGGCGCCCCCGTCGCCGTGGTTGTGCCGCTGCTGATCACGGTAGGTGTGAAGCCGGTCCACGCCGTAGCGATGGGCGTTCTCGCACATGCCTGGGCGAGGTTCTTCGGCACCCTCGGTGTCGGATGGCTGGCGCTGCTGCGAGTTTCGAATGTCGAAGACGTCGTCAGGGCCGCCTTTGAGTCCGCACTGCTGATCCTCATACCGACCTATCTGGGCGGCCTGCTTGTCGTCTGGCTGTACGGCAAGGGACCGGCGGTGCGCCATGCCTGGCCGCTGGTGCTGATCCTCGGCACCATTCTCGGCGTCGGGCAGCTTTTGACCGCCCTCTTCAGTCCCGAACTCTCGACCTTCCTGGCCGGAGCCGTCGCGCTTCTCTCGCTCTATCCACTATCGCGTTGGAGGAAATACGGCGAGCCGATTCCGATCGAGGAGGTCCCCGAACGGCCGGCCATGATGGACACACGGGGGAGCGAGCAAAAAGAGGCGGCGCCGGTGATGAGCCTCTCGATGTCGTTCCTGCCCTACATTGTGCTGACGGCCGTGACCCTCGGTGTCCTGCTGATTCCGGCGGTCAACCAATTGATGCGGCAGCTTCAGGTCGGGCTGCCGTTTCCGGCCGTTGAAACCGGCTTTGGCGTCCAGAACGCCGCGGTCGCGCGCTATGCGCCCATTACGGTCTTCACCCATCCCGGCATGATGTTGCTGATTACCTCCGTGATCGTCTGGATCGTGTACAGCGCCGGCGGTTACTATCGCGCCTGGGCGGAACGCCACCAGCCGGAGAGCATCTGGTCTGCGCTGCTGATCGATGCGGTGCCGGCTTCGGTCCCGGTGATCGCGTTCCTGGTGACGAGCCGTATCCTCGATCACAGCGGACAGATCCTGACTCTCGCCTATGGCATCGCCGCGGCTTCGCCGCCGCTGGTATACGCCGGCATCGCGAGCGTCATCGGCGCGCTGGGCGCCTTCATGACATCCAGCAGCACCGCGTCCTGCGTGCTTTTCGGTGCGGTGCAGAGCAGCGTGGCTCAGCTTCACGGGATGTCCCGAGAGACCATCATCGCCGCGCAGGCGGCCGGCAGCGCCTACGGCAATGCGATCGCGCCGGCCAACATCGTGCTCGGCACCAGCATCGCCGGCGTGAAAGGCCAGGAAGGAGCGGTTCTGCGTATCACCATGCCCTGGACGGTCGTCGTTGCGATCCTGACGGGCATTGCAACGATCGCACTGGTCGTCTTGGCGCGCTAGCGGAGGGCTCCGTGGATAAAAAGCTGAAGGCAGAAACTCTCGCGTTGGTGCTGCTGCTCGCCGCATTCCCGATCACCAGTTGGGGCACGGCAGCGGGCATCAATCTGGTTTGGTGGATCGGTTTCCTTTGTCTTGTCGCCGGCGGCGTGCTGCCGGTTTGGACGCGCTACATGGATCACTCCGGCGACACGATCAGGGACGCCGGCATGGAGTTCGACGATCGGACATCGTAGCGCGCCCGCAACGGCTGCGGTCGTCATGTTTGCGGCCCGGAAAAATCGATGCCGTCGCCAGCGGCGGCTGAGTATCAGGAGGCGATGATGAGTCACCCCAATGGTCCGCGCACAGGCCGTCCCCCGACATACGCGCCGCGCGGCGTGGTCTCGACGCCGCATTATCTCGCCAGTGCGGCCGGGCTGAACATGCTGCAGAATGGCGGCAGCGCGGTTGACGCCGCGATCGCCGCCAATGCCGTGCTGTGCGTCGTCTACCCTCACATGGCAGGATTGGGAGGCGATGGGTTCTGGTTGATCGCAGAGCCGCAAACCGGGCGCGTCCATGGACTGAACGCGAGCGGACCGGCCGCGCGCAAGGCAACGCTCGACTATTATCGTCCGCGGAGCAAGGACAACGAGATTCCCGCCCGCGGCCCGCTTAGTGTTCTGACCGTGCCGGGTGCGATCGACGGGTGGCGTTTGGCGCATGAACGGTTTGGCCGGCTTCCCTGGAACAAGCTGTTCGACGCCGCCATCGATTACGCGCGCGAAGGCATGGCCGTGAGCCGTTCACTCGCGGACTGGCTGGCGCAGGACGAACCCATTCTGGCGACCTACCCGGAAACTGCGGCGATCTTTCTGCCCAGTCAGCGCGTTCCTCGCGAAGGCCAACGTCTGGTGCAAGGCGATCTCGCCCGTTCGCTGCAGCAGATCGCCAGCCAGGGACCACGTAAGGGTTTTTATGAAGGCGAGATTGCCGATCGTATCTGCGCGGGCTTGCAGCCCCACGGCTCGCCGCTGACGGCCGATGACTTTGCCGCCTTCCACGCCGAATGGGTCGATCCGATCACGGCCAGCTATCGCGGCTATGATGCCTATGAACTGCCGCCCAACACGCAGGGATTTACCGCGCTGCAGATCCTCAAGCTGATCGAGGGTTACGATGTGGTCGCCTGGGGCGACGGCACGGCCGATTACTACCACCACATGGCCGAGGCGGTTAAGGTTGCGTTCGCCGATCGAGAGGAATGGCTGACCGATCCGAATTTCGTGAACATACCGGTGCAGCAGCTGATCAGCCAGGCCTACGTCAATGAGCGCCGCCGACTGATCGATCCCGAGCGGGCGCTCGATGTCGGCACGGTGCCGGCGGGTATTGCTTACACCCATCCGCACGAGCGGCGAGCGCCGGACGGCGACACCTGTTATTTCTGTGCCGCCGACCGCGAAGGGATGGTCGTGTCGCTGATCCAGTCCATCTACCACGACTTCGGCAGCGCGGTGATCGGCGGCAATACCGGCATCATCCTGCAGAACCGCGGCGCCTTCTTTGCGCTCGACGAGAAGCATCCCAACCATTTGCAGCCGGGCAAACGCACGTTCCATACCTTGATCCCCGCGCTGCTCCTGCAGGACGGCAAGCCCTACCTCGCGTTTGGATCGATGGGCGGCGAAGGACAGCCGCAGTCACAGGCCGCGCTCGCCACCCGCATCATCGACTTCGGCTATGACGTCCAGCAGGCGATCGAGGCGCCGCGCTGGCTGATGGGGCGCACATGGGGCGTGCGGTCGCGCAACCTGTCGCTCGAAGGCCGTATCTCGGACGAAGTCGCGCGCGAACTGAAACGGCGAGGACAGCCGGTTCAGATGGTCACCGACTGGAACGACAATCTGGGGCACGCGCATGCGATCCGGGTCGATCGCGAACAAGGGCTCTTCGAGGGCGGAGCGGACCCGCGAGGCGATGGCGCTGCGCTGGGTTATTGAGATGGTGTCCGGGAGGACGCTCTCGCGGAGGTTTGAATACTCGCATTGCTTTGTCACTGCCGGACCATGAGATGCTCGCAACTATCAAGGTGAGCGTCCGATGGAGCAAGCCATATGACGACGCAGATAATCATGACGCTGGCAATCATCGCGGCGGCCATGGTGCTGTTCGCGTGGAATCCAATACCTGCGGCGGTGGTCGCAGTCTGCGCGTCGCTGGCGTTGTACTTCACCGGCATACTGACGATGCAGGAAACCCTCGCCGGTCTTGGCGATCCGGTGGTCATCCTGATTGCTGCGTTGCTCGCTATCGGAGCGGCACTTGAGACGGCCGGCGTGGGCGCCTGGGCCGGTCAACTCCTCATTCGCCACACCGGCGCGAACGAAACGTGGCGCATGGTCGCCATCATGATCGTTGCTGCCGTCTTCAGTGGAATGATCGGCATGAACGGCGCTGTCGCAGCGATGCTGCCGATCATCGTGGTGGTCGCGGTCAGGACTCGCGTCGCGCCGTCTCGCCTGATGATCCCGCTCGCGTTCGCGTGCCTGACCGGCTCCAAGCTGACGCTACTGGGCACGCCCGTCAACGTGATTGCGGCAACGCAGGCCGACGAGGCCGGCGTGGGACATATCGGCTTCCTCGAGTGGTCGGTGCTCGGTATTCCGCTGCTCGCGGGCACAATCGCCATTGTTCTGCTCTTCGGGCGGTGGCTGCTGCCGGAAAGGCGGAGCCAGTCGATCCCCTCCGATTTCAGCGCCCACGCACAAACCCTTGTCGAACAGTATCGTCTCGAAGACGGGCTGCACTATCTTCGCGTCCGCGCGACATCACCCTATATCGGCAAGGCGCGCGCCGATGTCGACCTGAAGAACTATGCGAACCTGTCTCTGGTTGCCCTGCTGGAGGGCGATGGTGCGAGCCCGCTGCAGCGTGCTGAGATCGCCGAAGGTGACCTGGTGCTCGTTCGCGGCGATGCCGAGACGGCCGGGCGGTTTGCGCTCGATATGCACCTTGCGGTTCGCGAACACGAGAAGACAGGCCCCATTGCCGACGTGCTGCTCAGTCGCGCTTCCGGCTTGGCGGAAGTCGTTATCCCGCTGCGCTCCAAGATGATCGGCCAATCGGTGTTCCCCGGGATGACGACGGAGGACGGCGATCTCATGATCCTGGCGCTGCAACGGGGCAGCATCGAAATGCCTCAGGAGCCCGTTACGTTGCGCGCCGGGGACCACCTGCTGTTGCAGGGGACGTGGAAAGCCCTCGACAAGTACCTCGCCGATCCGAAGGTATTGGTCGTCGATTCGCCTGAAGTGGTGCAGAAGCAGGCCGTGGCGCTGGGGCAAGGCGCGCCTGCCGCGATTGCGATCCTGCTGCTGCTTTTCATCCTGCTTGCCTTCGAAATCGTACCCCCGCCGATCGCGGCGGCGCTTTGTGCGACCCTCATGGTCATTACGCGGGTGTTGACGCTTCCGCAGTTTTATCGGGGCATCGATTGGAATACGTGCATCCTGATCGGAGCGATGATACCGCCCGCGACGGCAATGACCAAGACGGGCGCAGCCGCCCTGATCGGCGACTATGTCGTCGGTGCGCTGGGCTTTGCCGGCCCGCTCGCTGTGCTGGCGGGAATCTTCTTGGTATCGACGATCATCACCCAATTCATTTCCAATACATCATCGGCACTGGTCATGATGCCGATTGGCCTGGCCACCGCTTCTGAATTGGGCGTCTCTGCGCTTCCCATGATGCTGGGTGTCGCCATGGGGGCGAGCGCATCCTTCCTCACTCCTTTCGCCAATGGCGTGAACCTGATGGTTTATGGGCCGGGCGGATATCGTTTTGGCGATTTTTGGCGGCTCGGCCTCATTGTCACGGCCTGGGCGCTCATTGTCACCGTGGTCGTCGTTCCCTTGTATTGGGGATTTTGACCCCGATCAGCCCGGATTCATGCGCCGCGCGTATCGCGGATTGCCTGTGCCACTTTCGTAGCCTGCGACACCCGCCCTATTCTCGCGCCGGTGACGATCCTTTTCCGGCGCGTGCTCAGGCGAGGCACCATGCCTTCGTTGGCGGTAGGTTCAGCGGGGCGATATGGAACGAAGTTCGCGGCCCGATGCAGTGCGAGCGCCTTTCGCGCCGCTTCGACGTGGGCGGTTCGGGCCGCCAAGTCGTGAAGACGCTTGAGCTCCTTGTTCACCCGTTTCAACGCTGCGGCAAAGACCCGCTTGCGGTGTAACGGACGCTCGGCGGTTCCGGGGAAGTTTGCGCCGCGCGCTTCGCCTTTACCGCGCATCTCGCGCCGCTTCTGGCTGTTGAGCGTTCGCTCCTTGTCTCGCATCTTGCGCAAACGGGAACGCATCTCCGCAAGGTCCGTCAGTTCGACGTCATAGATGGCGGGATGATGCGTGAGGCGGATGGTTTCGTATTCGTCGTGGTTGAGGAGGCTGCGTTCGAACTTGCAAGGTGTCGACATTTTCTGTTCCTCCGTTGAAGTTCACCTGAGAGAGATCATCCCACCTCTTGCGTCGCACGTGAGCGACATATCCTGTTGACATGGCAAAACGGCACGTTCCGTCATCGGCTTCCCGTTCGCGGAGGCTTGGCCGGCACGCGGCCGGCCGCATGAGCGAGGAGCTCCGGCACTTTGAGATACGCCGCCTACACGGCTAGCTAGCATGCCGGGACACCGGGTGGTTGCCAAGCCTTTTACGGCCCCGGAACGGTCAAGCCGCCTGCGCGGTTCCGGAGTGGGGCCGCGCATGTCGCGCCAGGGTCGGTGAGACCGTGTGCGCGGCTTCCGGATACAAGAACATCGACGAGCGCGGTCTTGCCTTCCGCTTCACGCGCCCGCCGCGAGCGCTTATGGCAGGCCGCGCCTCTCTTCTTCGGTGAGATAGCGCATTTTCTCTTCGCTCAGGGCGCCGTTGCCGAGCACCTGGAACGAGCTGTTCACATCATAGGCCGAGCTCTGCTTGTCGTTACGCTTCGGCTGTTCCTCCCGCCGCTCGCCTTCACCGTCGCTCGTCGCTCCGCCATAGCCGAGCACCTCGACGATGATCACCGACGGCCGCTCGTTCGCCGGCTGCTGGGTCGCGTCCTTGACGGCGTCGGCGGCGGCCTTGTCCTTGGTGTCGAGCGTCAGCGGCGCCTTGACGCTGGTTGGTTTCGGCACCCCCTTGGTTTCGCCGGCGACCTTGATGTTGTCGACGTTCAGGACGAACAGGGCGGCAATGTTCAAATTGCCGCTGACGCGAATGCCTGCGTCTCCCGCATTGACGGTGCCCTTCGGCGCAATCAGGTCCACGTCGCCTTCGGCGACGCCGGAGTAGGCGACGACGGTGCCGATACCGCTGCCGGTGATGTCGGCGCGCTCGGTGACTTTGGTATTGGCGTTGACGTCGGTGACGACGAGCGGCGCGGTGGTCGAGCGCGCCGTCTTGGCGCCGCGGCCGGCGTCGATGTCGCCGAGCGTCGACCAGATGATCTCGTCGCCACCCGCGAAGGTGAGGACGCGTGACTGGTTCACGACCACGTTGTTGCGCGCGAAGATACTGATATTGCCGAAGCCGACCGTGACGACACCGTTGCCGCTGTCCACGGTGGCCGTAAGCGATGCAGCCTGGAAGCCGCCGCCCGGCGTTAGGATGTCGATGTCACCGCCGGAATTGGTACGCAACACCACGTTGCCGAACTTGGCGTCGCCGCTCCAACCCGTCCCGGGAAACAGCGTCGCGATCGCGGCATAGCCGCGATTGTAGCCGCCATTGATCGGCTGGCCCTTCGCGTCCGGCGTGTTCTGGTCGTTGCCCGCGGCGCGCAGCTCCTCCATGTAGACCTCGCGCAGGAAGCGCTGCTGCGTCAGCGCCGGCAAGGTCTTGAATCTCGCCCACGCATCGAGCGTCGAGAGAGTTTCGCCGGTGACCCTCTTGACAAAGCCGGCGACGCCCTCGTGCAGCACATGGATGTTGCCGTTCTTGCGGGTCTCGGTATTCGCCAGCAGGTAGATCGGCAGCGTCGTGCCGTCGACAGTCGTTTTCAGATAGCCGGGCATATCAGCGACATTGGCGGGATCGAGATAGGCGGCGACCAGGGCGGAATAGTCCGGCTGCTTGCCGCGCAGGCCGGCCAGGATCGAAATGCTGGCGCCTTCGGTGGACTGGCCCGGAACGATCTGGTTGGCTCCCAGGCCCGTGCTCTGAATGTTCGACGCCACGCCGTAGACGTCGCGACCGGCCGACAGCAACAGCGCGCCAGGCCCCTGGATGCTGATGCCGTTCGGGATGATATCGTTGCCGGCCTCGAGCATCGAGACGTCGGTGCGATTGATGTTGCGCAACACCATGCTGTTCGAACGGATGTCGGTGCCGGCCCTGAGCCAGATCTGCTCGCTGGCGAATATCTGGCCGGCCGAATTGATAGATCCCGTGCGCGCATAGATGCGGCTTGGCTCGAGATCGTTGATGCCGGTGGTGGTGCCGTCGAGCACCAGATTGCCGGAGAGATCGCCCAGCCCCCACGTGACCGGCAGGAACGGCGACGGCAGCATCGCCGCCGTGGCGTGCGACATCAGGATGCTGCCGTTGAGCAGGATGCTGCTGCCCGCCAGTATCTGCAGCTCGGGATGGCTGCTCGGCATCAGCATCAGCCGATTGGCGATCGCGCTGGTCGATGGGCTGACAAGGGTCGGAATTTGCACGCTGCCGTTCAGCGCAACGATCCGCGTGCTCGACGGGTAGAGGTCGGAGCCTTTCGTCGTGAAGAACTGATAGTTCTCGTCAGCCGTGACGCAGCAATGGTCGAGGACCGAGATGGTCAACGCCTTGGACAGATATTTTCCCTGGTTGACGAGAATGATGTCGCCGCCGACCGAGGTCAGGTCGAGCGCGGTGCGCTCGGTGTAGCCGCTCATCTGCTTGTCGCCGACTTGCAGCGGATCGAGCACCGTCTGCAGCCGCAGATTGCCGGCCGTTGTCACCGACATGGTCGCGTCACCAAGCGCAAGCACCGGCGCCAGCGGATAGGTCGTGGTGTTCTTGGCGTTCGCCGTATCGGTGATGGTCACGCTGCGCCCGATTGCGAACTCGCCGGCTATGATGTTGCCGTCGCCGCGGCCGATATAGAGCTGGCCGCCGCGGATCGCGCCGCCGACATTGACGTCGAGCGCGCCGCCATTGCGCATCTCCAGTACTTTCGTGGACGGATCCACAAGCCCGCCCCTGACCCGGGCATTGGTCGGCACCGCGACCACCAGGTTGGCCAGATCGCCGGACGCATTGACCGAGACATTTCCGCCGCCGAGCGCGCCGATGCCGTTGGCAAAAGTGGAGTAGCTCACCCACCACGTGGTCTGATTGCCGGAGAGGAACACGCCGTTTACACCGGTCGCGCCCTGGCGTTTCAGCCAGTCGCCGATGATCTGGCCGTTGGTCGATGTGGAGGCCTCGGTGGGCGCTGCGATGTTGCCTTGCGCCGCAACGGTCAGGTTGCCGCCGTTGATTCCGTATTCGGCACCCGCCGGCGCGGTGAAATCGGCGATCGTGCTCGTGTCCTTCTGTCCCGCCGTGTAGGCGACGGAGGCATAGTTCGCGAGGTTGACGTCGCGCCCAGCGCGCAAGGTGAGGTCGCCGGTGCCGGTGCGGACCAGCTTTCCGGCTGCCGAGGTGCCGATATTGACCGAGCCGCTGCCCGCGGCAATGCCCGCCAACGGCGTCACCGCAAACATGCCGGCCGAGTTGATGTCGGCGCCGCCCACCAGCCGCAGATCCCACGAAGCCGTGCTCAGGAGCGTGCCGCTGCCGAGCGCCGTCGAGAAGCCGTCGCTGAGATTGCCGAGGATATTGAGGTTGCCGGCGGCGCGCAGGGTCAGCCCGCCCTGGCGCAGATTGGCGCCGAACAGGCTGGCGAGATTGAGATCGGAGTTGAGCGTGAGATCGCCGCTGCTGCGGATCTCGATTCCCGCCATCAGGTTGACGCCCCGGCCGGTGAGCCTGCCCGGCAGGTTGCTCATGAACGTGGCGGCGTCGGCCGCTGCAGTGGAGATGATGGCATCGACCGATGCGTTGTTGTAGACGCTCACCGCCTCCAGCACGATCGCGCCTGAGCCATTGATGGTGCGGGCGCCGGTGATCGTCGCATTCAGGCGGTTGACGGCAACGTCGACATGGTCGCCGGCGCCCCCGCTCTGACCGGCGCCGTTGGTCTGCAACGCGCGCAGCCGCACGCTGCCGCCCTGCCCGCCGCTGACGTCGATGCCGCCGCCGGCAAGATCCAGCGTACCGCCGGCCGCGTCGAGCAGCACCCTGCCACCGCCGAGATTGGAGGTCGCGTTGGCGCTGAGGCGCGCACCGGCGTTCATGGTGATTCCGTTGCCGGCGGATATCGAGATCCGGCCGCCATAGGCCGCATCTGCGTCGATGCTGCCGTTGATGGCGACCGACCCGCGATCGGCGATCAGGCCGAAATCGGCGACCCTGGTGACGCCGTCAACCGAGACGTTGCCGCTGCGGATGCGGAACTGCCGGGACGCGAAGAAGCCGGCATCGTTGAGACGCTGACTGAGCCCGGCGAAATCCGCCAGCGCATCGACGTCTAGCAGGAACGACCCGCCCTTGCCGCTCGCGGCTTCGGCCGCGATATGTCCGTTCAGCGCCAGCGCGCCTCCGCCGGTGGTAGTCACCGCCAGCGTTCCGCTGTCGCGTTCGGCGGAGAGATTGATCAACGCACCCGACGCCATATCGATCTTGCCGTTGATCGCAGTCAGCGACACGCGGCCAGCACCGCTATATTCCGTCACATCGAAGAATTCCTTGGCGAAGCCGCCGACATCGATCACGGCATCGTTGTCGAGCACGACATCGCCGCCGGTCGCCGTCAGATCGACCGCGCCGCCGAGCGCCAGGATGCGTCCACCGACGTGGACGCTGCTGCCGGTGAAGGCGAGACGCGAACCGAGGCTCTGCGCGGCATCGTCACCGGATGCTCCCGATCCGTTACCGGAAATCGTCAAAGCGCCGAGCGTGGACACGGTCTGCAGCGCGCCGCCACGCCCCGCAATGACGGGCGCGATCAGCGTGATCGCGGCCGCGCCGGCATTGAGAGCGCCGTTGCCTTCGGCGACAACGCGCTGCGTGCCGCTCAGCGTGATCGAACCAAATCCGCGAATTGCCTTGCTGCCGGCGCCAAGCACCAGTTCGCCCGCATTGAGCGCCAGCGTGCCCGTGCCGACGCCGGTCGGCTCGACCAGCGTGCCGCCGGTATTCCTCAGCGTGAGCCTTGCGCCGGAGACGACGACGTTGTTGTTGCCGTATCCGACCAGCCCGGCCGCATCCAGCACCACATCGCTCACGCCGCCGTCGCCGAAATTCAACGATGTGTAGACGTCGATGGTCGAATAGCTGCGCAGCGTCAGGGTCTTGTTGCTCGAAAGCTGAGCCAGATTCTGCGCCGAGAGGATCAGGCCGCCGCTGCCGCCACCGAGCCCGATGCGGCCGCTCGACATCGTCAACGCGTCACCCGACACCCGCGCCGTGCTCGCCAGCACGGTGCTGCCGGTGGCGTCGATCAACAAGGACTTGCCGCCGAGCAGGCGGGCCCCGCCGCCGATCGACACCACGCCGCCGGTGGCGGTGGTGACGTTCTGCCGCACGACGTTGACGGCGCCGCCATTGGAGACCCGGATCAGTGCGCCAAAATCGGATGTGGCGCTGACCGGCGTGATGATGAGATCGCCGGCGCGGCTGGCGATGTCGCCCTGCGCGACGATCGCGCTGCCGGCATCGACCGTGATGCCGCCCGTGGCGGCGAGCACGATCTCCGGTCCGCTCAGCACCGAATTGTCGTCGTTGCGCACGATGACGTTGCTGGCAACCACGTTTATCCGCGTGCCCGCGGTATCGACCGCACGGGTACCGCCGATCAGGAGGCTCGCGGCGCCGTAACGCGACAGACCCGCCGCGTCGATAATCAGATAGCCCGAAAGGTCGCCGACGGCCTGCCCTGCGCCAACCACCGCGATCTTGGTGCCGGCGATGTCGACCTGCCCGCCAAGGCCGCCGGCCGCCGCCTGCGATCGCAACTGGCCATCGAGTATCAGCCGCTGCGTCGCCTGCAGCACCACCGAGCCGCCGTCCATCGGCAGCCGCGGGGTCACCACGTTCAGTCCGGTGAGCCGGTACTGGCCGAGCTTGAAAGTGTCCGAGGCAAAGAAATCGTTGGCGAATCCTTCGTTGTATTCGCTGTACTGCCGCAGCGTCGATCCCGACATCACCCGCCACAGCGAGGCGATCTGCTGGGTCGCACCCGTGAAGGTGTTGCCGCGATAGCCGGACACGATCGTGCTGCCGTCCGTCATGGTCGCGTTGCCGAACAACGCCCTGCCCTGCGATCCCGCCACCATCTGCACGGTGAAGGCCCCGGGCAGCAGCGCATATTGCGCCGGCAGCAGCGTGTACCAGCCGGCCGAGAGTCCGCCGCCGCCGGCGAGCCAGATCCGGTCGCCAACCGCGAGCGTCGCGTTCGTGCTGCGCGGCGCGACGCTCGAACTGTAGGACGGCATGACGGCGTAAACACCGGCCATCGCCAGCACGTCATGCGAGCCGCCCGGTCCGGGCACGAATTCCGACGCGTAGAGATCGCCGCCGCCGCTGATGTCGATGACGGCTCCGGCCTTCTGGTTCACCGTCGGCGCCGACAGCGTGACCTTCTTCTCGGGCAACGCCGAGAGGACGCTGGGGTTCGTGGTGTCCGGCCCTGCGAAGACCCAGGTGTCGCCGTTGCTCAGATTGCCATAGGGCAGGATCAGGCCGTTGCCGGAGACCGACGTCCGGCTCCCCGCGCCGAGCGTGAGGCTGTTGGTCGCCGCAAGCGTGATGGTGCCGAACGGCGCCAGCAGCGTGCCGTCCTGCTCGATGTCGGGCGCGCTCAGCGTGAGCGAGCCGGCAACCGAGTATGGCAGGCCGGCCTCGCCGTTCTGCAGAATGGTGATGCTGCCGTTCGACCTGATCGTCGCCTTGATGCTGGACACCGGGTAGATGGCCCCTGCCTTGATCGTCAACTTGCCCTCGGCATCGAGCGTCCCGGCGATTTTTTGCGCTGCCGATCCGGCCGCGTAGCCGTCGATGCGGACTTCATTCGCCTCCAGCACGGTCTCGCCGTAGCCGCGGATGGCATCGTTTCCGAGAATCTCGATCAGTTGCGCCGCCAGCGTGAGCTTGCCGGCCGGCGCTGCCGAGTAGGCCACCACAGCAGCGAAGCCATTGAGCACGATGTCGTTGGCGCGCAGCGACGCGCTGGCGCCGCTCGTCGCGCTGTTGAGCCGCGCGAAGCCTCCCTTCAGATTCAGCGCCAAGGTGCCGGGCACGGTAATGTTGACGTTGTTGCCGAGCCGCACGCCGCTCGGCGTCGTGATCGAGACGTTGCTGAAGCCGCCATTGGAGATCGAGCCGGCTGCGACCCGCGTGACACCAGCGGCGGTCGTTGCCTGGATATCCGGAATGGTGATCTTGGTGGTCAGTGCCGAGGTCGTGTAGAAATACTTGTTGAGCAGATCGACGACCGGCTGCGGAATTGTCGCGTTGAATTCCGAGGCCTTGATCGTGATCGTCGCCGCGCCGGCATCGGCCGCGCGCCCGTCGACAATCATCACGCCGTATTGCAACAGGGAGCGCATGCTGATGAGCGCGCTCCGCATCCCGCTGGTGATCTGGACCGTCCCGGGATATTCGTCGCGAATGTCGAGATCGCAGGTCGCGCAGGTAATGGCGATCGATTTGGCGGTGCCGGTGACGGGATCGCGATACCAGATGCCGGCCGGAATCGTGACGGGCAGAAGAAGCGGTGATGTCGCGGCTCCGGCAGCCGGCGCAACTTCGGTGATCGACAGACTCCCGCCAGCGGCGCCGGCGCCGCCGGCGTAGGCCACCAGGGTCGAATCGATCGTCGAGGTCCCGTTGCCGCTGTCGCTCAGCGCAATCGCGCCGCCGTTGCTGGCCAGATGAACCATGTCGGTGCCGGCGCCGATGCGTCGCCGGCTCGGATTGTCGATGTCGGCGGCTGCGCCGGAGACGTCGATCAGCGAGCCTGCCGCCAAATTGATGGTTCCGGTGTTCGCCGCCGCGTTGCCGGCGATCGCGACCGATCCGCCGTCGAGGACGACGCCGGAGAGAAATCCACGCTGGTCCCGCGTGATGACGGGCACGCCGCGCGCCAGCAATTGCGCCGTCGGCGTCAGGTTGACCGTTGTGTTCGACGACACGCTGATCGACCCTGCCGGTGCTATCAATGTTCCCTTGACGGTGACGTTGTCAGCCCCCGACAGTCCGATGCTGCCGCCGATATCGGTCCGCACCACGGCGCCGGTGCCGATCGTCACCGCGGTGCCCGAGAATGACAGCACTGCCGGCTGACGCGCGTCCCGGTCCGCGTCAGGCAACATGCGCAACGGTCCGAGGTCGGTGATCCTTGCGCCGGAGGCCGTTCGGGTGAGGTCGATGCCCGAAAGATCGACATTGAGCGGGGACTGCGTAACGCTGACGCCGTCCGGCACGGAGACAACGAGCGTGCCCGCGATGGAAGGCGGAAGCCCGACGCTCAGCGAGCGGAAGCCACGATCACTGAACACGGTGCCCGGCAGATAGAGCACCCCGGTGCTCGCCGGCACGGCGCCGCCGATCTGGATCGCGTTCGTCGTGGTGTAGATCGTCAAGGCGCCGCCCGACCCTGCCGCATAGCCGCGCATGTCAAGCCTGGCGATCTGCTCGGCCGTCTGTGCGTAGAACAAGATCGACCCGGCGTCGCCGACCTTCAGCTTGGGCTTGCCGCCCGGCTGGCTCAGCCAGCCGCCGCCCGACACGTCGAGCAGTGCGTTTCCAGTGCCGGTGAGAAATCCTAACAGGCTGATGGTGCCGCCGTTGATGACAGGCGCCACCGCGCCGCCACCGTCGCGCACGTCATTGACCCACTGCCCGCTGACGTCGATCACGGCGCCGGATTTGAGTTCCAGAGGACCGACGATCTCCACCGTGCCGCCGGCATCTCGTATCGTTCCGCCGATGGCAAATTCGATGGGTGCAATGCCGAAGCCGCTCGAGCCGCTGGCGTTGACGGAAAACGTGCTCTTGGGCGTCAGTTCCAGCGTGGTGCCGGGGTCGAGATGGAAGCCCCGCGACACGTAGTACTTGATGTTTCCCATGCCTGACTGGGCGAGAATGTCGGGGTCGAGATAGGTGGTTTTTGCCTGCCTCGGCAGCAGCGTTCCGCCCAGCTTGTTGCCGTACCAGTCGGTGCCCAGGACCGATGTCGCGGTGAAATCGCTCGGCAGCCGGACTGGATTTGACGTAATGACCAGGTCGCCGATCAGGTAGGGCTTGGATGGATCACCCTCGGCGCCGAACTTGATGCTTCCGGCCTTGGCGGCCGCCGTGCTGCCGGCGGCCTGCTTCTCGCCCGTGACCACGCCGCCCCAATAGCTGCCCTCCAGCGCAAGCCCCTCGCCAGCGAACACCGTAATGCCGCGCGGGACCGAAGAGCTATCGACGCCGCCCAGGGTCGGGAACAGGATGCCGCCGACGGTCACGCCGTTCGCGCTGCCAGCATCGCGCCCTTCGGTGTAGCCGCGCTCAAAGCGTCTGCTGCGATTGCCGAGTGGGCTCGTCCATATCTCCTGGATCGTGCCGCGCACGTGGCTCCTGACGAAGGTGGCGCCGGTGGCAAGCCCCACATAGAGGCGATCCGGCGTCGCGTCGGCGATGTCGTAGATGCGGCCGTCGGCCCCGATCAGCCGGGTCGTCGTGATCCACCCGTCGGCATAACGGACGGACCCGCCCGAGATATCGAGGATCGATCCGGCGCGGGTCACCACCGAGCCGCTCGACTTGATGACGATCGCGCCGCCGACGGTGGACAATTCCGCCAGCGTCGTGGTGCCGTTACCTAGCCAGGCACTGACGTCGGCCAGAGGCGTGCCGGTCCATGCACCGGGAGCGCCGCCCCACAATACACCCGCCATCGGCCCGTCGCGAAACACACCGCTCTTGCGGCGATCGACCATCACGGATACGCCGCGCAGCCAGGAGTCGCGGTAGAGCGGGCTGTCGTGCAGCTCGTTGATACGCAGCTCCGCCGAGACGGAGTTGCTTTCCATCGCCAGCGCAACGTCCTTGAGGCCGGCGACGCTGAGATAGGCATCCTCGCCGATGTAGATCCGGCTGCCGTCGCCGATGCCGACATCGGTGGGCAGCGGCGTCTCGCCGGTCGACGTCGCGCCGGAGACGATGCTGAGCTGGCTACCCGCGACAAGGCTGATCTTGCCGGACGGCGCCACCACGTTCGCCTGCGGCTCGATGTCGATCAGCTTGCCGCGAACGACGATCTGTCCGGCCGTGTAGCGCGTGCCGAGCGCCGAAAGCTCGATCTGGCCCGTGTCGGTGGGATCAGGCATCACGCTGGTGACGCTGCCCTTGCCGAGCGTCACGGTGCCGGCGGTCCAATATACCATTTGCGCGGAGCTCAAGGCGGTGGAATAGCCCATCATGCCTTGGCCCCAACCGAGCAACTTGATCGTCCCGTTCCGATTGTTGAGCGCCGTGGTGGTGCCCAGCCAGCCGTTCTGATCGATCTGTTGCCCGATCACCGTGATATTGCCGCGATCGGCCAGCACCACGCCGTCGTTGAGCGCGCGATAGCCGACGACATAGCCCGCCGGCGCGGTGCTGTCGGGGATGATCGCGGAGGCCGCGCGCGCCGCCATCTGCGGCAGGACGAGGTCACGGACCGACTGGGTGAATGCCGGCGGCGACACGAACAGAGGATTCAGCGCGTCCTCGAGGAAGACATAAGGAACCGCATAGCGCGCGGGAGCCGACACGGCGACGTCGAGGCCGCGCACGGCCCCCGCGGACGACTGCGTCACCGTGCTGGTCGACAGCCAGACCTGCTCGCCAGCGGCGATGATCACCTGCCCGTCGGGCGCCGAAATCTGGCCGTGATTGGCCACGCTCGGCGCGAACAGAAGCGCCTTGCCACCGGTCGCGACATTGATCGAAGCGCCGGCCTGCACCGTGACACCGCCGGGCACCCGATCCGGCACAAACGCCGCGGGCTGGCTGGCGGACGCCAGCGATGAGAATGGATCGGTGTTCCGGGTGAAATGGTCGCCGAACTGCGGAATGGTAACGGACAGGTTGTCCCCGGAATCCCTGACAAGGAAAAGCTGGGCGTTGATGCCGGCCGCGAACTGTTCGTTGGACAGCGTAAGACTCGAAGCGACGAATGTGTTGACGTTGACCTGACTCGCGCCGCCAAACACGATGCCGTTCTTGTTGATGACGTAGACCTGTCCGTCCGCCTTGATCGTGCCGAGAATCCGGCTGGGTGCGAGGCTGGGATCGACGACCCGGTTGAGCACGATCCACTGACTGGCGTTGTCGCCACCGGCGGTCTGATTGAAGCGCAGATCGGTTTCACGCCCGATATTGAAGCTGTTCCAGGTCAGGATAGCCTTCGGCGCGGTTTGCACGATCTCGACCTGGGATCGGCCGTTGAGCAGACTGCTGTTTGGTTGATTTGCCCCGTTCCACGCGGTCGGATCCGACGCGATGCCGTTGGTGAACGTCACGCCCGGATTCAGTCCACCCGCCCCGAGCCCATTCGGCACCGTGCTGGAGCCACCAAGCGCCGCGGCTTGCGCCGCCGCCTGCCTGGCCTGAAAATCGAGAATATTGCGCGTGGAGCGCGCCAGAGCGGCCTGCGCCTGCTGCGCAACGGTCGATGCCTGCTGGGAGGCGTTCTGGACCGCCGTGGCGGCGGACATCGGTGCCGCCGTCCCGCTGCTCTGCCCCGGGCTGCGCGCCTCAACCGGCGCGCTCGCGACCATCAGGGTCGTGACACTGACACCCGCCAGCAATGCCATGCGGATCGAGCCTCGCCAAACGCATGGCCGGAGAAGTGAGCTACGATCGGCGGCATCACGAAACTGCATGGCATGCTCTCTCGGCAGGTGTGTCAAAAGGCGAGACCCGATCGGGACATATCCGATATCCCCAATCGCGCTCGCAGCTATGACGACCGGCGAAGAGCAACCCCGTAAAAGAAATTGAAAGAATTTTGGTCAGTCGGTGATCAGTGCCGTGGCGGACTTCTCGCGGTTTGCCGGCGTGAAGCCCGGTCTTTGTCAGCTCAGAAGAACGATGCCTCCCGGCAACGTTCGCTGACGGGCGCCGAACGCCTGTTGGATCTGGACCAGCACATCGTCGGTCCGATCGACGCGGAAACGGCCGTTGACCGGGCGACGGCCCAACTCGGCGCTCAACACAAAGATTCGCCCCGATCGATAGCGATTGATTTCTTCGATCACCTCGGCAAGCGGCGTCGAACGGAAGATGAGCAATCCGTCCTGCCAGGCCGATGCAAGCACCGGGTCAATCCTGACAACATCGCCCAGCCCGCGCTCGTCGTAGACGATCCGCTGTTGACGGCCAATCACGGCCTCGCGCCCGAGGCATTGCACGCGAATTTCACCGTCGAGGCAGGTGACGAGCCCGGCCCGGCCGTTCAGCCGTACGCCGAAATTTGCATTGCTGGCAATCGCGGTGCCCCCGGCGGCCTGCACCACCAGGGGTCTCGAGCCGTTGCGCTCCAGCGTGATCGCAGCCTCTCCCGCGATCAGCTCTATTCGGTCAGCATCGATCGTCGTCGGCCGAAGCGCGATGCTGGTCTGCGTATTCATGGCGATCGAGACGCCGCTGCCGACGGCGATACGGCGCTGCTCACCGATCGCGGTCCGGTAATCCGCGGTCAGCTCGGACAAGGACGGCCACAGATCGAGGGGCGGCCGCACGATCGCGGCACCGGCCGCCACCGAAGCGGCGATCGCGCCGCCGAGCACCATGCGGCGATTGACATTCGGCGCGGGCCTCGACGTCGTCTCCTCGGCAATTGCGGCGTCCGGCGTACGCAAGCGTTGCCCGGCCGGGCCGAATGCCTTCCATAGCCGGCTCGCATCGGCGAAGGCCGCCTTATGCGCCGCGCTGCTGTCCCGCCAATGCGCAAACGCCTCGGCGTCTGCCTTGGTCGCGTCGCCCGATGTGAGGCGCCGAACCCAGGCATGCGCTTCGCGATCAAGCGGCGCAAGCTCGGCATGCTGGCTGTCTGACTCAATCATTCCGACAATGTGCTTTCGTTGCGCGGCAGAAGGCCGGCCCCGGTCGACAATATCGACCTTCCTTTATCATAGACGTTTGAGGTCGCCCCGACCCGCATTGCGCGTCGCCGCGCGGCCCAGGCGTGCCGCGCAAAATTCCTGGGCAAGCTTCAGTTCCTTTTCGACCGTGCTCAGCGAAATGCCGAGTTGCTCGGCAATTTTCCGTTGTGGCATGCCGTCGAGCCGGGCCGCCAGCAGAATGTAGCGCTGACGCGGCGGCAACTCAGCCATAATCTGTGAAAGCGCCGTAATCTCGCGACGCGCTTCCAGAATTCTTGCCGGGTCGGGAGCCTCGTCGGCAACGTCGAGCAATTCCTCGATTTCCGTCGAGATCAGGCGTCGATTGTGGGCGCGCCTGCGATCGATCGCGATATTGAAGGCCATCCGAAACAGATAGGCAACCGGACTGCGTACGGGCGTCAGCGCGCTGGCCTGGTCGAGCCGCAGCCAGGTATCCTGCAGCGCCTCGCCCGCAAGCTCGGCCGAGCCCAAGCGGCGGGTCAGCCGTTTCCTGAGGTCGTCGTAGCGGGCGACTAGGATGTCGCGCAGCGCGTCCAGACTGCTCTCGTTCATGACATCGTCACGGGCAGCCGATGCCGGCGCCTGAAGCTGCCGGCAGGATCACGACGGTGAAAGGCTGGGCCATGCCGGCGGGCGGCGGCTCGCCAATCGTCACGCGGCGCATCGTCTCGCCGATCGTCTGATCGAGACTTGCCCTGCCGGTCGACGCCAGTACCCTGAAGCGCTGAACCGCTCCGGCCGAATCGATCCACAAGCTCACGGCGACACGATAGCTTGCAGATCGGGCTTCGCTGTTGAGGCAAAACGCATTCTTGATCCCGGCCTGGACCAGCGCGTAGTAGTGCTGCTGGCTGGCATTGGTATCCTTGAGGACGATCTCGCCGATCGCGGAGGCCGCCGCTTGCGCCGGCGGGACCGGCACGATCACCAATGCATCGCGTCCGGTGTGAATGGCCATCAGGCCGGTGCCCTTCAGCAACGCCTGCAGCGCGGTCTCTGCAGCGAAGGCGCCCCTGATCTCGGCCGAGTTGTGGCCCTCCGTGAGGCGGGCGTCGTAGATCACCTGAAGGCCGGTGACGGTGCAATAAATCTCGATCGCGCCGGCAAGCTGCTGCGCCCGGATGTCGAAGGCTATCGGTTCGTTCTGCTTTACCGGCCGCGCATCCCCGGAAAGCAAGGTCATCGTCTCGGCTAACACCGGGGCCGGACAGGCCGCTGACAATATCGCAATATAAAGGAGTGCGTTCAGCAGGCACGCAGGCACAGTCATTGACATACGAGGCAATCGATCGGCTCTGTAAGTCGCCTCACAGAGCCGGCACGTTACGGATCGCATGTTACGTAAATGTGTCATATCCGATCGGTGGCCGGGCGGGGGCTTGGGTGCGAGACGCGAGACCTTGCAAAGGTGGCGCGCACTCAGAGAATGAAACTGTGAATTCATTCGTACCCGAGATTGCAATCTGAATCTCAAATACGACCGCAGCCCGAAGGGGCCGGCGTGTGCCGGAAGAAACGTCGCGATCTCGTCGCCTTCGCAATCGTCCGCTGGTCGGCCTGCTCGATCAGTGGCGCGGTGGCAACGCCATGCGATCGTCGTCTCGTTGCGGCGTTCTCGAAGAGAACGGTGTCCCGAACAGCAAAAGGTCGAGAGCTCAGAAGCTCGGTCACAACCAAGGGCCCTCGACAGAAATCACTTGCCGCAATGTGGCCTTTCCTGGGCAGATCTGTGCGCGAGAGTCACGACCAACAAGCGTCCATCGTCCCTCGATTGCGACGCAGACTTCTCTTCGCAGATGATCCCAAGCGCATCGACCGAATCACCACACGATATGGGCAACGGACGCCCCTTCAAGCGCTTGGCATTAGACTAAAGACGCCTGCGCTTTTGATTGAAATTTTCAAAAGACTTTAGCGGCGCTGTTTACTCGAACTTTGGTCTTGGCGCTCTAGTTCCACTGCCGAAGGTTACCATCTCCAGAACGGAGAGGCGCCATTGCCACGGGTGGTGAATCTTTTCTGCCCGCCACCAACGGATCACTTGAGCGCCTCATTCGTATGATTTGCGGCGCGGCAGGCTCAGTGGAACAAGCTTTATCCGACCTGAATGGAAATGAACCCAGCACGCGATTCAATCGAATTATTGGGCCAGATAGCGCGAATTCTGTGGTTCGAAGGTACCAAGCACGGCCTGCGCGATCGCGAGTGGATGGCGCTGCGTTTTCTCTCCCGCGCCAATCGATTCTCCAGGACGCCTTCGGCATTGGCCAGTTACGTCGGCACGACCAGGGGCACCGCGTCGGCGCTCATCGACGAACTTGAACGCATGGGATATCTGGAACGAAAGCGTTCCGCCAAGGACAAGCGCTCCGTGATGTTGAACGTCACACAGCAGGGCAAGAAGATCCTGGTGCGCGACCCCGTCAATGTTCTCGTGGATGCGATCGACGCGCTCGATGATGACGGCAAGATCCGCCTTCGCGATACGCTCCGTCATGTGCTGGATCAATCGGACATCGCCGAGCAAAAGCAGCGCGCTGACGTTTGCAAGCGCTGCATCTTCCTCAGGGAAGACCGCACGACAACCGACGGCAAGACGTCGGCGGAGTTCACCTGCCGCCTGTTTCGCGCAGCGATCGCGGAGGCGGAGATCGAATTGCTGTGCACCAGCTTCGAACACCACCGGCAATAGCCGAAAGCGTACATCGTTCCGGCATTCGCCTGAGGATCAGCCCGTGCTTTCTGGAATGAAAGTGCCTGCCCTGCCGTCGCAATCAACCGCACCGGGCGAGACGCGCGATTACGGCGTCGCCTTGCGGGAAGAGTAGATCGTTCCGGCGCTGGACAACACGACCAGGCGTCCATTCTCGTTTCCGATTTCCTCGATACGACCGAGCCCGGGCACCTGTTGTCCGAGAACGGCCTCGACGACACCATTGGGTCCCTGCAGGATTGCTATTCCCTCATAAGCCTGGCGAACCGCCCAGCCCTTGACCGCCTTTCGAGCTGCCGGCGCGCGTTCGGTGGGCGGCACCGTACCGGTGGTCTCGGGGGCGGCGGCTGCCGACGCCAGCAACGGCATCGACGGCGCCGGCGGTTGAGGTTGCGAGGTAACTTGCGTCGGAGCCTGCGCCGGCGACTGGGCAAGCCTGTCGAGCTTTGCCGTCGACGATGAGCTGACCCGCTCGATGCGGTCCAAATTCTCGGCAAACCGGCCGAATCGATCGTTCGTCGCCTTGCTCGAAAGATCGACGGCAGTGCGCAACCCGTCGAGATTTTCGGAGACGCCCGCCACCTGCTTGCGCAACTGCACGACCGTTTCGCGCAGGATCCTGATCTCGGTGTTTGCCGCAGCGTTCGTCTGGCTCGGCAGCATGGTGAGGTAGACGATCGCCCCCGTGCAAGCGCTGACGACCAGGCAAACGGCGACCGCCAAAGTCGCGAGCGGGACCACCCAGGACGGACGGGGCGCCGGGGGCTTGGCTACGATAACGGCCGGCCTCACCACGGCGGGCGCAGGCTTCGGTATCGCCATCTTGTCCATGCGCGCCTTCGCACGAATACGCTTCAACCCTTCCAGCGCCTCCTTTGCGAGGACTTCATCGCTTGCCGCGGCCGATGCGACCTTCGCGCTCGCCGCAGGTTCGGCGGTTCGCATCGAACCATCCTTCGCCTCGCGCGCTCCCGGAGCCTGCCTCGCCGTCCCTGAAAGATCTGAGGTCTTAAAGGGACGAGCCTTGCCGTCGGGCAACATATGAAATGCTCCGTTTCGAAATCGATCCTGCGCAGCAAAGCTAGCTGCCGAAGCTTGTCCGAAACCGGCGTCCGGCAAGCCGTCCGTCGCGAGCCGTGACATCAAGCCGCCGCGCGCAGCACACAAAGGTGCGACGCGAAAGCCACACTAGGGCCAAGATTTGCTAAAGTTGAGCGGCGCCACGACAACTAAAGTCAGGTTGCCATCCACAGAATGTGACTCGTGACCGATCCGGAATTGAAAAACAAATCAATGGTCCGGCGACGCAACACTGTGCAAAACAGCTTCAATTCGCAGTCGCGAAGAGAGATCGAACTAGCCTGGACAAATCTAGTTTGTATTCCAAATCAACTGATACGATTGGAGCAAGAAGAAACAACCAATAAAGAACAAACAGCATCAAGCTCGTTTACCAAGAGGTTCGTTGCGTGCGCTTGATAAGAGATCGCTAATCGTTACGGTTTGAATCAAGTGATTCTCTCCCAGTGGAGAGGAGATCGACCCAGACCAGCGGTGTTCGGACGCGATGAGCAACTTGGCGCAACTGTTCTAGATCGTTTCTCAAAGAGCTCCGCGCGGTGATCTGTAAGGCACCCGCCGGCTTTCACGTCGTAGCGTTCAGTATCGAAGTCAAAGTAACAGGCCTGCAAGCGCAGGCACTGAATGCGTAAAGCTGCCTGCGAATATCTCAAACAGAACAATCGTTCGCAGGGAGAATGTCGTCAAACAGCATGGCTGCTAGTCCGGGTCGAGGCATCACAACTTGCCGGCCAGGTTTCAGCGAGTGCGAAACAGGGGCGAAAGACTGATGTATATCATCGTTGATGACCGCGAAAACGTAGCCAATAGCTACGTTGGAGGGCTCGTTCGTGAAGGCGTTTCTTCGATCGGCTTCTCTTCCGGCGAATTCTGGGACTGGCTGCAATCCGCAAGCGAGGAGGACCTGTCGGCGGTGGACGCCTTCCTGGTGGGGGATTTCGACGCGCGCGGAAGCCTTCCGCGGGCGGTGCGCAAGCGATCGTCGGCTCCCATCATCGCCATGAGCAGCCACAAGATGCTCAAGAACACGCTGGAGCTGTTCGAGGCCGGGGTGGACGACGTGGTGCATGTTCCGATTCATCTTCGCGAGATTCTCGCCAGGACTGCGGCGATCTCGCGCCGCAGGCTCGGCGATCTGCCGCGGCCGTGCGAAACCCGCCTCCAGGTGTTCTTCAACGGCCGCGATCCGGAAATCGGGGGTCGTGCCCTCACCTTGCCGCGCCGAGAGCTGCGCATTCTCGAATACATGGTCGGCAACCACGGCAAATGGATCACCAAGACGCAGATCTTCAACGCGGTCTACGGCATATTCGAGTCAACCTTCGACGAGAGCGTGATCGAGAGCCATGTGAGCAAGCTGCGCAAGAAGCTGCGCGATCGCCTCGGCTTCGACGTGATCGCGGCTCGGCGGTACGTCGGATATCGGCTGGACATTCCGGCTCGCGAGGCCATCAACGTGCCGATGCAGGATCTCGGCGATGTCGGCATGCTCTTGAACAGGCCCCATGCCGCCCCGGCGGCGTACTCCGCCGGCAGCTAAAGCGCGATCAAAAAACTGGCACCGGCCCGCTGCACGCTTCGGCCGCGCAGCGGGCCGGTGCATTTTCAGCCGCAGACAGAATGAGGCTTGGGCCGCGGCGCAAGGCTTGCTCGCAGCAGGCAACGCTACGGTTTTTGCTGGAGCTCCTCCCTGGAGACGTAGTTGAAATCCTCAATCAGGACGTCCCGCACGATCTCGGCCTGCATCCGCTCATTGACACGCTGCTTGATGGCCGTTGTGAGGATGGACAGGTCGTAGCGGGCAACCTTCCTGAAATCCAGACGCTCGTCCGCATAGATCCTGCGGAAGGCTTCATCAACGACAAACGGCTCGGGCGGAATGTCGAGCTGCTGCATGGTCTTCGTCTCGACCGTATAGACAAACCGCGCAACGATATAGCCCTGCACGGCGCCGTTCTCGACCATGGGCACGCTCAGCACCCGCGTCTTCTGGTGTTGCAGGCCGTCGAGATGCTCGTCCCTTGCAGACAGCACGCCGCCATTTTCCTTCCAATAGGCGACGGCATAGCTCGTCCCTGCAGTGAGAATGCACACCCAGAGCCCGGCCAGCACCAGCCTGATCATTTGCTTTCTCGCGCGGTCCGGGCGTAGGTGCCGTCCGACTCGGCCTCCCTGATCGCCCTCACGATGATGGTGGCCACCTCGCGCACGGCGTCGTAGTGCATCTCCAGGATCTTGCGATTTCGCTCGAGCTTCTGCCGCAACCTCTGGACTTCTTCGGTGATCTCCGCTTCGCCGCCAAGGTGGATGCGCGCCCGCATCAGGCGGACGAATTCCAGCATGCTCCGGCTCTTCCGTGCGCTGAAATCATCGAAGTCGATCTTCTTTCCGGTCTCGAGCGCGACCGTTTCCTCCTCCACCACGTTCTCCAGCCGTCGGATCGCCGCCAGCAGGCCGCTCACCTCGTCAGACCTTGCACCGTCGGCCTGCATGGCTTCGCCGCCGACGTCAGGCACATGCACGGGCAGTGTCGTTCCGTCCTGGCTTTCGGTCTCCGCGTCAAATGGTCCGGCCACCATTGCCGTCGCGCCGTCATTTATTTGCATTAAAAATTCCCCCAGCTTTCGTCAGCCATCCCAACCTCAATCATCCCGCCTTGCCCGAATCGTCCCGCACCGCCGGATGCGCGGCAGCGAGCTGCTTGGCAATGCCAATCCCCTTGCCCTGCGCAAGCTGATTGCCGAGCTGCTCCGCGAGCATCGACCGCCAGACACTGCCGGCTGTCCCCTTTCCGAAAATCTCCTGCGTCTGTTGCGGCAGCATCGTGTCGACGAAGACCTGGAGAACGAACGCCTCGATCTTGCGATACACATCGCCGGAGGATGAAGCCTTGATCACCTGCACAGGCGCCGCCGTATTCGGCAAGCCGGGCTCGGATTGCGGAGCCTTGGCCGTCGATTGATCCGCCGCTGCGCGCGCCGTCGCCGCCGCCTTGCTGACCTCTGAATCCATTGTGGCGGCAAAGCCGGCGTCCGGGGACTTCAAGGCATCCAGCTTCGCCGTCGCGGCGCGCTGCATCGCCGGGTCCGCGGCCTCCAGGACGTCGAGAACAACATCGGGTGTGGGTGTCACGATCATTCTTTGGATCCAGCTAGTTGGCCTTGGCCGTCCAATTGCGCACGCCGGCGTGCACGCCTGTCATTTCCTCGAGCGAACGCCTTTCGGCGTCGCGAAGCCTGGCGGTCGCGGCCGCCTTGGCGATCTGCTCCACCTGCTTCACACGGCGGTTTTCCGCCCGAACCTGGTCGAGTTGCCGGGATGCCTCGGCCTGAACCGCACGAGCCCCCATGCCCGTCGCGGTCAGGCGCCGCGCGATCGATTCGCTGGATGATCCCGTCGGCAGCCGCATCTCGTTGAGCGCCGAGATCAGATAGGCTTCCTCATCCTGCAGGTTCTGCTCCTGTTGCCGCAATTGCGCCAGTTGCCACTCGGACAGCCGGAGTTGCAGCTTCATGAGCGAGACCATCCGACCAAGCTTTTCCGCGCGCGACTTCATGTCTCGTCAGTCCGCCAGCCATGATGCGGCGCCGATCGTGAACTGCGTCAGCAGCTCATCGCTGGTGAGGTAAAGCAGCAAGAACCCGCCGAACATCACAAAGGGCACCGAAATGAAATAGACGGGTATCGTCGGCGTCAGCTTGTTGATGAGGCCGATCGCGAAATTGACGATGACCGAGTAAACGATGAACGGACTGGTGATCCGCAGTGTCAGCACAAAGGCCTCCGACAGATGATTGGCGAGCTGCGCCAGCGCCATGTCGCCGCCGAGCCTGTCGCCGGGATGCCAGACATCGTAGGAGCTCATCAGCCCCCGCAGGACCAGCCAATGCTGGTCCGTCAGAAAGAACAGCGTGGTCACGGCCGCCATGATCAGCGGGACCAGAGCCGGCGCCGGATCGACATCGCCGACCTGCGTTCCCGGGATGGTGCTCAGCCCGATCGCGCTCGCCATGGCGGTCGCCATGGTCTGAAGCGCCAGAAAGAACACGCGCCCGCCAAGACCGATGGCGCTGCCGATCAGGAGTTCGGTACAAACCAGGAGCGCCAGCCTGAGCGGCGGGGCGTCGGCCAGCAGTGGCCGAAGCACCGCGACCAGCAAGGGCGCGAGCGCGAAACTGATGACGATCGCGACGAACAGACGGACCTGAGGCGGAACGTTGACGCTGGAGAATCCCGGCACCAGCATCAGGCAGGCGCCGATCCGGCAGAACACGATGAAGGTCGCCAAAACGCTGTCCGCGAGGCCGCTGATCACGACACGGCTCCAAGCGACCTGATCTCGGAGCTGCGTGCGACCTCGACATGCGAGAGGATCGGCAAGGTCGGGAATACCCGTTCGAGGATCATCCGGACATAGGGACGGGCTTCCGGGGTCACCGCCAGCACGACACTGGTTCCCGCCTCGGTGAACTTGCGAACCGCGGCACTGGCTTCGGTCGCGAACTGTTCGATCAGCCGCGGGTCCGCGTCGAATTCAACGACGTCGCCCTTGGCGTCGCGCTTCAGGCTCTGGTGGAACGCCAGGTCCCAGCGATTGCCGAGACGAACGACGTTCAGCACACCGTTGTCGGAGAGATCGCCGCAGATCTGCTGCGCGAGCCGCATCCGGACGTGCTCGGCGATCTGCTCCGAACGCCTTACATGCGGCGCGATCTCGGCGATCGCCTCGAGGATGAGATGAAGATTCCGGATCGATACCCGCTCGGCCAGGAGAATCTTCAGGATCGCAAGCAGACCCGAGTACGAGATCTGCGACGGACAGAGGTCATCGATCAGCCGCTTGTATTCCGGATCCAGCCGGTCCAGCAGGGCCCGCATATCCTTGTACGACAAGAGCTGGGCAAGGTTTGCCCTGATGACCTCGCTCAGATGCGTGAGCAGCACGGAGAGATTATCGACGGGCTTGCAGCCCTGCCGCTTGACTTCTTCCGTGAAGGCTTCCGTCACCCACAGCGCCTTCATGCCGAACGCCGGCTCGATCACCTCGTCACCGGGCACGTCGGGCTTGCCGTCCTGGTCCACCAGCACGAGCACTTCGCCGAGCCGAAGCTGGCCATGGGCGACCCGCGTGTCGTGAATCCGGATCTGGTATCCCTTGGGATCGATCGACAAATTGTCGGTGAGCTTGATCTCAGGAATCACGAAGCCATATTGCTTGGCGAATTTCTTGCGGATCTTGCTCACCCGATGGGCGAGTTCGTTGCGGGAGCCCAGAAGATGAACCGCAAGCTGGCTTCCCAGCGAGAGCTCGATCTCCGCGGTCTTTAGCGATTCCTTGACCGTTTCCTTGGCCTCGGCCTGCGCCCGCTCGTCCGCCTTGCGCGCCTCCTCCTTCTGCTGCTCGGCCGCCTGCCTCTTCGGCAGCGCGTAGCCGACGAATCCCATGACCCCGCCGAGCAGCGCGAACGGCAGGAGCGGCAGCCCGGGCATCAGCGCCAGAACGAACATCATCAGGGACGCCGCGGAGACGGCGCGCGGATAGCCGCCAAGCTGCCGCAGCACCGCCTGCTCCGCCGACCCTCTGGTTCCGCCCTTCGAGACCAGGAGACCGGCAGACAATGACACGATCAGCGCCGGTATCTGCGATACGAGACCATCGCCGACGGACAGTTTGGTATAGACGTCGGCCGCGCGTGCCAGCGTCAGGCCGTGATGCGTCACGCCGATCACGATGCCGCCAAAGATGTTGATCGCGGTGATGATCAGGCCCGCGACGGCATCGCCGCGCACGAATTTCGAGGCGCCGTCCATCGCGCCGAAGAACGCGCTCTCTTCCTCGAGCTCGCGGCGCCGGCGCTGGGCCTCCTCGTCGTCGATCAGGCCCGCGGAAAGATCCGCATCGATCGCCATCTGCTTGCCGGGGATGGCATCCAGGGTGAAGCGGGCGCCGACCTCGGCGATGCGCGTCGCGCCCTTGGTGATCACGACGAAATTCACCGTGACCAGGATCGCGAAGATGATCAGCCCGATGACGAAGTCGCCGCCCATGACGAACTTGGAAAAGCCCGCGACGACGTAGCCGGCGGCGTGTTCGCCCTCGCCGCCCCGCGACAGGATCAGCCGGGTGGTAGCGATGTTGAGCGCAAGCCGCAGGATCGTCGCGATCAGCAGCACGGTCGGAAAGGCTGAAAAATCCAGCGGACGCTGGATCCACAGCGCGACCATCAAGATGAGCGCCGACAGCGCGATCGAAAACGCAAGGCCGAGATCGATCAGGACCGGCGGGATCGGCAGAAACAGGATCGTGAGCATGGTCACGATCCCGCCCGCGAAGAAGACGTCCGCGCCAAGTCGTCGCGGGGCTGGGATCGTAGCAGTGAATGTATCGGCCATGGGTCACCGGCGGCAAATTCCGGTGTGCAATGTGCCGCGCAAAGCTTACGCGAGGGTGGCGGGGACGGCCGGGCGGATCAGAATCCGTGCTCGATCCGCGAATACACCATCTCGGTGAAGGTGGAGAGATGCGCGCCGATGAACGAGCCGGTGACGGCCACGACCAGGAGAATGACGATAATCTTTGGAACGAAGGTCAGCGTCACTTCCTGGATCTGGGTCAGGGCCTGGATGAGGGCGATGATCGTGCCGACCAGCATCGCGGCCCCAACCGCGGGCCCGGAGGCGACGATGATGGTCCAGATCGCCGCCTGGACGATGTCGAGCGCGTCCCTCTCGTTCATGACTGGCTGATCGTGAGCCCGGGCCCGACCGCGACTTTCGTACCGTTCTCGAGGGTCGCAATGGAGCCGTCGCTGTTGATGGAAATCGAAACCACCTTGCCGCTGAAGCTCGCTCCGGTCGCGTCGGTGAAGCTGACGGTCTTTCCGATCAGCCCGTCGGCCTGCGACAACGACTGCGAAGACAGCAGCGCGTCCAGCTTCGCGTTGGTCTGCATGCCCTGCTCGACCGTCGACAGTTGCGCGAACTGGCTCATATATTGCGAGGTGTCCATCGGATTGGTCGGATCCTGGTTCTTCATCTCGGCGACCAGGAGCTGCAGGAACGTGTTGTAGTCGACGGTGTTGGTCGCCGTGGTCTTGGCCGGCGGAGACCCTGTGCCTGTCGTATCGGTCGCGCTGGTGACGTTCATGTTCTTCTCCGCTGTCAGGCAGCCTCGAATGGGAAATTGGTCGCAGTGCCGGACAGGATCGCCTGCTCCACCGGGAACAGCGAGCGAATCCGCTTGAGCGCTTCGTAGTAGCGGTCCGCTCCGACCAGATCGTCGATCGCCGCCAGGCCCGCCAGCATCTCCTGGTTCTCACACACCGCTTTCAGGGCGGCGCAATGTTGCCCATAAAGCGTAGCGGCGTCCTGATGGTCCGTCGGATTCATCAGCATGAGCTGGACGATGAAATAGAGCTGCCGCAGCGCCGTCGTCGCGTCGGCCGCCTGCATGACCTGGCCTTCCAGAAGGAACATCACGTCGTTGACGAGCTCGATCGCGACCTTCCGGTCCACGCGCAGCACCGCCCCGTTGATGTAGATCAGCTCTCCCGCCCGCAAGGATACCTTCATTGAAGCGCATCTCGGATCAGCCGGTTGATTTCGACGAGCTGCATCACGTCGTTCGACCTCTCCTCCCGAAGGCGGTCGGCCTCCTTGACGATCCACAGGCCGATCGAAATGATGTCGGCGCGAAGCTGCTCAGGGAAGCCGTTTTCCGGATGCGCGAGGTCCTCGATCAGGATCGTCCACAACCGCCGGACGTAGAGCAGGCTTGCGATCAAATCCTCGCTGCTGAAGGGGCCGTTCTGAAGCCGCTCCAGCCGGTCGATGCCGAGACTCAAGGCTTGCCGCTCGCGCGCCCGCGCCTCAAGACCGCTGTCTTCCACGACCGTGTCGTAACCATCCCAGGTCATCTAGACCACTCTGCGCAGAAGGCTGAATAAGAGAGCAACGGCTGCATCCCTGGCTCAAAGATAGTTGATGAGGCTGATCTTCTGCAGCTGCGCGGTGAGCGCCAGTGCGGTGTCGATCTGTTTCTGCAGGGCGTTGACGCGGACCGATGCCTCGGCCGGGTCGACGTCCTCCATGGAGACGATCTGCTCGCTGAGAATATCGTGCTGGATCTTCAGCTTGTCGGTAGCACCGGACACCCGCTGCTGGATCGAGCCGACGCTGCCGCCGAGCGCGGCGAGGTCGTTGATGGCGCCGCTGACGAGACTGATGGCCTTGTCCACGACGGTCTGGAACGTAGCATGGCTCAGGCCCATGTTGCCGAGATCGGTGAGCATGGTGTAGGCCTCCGCGAGCTTGCGGAAGCCCGGCTGGTTGGCGCTCACCGACGTGTCGACGACCTCGGTCGTGGAAATGCGGCTGGTCAGCGTCTGGTCGGTGGCCGACGACCAGTTGGTGTTCCAGGCCGGGCTGGCAAACTCCGCATCAAAGGTGGTGTCGAGGAAGTTTTGCATCTGGGCAGGAGTGATGGTGCTCACGGCTGCCGAGGACTGCGGGAAGCCGAAGGTCGCCAGAAAGTCCGCATCGACCGCGTTCTTGCTGGCCGAGCCGGCCGTGTAGTTCGTGATCGGGGCGTTCTGCGTATCCAGGCCCGCGAACAAATACGAGCCATTGTAGGAGACGTTGAGCGCACCGATGAGATCCTGCAAACTGGCGGTCGCGCTCGGCATAAGTATTCGCGCGCCGCCGTCGGCATCGCGCGCGGCGATCAGGCTCTTGAGGAAATCCTGGGCCGTCGTGCCGAGCTGGTTGATCCGGTTCTGGGTTACGTCAAGGCGGCCCCCGACGAGCTCGTTGGTATCGACGATCTGATCCATGAAGCTCATCTCGGCGCGCAGGCTGACGTCGCGCCCCGTGGCCGTGCCGAGTTCCAGGCCGGGATCGGCGAACCGGCCGGTGGTCGCCTCCTTGGTCGCCTTGCTCAGCGCGCTCTGGTTGTTCGTGATGGAATACCTGAGTGACGAAGACAGCATCAGGGTCGAAATGTAGTTCGCGCTCATCATGGTGCACCTACCGCCGCTAGCAGACTGTTGAGCATGTCGTCGACCGCCGAAATGATCTTCGACGACGCCGAATAGGTGCGCTCGACCTGGAGCATCAACGACATTTCGTCGTCCATGTTGACGCCGCTGACGTTCGAAAGCGCCGTGGTGCTGCGATCGAGCAGCGTATTCTGGTACTGGGCGCTGTCGTCGGCGGTCTTGCGCTGGTTTTCGATCCAGCTCGCCGACGACGAGGCGAAATCGATCACGCTTCCGCTCGGCTTGCCCTGGGCGGCGGTGTCGAATGGCTGCGGCGCGTCCATCTCGTCGATGAGCTGTTGAAGCCGCGTCGAGAAGCCGGCATTGCCGGTGGTGTTGTAATTGTAGGCGGCATTGCCGCTGATCGCGCCGTCCCGCAACCGGTTCGGGTTTCCGCCCGAGGCCGGGTCTACCGACGCGGCAACCCGGATCGTCCCGGCAAGACCGACCGAAATGGTGGCGCCTGCGGGCATCGCCGGCGCGCCGGGATAGGTGAAGAGACCCGGCACGTCCGGCAGCGCGGCGCCGGACTGGTCGCTTTCCTTGAAGGCGTCGATCAGGCCGCGCGCGATTTCGTCGAGCTGGGACTGGTACGTGACCGTCGCCTTGTCGCGGAGCTCGGCGAGGCCTGCGATCTTGCCAGATTTGAGCGGCATGACGGAGGACGCGCCGGTTACCGGCACGCCGTCGATGTAGACTGCATTGCCGGTGGTGCCGGGCGTATAGGCGTTGGTGGGCGCGAAACTCACGGTACGCGGCGACTTGTCGTACAGGACGACACCGCTGTCGGTGTAGAGCGCCGCATCGCCGTTGGGACGGATCGAGACCGAAATGCCGACTTCCTGCGACAGTTTCGAAATGATGCTGTCGCGCTGATCGAGATAGTCGGTTACGTCATCACCGGAGATCGTGCCCTTCACCACCGCGGTGTTGACCTTGTCGAACTGCGCGAGAAGCCGGTTGATGTTGGCGACCGAGGTCGCCATGTCGGCATCGGCGTTCTCACGAACCGATTGCACGGTCCTGGTCGCCTGGTTGAGCGAGGTCGCCATGTCCTTTGCAGCCGACACCGCAGCCTGCGCCAGCGTCGTATTGTCGGGCGCGGTCGCGTATTGATGCAACGCCTTCTTCAGCGCATTGAGCTGCGCGGTGGGCGACTGGTCGAGTTCCGGATCGTCCACCGTGGCGGCCGCGATCTGCTGAAGACCGTCATAGATCGCGCTCTGCTTGGCGGACGCCGATGCGGCGGTCAGCACGTTGGTGAAAAGGCCGGCGCTCGCGGCGCGCTGGATCGACGCGACGTAAACGCCGTTGCCGGGGAAGTTGTCCAGCATCGCGATCTTGCGCGAATAGCCGGCCTCGCTCGCGCCGGCTATATTGCGTGAAATGACCGACGACTGGATGCCCGCCGCCAACAGGGAGGAGCGGGCAGAACCGAGAGCGGCAGTAAGGGACATGGCGTACTCCGGGGCGCGGAACGGCTCAGCGCTTCAGGTTGACGACGACGTCCAGCAAATCCCCGCCGGTCTGGAAGGATTTGGAGTTGGCGGTGAAGCCGCGCTGCGCCTCGATCATCGATGTCAACTCGTCGGCGAGATCGACGTTGGATTCTTCCAGCGCGCCGGACTGGACCGTGCCAAGCCCGCTGGTGCCGGCATTCGCGATCTGCGCATTGCCGGAGTTCATGTTGGTCGAATAGACATTCCCCGGCTCGGGAGTCAGATTGTCCGGGCTCGCCACATCGGCGAGCATGAGCGTGTAAAGCGTCAGCTGTTGTCCGTTCTTGAGGATGGCGGTCACATGGCCCGCCTCGTCAACATCGACCTTGTCGATAGCAGCTGGAACGCTGCCGTTGACTGTCGCCCTGAAGCTGAAGTCGGAGCCGACCTGCGTCAAATTCGACAGGTCCATGGCCAGCGCCGCACCGCCGGGGACGGTCACGGTGAGACCGGTCAGGCTTGCCGCTGCCAGCGCACCCTTTCCGACCGCGGTGGTATCGAAGGTGAAGGTGGTGGCGGGAGCGAGCGACGTACCGGTCGCGGAGTCATAGACCTGGACCTGCCAGGTGTCCAAGCCGGCAGCCGTCGCGGTGTGGGACATATAGACGTCAAGCGTCACGGCCTGTCCGATATTGTTGTAGGCCACGATCGAGCTTTTTGACGAATATGATGCTGGACCGGGCGGACCGGCAATAACAGCCGCTTTCGGATCCAGATTGCCGGTCGTGAGCGTCCCCGCCGTCGACGGCACGGGCACCTGCGAGACCTGGGCGATGTTGACGATCTGCATGCCGGCCAGGCTGTTCTGAGAGAAATTGGTCACGAGGCCGGGCTGACCGAGGAGGTAGTAGCCTGAGGCGTTGACCAGATTGCCCTGGCTGTCAGGCACGAATGAGCCGGCTCGCGTCAGGAACTGCTGCGTATTGGTGGCGTTCGAGACCACGAAGAAGCCGTTGCCCTGGACGGCGAGGTCCGTGGTCGACGTGGTGAACTGCGTATGGCCGGAGTCGCTGATGGCGTAGCGGACATGCGTCTCGACCGCGCCCGAGTCGTAATTGCCGGCGCCGCTCTTGAGGATCAGCGAGGAGAATTCGGTCGAAGCCCGCTTGTAGCCGGTGGTGTTGACGTTTGCGATGTTGTCCGAAACCGTCGACAGCTTGTTGGACTGCGCGGCCATTCCGGAAACACCGGTGCGCATTACGCCGTACAGGCTCATGGATTGGGCTCCTTTGGTAGGTTGCAGCTACAATGGCGGTTCTTGCTTGCGCGGGGCTGATGGTAATCGGCGATGCACAACTTCATGACGTCACTTCATGTCGTGCCCGGCTGGCACAATGCGCGCGCCTTGTCCGTCCAGGCGCCGAAGCCGCTGGATACGAGGTGGCTGACGATGTGACAGATGTAGCGCTTCTGCGCCGGCTGGTTGTTCGGACCCGCATTGTAGCGGGCGACCGCCATGGTCCAGCTTCCCTCGCGCTGCTTCAACTCTTTCAGAAAGCGCGCGGCATAATCGACGTTCCTGGCGGGGTCGAACATCGCCCGCACCGAGACGAACTTGCCGCCGTGATAATAATGATTGATCTGCATGCAGCCGAGATCGATGAGCTTGATGCCCTTCTGTCTCATGGCCTCGAAGCTGGCGATTGCGTCGTCCATGTTCCTGGCGAACACCGTCTGGCCTTCGGCGCCGAGCGCATAAGGATACAGCGCGCCGCGGCGGCCGGTCTCGGTCAACCCGACTGCGTAGAGAATGCCGAGCGGAATTCCATGAAGCTCTGCTGCACGGGCCATTTCACGCTCGCAGGGGCGCGCGTTGTCCGCCCTGACCTCCGCGGCAGCGCTACAGATAAACAGCGCCACGACGATGCGGCGCCACGTCCTGGTCATGACGCGTCTCCTGGTTGGTCTGCTGCTCCTTCCGGGGTTGCTTCGCCCCGTCTTGCGACTGGCCCGAGGATGTACTGGACCCGTCGGGTAAGCCCTGCGCCTGCTGCTGTTGCTGCTGTCCGGAGAAGGAGGGCTGCGACTGGGCCGAGCCGCCTTGAAATCCGTCCAGCGCGCCATGCCGGACTGGCGCGACGTCGGCGACATAACCCGCCGACTGCATGAGCTCGCGGATCGAGTCTCGCTGCTGGTCCAGCATCTGACTGGTATCCTTGCGATCCGCCGCAAGCTGGACGGAGACGGCCGCGCCGACGAGACGAAGGCGTACGGTGACATTGCCAAGCGCCGGCGGTTCGAGGCTGATGGCCAGGATCTTGAGCGGCTGATCAGGAACGTTGCCTTGAGGTGAAGCGGGATTGGGCGCGGCAGACGCCGGCGGCGCCGAGGAGCCCTCCAGTTCGGCCACCACGGCCTTCGCGACCTGCTCAGTCGCCGTGAACTGCGGGACGGGCGGAAGATGGGTCTCCTGCTGGACCACGGTGACTTTGGTCGCTTCCGGCAGCGCCTCGCGACCTCCGACTTTCACGGCATGTTCGATATTGGCGGCGACGGCTTCGAAGCCGGTCGTGGCGGGCATGATCCTTGGCGGCGTTGCATTGTCCTGCGGCGCTGCCGTTGCCTGCGGGACCGCGACCGGCGGGCGGCTCTCAAAGTCAGCGCTATCCTTCATCGCGCTCGCAGTGCTCGCGCCAGGCAGCTCGCGTGCAGGCGAGGAACGCTCGGTCCGCGTGGAGGCTGCTCCCTTGTCACCAGCGGTCGGTTGCGCCTGCGGCTTCAATACCGGCATGGCGGCGAGTTGCTGTCCAATGGTCGAAGGAAGAGTCGACCGGCCCTGGACATCCTCCGTCGCCGGATGGTCGGGCGTCGCGGATTTAGGTGACGCATCCGCCTCCTCGGCCGTCTCCGGCCGCTCGCGCACCGTCTCGTCGCTGGACTTATCGCGCTCCGCCAGCAGCGCGACGCGATTCCGCAGCGCGCCCGGCTTCACCGCACCTTCATGATCCTGATCGCCCGACGCGCGCCGCGCCGGGTTCGACACCTTGTTAAGCAGATCATGGAACGACGACTTCCCGGTCGCCTGCGCCCCGGAGCCCTTGCCGGAGCGGGCTGTCCCGCGCGTGTTGATACTTTCGGCAATGGCCGAGAAGAGCTGCCCGGAGGTCCCGTTGAGCTTGGTCATGGGCGGCGATCCTTGGTAAGGAGGTCCAGCTCTCCGAGCTGCTTCTGCGCGCTCGCAAGCAGCGCGGCCGACGAGGCAAGGTCGAGACGCGCCGGCGTTGGCGGTGGAGTTTCGGCCGCGAGAACGCTGGATGATCCCGTGGTCGGCTTGTGGACGTCGAACATGAGCTGAAGGGTCGCATTGAGTAGCGGGACGTCCCGCTCTGGCAGCTTCGATCTGTCGACCGCCTTCAGCTCGGCAAGGCCACCTTCATAATCGTCCGTGAGTGCCCGCGCCGCGCCGCGGAAAAGATGCGCGCGCTCGCGATCCGCATTCCCGTCCGGACTGAGCGGCAGAGCCTGCTCGCCGGCGAGCCGCACCACGGCGAGGCGGCCGCGGATCAGCGCCGTTCGCGAGATCACGAGGTAGAGCTTGAGGCGACTCGCGCGATCGAGCTTTTCCAGAATGGCCGAGAGCCGCGAGAAGCGGCGCTCATCCAGTGCAAGGCTCGAGCGCGTCAGGGCGGAGGAGAAGCGTTGCCAGAAATCCCCGGCATAGACCGAGTTGCTGTAGTGCCGGAGGTAGACCAGCGTGAGAAACTCGAACTTGTCGAAGTCTTCCGCCTGACCGACGAGCAGGATCTCGCGCCGCAGGGCGGCCTCTTCCACGAGCGTGCCCGGCAACAACAGCCGCGCATCGTCCAGACGCTCGATCGCGGCCGGCGCATCGGAGCTGGCAAGCAGTGTGCCCAGCACCAGGGCAATGTGTCCGCTCATACTCGACGGAACCGCGCGCGGCTTGACGTCCTTCAAGAGCTCCCGAGCTTCATCCTGGCGGCCCTCGACATAGGCCAGCGCGCCGTTGAACAGCCGCTCGTCAACGTTCAGCCGATCGCGCGGAAGCTTGCGCACGATCTGCGGGGCTCCGCCGCTAAGCAGGTAGATGACGACCGCCTGGCCGTTCTGCGGGTTGCTCCACACGGTGGGATCGGCGGCAAGAAACGTCTCGCCGATCTGCCGGACCAGCGCGAGGTGGCGGCCATGCGCCGCGGTGTCACCGCGTGCGATTCCGTCCTGCACCGCCTGCAATGAGCGAACCAGCCGATACGGTTCACCGGAAGACGGGACCGGATCCGGCGTCGCGGCAAGCGCCGTCGCCGCCATGAATGGCAGCGACAACAACAGCACGGCTGCCGATCGCGACCCGATCACGGATGTTTCTCCCTGATCAAAATCTCGATCCGGCGATTTTGCGCCGCCGCTGGATCGTTCGGAAGCTTCGGACGCCGATCCGCGTAACCCTCGACATGCTCGATCCGGCGCGGATCGACACCGGAACGAACCAGCATGTAGTAAGCCATCTGCGCGCGTGCGGTCGAAAGCCGCCAGTTGTCGTAGGTTTCCGAACGGTACGGCCGATTGTCGGTGTGGCCGCGGACAATGATCACGCCCGGACGCTTCATCAGCAGCGGACCGATCTTGTCGATGACGCGAATGAGCTCGGGACGCGGCTCGGCAGAGCCGACCGCAAACATGCCGAAGTTGGCATCGTCGGTCAGACTGACGAGCAGGCCTTCCTCGACCTGACGGACCTCGGCGACCGGCCCGGCGCCCGCCTTGATATCCGACAACGCATCGGTGATCGCGGCCTGGAGCTGCCTAGCGGTCGGCGGCGGGCGGGCGGCGTCGCGCGGTTCGGCGTCCTTTGCAGCTTCGGCCAGACGCGTTTGGGCCGCGGCATTGGTTTGCGTGCCACCTTGAGAATTGGCTTGGGCATTGCCTTCGCGGCCGGACAGCGACGGTGCTGCGCCCGGCGGCAACAGCGGCGACATGTTCGTGGACGGCGCCTCCGCGTTCGCCGGGGCAATACCGCCGGCATCATCGGGCTTGCTGCGGCGACCGGTCTGCGCTTCGCCTTGACCGGCATCCTGCGCATTTTCACGAACGGGAGGCGGAGGCTTGGCATTGGGCTCGCTCTCGATCACGCGCCCGGCATCCTTTGCAGCTTGCCGGGCAAGCTTCCAGTAGCCGGGATCGAACGGATCACGATAGGCCTCGCCGCCTTTCAGGCCGTCCTCTTCCACGGACGTCAAGGCGCCGGCGCGCCTCTGGCCCGACGCCTCATTCGAATTGGCAACGATCTCGGTCAGCGCTGCGTAGGGATCGCGAAACAGAACCTTCTCTTCGTAGAATGGCGGCTTCTCAGCGGTGGGCGAATCGCCACGGCGCTCCTCGTTGGGTCCCGCGGGCTGCTGCTTGCCGTCCTGGCCCTCGGCCGTAGGGGGGTCCTTTTTCGTGAGATCCTTGAGGCCCTTCGGGGCCGGCGAGTTCTCCGCAAGCTTGATCGGATTGAAGTAGCTCGCCACGACCTGACGCTGGTCCTGGTTCAGCGCGCTGAGCAGCCACATGACCAGAAAGAATGCCATCATGGCAGTCATGAAGTCCGCGTATGCGATCTTCCAGACGCCGCCCTTGAGCGGCGCATCCTCGAACGCGCTGCGCCGCCGAATGATTACGAGCTCTGGCTTGACATCGCTCATTGGGGACTACCGGCGCGCTTCCTTCAGACGCCCTGTCCACGCCGATATCTGCGTCTCGATCACGGTCTGATCGGCCACGACGCGGATTTCGAGGGTGTCGGCAGTCTGGTATTCGATGCCCGTCCGCCGGGCCTTATCGAGCTGCGTCTTGACCTGTTCGAGCAAATCGCTCGGCCCGCTGATCCGAAACACCGGCACGGGCGAGCTGCATGTCAGCGCCGATATCTGCTCGACCAGAGCCGCGACCGCCTTGTCGCGGACCGCGTCCACAAGGAAAGGCTGCAGTATGCGGGCCACGGAGCTGGCGATATTGGTTTCGAGTTCGCGGCAGGCCGTGGTGAAGCCGTTGACGATCGCGACCGCCTGCTGGTCGGACCATTTGGCGCGCTCTTCGCCAAGCCTGATGGCGCCACGAACGCGCTCCTGCGCCAGTGCGGCACTGCCTTCCGCGACCCCGGCGGCATAGCCGCGCCGATAGGCGTCATCCAGGAGATCGGCCGGCAGCGCCTCGGCCTTCGGTGCGGGAGCCGGCTGGGGCTCGCGCCTGATCTCCTTCGGCTTCGCCGCGGGCTCCGCAAATTTCGGTTTCTCGGCGAGCTTGGTGCGACCATTCGCGTCGAACTGCGGAAGGAGTTTTCCGATTGCCGCGTTCATGCCGCCTCCTCCCGACGCATCCACTCTTTAAGGATCGCTGCCGCCTGCCCCTGGTCGAGACGCACGATCTGCTCGAGCCGCTTCTGCGGGGTCCGCTGCATCTTGCCCTCGAGGTCTTCGACCAGGTTCAGCTCGTCCTGCTCCGGCGACGCCAGGGCGGCGGCCTCGAGCTCGGCGACGGCCTCTGAGGCCTCGGCCTGCTCCTGCTGCGCACGATGGGTCAGGATGCCATTGACCGCGGGGCGAAGGCCGAACCAGACGAGCATCACCGCGACGGCCAGGATCGTCGCTGCGTTGATGATGCTGCCCATCTGCCGGTTGAGCATCTCGGCGAATCCGATCGGCGGCACCGGCGCCAGCTCACGCGAGCCCTCGACGAAGTCGACGGCCGTCACCTGGATCTGGTCGCCGCGCTGCCGGTCAATGCCGCCGGCGGTCGCCGCGAGCTGACTGATCTCGGCGATCTTGCTGTCGACGATGGCCTGGTTGTTCTTGTCGCCGAGATCGGCGACCAGCCGCGTGCGGTTGATCAGCACCGCGATGAAGAGCTTCTTGACGGAATAGCCGTCGCTGACGGTCGTCGTCGTCTTGGACGATACTTCGAAATTCGTCACGTCCTCGCGGCGCTGCTTTTCCTCGTTGGAGTTCTTGGTGCCGCCGGCATTGACCTGCTGGTCCGGAAGGTTCTGCTGCACCGTCGTCGGGGTCTGGCGATCGGCGTTCTGCGACGTTTCCTTCTCCCGGACGTTCCGGACCGAGCGCTCCGCACGCGTTTCCGGGTCGTAGACGGTCTCGTTGATCTGCCGCTTGTCGGTGCTGAGCTGCGGCGCGACGCTGACCTCGAAATTGTCAAGGCCGAGATAGGGCGTCAGCGCCTTGCGGATATTCTCCTGCACCATCTGGCCGACCATCTTCTGCAGGCTCGCCATCTTGGTCGGCGCCGCGCTGGACTCATCCTCCTCGGCAAGCAGCATGGAGCCGTCGGCGTCGAGCACCGTCACCTTGTCCCGCGTCATGCCGGGAATGGCGGCAGCGACGAGATGGCGGATCGACTGCGCGGTGCGGGCCTCGATCGCGCCGTCGGTGCGCAGCACGACCGATGCGGAAGGCGGCTGCTGGGTCGATCGGAACGAGCCGCGGACGGGCAGCACGATGTGCACCCTCGCCGCCTTCACGCCCTTCATCAGCTGAACGGTGCGGGCGATTTCACCTTCGAGCGCCCTGAGCTTCGTGACCTCCTGCATGAACGAGGTCAGCCCGAGCGAGCCGATCTTGTCGAACAGTTCGTAGCCGGAATTTGCGCTGGTCGGCAGCCCCTTCTCGGCCAGCAGCATGCGCGCCTGCATGGTCTGGCTCGGACGGACCGAAACCGCGTCCCCGGCGGCGTTCACGTCAAACGCAATGCTCTGCTCGCGCAGCGCAGCGCCTATTCGCGTCACGTCCTCGCGGGTAAGGCCGGTATAAAGCGGCTCGAATTCAGGCCGGCTGAGATAATAGGCCCCTCCGACGACGGTCACCAGAACGGCAAACCCGATCAGGCCTAGCGCCATCAGCCGTCGCGGTCCAAGCTCCAGCAGATTATTGAGCAGCTGCTGTACCTGCGCGCGACTGAGCATGAGACCTCGTACCGATGCGAATGCCCGAACACTCCGCTGCCAACCTTGTCTGAAGGTTGCGCGTTGAGAGCAAACGTATCAGTTCGCCTTACGTGCTTCGCAAATCGGCAAGAGCCGTGGGCCGGATGATTGCGGCCAGAGAAAGTCGCGCCGACGTCGGCGCACGGGGCCTCTACGACGCGTTGCGCCCGAGGTTGGAAAAATAGCCGGGACCGGATCACACGACACGCCGACGAGTGTCGTCATATTCGCCTTTCACGGCGAGACCGTGCTCCGCGAGGAGCACGGTCGTTTCGAAGCCGCTTCTTACTTGAAGAGCGACAGGATGCTCTGGCTGTTCTGGTTGGCGATCGAGAGCGCCTGCACACCGAGCTGCTGCTGAACCTGAAGGGCCTGCAGACGGGTCGATTCCGCATTCATGTCGGCGTCGACCAGCTGACCAATGCCGCGGGTCACCGAGTCCATCAGCGACTTCACGAAGTCGGTGTTGTTGTGAATGCGGTTCTTGATGGCGCCGAGGTCGGCGGCGGACTGGCTGACGGTATTGATCGCACCCACGACCTGCGCAATCAGGCCGTCAAGCGTGGTCTGGTCGGCCACCGAGTCGGTGAGCGCGCCGATGTTCATGTTATCGATGGACACGGTGGTTGTGGCGTTGACCGCATCGAGGAAGCCGGTCTGCGTGCTGCTATAGAGCGAGTAGTTGGCGACGGTGACCGTAATCGTGTTGATGGTCGGCGTGCCACCCACGCGCGAGAACGACGACACGAGGTTGACGGTGGCCGGCGTCGTGGCGTTCGTGCTGAGCCAGTTCACCCCGTTGAACGTCGCCGAGTTGGCGGTGTTCTTCATGTCCTGCTGGATCTGGGTGATTTCCGACTGGATCTTCTTCCGGTCGATGCCGGCGGTCTTGGCCTCGACCAGCAGCGCCTCGAGCTTGTTCAGGCCGCTGGTGCCTTCGTTGCCGAGAACCGCGGTCAGCGCGGTGTATTCGGTGTCGACGGTCGCAGCCGACAGGCCGAGCGAGTCGGAGACCGCTGACAGCGCGGAGTTGTCGGCGCGCATCGAGGTCGCGATCGACCAGTAGGCCGAGTTGTCCGATGCGGTCGCAACCCGCTGGCCGGTCGAGATCCGGTTTTCGGTGGTCTGCATGTTCGTGCTGACGGAACGCAAGGTCTGCAGCGCGGTCATCGCCGCCGAGTTGGTAAGCAATGAAGACATTGTCGATGTCCCTTTAAAAGTGGAATTGAGCTTTTGGCTGGGGACATACCGGACTCTCACCGGTACGACAGGGCGGCGTCATGCCTTCGGGTCACGGATAGCTGTTGAGGACCCAACCTGTCGTA
>Ga0081540_1000318_pt1 | contig 49953 bp, 36 predicted proteins | sample TabmetS2T1R1_FD_71024 | JGI IMG/M metagenome (GOLD analysis project Ga0081540, IMG submission 71024) | Tabebuia heterophylla rhizosphere microbial communities from the University of Puerto Rico - S2T1R1 | ecosystem: Host-associated > Plants > Roots > Rhizosphere ...
CGGGGAGATGGATCCGGCCCGGGGGGCGGGGCGGCAGGGGGGGCGCGCAGCCGCTTGCCGCGACCAGGGGGGGCGCCTCGATGCTGGCGATCGAATCCCAGCGGAGCCGCATTGAGATGCGCTTGCGCACCGGTTACCTCGATCGCCAGGTCGCCACGCTCGACGAAGCGCTCGCCATCATGGCCGAGGCGACGCAGAGCGGGAAGCCGGTCTCGGTCGGCTTGCTTGGCAATGCTGCCGAGGTGTTCCCCGAACTGGTGCGCCGAGGCGTCAGGCCCGACATCGTCACCGACCAGACCAGCGCGCACGATCCGATCAACGGCTATCTGCCGCGCGGTTGGACGCTCGCCAAATGGGAGCAGGAGCGCAAGGATGATCCGAAGGCAGTTGAGGCGGCCTCAAAGGCCTCGATGGTCGACCACGTGCAGGCCATGCTCGATTTCCACGCCCGGGGCATTCCCACGCTCGACTATGGCAACAACATCCGCCAGATGGCCAAGGACATGGGGCTGACCAACGCCTTCGATTTCCCGGGCTTCGTCCCCGCGTACATCCGCCCGCTTTTTTGCCGAGGCGTCGGGCCGTTCCGCTGGGCCGCGCTGTCGGGAGACCCGGAAGACATCTACCGCACCGATGCCAGGGTCAAGGAGTTGATGCCTGATGACAGGCATCTGCACAACTGGCTCGACATGGCGAAATCGCGCATCAAGTTCCAGGGGCTGCCGGCGCGGATTTGCTGGGTCGGGCTCGGCGATCGCCACCGGCTGGGCCTTGCGTTCAATGAAATGGTCGCGCGGGGCGAACTGAAAGCGCCTGTCGTCATTGGCCGCGATCATCTCGATAGCGGCTCGGTGGCCAGTCCGAACCGCGAGACGGAGGCGATGCGCGACGGATCGGATGCCGTGTCCGACTGGCCGTTGCTGAACGCGTTGCTCAACTGCGCAAGCGGCGCCACCTGGGTCTCGCTGCACCACGGCGGCGGCGTCGGCATCGGCTATTCGCAGCACGCCGGGATGGTGATCGTAGCCGACGGAACCCCGGAAGCTGCGCGCCGCATCGAGCGCGTGCTTTGGAACGATCCCGCGAGCGGGGTGATGCGTCACGCCGACGCGGGCTACGAATCAGCGATAGAATGCGCCCGTGCCAACGGGCTCGATCTGCCCAGTCTGGCGTTCTAGCGCACCGGAGATCCATAGCGTCATTGGTGCGCCCGGGTTTGAGCGTCCTCAAGACAGCGAGACAGGCCATGGTCAAACCATTTCCGTCGAAAACCCACATCGGCAACCACACACTGCATCCCGAAACGCTGATGCTTAACTACGGCTACGATCCGCAATTGTCGGAAGGAGCCGTCAAGCCGCCGGTCTTCCTGACGTCGACTTTCGTCTTCCGGACCGCCGAAGATGGCAAGGACTTCTTCGATTACGTTGCGGGCCGGCGCGAGCCGCCCGAGGGCATGGGTGCGGGGCTGGTCTATTCGCGGTTCAATCATCCCAACAGCGAGATCGTGGAAGACCGGCTTGCAGTCTACGAGCGCGCGGAGTCCTGTGCGGTTTTCTCGTCCGGCATGTCCGCGATTGCGACCACGATCCTTGCCTTCGCAAGGCCGGGCGACGTGATCCTGCATTCGCAGCCGCTCTACGGCGGAACGGAAACGCTGCTTGCGAAGACGCTTGTCGGCTTCTCGATCGGCGCGGTGGGCTTTGCCGATGGCATCGACGAAGGCGCTGTCGAGCGGGCGGCCGATGATGCAATGAAAAAGGGAAGGGTCGCGATGATTCTCATCGAAACCCCGGCAAATCCCACCAACGGGTTAGTCGATATCGCGATGGTCCGCCGCATCGCCGACAAGATCGGCGAGGCGCAGGGCTGCGCACCGATCGTCGCATGTGACAACACGCTGCTAGGGCCGGTTTTCCAGCGGCCGATCGAACATGGTGCGGACCTTTCGTTGTACTCGCTGACCAAATATGTCGGCGGGCATTCCGACCTGATCGCCGGCGCTGCGCTCGGCTCAAGAGCCCTCATGAAAGACATCAAGGCATTGCGAGGCGCGATCGGCACCCAACTCGATCCTCATTCGTGCTGGATGCTCGGCCGGTCGCTTGAGACGCTAAGCTTGCGCATGGAGAAGGCCAATCAGAATGCGCGGCTCGTGGCGGATTATTTACGCGACCACGACAAGGTGGAGAGGGTTCACTATCTCGCTCATCACGACGAAGCTTCGCACGCCGGCCGTGTGTTCGCGCGACAATGCCTGGGCGCAGGTTCAACGTTTTCGTTCGACATTGTCGACGGCCAGGCGGCGGCGTCCCGATTTCTGAACGCGCTGCAAATCTTCAAGCTGGCGGTGAGCTTGGGCGGCACGGAGTCGCTTGCCAGCTTGCCGGCAACCATGACCCACTCGGGCGTTCCGGTTGAGATCCGTCAAAAGATAGGCGTTCTCGACTCTACGATTCGACTTTCGATTGGGATCGAGCATCCGTCTGACCTGATCGCGGACATCGCGCAGGCTTTGAATGAGGCATAGCTGCATCACCCCAGCCAGTCCCTGAACAACGCCACGCAGCCCCCTTGGTTTGGCTCTCGCCAACAAGGGATTTTCGGCCGCGCGTGAAAACCCGTATTTGCGCGCAATTTCTACTTTGCATGGGGTTGTTTTCGATATTTTTGTCGGAGCGGGGGCGACGTTGACCTTTCCGGCGATGATCGGCCCGCCGGCCCCGTCGCTCGCGGCACCGATCCGCCTTCGCCCCTTCGCCCTTCGGCGAGACAACCTTCGCTCGCTTCGCTTTGGAGGGACCTGGGCTGGCTTGCCGAGCCGAAGCTCGCGAAGCGAGCGAAGGCTGGTGGGCCCGGCAGGACTCGAACCTGCAACCAGACCGTTTGGCGCCATCAGGCCAACGTGAAGAGTGGCAGCGGAGGACCGCCCTCGGTCGGTTTGAATACGACCTTCGCTTTCGCACCGATCTTGAGACGGTCGAAATCGCAATCGACGAAGTTCGTGTAGATGGTTGGACCTTCCCAGCCACGGACGCGGAACAAGAATTAAATGAGCCGACAAAATCAATCACTGCGTCCGCGGGCTTGGGATTGCATCAGACGGTAGACCGTAGAAGACGCCGCGTCCGTCGGTCCCGATGTACACGCGGCCCCAGACCTGCCGATCGCCCGCCATAGACCCCGCTCCGTTCACTAGATCGCTCATCTGGTGCTGGGAGTCATTGATGAGAATCCAGCTGGTGCCCATGTCGTCGGACCGAAATGTGCCCTTCGTGTTTTCTACTGTGCCGTAGAGAAAGACCGTCGGGACGTTCGACCCGTTCGGCGGCGCTCCGAAACTGAACATGAAGGCATACTGGACGTTGGCAACCTTGGCGAAAGTGTTTCCTGCGTTCGACGAGCGATAAAGGCCCGAGGCACCGTTGCTCATCCAAACCTCCCCATTCATTCCTGGGGCGGCCTCTACGACCTGCTGTCGCCAGCCCAACGACGGAATAGTTGAGATGCTCTCGAATGTCGCCGCACCATCGGTCGAGCGGTAGAAACGCCCGCTGTTGTAGTCGTACAGGTAGAACTTGCTCCCATCTATGCGGTCCGCGGCCAGTGGCTTGTTCTTGCTCCAGTAGTGTGCTCCTTCGACGGCGCCCGATGGCGCTCCAATCGACTTCGTCCACGAGCCGCCCAGGTCGGTCGAGTAGTAGGGCATGCTGCCTTTCGGCAGCCACACGATCCGCCGTGACGTTGCCGAAACCGCCACCCGGCCGTCGAAGTTTCTGTCTGGGTTGGATGCAAAGGCCGTGAAAGTCTGCGCATTATCGATGGAGTAGCCACCGGCCGGCGAGGTTTGTCCAGGATGTCCCACCCGCACGACGAAGTTTGGATCCGCCTCCTCGAAATCGATTCCGGTGGAGGTGCCGAAGGGCGTATATCCCATCTCGTCGGGCGGTGGCGTGGTGAGAGAGACGTTTCGGAACCCTATATGGTCAGCCACGGCCGAGAGCAGTGGAGCGCCCGTGGGCGGGGACTTGACGTCGAAGACGACCATCTGTTCCAGCCCATCTACGTAGCTCCGCCAAATCTGGCGCTTCGCGGTAATGTCGTCAGTGCGCCACACCCCACCTGTGTCCGTGAACCAGACCCGCTTCGGATCGGCGGGATCAATTACCATCGCCGACGGCCCATCGGCGAACTCGCTGTTGGGCAGCCACGGAGCCGAAGAAGTGGCGCTCACGTTCCAAAAGGTCCAACTGGTGCCGCCATTCGTGGAGCGGTACCAGCCGTAGTGGTTCTCCATCGTCACCACGACGTTTGGATTGATGGGATCAACGCTGATGGCCGAAAAGTTGCGCCTGCGCTGAGGTGGCGAGATGTTGGCCCAGTCGCCTCCGGAAAATTTCGCGACGCCGTCGTCGTGGGTCACGTAGAGGGTTCCATCAGAGGCGATGGCTTCACGGTGAGGGTCAATTGGGCTGCCGGCCATGACGGCCCACGAGAGCCCTGCGTCGATGCTTCGGTAGACTCCGTGGCCACGTACAGCGGCATAGATTGTTGAAGAAGGCGACCCCGGCCTGCCTGTCGTGCGATCGATGGCCACGAAGGTGATCCCGACTCCCGCCGTGCCTTTGGGAAAATTCTCGACCCGCTGCCAACTTGCTGCGGCGTTGGTGCTCTTCCACAAGCCGTCGTTTCGTGAACCAAAGTAGAGGACGTTGCCGTCGTTCGGATCTACAATCAGGCGCTCCCCGTTGAGCGCGCCGGGGAAATCGTTGCCGTTCATTACGACGTTCAGATTAGTGCGCTCCCATGTCTTGCCCTGATCCGTAGACTTGAGCACATCCCACGGTCCGCCGGGCCACCAGTTGAACATCCCGGCAGCGAAGTAGACGTTGTTGGGGTTCGATGGATCGATAGCGATGCTCTCTCCGCCGAATAGATTCTGGTGGGAGAGTGGGAGCCAGTCGAGCAACGGAATCCACCGCTGGTTGGCAGCATCCCACCGGTAGCATCCGCCGACATCGGTGCGGATGTAGAGCAAGTTGGGTGCAGATGGATGTGCCACGATACCGGTGACGTACCCACCGCCGCCCCACTTCACATTTGTCCAGATGTATGGCTCGCTCTTGACAACGTCTGCATGCCCGGCGGCGAAGCTCAACGCGGCCAGCAGCGTTGCTAGACACGTCTGATGAATGTACCAAATTGTTCCGCGATGAAGGGCAGCGATCGTGCAACCTCCTACGTTCGACGACGCACTCGCGACGCCGCGCATCGGGTAGCGCTATCGACGCAGCGCATCGGACCGCTCCTTTGCTTCGTTGATTCCGCCAGCGAAAGCCCTGGCGTAGAGATCAAGCGCCCTCTTTGCATCACCGAGCGTCCCATAAGTTCCCCATTTGGGGGACAGAATGAGCGGGTCATAGGTTTCCGCGAGCGTGAAGCTTGCCTGGGCATCGCCCATTTCGGCGGCGCGCTGAAGCACGATTCGCGCTGAACCGACGTCACCACGTTCGAGCAGCAAATTCGCGCGCGCCAGCAACCTCGCAACTTCCGCAGCATGCTTGGGGGTCGATTGCGGGTCGGCTGGCGCATCTGCGACGGCGGCCTGCTCGGTTGCGATCGGCTTTGTTGTGGCGGCCTCGCTTTGGGTGTTGATCCGATCGGTGATCGCGACGGAGGGCGCGACCACGTTCTCCTCGCTACGAGCCAAGGCAAGATCGTGCCCCAACTGAGTCACCTCGTCACGCTCCCGTTGCAGCGACTGGCTCCGCTCCGCGGAGTCACTGTCGGCGACCTGCTTCAGCCTGCTGGCTTCGGCGATCTCCTCGGTTGCCAGGGCCGTTTGCGTCTCGATATTGCGCCGTGTCGCCGAAAGCTCCCGCGCCAACGCCTCCGCCCGGTCACGTTCCAGCACGAGGGACTTTTGCAAATCCGCAGTGCCGCGTTCCATTGCCTGCTTGAGTTCTGCCGCCTGATCGCTGGCCTGACGCGCTTGAGCCTCGTAGGCGTATATCTTGCTTCGCGCCGTCGAGAGTTCCTGTGCCAGCGCCTCGGCCTTGTCGTGCTCCTGCTGGAGCGATTGCCTCTGCTCTGCGGAGCCTCTTTCCGCCACCTGCTTCAGCTGCGCGGCTTCCTCGCCCGACCTGACCGCCAGCGCGGTCTGCGTTTTGACATCGCGCCGCGCTGCCGCGAGGTCCTGCTTCAGCTCGCTCGCCCGGTCGCGTTCCAGCTGCAGGGATTTCCGTAAATCGGCCGTGCCGGCGTCCGCAGTCTTCTTGAGCTGGGTTGCCTCGGCGCCTGCCTTGGCGGCCAGCGCGGTCTGCGTTTCGACATCGCGCCGCGCGGTCGCGAGATCCTGCTCCAGCTTGCTCGCTCGGTCGCGTTCCTGCCGGAGCGATTTTCGCAACTCCGCCGAGCCGGCGTCCGCAGTCTTCTTCAGTTGGGTTGCCTCGGCGCCTGCCTTGGCGGCCAGCGCGGTCTGCGTTTCGACGTCGCGCCGCGCGGCCGCGAGGTCTTGTTCCAGCTTGCTCGCCCGGTCGCGCTCCTGCTGCAGCGATTTTTGCAACTCCGCAAAACCTGCGTTCGCCGGCTGTTTTGCCGAGCTGGCCTCGTCAACTGTCCTCGCCCGCGCGGTCCGATCGGGCTCCTCGTTGAGGGACAGAGCCACCAGAATGCCGAGGTTCCACGTGGCCGCGAGGACGGCTGCAGCGACCCACAGCGCCCTGGCTCCGAACGCAGTCCCCTTGCGCTTCCGCCGCATGGCGATATGGCCAATCTTCAATAAGTCGCGGCACCTCGCCGACCTGGGAAGTCTAATCCTCGCAAAGACGACCTGAGCTAACTCTTCGGGATAAGCTGCCGGCAACAAAGAGGGCGTCGTTGAGCGGTTGGCCGGTAATGGCCACAACGGCGGGTGGCGCAACACTCAGATCCGTGCATATTTGCAAGATCGCGATCGGCGCGAAGCCCGTGACCTGCTCAGAGCCGATGGCGCGGTCGGGCAGCAAACCGGCGATGCTACCTGAGATGACGGAGCGGACGTTACTGTCATTGTCGCCCTGGCGATCCCGTCGGGCGTCACTCCCGCCGCTCACGAAGGAGAGATATGAGCGACCGATGCATGCTCGTGAGCACAAATCCAAGCAGCACGGCCGTCACAAAGACCGAGGACTTCACGAAGAGACGAAGAAAGACGGATGTGTCCAGCCCGGAGCAGAGGATGTGGACGACGAGCACACCGACTGCGACAACAACGATGACTTTCCAGGTCTGATCGAGCCGTATCAATTGAGCGATGCTGGTTCCCAGTGCTTTGGCGACCTTGTTCAAGGCCCAGCACTCCCAAAGAAGAAGGCTTGTGGTGCTTCCCGCCACCGCGCCGGCAAGTCCGAAAAACTGGAGACCAAGAACACTCAAAGCAATCGACACCAGAAGAGATATCGCGCTGATCACTGCAGCCTGCCCGCCGAAACCAAATACCTGAAGCAGATGGCCCGCCGCGAAGACGGTTGCAATCTGTCCCAAGAGATAAATCCGCATGAGCGGCACTGCCCCCAGATACTCGCGCGTATATATGAGTTCCACGAGCTCGTTCGCGGTCAAGATTAGCAATCCGAGAGCTGGGGGCAGCATAAGCCCCAGCAGGAGGTATCCTTTCTGTATCAGCGCGCGGGCGTCATCAAGCTTGCCCTCGCCCAGCAAGGAACTGATCTTGGGCAGAAGGGCCTCATTCAGAGGTTGGCGGGTCAAGTTTCCGACGACCAGAACCATCGACGCAATCGAGATAAGTGCAAAGGCCGCGTTCGAAAAGTTCGCCGCCACGACCCATTGGTCGGCCTGCACGCGCAGGGCGAAAAGCCCTTGGGCGACAGCAAATGGCAACGAATAATTCAATTGCATGCGTGCCAGCTGCCCGTCGAATCCGAGTCCCGTTTCCTGCGCGGCAAGCAGGGCATAGGCGAGCGCTATACCGACCTTCACCATAGCCACGCCACACATGGCCACCAGAATCCAGCCCACGTCGCCGGACGCGACTGCCGCAGCTGATAATGCCGCCGCCCTGAGTATCGCAAGGCTGACCGTTGCGCAGGCCTGCCACTCCGCTTTTCCATCCGCGTTCGGCAACACGTCGAGTATCGATGCCAATATCCAGATGCCGGCGAAAATCTGCACAAGCGGCGAGTAGCGCTGCAAGCCGGCGAGCGAACCAGGCAAGACGGGCATCACCACCAGAAGCAAGAGGACCGAGAGACTCCCGAGCGCGAACAGACTTGCGAATGTATTCCCCACCAGCTTTGGCCGGGCTCCGTGAGCGGCGCGCGGCAGGAAATAGAACAGGGACTGCGGCAAGAAAAGGGGAAACAGGATCAACCCTGTCGTGGCGACCAACCACATCAGGCGGTAGTCTCCAAACTCCTGCTTGGTCAGGTGGCGGACAAGGATGACCGGCAGCGCCATTTGCACGACATTCTCGAGCAGCCCTGCAGCGGCCAGAAAACCTGCCTTGCGGCGAATCCGTGACGTCATGCCGCGCGCGCCCCCCTCTGCGCAGCCTCGTCCGGCAGGCTTTCGTGCTTCCCGCGCATCGGGCAGAGGTAAATGGGGCCATGGACGCGCTGGCGCGCATGCATGCCATCCCTCTTGCGTACATCGCCGTCGATCAGGCCCCCCATCGCCGCACCGGTTTGCTCGACGCGCGTCATTTCTTCCTTTGGCGAACCGCCTCCTCGATTGCTGCGAGGTAAGGCTTCAGCACCACGTGATCGCCATGCATCCGGTCCATATAGCTCCTGCATCGCTCGGACACCTTTCCCCATTCTGCTTCATCGGCAATCAAGTGGTCGGCAACGCAAGCCATCTCGTCGATGGACTGGGGCGAGGCACCCAGGCCTTCGCGCTTGATAAGTCCGTCAGGATCAAAGAATGATATTACCGGAACGCCGCGACGCCAGGACTGAAGAAAGGAATTGGGGAAACCCTCCGTGTGCGAGGTATTGACGAAAATCTTGGTGCGGTCATAGAGGTCGCCGACGTCGTGATAAGGCACGCGACCGCAAAACGTCAGGTTCGGCAGTCTCTTCGCGGCACACTCGATCCTGCTGTACAGATCGGAAAAACCCGGTTGTGGACCGCCAACCATGTGGATATGCCGGGAAGGCATGCGACGCGCCAACTCGATGGCGAACTCGGGTCGCTTGAAGTCACACAGGTTGCTGACCCAAAGAATCTCCAAGTCGCGCTGATCACGATCCAGCTGCCGATCCGGGGGATCCACCAACATGTCAGCGACCACGCTCGCCAATCCGTAATTTTCCAAGAGCGCGCATTGCTGGCCAGCGTGCTGGGAAAGGACAGTATCAGCCCGCCTCAATCCGTATTCGTAAAGTTTCTTGTCCCGTGTGTAGCGTATCAGCACCTTCTCCGGATCGGCATCCGTGTCGTGTGCCAATCGGTGGACGAAACCACGTCCATGCCGACGGCAGAACATCGCAACCAAGCCGACAAGCATCCCGGCACAACTCGTATAGTAGACGTCGGCATCGGCCCGCATCAACGCCGCCCACGTTGCGGTCCAACGGGGATAAACGAAACGAAGTACCGGAAGACCCGCATCCGCACGATACGTCTTGTAGGTCGTGACGCTGTGCCATGAGGCCGCGTCGGGCTGACCGTAATCCCTGACGACCATGGAAACCTGGTATCCACGAGCGATGAGTGCTTTCGCGAGCAGCGTCTGTTGGACCTGCTCCCCACCAATACCATGGTGATTGTATTCGGGGGCAAGGACCGGGATGTTTTCAAGCCCGACGAAACACACCTTCATGGCTGCGTTCTTTTGGTCGAACAGGTTGATTGGGCCTGGCCGAGGGCAAGCCCGTAACACAACCAAAGGGCAACCTGCGGGTAGGTCGGTACAAATCGGTCATCCGTCAATCCCTGGACGGCGAGGCATATCAGGCAAACGGCGCCACCTTCGAAAACCCCGCGCCATAGGGGATCGGCATGGTTCTTCGCGAGGCGCCTGAACATGGCCCAGGCCGACCAGAAGAAGGCTGCGACGACTGCGACACCCACCATCCCCAGATCAAGAAGAACGCCGAGATAGGCGCTATGGGGGTGTCCGACCGGCAGCATGGCTCCTCGGACATTGGGAGTGGCCCACTGGGTCGAACCGAGGCCATGCCCGAGGATGGGCGTTTCCCAGAACGTTGGCAATAGGGGACGCCAGATTGTGTCGATGCGACCGGCCGTGATTGCATCAGTATCTGTGCCGAAACCCGTCGTCGCCCGATCGACGAATGCACCGGGCAACAGTAAGGCGACACCGACGATGATCAACAGCGCAAGAACAAACTGGCCTGTGCGGCGCCGGGTGAACAGATAATAGCCGACGATGATGGCAAGACCGATAAAAGCGCCTCGAGAGAAAGTCAGCGCCGCCGTCGTGGCGGCGGCGACGGCGCATGCAAGAAGCGTCAGCCGCAGCAGCGGTCGGGCGGTGGCAGCCGCCGTGTAAAGAAGGATCGCAAACCCCAAGTTCGCCATGAGGCCGATCTCATTGGCGTGCAATCCAGTCCAACCAAGAAGATCGCGTGCTTCTGGCGACGCGAGATTGTGCAGGTTGAGGCCGTTGACGACGAGATAACCCACGATGATCACGAAGAAGACAATGTAGGCACCTGCAAGCGCCCAGATCAGAGGTAGCCCATGTCCATTTCGCGAGGCCACAGCCGCCAGACAAGCCACGGCAACGATAATCATCGGCTTGACGAAACTGTCCAGCAGGTAGCTGCTCACTGTTAGGGTCTCCTCGCCTGAAAGCGTGATTGCGCGCTCCGCCGAACCGGAGCCCCTGTAGGCGGCAAGTGCAATCAGTGCGACATAAATCAGTAGTGCCAGCGGCAGACGGGGGAACCGAACGGCCCTTCGACTTAAGAGCGAAGCCAAGCATAACGACGACAACGTGAGCACGAGCAGGCAATTTACCAAATTAAGTCCCGTGACTCCGAATATCTGACGCGGAACCAATTGGGTTGACGCGAAGGGCAACAGTAACACCAACAGCCAGATCCCATTCTGGTAGTTGGCGAGAACCGCCGCCGCGGCGATCGGCAACAGATAGAGAAAGAGGGGAATCGCTCCCCCAACCATTGCCGTCAATCCGCCTACGATCGCGGCAAATATCCCGATGAGAATCAAGAATAAAGTGTCGGCTCGCAACGGCGCGAGGGAGCTGGAACTTGAGCAGGAGCCGTTCATCTATCGATGGCCGTATTTGCGCGCCGGCATCGTCCGCGACGTGATAGTGCGCGAAATTCGCCGTCTCATTCTTGACGATTATATGCAGAGCCGTTTGACGTCTGATACTGCGCGAACTCTGCGAATTGGAGGTAACCCTCTTGCGTTCTCCGACACGTATCGGAAGTCCTATACGAAAGGTCGCCCCCCACTGACGGAGGTATGGCAATGGTTCTGTCGGCCAAGATGTCTGCGGTAGGTGATGCGGCCGGCAAGGTCCTTATCATCGTCGAAAACCTGCCGGTGCCGGTCGACTCCCGGGTCTGGCCGGAGGCCACAGCGCTGCACCAGGCTGGTTACACCGTTTCGGTCATTTGTCCGAAAGGGAAGGGATACGACAAGGCATACGAGCAGTTAGACGGTGTGCATATCTACCGCCATCCACGGGGTGTGGAAGGCTCGAGCATCGTGACTTATCTTCTCGAATATGCTGTCGCCCTTTTTTGGGAATTCGTTCTCTCGCTCAAGGTGGCGTACCGGCATGGATTCGATATTCTTCATGCGTGCAATCCACCGGACTTGATCTTTTTGATCGCGACATTTTACAAGTTCTTCTTTGGTAAGAAATTTCTGTTTGATCAGCATGATCCCGCGCCCGAACTTTATGAGGTCAAGTTCGGCCGCCGGGATTTTATTTATCGTCTCCTGCTCCTGCTTGAACGCTGGACGTTTCGAACGGCCGACGGGAGCCTCGCGGCAAACCCTACGCTGAAGCAGCAAGCCGTGGAGCGAGGCGGAATGCCGCCAGACAGGGCCTGGATCGTCAGAAGCGTCCCCGATCTTGGGCGCTTCAGGCAGGCCAAGCCCGATCTGTCAGTCCGGCGGTCCTTTCGATATCTCGTCGGCTATGTGGGAATCATTGCCGAGCAGGACGGTGTAGACCTGCTGATCAAGGCGATGGAACACATCGTCAAGCGCCTGCATCGAACGGATATCGCCTGCCTGATCATGGGCGACGGGCCGGAAGCAGGCCGGCTCAGGACGCTCACAGGTGAACTCGGGATCGCCGACAATGTCGAATTTGCCGGTTTCATTTCGCACGATGCGCTTCCCGCCAAGCTGGTGGCTTGCGATATCGGGGTCGTTCCGGATCCGCCCAATGCCTGCAACGTGATGATGTCGATGATCAAGGTCTATGAATACATGGCCATCGGGCTGCCGTTCGTCATGTTCGACTTGGCACAGGCGAGGCGTGATGCAGGCGACGCCGCCCTGGTGGTGGCCGAGCCGACGCCGCAGGCGCTCGGCGACGGAATCGTGGCGCTGCTTGAGGACGAGGCCGGGCGCGAGCGTATGCGGGACTACGGCAGCGAGCGTGCCTATCGCGAATTCCATTGGGAGGTCGAAAAGCGTTCTCTCCTCGCCGCCTATGCGACGCTGCGGCCGAGGCGCGCACGTGCGCATGCGAGGAAGGCAGGGACAGCAGCCGATACGGCTTCCTGAGAGCGGAGCGTCCCTGCAGTGGAGCGACTTCCCCATCCTCGACCCGGGGCACCGCCCTTTGGGCGAGCGAGACCGGCCGCCCTCTCGTCCTGCAGGGCAGCCGCGTCTCCCCGCAATAACCTTCCGGTGTCAACCGGCGCTCGGAATCCCAAAAGGATCATCGGCTCGTAGACGTCAATCTGCCGAACGATGCAAACACGACGCCGCGCTGCAGACGACCGGCGGACCCTCACGCGACCTCTCCGACCTCTGCTTTGCTGCGTCCGAGCGCCAGTCCACCAAGCCGGTTGGCGATGAGCCACAGCTCCGCGGCAATCGGGAGCGGATCGTCCCATGCGGCGATAGGGCCCTCAACGTGCGGCTTCAGCGATCGCAAGTACGGCCCGAGCGCCAGCCGACCGGCGGCTATCTCGGCGACCGACGTGGGCACGTCCGTCGACAGACGAACCCATCGGCAACCGGGCTTGCCCCGCCCCTCGGGGACAGGCTTCCCCAAGGCGAGCAGCCAGGCGAGGTACGGGAAGTCCACGCCTGCGGCACGACCGAGAGAATGCCATCCCCAGATCCGAGGATTGACATCGAGCAGCTTCAATTGGCCGTCCCGCGGGTCTCGCTGGAACTCGACCTCGACCGGCCCGGACAGTCGCAGGTCCCGAAGCAGCATCTCGGCCGCCGCAACGACCTCGAGGTCCTCGATCGTTTCAACAAAGGTGCTGGCCCTTCCGAAGTCGGCTGGGTACTGGCGCATGCGTCGGGCAGCGACGGACGCAAGAGGCCGTCCATCGCTCACAAGAGCCGCGAACGACAAGCGCGTCTCTCCGCCACCGGGCAACAGCTCCTGGACCATGATGAGGTCAGGATCGATCTGCGAACTGGCTGCTCGGTAGAGATCGATTAGCTGCTGCCGGTTGTCGGCTCTCCATGCCTTTGCGACGGTGAATGCCGAGACGATCCGTTTGCGCGCGGGCTTGAGAATCACCGGGTACGAGAGCTGGAGTTCCTCCAACTCCTCGAGTGTGGACGGGTTGTGCGTGGCAGCGCAGCCGATCCCGAGTGCTTCTGCACGGCCATATGTCAGTCGCTTGTCCGCTGCGAACCGATGCAACTCCCACGGCGATGTCGTGAGCTTGTAGTACTCCGCAAGCTTGTCCGAGTGCTGCGCGACCAGGGTTGCTGTCTCTTCCGCACTCGGGAACAGCACCCAGTCGCGGAGCCCATGCCGGTCAGCAAGGTCGATGAGGCAGGTGAGCTGCTCCTCCAGTGTCGCTGGCCACACCGTCCGTCCTATTGCGTACCGCGACGTCCGCGCCAGCGAGAACCGCTCTGCAACAACCCAGACGGGGATGTCGTGACGGCCGAGGCTCCGCACGACGCCGAGTCCGCGGTAGTCCCCGCCGATGACCAGCGCGCCGGTCACCGTCGGAGGCCCTTGACGAGTGTTCTCGATGCGTACCCGCTGCCCGCAACGAACCGCAGGAGCGGGCCGTGACTCCACGCCGCAGGAGCGCCCACGATGTGGAGGCCAGGGACGGACGTCTCGAAGCCACGCGACAGGCGGGGCCATCCTCCAACGGTGTTGATGCCCGCGCGCACTGATGGGGAGAGGAATGAGTAGCGCGACAGGTCGACGCGGTAGCCCGTTGCCAGGAGCACGTGATCCACGGTGCTCTCCGTGCCATCGTTGAGGACGAGCCGTACGCCGTCGCCCATGCGGCGGGCCTCCCGCACCTCCGTGTTGAGCCGGATGGGGACATCGGCGAGGCGGGGGACGAGCCAACTCGCTCCCGCTGCGCGTATGGCGCGCGGTCCGAGCCAGGCCTGCGTGCGACGAGGGAGGGCGCAGAATGCGCGCGGATGCGCGACGAAGTGGCTCGCGCCGGCGGGACCGACATCAGGCGGGGCGTACAACATCTGCTTGATCGGCCACTGCTGGTGCAACCAGGGGCGCTTGTGGAGCCACCTGACGAGGGGCGCACGCACCAGGACGTCCACCCCAGATCCCGCCTCGTGCAGCAAGGCGGCCGACTCGAGCGCGCTCTGGCCACCGCCCACCACCGTCACCCGCCGTCCGACGAACTTCCCGAGGTCGTCGTGGTCCAAGCTGTGTGAGACGCGGGAAGGATCGAGCGAATCGAACTGGGGCGGCCTCCAGGCGAGTGCTCCAACTCCCGCCGCCACGACGACCCTCGCCGCCTCGAACTCTTCACCATCCTGAGCCACCAAGCGGAACCGATCGCCGGCCTGCTCGACTGAACGGATCTCTCGGCAGTCCACGTCCGGAGCCGCGCGCTGCTGGAACCAACGTCCATACTCGATGAACTCGTCGGCGGTGACAGTCCGGCTGACAGGCTGGTCACGACCAGCGTCGAATGCCTCGAGCGTCAGGGGGCCGCTCCAGTCACCTATGCTGCTCCCCTCGTACGGCGACCGGAGCAACATGCCCTTGGGAGTTTGCGACCTCCAGAACAGCAAGGGATCGCCGAACACCTTTACGGAAAACCCGGCACGCCGCAGGGCTACGGTCGATGCAAGGCCGTACGGCCCGGCTCCAACGATCGCAACGTCAGTTTGACTCATGATGTTCCACCTCTCAGTACGGCGTCCTCCTCGACGCCACTGGCTGTCCAAACGCCGTTGCTGGCCACCCGCGTCAGCGCGTTCCGCCTCATTCGATGCTTTCCACTTCATCGTGAATGCTTTCTGGTGCTTCGCGCCAACGATCTCTCTATGCAGTCGAGGGCCATGAGCACTTCTTCCCTCGTCGAGCGGCTCCGATCGGCACCACGCCGCCGAACGCCGGAGCTTCTCCGGGCCTTCGGAGAAGGCAGAAGCCAGACGTGGGAACTATGACGTCGTCTGAGTAGGCGAGGTACTCCATCCGCTCGATGGCCTGAAACCCGGCTTGCATCGGCTCGGCTAGCCGCATGAAAGAGGCGGATGCCACAATCACGTCGAGGCGCTCGATTGGCGCGACCGCGTTGAACTCGGCAAGAGCATCGCCGTGACGCTGGTGCTGACGCGACACAGGTCGGCACGCGGGCTGTTCGATCGAAGGCACCGTTGGCGAGCCTTGTGCTAGAGACTCTCACAGGCAAACTCTACATCGTCCGCGATTCCGGGTGGCGAGGGCAAGCATCTCCGCCGCGTAGCGGCCCCGACTTGAGCGGCACGCCATGAGGCATGTAGCGCTCCAATTTCCCATCGGCCAGGTAGTCACGCCAGTTCTCGCCGAACTCGAAGCGGGCCCTGCGGCTCATTGCGCATTGTCCCCCACCGAAATAGCGCAGCGCAATGCGAATTACGGTGCATAAAAACACGCGGACAAGAATTGTAAGAGGTAGACCAAAAGAGGTACCGCTCCAAACGCGTGGACAAAAACATCCGACAGCGCGGACAAAATCTACGTCGTCGTTCTCTAGCGCGGGCGTAGTAAATTCGACAGCATGATGCTATTGCAATGAGGCGACGCGAGTTCATCCCGCTTCTCGGCGCAGCGATCGTGTGGCCGCTCTTGGCGACCGTGCAGCAGCCCCGCCAGATGAGACGGATCAGTGTAGCGATGGGCGGCTTCGACGAAAGCGATCAGAAGGCGCAGTCCCGGGTCGAGGCGTTCCGGGAAGAACAGCAAAATGCGCCGGTTCTGGGAGATCCAAGGACCAACCAGCGACGCGGAAAGCGCGTTCTTGACCTCACGGTCGCCTGTCCACTGCTCTTGCTATGTGCACCGCTTATGATCGGATTGACCATCCTGATCCGGCTTAGCAGTCGCGGACCAGCCATCATTCGGCAGATCCGCATAGGCCAGAACGAGCGACCGTTCACAATGTTCAAGTTCCGGACCATGTATCTCGACGCTGACGACACGCCTCTACGGCAAATGAACACCCGAGAGCTGTTGGGGGGCCAACCAGGAACCAGCGATGGCGTCTTCAAATTGGAGGCAGACCGGCGGATTACGAACGTGGGTCACTTCCTTCGGCGGTTTAGCTTGGACGAGCTCCCACAATTGTTCAATGTGCTTCGCGGCGACATGTCAGTGGTCGGGCCTCGGCCATCATTGCCTTGGGAAGTCGAACTGTACACAGCCGAGCAACGCAGGAGGCACGACTGTCTCCCCGGCATTACGGGGTTGTGGCAAGTCAATGGCCGCAACCGGCTATCGATGCCGGAAATGCTGGCACTGGACCTGGTCTATGCTCGATCACAATCGCTATGGCTCGATCTCCGGATCCTTTGCCGCACTCCTGGAGCGGTTCTTTACGATAGAACCGCCAGGTAAATCGAAGAACGGCAGGAGCCGGGGAACTAGCAGGGACGGGAAGAATAAGCATGCTAGGGCATATCGATGGACAGCCCGAAATGTGGCGCGCGATTGCGCATCACCCGCTGAACAGTTTGTTCTCGTCGCAGTGTTGGACGGAGGCGGTAGCCCGGACGTTCGGGTTCAAGGTCTCGGTATCTATGAAAGGTATTCAAAATGATGGCCAGGCAGACGGGGCCATCCTATTTTGTCAGCTCTCCGATCTGAAGGGCGAGCGGATTGTTTGCGGACCGTTTTCAGATTACTGCGATCCACTTACTAGTGATGTCGAGACTTGGCGCGAGCTTGTTGCCCCGCTGATTTCCCTGGGTTTTCCGATCACGCTTCGCTGTCTTAGTAATCAATTGCCCGCAAAAGATGAGCGCTTTGTGAAGGTCAGCGAAGCGGCTTGGCACGGCGTCGACCTCGGTCGGCCGGAGCTTGAAATATGGGGCGGCTTCTTGGGGGCAGCTCGTCAGAATATCAGGAAGGCTCAGCGGAGCGGCGTCAAGGTCCGTGCGAGCCACGAGCTCCATGATCTTCATGTCTTCTATGAGATGCATTGTCATGTTCGAAAATCCAAATATCGTCTCCTTCCGCAGCCCTTTGCTTTTTTTGAGAACCTGCATGCTTCATTTGCAGAAAATGATAACCTGACCGTTCTTATTGCCGAGGTTGAGGGATCCCCGGTCGCCGCCACTGTATTCCTCGAATGCGGGGGCACGCTGTATTATAAGTTCAATGCCTCCTTGGAACGCGGCTTGTGTCCGAATGACCTTCTTGTCTGGGAAGGCATCAGAATTGGACAGCGCCGTGGCCTTAAGCTGCTCGACTTTGGCGCATCTGACCTCGATCAACCCGGATTGCTTCGATTTAAGCGCAAATTCGCTACGGTCGAGCGGACCATTTTCCGGCTGCGGTTTGAGCCGGAGGGCTATCTCGATCGACGAGCCTCGGCGGTCAACAAGACCCTGAGTTCCCTTACGCATTGGCTCACCGATCCCAGCGTACCAGATCCGATTACTCAGGCTGCGGGAGCCGACTTGTATGGCGTGTTCTGCTGAGTGTGCAGCTTAACCGAATTACCAACCAGCGGACGTGCCCCCTCAAAAGCTTCAAATGAAAACCGTCTCGGCCTCGAAGGCCGCGCCGATCCCGCCCGGCAGACGGCGGATATACGCTGCATCTGTCAGGAAGAGCCGGATGCGTTGCCGGATTCAGAGTCGATCTCATAATCGACTCGGGGTGGCGGTTCGGCGATTATCCGAACTTCGTGACAATTACGGGCACCGCGACTGTTTCGTTTTCGCCTGTAGCTGGGAGGCGGACCGCAACGAGCGTGGTCATGCTGTTTAAGTCCGGGCAAGATGCTCCTGGCATGAACCGCGCTAGAGAACGACGACGTTGATTTTGTCGCGCTGCCGGATGTTTTTTGTCCACGCGTTTGGGGCGATACCTCTTTCGGTCTACCTCTTTCAATTCTTGTCCGCGTATTTTTAGTGCGTCGTAAATCGCATGGCGCTGCGCTAACCTAGTTGAGACGCTCCACGCGTAGACGATTTGCTCGAGGCGCAGCAGACCGCGTCCTCGAGTATACAGAGCGGACGGGTGCGAGCCGGGCCTGTTGAGAAAACGGAGCTTTGGGTGGAGCTGCTGCTTGCTGCGAAGGTTCTGATTGCCGCACTGCGGCGCCGCAAAGCCATGGCGCTTGCCGTCTTCCTGACGGTCCTCGCCGCGTCTCTTTCCGCCTATCAGCTTGTCGGGCGGCGGTACAACGCCGAGGCCCTGCTCCTGGTTGGCAATGGTATCAAGGACTCGGAATCCCGCAGCGTCGTCGACTCGCGCAGCATGATCGACCCTACCGGTATCAATTCGCTCGCCCGACTTGCCGAGACAGACGACGTTGTGCGCGAAGCGGCGAACAAAGTAGGTCTTCAGCGCCTTTTTCCCGACCTCGACCGGATACAACCGAGCGGTAGCCGCCTGATTTCGATCTTGCGCGAAGCGGAAGCTAAGCTAGGTCTCGAGCGTAAGCTAGGTCTCGAGCGCTGGCCTCCCGATAATCAGGCCCGCCGCAACGACGACATCCTGATTTCGATGCTGCGGCGCTCCATGTCCGCACAAGCAGAGGGCAAAACCGACCTTCTGAAGATTTCATTTCGTCACCGCGATCCGGTGATTGCGGCCGAGTTCGTCAATGCGCTCGCTGACGCATTGGTTGTCAAGCAGGCGGAACTTCTCAACGTGCCGGGCGCCTTTCAGTTTTTTGACGTGCAGAGGAAACGGCTGCAGGAAGAGGTTCAGAAGGCGGCCTCCAGGCTCGAGAGCTTTTCGGCTGCAGTCTCGATCTATTCCATCGAACAGCAGCGCACTCTCCTTCTCAACCGTGCCGACCAAATTACCCAATCCCTGAGTTTAATGCAGGGGTCCATCGTGGAGCTACAAGGTCGGAAGGAAGCATTGACCGAGCAGTTAATGAGGCTGAAGCCGGTCACGCAATCGCAATACGTCTCCGGGATTGTGAGCAGCTTCGGAGCAACCAACGTTGGAAAGGCTGAAAGCGGCGCCAAGACGAGCCAGGCGGAGCGATCCTTCACCGAGCCTCCACCGCTCCTTCTCGTCCGCGTCTATCAGGACACAATGGCTGCTCTTTTCAAGGTTGACGCCGATCTTGCCGGCACAAAGAATCGGGAGGCACACCTTGGCATTGAGCTCCAGAGTGTAAACAAGGAACTTGCCGCTCTCTCGTCGAGAGAGGCGGAATACAATCGGCTGAGCCGGGACCTGACGCTGGCGGTGACCGCTGCCGATAGTTATACGAAGCGAACGACCGAAGAGCGGATCAACACGAGTCTCGCGAACGCACGCGTATTGGGCTTGCGAATTGCGCAATTGGCCAGCCCGCCAGCTTCTCCCGCCTTTCCCCAACTGATCATTTTCCTGGCGCTGGGCCTGGTCGGGGGGATCGTTCTGGCATCGGCTGCGGCTCTTTTGCCAGAGGCGTTGGCTGGCGTCGGAACATACGATGCTGTTTCGCCCGGGTCCGCGGAAGCCGCGACAGACGTGCGGTCGCGCGCCGAAACCGCGCTCCACGTCGTTTAACGTGCCTGCGCCAAGTGTCGCAAAAGCGCTATCGGCGGTCCACCCGCTTCATTGACATAGTTTACGGGCAGGACGAGATCAGGGACGCCGAACTATTTCTAAATGCCCTCGAAGAACGTTCATTGGGCTTATCGATCAGCGCCAAGAATCTATTGATTGCGACGCGGTGATTTCGCGCTGCTAACTTTTGGGGTTAACTCTACAGGGCTGGCGAGAAAGGGCGGTTGTCGTAGTAAAGTCGAAGAGCGTGGACCTAGGGAGGGGATCATGTCTCGTTCGAAAATACTTCGTTCCAAACTTGTGCCTCCTCCCTTACTCGATACTCTGAACCAAACCGAGGACGCGGAAATTCAGACCGCGAAAGATGGCCCGTTGCTCGCCGTCATCGGTTGCGGCTACTGGGGTGCAAAGCACATCCGTGTCGCCTGCGATATACGCGGCGCAAGGATGTCGATGGCCGCTGACCTGTGCCCTGACCGATTGGAATATGTCCGTTCACAATATCCTTCCATCGCTGTTTCGCGTGATATCGGCGCGGTACTGAATAACCCTTCTATAGACGGGGTCATTGTCGCCACCCCTGTGGAGACGCACTTTGAATTGGCGCGGGCGGCGCTCCAGGCCGGAAAGCATGCGCTCGTCGAGAAGCCGTTGGCCATGACGAGTGCGCAGTGCCGCGAGTTGAATGCGATCGCCGAAGAGCGCAAGCGTGTGCTGATGGTCGGGCACACGTTCGAGTATCACCCGGCGGTGGGTTTCATGCGCCAGATGATCCAGAGCGGCTCTCTCGGCGAGCTTTACTACATTGATTCGCGGCGCCTGAATCTCGGTCTCTACCGGCAGGACGCCAATGTCCTTTGGGACTTGGCGCCGCACGACCTCTCGATCATCTTCTTTCTGTTGGAGCAGGTGGCGCAAAGCATCGGCGCCTGGGGTTGCGCGCACGTTCTGCCCGACGTTGAGGACGTTGTTTACGCCAAGATGGGCTTCGAGAGCGGCGTGACCGCTCATGTGCATGTTTCCTGGCTGGACCCGGTCAAGGTGCGCCAGATCACGATTGTCGGAAGCGACGCGATGTTGGTGTTCGACGACGTGCAGCCGTCCGAGAAAGTGCGCGTTTACCAGAAGCGCTTCAGGCCGCGGATTGACGGCGACTCCTACGCCGACTTCCAGTCGGCCTATCATCATGGCGACGTTCATATCCCTGCGATATCCAACAGCGAACCGCTGAAACTCGAGGTACTCGACTTCGTCAACGCGATCATGACCGGGGAGCGACCGCGCGCGGACGGAGTGCATGGACTGCGGGTTGTCGAAGCGCTCGAGGCGGCATCGGCGTGCCTACGGCTCAAGCACAAACACCGTAGCAACGGCAAGCATCAACCGACGTTTCGGCGGCGGAACGTGCCGTTGGGAGGTCCGCAAATTGCTGTCGCATGAAGCCACTCGACGGAAGGCGATCCCGCGGGAAATCGGCAAACGGGCGCTTGACGTCGCGATCAGCGTTCCCGCGATCGCGGCGCTGGCCCCCGTCCTCGCGGGTGTGTGGATAGCAATCCGTCTCGACAGTCCCGGCCCTGCGGTCTTTCGCCAGCGCCGGATCGGGCGAGACGAGAAGCCGTTCAACTGCTTCAAATTCCGGACGCTCCGCCACAAGGCCGACGAGAACGTCCATCGCGAGGCGATCCGGCGGGTCTGGGCGAATGAACGCCTCTCGGACGACCCCGATGCCCCATACAAGCTGACCGACGATCCTCGCGTGACGCGTGTGGGGCGGTGGCTTCGGAGGACCAGCCTCGACGAGTTGCCGCAACTCTTCAACGTGTTGCGTGGCGAGATGAGCATCGTCGGTCCGCGGCCGGCGATTCCTTATGAACTCGAATACTTCCGGGACTGGCACCATAAACGTCACATTGTGAAGCCCGGAATAACCGGAATTTGCCAGGTGCGCGGCCGGGGTCGCCTTGGCCCTGAGGTGACGCTCGAGATGGATGTCGAGTATGCAATGAACTGGACCTTATGGACCGACCTGAAGTTGATTGCCCTGACGTTTCCCGCGGTGCTGCGGGGGCGCGGTGCCCGATGAGGTTCTCGAGTAACAGAGACGGCTTCTCGTGAGGTTCGAGAAATGCGCATTCCGTTTGTCGATCTCAAAGCGCAATATGAGACGCTGAAGGACGAGGTGGCCGAAGCAATTCAAGGCATTCTCGACTCCGCGCAATTCATCGGCGGCGAGGCGGTTGCCTCGTTCGAAAGAGATTTCGCCGCGTATTGCCAAGCGCGCTATGCGCGCGGTGTGGCGAACGGCACGGACGCGCTTCATCTGGCGCTGCGGGCCCTGGGTATTGGTGATGGCGATGAGGTGATTACAACCGCCCATACCTTCATCGCCACTGCGGCCGCCATCGTGGCGACGGGAGCGCGGCCCGTATTCGTCGATATCGATCCGGACACCTACACGATCGATCCCAGCATGATCGAGCGCGCCCTAACGGGTCGCACAAGAGCGATCGTCCCAGTCCACCTATACGGCCAGCCGGCTGACATGGGTCCAATCAAGGAGATCGCGCGGCGGCGCGCCCTCTATGTAGTAGAGGACGCGGCCCAGGCGCACGGAGCTGAATATCGGGGGGTCCGAACCGGCGCGCTCGGCGATGTCGCATGTTTCTCGTTTTATCCGGGGAAGAACCTCGGGGCCTATGGCGACGGCGGCGCGGTCACCACCAACAGTGCCGCGATCGCCGAGCGGATCGAACGACTGCGCGACCACGGTCGAACCACCCACTACTGCCACGCCGAGATCGCGTTCAACAGCCGGCTCGACGCTCTCCAGGCGGCAGTCCTGCAGATCAAGCTCCGGCGCCTGGATCAATGGAACGCCAATCGGCGGCGCGCTGCGGAGTGGTACACCGCGGAGTTGGCGCAGTCGGGGATCAAGACGCCGTTCGTTCGAAAGGGGTCGACGCATGTCTACCATTTGTATGTGATCGCCACGAACGAGCGGGACGCAATGCGGAATGAGCTCGACGAGGCCGGCGTCACGACCGGGATCCACTATCCGTTGCCGCTTCACCTGCAGCCTGCTCTCGCCCATCTCGGCTACAGCCGGGGCGACTTGCCGTGCTGCGAAGCGATGGCCGCTCGATCATTGTCCCTGCCCATGTTCCCCGAGCTCGCACGCGACCAGGTGCGCCGAATCGCCGCGATTGCGCGCGCTGCGCGACGCGTCCCGGCGGAATTCGACGACGGCCCAACGCGGCTAAGGGCGGAGTCGAGGCAACACTGATCGTGAGGATGATCCTCTGTGTCACCAACATGTATCCGAGTCCTGATTTTGGTTAAACGCTGGGACTGCGGTGATAAAGCTCGGGTGATAGAATGCTGAACCCATCAAATTCCGCGATCAGGATACTGCATATAACCGACACGTTGGGCTCCGGAGGAAAGGAGCGACAACTGGTCGAATTGTTGCGCGGGTTCAACAAAATGGATGGGTTCATTAACGAACTAGTCGTTCTTTCGGATGTCATCCACTACGATGAGGTGAGATCGCTGGGAATAAAAATACACATCTTCAAAAGAAACCGACAATGGGATTTCCGCATTATCGAAAAGTTATATCGCCTGGCGAGGCAATACAGACCGAATATAATTTATTCGTGGGAGTCGATGTGTTCGGTGTATGCGTCGCCAATTGCGTTGATATTTGGATCGGCTTTGATCAACGGGATGATACAAAACGCACCGCTCTTTTTGAATTTGAAGGATCGCGGGTACCGACGGTTGCTTCTGACAGCTCCATTTTCAACTGTAATATTGGCAAATTCATTAGCGGGACTCAGAGCTTTTCGAGTAGATGGCAAAAAAGGTCTTTGCATACATAACGGCTTTAATTTTGATCGAATAGATAATCTTCCTGACGTCGACGACGTCAAGCGTTCGTTGGATATAGGAACCAAACACGTAGTCGGTATGGTCGGAAGATTTCATCGAGAGAGAGACTATAGTACGTTTTTCAAAGCGGCAAAATTGCTGTGCAGCGAGCGGAAGGACATTACATTCGTTGCTGTGGGCGAAGGACCGGACCTGGAAAGCTTCAGGGCGCGTTTGAAGAGCGACAGTCAGGCGAACATACGCATTCTGGGAGCCAGAAAACAGGTCGAAGAAATCGTAAAAACGTTTTCCGTCGGAGTATTGCTGGCGGACTCAAGATACCACGGGGAGGGAATAGCTAATGTGATCATGGAGTACATGGCGCTGGAAAAGCCGGTCATCGCCACAGACGCGGGGGGCAATCGGGAAATTGTCAGGGACGGAGAGAATGGATTCCTAATACCATCCGGAGACGAAAATGCGCTGGCGCTGCGGATAAGGGAAACTATCGACCGTCCTGACATCGGAAGCGCGTTAGGTCGTGCAGGACGGGCGCTCTTGGAACAGAACTTCGGGATTGAGAAAATGGTGCAGAAGCACGTTGAACTGTTTCGGCGATTGGCAAGCGGGAACGGGCGGCGCTTTCTTTTTGAAGTTGATTGCGCCTCGGGTTGATCGAACGATGATATTTGGAGACTGCTGAAGGGGATTGGTCGCTATGTGCGGGATTGCAGGTTTAATTGACCCTAGTCTCGCTGCGCAGCCGGAGGCCTTGCAACGTTGTGCGCGCGACATGGCGAATGCGATTGCGCATCGCGGACCAGATGGTGAGGGTGTGTGGATTGATGCAGCGATTGGCGTCGCGATTTCACACCGCCGACTTGCCATAATTGACTTAAGTGAGGCCGGAGCGCAGCCCATGGTGTCGGCAGATGGGCGGTGGGTCGTGAGCTACAATGGCGAAATATACAATACGGAAGAGATTCGGCGGGAGCCGAGCGTTGCCTGGGTGAAGTGGCGCGGTCATTCGGACACAGAGGTCCTGGTCGAGTCCGTTGCAAGTAAAGGAATAACCGCGGCAATTATGTCGCTCAACGGCATGTACGCGATGGCACTTTGGGATCGCCGAGAGCGGGTGCTGCATCTCGTACGCGATCGACTTGGAATTAAGCCGCTGTTTTTTACCTTCCATGGAGGAAAGATAGCGTTTGGATCAGAGATAAAGGCCTTGCTGAGACTGGGCTTTGTGCCAAGGGAGATAGATGCGGCCGCAGTAAGCAGTTATCTCAAATTTGGTTATGTTCCGGCGCCGGGCGCGATATTAGGCGGCATCGAGAAGGTGATGCCGGGTGAGATCGTATCGATTGGCGTCAATGGGCGTATTTCCCGGTCGCGGTATTGGCGCTTGGAAGATGCCGTGGCAGAAGGCTTCGAAGCGCCGCTGGAAGTTGATGACCGAGAGGCGACAGAAATGCTTTCGTCGTTGCTCGGCGATGCAGTCAGCAGGCAAATGATTTCCGATGTGCCGCTGGGCGCTTTTTTGTCGGGAGGCATCGATTCCTCTTCAATTGCGGCGTTAATGATGGCAGCTGGGAAAGGGCCGGTCCGTACGTTTTCGATTGGATTTCCCGACCTGGGGTTTGACGAGTCGGCGTATGCCGCTCGCGTTGCTCGTCACATCGGGAGTGTACATTCGGAACTGGTCATTACCGCCGCTGACGCGCTTGCGACGGTACCTCTGGTCCCTGAAATGTATGACGAGCCATTGGCAGATTCTTCGCAAATACCCACTTTTCTTGTGTCGAAGCTGACGCGAAGTCACGTCACCGTAGCATTGTCCGGCGACGGCGGCGATGAACTGTTCGCCGGATACGACAGTTACAAAATTGTGACGCGGTTCTCGCGATACGCTTGCCCGGTGCCTATTCGGTTTCGGGTGGCCGCCGGCGCCATCTTGGGCGCTTTGCCACCCTCCATCTTAAATCAATTATCGCACCACTTTCGTGGCGGTATCGTTCCGCAACGACTTGGAGACAAGGTGCGCACTCTGTCTGATGTGCTGTCGATGGATCCGGATGGGGTTCACACTCGGCTTATGAGCCTCGTTCAGGATGTGGGGCTTCACATGCCTGATCGGGAAAATCCCCCTGGATTTGGAGGGACGCCACCAGGACTTGGCGTCTTGGACCGCGCTCGTTTTCTCGACACGATTACCTACCTTCCGGACGATATACTGCAGAAGGTCGATCGGGCGTCAATGGCAGTAGCCTTGGAGGCGCGTCCGCCACTCCTGGACCATCGGATAGTCGAATTTGTGTGGCGCCTCCCTCGACGATTTTTGGTACGGAACGGAGAGACGAAGTGGCTGCTGCGACAGGTCCTCGACCGTTTCGTTCCTCGCCATTTGGTCGAACGGCCGAAAATGGGATTCAGTGTGCCGATAGGCGAATGGCTTAGAGTACCGTTACGCGATTGGGCCGAGGACTTGCTTGCGCCTGCCAGATACGGCGGTGGGATCCTCGACGTAAAACCGGCGCAAGAGATTTGGCGGAAGCATATCTCGGGGGAGAAGAATTATGGATCCCAGCTATGGGCCCTACTTTCCTTCGAGGCGTGGCGAAGACAATGGGCCGAGCAAACGCAACGGCGGCCGGCGCAGGCCAGTAATGCGATGGCAATTCCTGCCGGGCGTTGAGGGAACGCAAGATGGTGAGGGTCCTCTGTCACCGACATTATCCGAGTCCGCAGAGGCCGGGCCGCGGAGCCTTCGTGTGCCAGCAGGAAGAGCAGCTGCGCCGGTTCGGCTACACGGTCGACGTCATCAATATTCTCGGATTCCAGTCCAAGATGAACTATCTGATGTCATGCGAATGACGAGCGCGGTGGCATACGACATCGTCCATGCGCACTACGGTTATTCGGCAAATGTTCGGGTTGCAGGCGACGGTCGTCGTCACGCTGCACGGGAGCGTACTTGGAAATATCTTGAAAGGCTGTGCACGCGGGCTCGCATTTCGCTGATGTCGCCATTCGCGGAGGCCACGAGGACCAAGCTGCGATGATGGTTCTGCATGTTACGGGCGCATACCCTACTGAACAGAATCCGTCTGCGGGCGTTTTCATCCGCACTCAAGTGGAGTCGCTGGTGAAGCTTGGGATTGATGTTGATGTTTGCCTGCTCAATGGCACTGGCATTGGCAGATATATCAAGGGTATTGCTCAAGTACGGAAGGCTGTGCGGTCGAGGCACTACGATTTCGTTCATGCGCACTACATGTACTCAGGCTGGACTGCCAGATTCGCTACTATCCGGCCACTCGTCGTGTCTTTTATGGGCAACGACGTACTTGGAGATTGCAACGAGTGGGGAGAATATCGATTCTCTAATCGAGTGTTGCACGGACTATTCTCCCGTTTATTGTCGTACGCGACGGCTCACAATATTGCGAAGAGTGCCGGTCTTGCAAAATATCTTCGTGTCAAGACAACGTCCATCATTCCCAATGGGGTGGATCTTGATGTCTTCTATCCCAGAATGGTCGCTAAGCGCGAAGTGGGTCTAAGAGAAGACGAGCAGCACGTCCTGTTTGCAGGCAGGCCCTCAGCAGGGGGGTATAAGAGATACCCGCTCGCCGAAGCCGCTTTTGAGTTGGTTCGAAAATCCAATCCATCTGCCCAATTGGTCACACTTGATAGGAGACCTCAACAAGAAGTGGCACGATTCCTGAACGCTGTCGATTGTTTGCTCCTTACGTCCGCTCATGAGGGTTCTCCGAACATCGTCAAAGAAGCTCTTGCCTGCGATCTACCGATAGTTTCCGTCGATGTTGGCGACGTCGCCGAGCGAATTAAAGAGTTCGAAGGATGTTACATCGTGTCTGACGAACCGGCCCGTATCGCGGAAGCTGTAGAGAAGGTACTGGTCCGTGGAAAGCGTCTTTCGAGCGGTTATGCCGCGGTCGATGAACTTTCGCTCGCGAAGGTCGCAAGGCGAATACAATCTGTGTACGAGCGGGTTCTTTCGTGAAACTGCAGGAGGGGAGAGGTTGGCGCGGGGCGCGCGGATGACGATCGTTACAGCACGCCGGCGCCGACGAACACTTCACCGCCGATGGTCACGCCGGCGCCAGGATTGAAGAATCAATTTGGGAAACCCTCCATATGAAAGGTACTAACGAAGATCTTCGCGTATCCATCCGGTGAAGCTTTCAATTGCCGGCAGTTCCCCTCCGATAAATGGCGCCCAGCGCGATCCACGTAGGGCGCCCCAGTGGGGCCAGTCGGCGATGTTCCGCGCACTCTGCCTGCGGCTGCGCGACGAGCAAGACGCTTCGAACTCCAACTGAAAGGACGCCACCGTGTGCGGCATCTGCGGGCAGTTTAACTTCGGCAGCGGTGCGCCGGTCAGCGCTTCCACCATCGAAGCGATGATGGGCACGATCATCCACCGCGGCCCCGACGACGCCGGCCAGCATTTGCACGGGAATCTCGGCCTGGGTTTCCGCCGGTTGGCGATCATCGATCTGTCACCCGCCGGCCACCAACCGATGTCCGACCAGGGCCAGACGGTGTGGGTGGTCTTCAACGGGGAGATCTACAACTATCAGCAACTCCGGCAGGAGTTGCAGGGGCACGGCCACGTGTTTCGTTCCAACTGCGACACCGAGGTGATCGTGCACGGCTACAAGCAGTGGGGTGATGCCGTGCTGAACCGCTTCAACGGCATGTTCGGCCTCGCCATCTGGGATGTGAAAAAGCGCCGGCTGCTGCTGGCGCGCGATCCGATGGGCATCAAGCCGGTCTACTACGCAATCTGCAACGGGTCGCTCGCTTTTGGTTCGGAGATCCGGCCGGTCTGCGTTGCTCTCGGCGAGCCGCCGGGCGTTGATCCCGCAGCCGTCGCTCTTTTTCTGCGCTATCGCTACACGCCGGCCCCGCGCACGATGTTCAAAGGCATCCAGAAGCTCGCCGCGGGTGAAAAACTCGTCGTCGAAAACGGCCAGGTGCACGTCTCGCGCTACTACCAGTTCGCCCCGGAGCCATTCGCCCCGCAGCCCGGCCCGGAGGAGGCGACGGAAAAATTGATCGAGCTCTACAAGGCGGCGATGAAGCGGCATCTCATCAGCGACGTTCCGCTCGGACTGCTGCTCAGCGGCGGTCTGGATTCGGGCCTGCTGCTCGCGCTGATGAGCTTGTATGGCCGCGACTGGCACACGTTCAGCGTCGGGTATGGATCGTCGTTCGCCGATGATGAGCTCGAGGATGCCGCCAAAACGGCCCGGACCTACGGGGCCAAGCACGACGCGGTTCACCTCACCCGGGAAACGTTTGAAGACGTCCTGCCGCGCATCGTGAACGTCCTTGAGGAACCGGTCGCCTCGTCGTCGATCGTGCCCATGTACTTCGTCTGCCAGCGGGCTCGTGAAAACGTGAAGGTGGCGCTCATCGGCCAGGGGCCTGATGAGCTGTTCGGCGGATACAACCGACACCTCGGCGTGCACTATGGCGCCGCCTGGCGCGCGCTGCCCGGCTGGTTGCGGACACCCGGTGCCGCACTCGCGCGCGCCCTCCCGCGGAACGATACGATCAAGCGTGGCCTTTACTCGCTGCACGAGCCCGACCGGCTTCGTCGTTTCCAGCAGGTATTCTCCCTGGTTTCGGACAACGCGATGCAGGGGCTTTTCCGCCCCGAGCTGATCGCTGACGGGGAGGCCACCCTGGCGGCTCGCTGCTGGGAGGAATACCGGCCGGCCTTCGAAAACCTGGACGACCTGAACGCCTTTCAGTTACTCGAGCTGCGCTCGTCGCTGCCGGACGAGTTGCTCATGTATGGCGACAAGCTGTCCATGGCGCACGCCCTCGAGGTTCGCGTACCCTATCTCGATCGCGAAGTGGTCGAATACGTTCAGCAATTGGGCGCGTCCTTCAAGGTGCATCATGGCGTTCGCAAGTGGCTTCATCGCGAAGCGAGCAAGCGGCTATTGTCGTCGGAAATCATCCATCGCAAGAAGCGCGGATTTGCGGTGAATGTGGTCGATGGGTGGTTCCGCCAATCCCTCGACGGACGGATCCGGCAATACCTGGCCGATCCGCAGTCACAGGTCTACCGCTTCCTGGAGCCGGCTGCGGTGCAATCCATGCTGGGTGACCACGCGGCAGGCCGGGCCGACCACCACAAGATACTCTTTAGTGTCGTCGTGCTGGAGCAATGGCTCCGCATCGCACCGTCAAGGTTAGTGCGGGATAGCGTTTCTGCTTTCCGATCGACGGTAGGACGCGAATCTTGCGATTTCTGATCTCGAGGGCGACCTCATCAGGATCGCCGTTGTAGTCTCGGACGTCGATGCGATGTGGTCCTTTGAGGGTGACCTGCCCTTCGGCTACATCGGGCATCGGACAGCTTAATCGCTCTTCTCACCCGACGGCGTGCGAGACGAAGCGGTTCTAACCGGCATGCCAAAAGCACTGCGGTTGTATTGCAGACGCGACGGGTGCTTCTGCGCGCAATTCCATGAGTGTCGAGAGTTCCGGTTCCTTCAACGAGCGTGCGAAATGGCCGTTGTTCGGCTGTCTGTCCGTCCCATTAGGACCAAAGTTCGGACAAACTGACCGGCTTACAAAAAAATAATTCACGGAGAGCGGCCAACCACCCAGGAGGCTGCGAGCGCTTCGGTACGTTACCGAGCTCGTGATGCGTCAAACCACACCGAAAGGGTTCGAATGTCGTTCGACTTGTCATCTGCTCCGTTTTCGCCGGACTCGCTTTGGAATCAGCATGTCCCGACCGGAGCAACATATACGCCGCTCACCTGGCCCACCGCGACTGGATGGAACTACTCCGCGACCTGGGCCCAAGGCTCGCCGCCAGTCTACGTCGCCTCGTCGTCCGACCCGGTTGTGCAGGTATCTGTTCCCGCAAGCTGGGGATGGCCCGGCGGGACCGTCAGCGTCCATGTTCCGGCCGGGGCGACCGGCGGAGCCGGGGACGGCTCAGCGAATCCCGACAGGCCGATCCTCATCGTCGACGGCGACATCGTCTACAATTTCTGGCGATTCAACCGCACGAGCGACACGACCGCGACCGCCCAGTCGTATGCCGAGGCGAACGTGGTCACGGGCACCGGTTGGGGCACCGCCTCGCGGGGCGCAGGCATCGTTGCCGCCGGCGCGAGCGAACTCGGCGGGCTCCTGGTCAAGGCGGAGACCGACGACGGCACGATCGATCATGCCCTGCAGCTCGCTGTCGAGAGTTCGCTCGTGAAGCCAGGCTACGTCGCCCCCGCCACTGGCAGCGACGGCAACAGTCTCACCGGCATCGTGCAGGAAGGCCAGCTTCTGGGTATTCCGCCCGGAACGCCGATGCCCTCCGGCCTTTCGCCGCTCGGCCAGGAGGTGTTCCGCGCCCTCCAGCAATACGGCGCCTACGTCACCGACGTTGGAGGCACCCAGACCGCCCTTCGCGCCCAGGCGAACGCCTATGATACGGCGACGATGAACGCCCTCCGTGTGGACTTGAATTCGCTCCTTCCAATGCTCCAGGCGGTGAGCGGGGGCACGCCCGCTTCGCCAACCACCCCAACAACGCCTACCACCCCAAACGTCGCACCGACGGTGACGCAGGCCTACGCTTCGCCGGGCACGGGAGTCGAGCACGCCGGCGATACCATCACATTGACGCTCGGCTTCAGCGAGGCCGTGACCATCACCGGTACGCCCACGTTGTCGCTCAATGATGGCGCCAAGGCCACCTATGTCAGCGGCTCGGGGACGAGCACGCTCACCTTCCAGACGACCGTCGCCTCGACCGACACCAATACCTCGGCGCTCGCCATCACCGGGGTCAATCTCCCGACCGGCGCCAGCATCAAGGATACTGGCGGCCTTGCGGCCAACCTCTCGGGCGCAGCGAAAACGTTCGGCCTGCAGATCAATCCGATCTTGCCGGCGGTGACGCAGGCCACGGCCTCCCCGGGGACCGGCACCGAGCACGTCGGAGACAAGGTCACGCTGACGCTCGGCTTCAACGAGGCTGTGACGGTCACGGGCACGCCGACGCTGTCGCTCAACGACGGCGGAAAGGCCACCTATGTCAGCGGCTCGGGGACGAGCACGCTCACCTTCACGACAACGGTCGCCTCGACCGACACGAATACTTCGGCGCTCGCCATCACCGGGGTCAATCTCCCGACTGGCGCCAGCATCAAGGACTCGTCCGGTGCTGCGGCCAACCTCGCGGGCGCGGTGAAGACGTTCGCCGGTCTCGGGATCGATACAACGCCGTCGACCACGCCAACGGCCCCGACGACGCCAACCACGCCTACGACCCCGTCATCCGTCACGAAGCCGGACCTCACCATCGCGAACACCTATCTCACGGTGACCAAGGGTGGCGGCACGGTCGACTTGGGGACAAACGTGTCAACGGCGGACCCCAACGATGTCGTGACCGTGAACATCAAGGGCCTGCCGTGGTTCGAGACGATCACCGACGGTCTCGGACACACGTTCAAGGGAAGAAACATCACCTTGACGGAGGCGCAGGTCGAAAGCGGTCTGACGCTGCACTCATACTACCGGGGCTCGCGTGATCCGGTCAACACGCTCACAGTGACGGCAACCGCGAGGGACCCGATCTCCGGCGCCATCGCGACCTCCACGCCGCAGACCATCACGGTGAAGGATCCGGCGCCTGTCGCCGCCACGACCTCCGCGCTGCAGACCTCTACCGTGACGAGTCCTGTGTCTTCGACCAGCACGAGCTCGGGGGTCCTGGCAGGCCAGAGCTCTACGGAACCGCTGAGCTGGTTCAAGGACAAGGTTACCGGCACCGTGGCGAGCTCCGCGCCGTCTGCGACGACCCCGACCACGGCGTCTCCCGCGAGCCAGGACTTGTTTAGCCTGCTCAAGGACCAGATTGCCAACAGCGGCGTTGCGACCTCCACGCCGCAGCAGATCAGCAAGATGGATCCGGCTGCGACCGGCACAACCATTGCGTCGCTGGCCAGCCAGAGCTTCGCGCTGCTGAACCAGCACCTGGCTGCTCACACCGGCAAGTTCGATCCCGGTCAGATCGTGGCGGCCGTGTCGAATGGCACGACTTGGGCCAGGGACTCGTTCCTGACCAAGCCGCAGGGTTGATCCGATTCCGCACCCAGGCGCATCAGCGCCTGGGTGCTCTGTCAAATTTTGTAAATGCAGAGAAGGGACATCGAACGCGGCCGGTAGCCGCGAAGCGTTGAGTTAAAAAATGGCGATCAAGAATGGGAATGGGAATGCCCACGCCGCAGATCTGGGGCTTCGTGCGCTGGCTCTGTTCCTGCGCCTTCATGGCGTGAATGCCGAGCCCGACCAGCTCCGCGATCGCTGCGGGAGCAGTGTCATCGGCATCCGTGTGATGCGTCGCTGCGCGCGCGAACTCGGGGTCAAGGTAGGTTCGCGCACAACACATTGGAAGCGACTTGCGAATCTCCAGCTGCCTGGAATCGCTTCGCTGCGCGATGGCGGCTTTCTCCTTCTCGGCAAGGTCGACGACCGCGCAGCGCTTGTGTTGCATCCAGCCGCGTCGCGTCCGAAGGTGATGACGCGCGCGGAATTCGAAGAAATCTGGGACGGCGGCTTGATCCTGCCCGGATCGCAGAATCTCGTGGACCGCGTGCTTCACGTCTTTGCCGGCATGAGTGTCCGCGGGCGTGATCTGGCGCGGCGTACCGGCGATGCCGTGATGCGCGCATGCGATCCCATGATGCGTGCCCGGGAAGTCTTGATGGGTGCCTGGGATGCTTTGACGCGTGTCCGCGATACAGTGATGCGCGCGAATCTCGACGATCGAAGCGATATGGCCGTCCACGCGGCGAGCAGCGAATCCCGGGTAGCAGGCAGTGAATCCGAGATTGACGATGAATCCGGGCTGATCGCAGTTGCAATCTTGCTGCGCTGCCATGGCATCGCAGCAGACCCGGGCCAGATCCGGCATCGGATGGGCACCGCGCGCGTCGGTGTTGCCGAAATCCTGCGCTGTGCCAAGGAATTCGGGCTCAAGGCGCGTGCCCAAAGGACAAGCTGGAAGAGGCTTGCGGTGACTCCGCTGCCGGGCATCGCCCTGCTGCGCGACGGCGGCTTCCTGATCCTCGGCAAGGTCGTCGACGACACTCTCCTCGTTCAGCGCCCGCTGTCTCCCCGCCCCGAAACAATGACGCAGGCCGAACTCGAGGCCATCTGGGACGGCGACATCATCCTGATGACCCGGCGTGCGTCTCTGACGGATCTCTCCCAGAGATTCGACATCAGCTGGTTTATCGGCGCGATTCACAAATATCGCCGTCTTCTCGGCGAGGTGCTGGCCGCGTCGTTCTTTCTCCAGATCTTTGCCGTCATCTCGCCGCTGTTCTTCCAGGTGGTGATCGACAAGGTGCTCGTGCATCGAAGCATGAGCACGCTCGACGTTCTGGTCATAGGTCTTGTCGCGCTGACCGTCTTCGAGACCGTCCTCGAGATACTGCGCGTCTATGTGTTCGCGCACACGACAAACCGTATCGACGTCGAGCTCGGCGCCCGGCTGTTTCGTCACCTGATGGCGCTGCCGATCGCCTATTTCCAGACCCGTCGCGTCGGCGATTCGGTCGCACGCGTCCGCGAGCTGGAGAATATCCGTCAGTTCCTGACGAGCTCGGCGCTCACGCTCGTCATCGATCTCCTGTTCACCGCCGTCTTCCTTGCGGTGATGTTCTATTACTCGACGACGCTGACGCTGATCGTTATGGCGTCATTCCCGTTCTACATCGGCATTTCCATGGGTGCGGCGCCGCTGTTCCGCCGGCGCCTCGACGAGAAGTTCAATCGGGGCTCCGAGAATCAGGCCTTCCTGGTCGAGAGCGTGACGGGCGTCGAGACACTGAAGGCCATGGCGGTCGAGCCGCAGATGCAGCGCCGCTGGGAGGAGCAGCTTGCCGGCTATGTGGCTGCGAGCTTCCGCGTGCTCAGCCTGAACAATACGGCGAGCCAGGCGGTCCAGATGATCAACAAGCTGGTCGTCGCGGCAACCCTTTACTTCGGCGCCCGGCTCGTGATCGGCGGCGATCTTACCGTCGGCGAGCTCGTCGCGTTCAACATGCTGGCCGGGCGCGTGAGCACGCCGGTGCTGCGACTCGCGCAGATTTGGCAGGATTTCCATCAGGCCCGCCTGTCGATCGATCGCCTTGGCGACATTCTCAACACCATGCCCGAACCGAGCTTCAATCCCGGCCGTGCCGCCCTGCCGCCGATTCGCGGGCAGGTCACGTTCGAGCATGCAACGTTCCGCTACCGCATCGACGGCCCTGAGGTGCTGCACGACGTGTCCTTCAGCGTCGCGCCCGGCCAGGTCATCGGTATCGTGGGCTCCTCGGGGTCCGGCAAAAGCACCGTCACCAAGCTGATCCAGCGACTCTATGTGCCGGAGAGCGGACGCGTGCTGATCGACGGCGTCGATCTCGCGATGGTCGATCTGGCCTGGCTTCGACGCCAGATCGGAGTGGTCCTGCAGGAGAACGTGCTGTTCAACTGCTCCATTCGCGAGAACATTGCGCTGGCGGATCCGTCCATGCCGATGGAGCGCGTCATCGAGGCGGCATCGCTCGCCGGCGCCCACGACTTCATCCTGGAGCTGCCCGAGGGCTATGACACAATCGTCGGCGAGCGCGGCAGCAGTCTGTCCGGCGGGCAGCGCCAGCGTGTCGCGATCGCGCGCGCACTCATTACCGATCCGCGCATCCTGATCCTCGACGAGGCGACCAGCGCCCTTGATTACGAAAGCGAGCGCGCCATCCAGCAGAACATGAAGCGAATTTCGGCCGGCCGGACCGTGTTCGTCATCGCTCACCGGCTGTCCACCGTGCGCAATGCGAACCGGATCATCACGCTCGAGCATGGGCGCATCGTCGAGGACGGCAGCCATGATGAGCTGATCCGCACCAACGGGCGTTACGCCAACCTCCACTATCTGCAGGCCGGTATCCATGACGTCCGCTAGTCGAAACATCATCTCGTTTCCGAGACGTGAGCTTCGCCGCCGCGAGCACGAAATCGCATTCCTGCCTGCGGCGCTCGAGATCACCGAAACGCCGCCGTCGCCGGTTGGGCGCGCGATCGGCGCGAGTATCATCGCGATGTTCTGCATCGCGCTGGTGTGGGCGTCGTTCGGCAGCGTCGATATCGTCGCCACCGCGACCGGCAAGATCGTGCCGGGCGGGCGCACCAAGCTGATCCAGCCGTTCGAGACCGGCGTTGTCCGCGCCATCCAGGTCCGCGACGGGCAAAGGGTCAAGGCCGGTGACGTCCTGATCGAGCTCGACCCGACGATGACGGAGGCCGACCAGGAGCGCCAGAAGAGCGATCTTCTTGCGGCCGAGCTCGACGTCGCGCGGCTGCGCGCGGCGCTGGCGGAGGATCCGCTCGCCGCCTTCCGGCCGCCGCAGAGCGCAAGCGCGGCCGAGATCGAGATGCATCGTCAGTTCCTGATCAGCCAGCGCGCAGAACAGAACGCCAAGCTCGCCGAGATCGAGCGTCAGCAGGGTCAGAAGGAAGCGGAACGAGCGACCACGTCGGCGAGCGTCGCGAAGCTGCAGGCAACGATACCGGTGCTGCAGGAGCGCGTGGACATCCGCAAGGGCCTCGTCGACAAGCAACTGGCCTCGAAGGTCCTCTATCTCTCCGAATATCAGGAGCTGGTTGGTCTTCAGCAGGACCTCGTCCTGCAGCAAAGCCGGCTGGGCGAAGCCGACGCGGCCATCGCGCTGCTGAAGGAAACGAAAGAAAAGACCGCCGCGGAGTACCGGCGCATGACCTATGATGCACTCGCGAAGGCCGAGCAAAAGGCTGCGAGCGCGGTGCAGGAGGTGGTCAAGGCGGATCGGCGCACGAAACTCCAGCGATTGACCGCACCGGTCGATGGCGTCGTGCAGCAACTTGCCGTTCATACGGTGGGAGGCGTGGTGACGCCGGCCCAGGCGCTGGCCGTGGTGGTCCCGAGCGAGAGCCAGCTCGAGATCGAGGCCATGCTCTCCAACCGCGACATCGGATTCGTCCATCCGGGACAGGAGGCGGAGATCAAGGTCGACACCTTCAACTTCACGCGCTACGGGCTCCTTCACGGGGACGTGCTCAGCGTGTCGACGGATGCCATCACGCGCGACAGGCCACAGGGCGGGTCGAATGACCGGATGTCGGGCGCAGCGCAGAGCAGCAGTGAGCCGAAAGGCCAGGAGCTGGAATATGCCGCACGCATTTCGCTCAACCGGACGGACATGCAGGTGGACGAGAAGCTCGTCAAGCTCGGCCCCGGCATGGCGGTGACGGTCGAGATCAAGACTGGCACGCGCAGGATCATCAGCTACCTGCTCTCGCCGCTGGCGAGATACAAGCAGGAAGCGCTGCGGGAGCGGTAGAGCCGGCGTCTTCAGGGCGGCAAGGAGTCGTAGCCGGCCTTGCCGTACCGGCGCGGTCCAAACGCGACGATGTAACGCCGCGCCGAACGACAAAGCCCGTCCGGTTTGGGCGGGCGAAAAGCGTCAGCTGCGCCGCGATGTTGGCGTCTCGACCGCCCCGCTCGCAGGGGTTGAAGCCGATGATGCCGCGATCGCAGGCGAGATAAGAGCGTCGTGTTGATGGTGCGAGGCCGGTGAACTCTGGTGAGGCCTTATAGTGCGCGATGATCGTGATGAAAGTGCCGGCGCGCGGTTGCTTCCTTGAAGAAGGCCGCACGTCGCGGACGAAAGCTTCGACGACACGTGGATAATTCGATGGGCTTACCCCCAAAAAGATAGAGACTGTCGGAGTTTGAGCTAGGAAACCAACTGGGTCTAGTGGCAGTCTGGCTACCGTGCCAGATAACGCAACTCCTGGAGACTTGGCACATGCGATGAGGAGCCCGACCTGGGCCAGTCCCCAGGTCGGGCTTTCATTTTTGAGTGCTGGCGCCGCCCAAGCTTGTGAGTACTGAATGGAAAGAGGCGCGCTTAGATGCGCTCCCTTGCCGGTACAATCTTCGGAACGAAATGCAACTCGGCATGGGTGGTTTACGGGTTATAATCCTCGCAAAGGAATACAATAACCGCGCACGAGAACCTGGCGTCGCCAAGGACAGCGCCTCTATCAGGAACAACATTGCGCGAAGCTTCATGGGCCTAGCGACGCAGCTAGATATGCTAGCAGCCAAAATGAGAGGTGAGGGGGTAACACCCAATTGCCGTACTCACGAAGAAACTCGGTGTTAGGGTAGCTTCCCCACGCATTTGGGGAGGGGAGGGTGGAGTTATTCAGGGCCGAGAAAGTGGGAGATATCGAGAGTACCCCGACCAGGAAATGCAGGAAGTGCAGACAAACGCTGGAGTTGGTCCGCACGATTCTGATTGTCACTGGAGACACTATCCGCTTGTTCGAATGCAAATGCGGAGAGCGCGTCTGGGAGGATTAAAGCCGCTTTAGTTGGCGATCCCATTCTGGCCGGCTCGAGATGCGGCCAAATGTCAGCGCCGCGTTTCCCGCACGCCTTGAACAAATCGCGGCTCAATGTCGGACAACGCTCACGATCAGGAACTTCGCACGTTCCCAAGTTGATTAGGTTTCTCCCACTTTTTAGGGAAGGGCCGGCATCTCGCACTTGGACCTGAGCCCCCGAGAAAGTTCAGTTGATGCCGTTCTCATTCTTGAAGAAGGCCCGCATGTCGTGGACGAAGGCTTCGACGGCGAGCGGGATAGCTCGAAGGGCTTAATAGGCCCGGTGTTGCCGATGGGCGGGCGTTCCGAAGGTGACGCGACGACGACTCTCAAGAGGTAATCCCTGGCCGTGACAAAGGCGCCCGCAAACCCGCGACAACATGCACAGGGAACTCACGATCGTTGCAACGAATCGGCAACGCGGCGTCAGCAAGCATCCCTGTTTGGGTGGGAGTGGCCATGCTCCAGAGCCCAAACGGCCGCTTGCGTCCGGTTCGCGACCTGAATCTTCCGCAGGATCGATTTCATGTGAACCTTGACCGTAGCTTCGGTAATGTCGCATGTACGCGCGATGGTCTTGTTGGCATGGCCTTTCACGAGACCGTCGAGAATCTGAGCCTCGCGCTCCGACAGCCTGGGGTCGTTGTGCGCGCCATCCTCGTGACCGCTCGATTGTGCGGCGAGGGAACCATTAATCGCAGGCTTGGTCCCAGGCATGCTGACGACGTTGATCGACTTGCTGCCGCCTTCAGTGCTGTTCGGTGAAGGTCCATCCGTCTCGCCTTGTGGCTGACGCGCCCTGCGCGTCGGAGAAGATCGGACGGCCGGGCTTCTCGCGTTGGCGGTGACCACAACGCGGGCGCCTTCGATCGTGACCAGGTCCAGCGTCCTGATCAGTGTCTCGGGCGAGGCGAACAGCGGGACACAGCCGTCCACCTCGGACGTCAGAAGCTTTTGAAAGTCGGTGACGGACGCGTGCTCAAACAGCAAGACGATCTTGCTGTTGGACCACAATTGGCGAATGCTGACGGCTTCGGTGATCGCATTGTCGGTGGAATCTGCGCCCAGGATTACAAGCTTGGGACCATCGCCTACCATTGTCGAACTATCGATATCCGCAGTGGATCCGACACTGCAAACGACACGATAGCGGTAGTTCTTGATCAGCGACTCGAGCGCTTCGCGTACGAGCAAATGGGGTTCTATGATAATAGTCGCTGTGCTGCGTGCCATGACGATCCCTCGAATACTCGAATGCTGACTGTTGCTTTGTCGCGGGGCGGCCTTGGTCAGAATAAAAGGTGTGCGGTTGATAAAAGCTCCTGCCTGCGCCTTGAACCGATCACCTCATGCGAGGGGTGATTGGGGTGGCGTATCGGTGGTAAGTCGTTCTGCGTACGCTTGTGTTAGTGATGCTTTTGGTCAAGGCCCCGATATCCACGAGGCGAAATAAAAGACTACTGTCCGCAGCCGTCGGCACGGCATTGGGATTTCGGTGATCTGCGGTCTAAGAAGGGGTACCTACTAAGAATGCGGCTTCCCTTTCAGGTTTTGCCTATGCTGGCTGGCAACATCGGGTGACGATCTGGCCGAACTGGTGATGGGATAACCTCAATCTTTCGAAAGCCGCGGTGGAGGCACTTAGCCCGCCTGCCGCGCATCGGCTGCGCGCAGCTTGCGCGCGCCAGGCGGTGTTATCGACTCCAGAGCAAGCATCACAGCCCGTCATAACCGTGATCCGCGCCTAGGGCACTGCGAGTGTAAAGTATGAAAGCCGGTGTCGACTTCCTGCTTCAACCAGGAGATGTCGTGGAGATCGGCCCGCTGTTTTCCGATGGTGCCCGAATTGGATCGGCCCGGCGTATCCGGAGCGAAGGCGGGACCTCGTCCGTGGAAGGAGTTGCACCGACGGCGAAGATCAATTGCACGACCCTTCGATCAATCTAGCGTCCGAGCAGTCGTGAGTTGAGGCGAATTCGACGTCTCGCCGTGGCAACGCATCTCTCACGGGCCTGGTCGTCGCACCCTGCGATTCGATGGAGCGCTTCCATCGACAGACCGAATTCCTGCCCAAGTGCCTCGAACGACGCTCCTCGAGCGCGCCGGGTGCAGATCGCCCGATTAAGTTGCAGGAGAATTTCGTCGCGCAATGGGTCAAATGGCTCATTCATGAAGTCACCTTCGCGATTGCTGTTTCACCGGACCACTCGATGAACTCACCCGCCATCCACGATGGCAGGTACCACACGGCCGCATGCGCTGATCACTGGATTCCGCTGATTGTGCACTGACATCCCGCCGAGATGTCACTTGATTCTCGCACCCCGATTTCAGGTTTGGCGAAAGTCCCCGTCGCCCTGCTGTACGTAACAGATGACATATTAATGTAGCACAACCTGCCACGGAGTACCACAAGCGCAGCTCGGCTTTTCCCTGCCCGATGCTTGGACAAGCGAGCTACCCCTTCTTCGCAATTGAGCGCGCCTCTCTGCGCCGTAACGTCAGTCACGATGGCCGGTGGAAACCGCGCGTCGGCGATATGAGTCTGATTGAGCCGCGACCGTTTCCCACCTGCCAAATCGAGGCATTCGACCCCGATTCCGAGCGTTGAGGGCAGGTGTCCCGCCAGACCGACCGGCTTGTGGCAAATCTCGTGGTGCAGCAATGGCGATCTTGGGGTGCGCGCGGCCCGCTCGGGTTTACGTTGCCGTCGGCCAAAACGGCGAGGACGACCGGTTACAGCCCCGGTCGTATCATTCAGCCTTGCGCATCAGGCGTTGAACGTGGGCCGCACCGATGTGATGCGGCGCGGGCTGCTCCGGCGGCTTGATCTTGGCGATTGTCTTGACCGGATTTGCCAACGAGTTGCCGATGTTGGAGATCGATAGCTGGCAGCTGCCGTTTTCCGGATGCATCTGAGGTGCATTGCTTACGGCCCAAATCGCCGCTTGCGTCCGGTTCTGGACCCGGATCTTGCGTAGGATCGCCTTGACATGGACTTTGACGGTCGCCTCGGCGATATCCATCTTGCGTGCGATGCACTTGTTGGAGTCGCCCCCGATGATGCAAAGCAGAATCAATTTCTCCCGCGGGGAGAGCAGGGGCGCGGTTGGATCTTCTGTCGCGAGAAGGATCGGCTCGCCGGCTTGGGCATCTTCCGCGGAGTCGTCAGGGCGAGCCTTGGGATCGAGTACGAATGACATGAATGCCGGCGGGAAGATTGTTTCACCCATCATCACCAGTTCTACAGATTTGGTGAACCTGTCGCAGGTGATAGCGTTGACGAAATATCCGTTGGCGCCCGCGCGGAATGCCAAGGTCAGCTTGTTCAACCCGCAATGGTCAGCAACAATCGCGATGCGTCCGTCTGGATGCCAGCTTCTGAAAAGCTCGATTTGCGCAAGCGCAGCGTCAAAGTCATCGCCGGTATGGACAATCAGAAAGAGCGGGGAGTGCGGCGTGGGTTTGCCCAGGCGGAAACCATCGGCGCATGATACCGATGCCATGACACGAAAATTCGCGGCACGTAGGATTCGAGCCAATCCTTCCCTAAGCAGGGTGCTTTTTCCAACTAGAACGACAGGAAGAAAACGTTGCCTCCGCATGGTGGTACTCCCAACCCCTGACGCAACTCTACTGAGCGCTGCGGCCCTCTCCTCTTCGCGATTGCAGTCGAGACGTGAACCACTCATCCAACCGTGCAATTCTCTTGTCGAATAGGCGGCCGAAAAATAGCAACTTAGCGAATGTTAGTTTCGAATTGCCGACATCCCTATATACCGTGGGACATAATCCATTTAGCTATACGGCTGCATGGAATGGCAGGTACCGACATATGCACCGAATAACGCATACTGCCACAATGGCAATTGTGTTGGTGTGGCCCCGAGGGAAGAATTTTGGCGCTGGGGTTTTTGAGGAGGGATGAGGCGCTTTTTTAAGGGAGTTGAGCAAGGGGCTGCCGCGTGAGAAGACTTTTTATTGGCTTGTCCACCAGTACTGTCGCGCAGAAAAATTCAGGCGTTTCGACGCGCTCACGCAAGCTGACAAGCGGGGTGTGCTGAATCGCTTTTGTGAAGTCGCAGGCCCTTTGCCGTACGCGAGCTTTCGCAAAGAAGACGTTGAAGCTAGCCGCGACACGCGGCGCCTATTTTGCATGGGGTTGTTTTCGATATTTTGGTGGGAGCGAGACCGGCCCCGATCCGCCTTCGCCCCTTCGCCCTTCGGCGAGACAGCCTTCGCTCGCTTCGCTTTGGAGGGAACTGGGCTGGCTTGCCGAGCCGAAGCTCGCGAAGCGAGCGAAGGCTGGTGGGCCCGGCAGGACTCGAACCTGCAACCAGACCGTTATGAGCGACGGGATATCGATGTGATTCGTTGATTTTGCTGGAGTTTTGTTTGATTTCGATCGTGTTCGTAGCGTTTCGGTCAGGCTGTTTCTGGTGCGAAACTGGTGCGGTCCGCCGGCCAGAGGTGCCAGCCTTTCCGTTTTCAGTTTGTAAGAAGCATGGGCTGTCGATCGAGACACTCTCGCTGGAACTACGAGACCGCATGGGTGGGAGAAAATGTTACTGCCGAAGGCATCCGCATGCCCTCTATGAGGAATTCCAACAAAGGTTGAACCAGTGCTTTTTCGGCCGTGTCATCCCCAAGCACGACAATCTCCGTCATCGGCAAAGGCGGCCAGTGTTCCGGCACATCTATGATCTGCATTCCTTCCTGAATGAAGGAGCGACCCAACAGCGTAATTCCTAGTCCGCCGGCAACCGCAGCCTGAACACCAGTGAGGCTGCTGACGGTGCATGCTGTGACCCACGCCTGTCGCGCTGCATCGAGTGTTGTGAACATGAGTTCTCGATAGCTGCACGGTGGTCGGAGAAGTACGAGTGGCAACGGTCGGTCCAGATCCAGCCGGAAGTCGGAGGCGGCAAACCACACCATCGGCTCGCGCCATATAACGCGACCTCGCTCTTTGAATTCCTTCGTCGCGATAACGAGGTCCAAATGTCCCGCTTCGAACTCCCGCAGCAGATCGTGGGTCAAGCTGGTGTTTACATTGAGTTGCACGCCAGGGTGCAGCCGAAGAAAGCGTGCAAGGAGTCTCGAGAGTTGGAGCGGAACGAAATCCTCGCAGATACCAACTCGCAGCCGGCCTGTTGTCTGCGGAGCTTGAAGCGAGCGCATGACATCGTCATTCAGGTCAAGCAGCCTCCGCGCTCCGATCAACAATTGGCCGCCGGCGCCCGTTAGCGCCAGCGATCGGCTGGTCCGATCGAAAAGGGGATATCCGATGAGTTCCTCAAGCCTTCGGATCTTTTGACTTACGGCGGATTGTGAACGGCCGACCATGTCAGCGGCAGCGGTAAAGCTCCCGGCATCGGCGACCGCAACGAAAGCGCGCAACAAATCAAGATCGAGGTCACGCACATCGCACCCATTAGGTTCTCTACTAGACCCATTCAAACTATGCGTTTTCCTTTTCTGCGCCAAGGAGGCAATAGATCGGCTCGAGGAAGTGCCGCCCTCTGGGGACGGCGATTGACTGACCCCAAGAGGAATCCGGAATGAAGGCAGTCGGTTATCGGGTGGCGGGTCCTGTTTCGGCGGATGACTCCCTTGTCGATCTTGAATTGCCGGCTCCGCGGCCCGGCCCACGCGACCTACGGGTTGCTGTCAAGGCGATCTCGGTCAATCCAGCCGACGTGCAGATACGGGCGAGAATGTCGCCGCCTCAGGGCGAAGTGCGCATTCTCGGATTCGACGCCGCCGGCGTCGTCGACTCTGTCGGTTCGGATGTTACGCTCTTTAAGCCAGGAGACGAGGTGTTCTATGCCGGGGCGATGGATCGGCCGGGCACCAACAGCGAGCTTCATCTCGTTGATGAATGCGTCGTCGGACATAGGCCGAAGACGTTGAGCTTTGGTGAAGCTGCAGCGCTTCCTCTTACCTCGATTGCGGCAGGGGAACTCCTGTTTGAGCGCCTTGCCATTCCATACGGCGTGAAGACTCAGGTTGGCGCGCTGCTGATTGTCAACGGCGCGGGCGGCGTGGGATCAATCCTGACGCAACTTGCACGGCGGCTTACCGGCCTGACGATCATTGCGACCGCGTCCCGTCCGGAAACCGAGGCGTGGTGCCACAAGATGGGGGCCCATCACGTCATCAATCACCGCCATCCTCTGGACCAGGGGCTGAAGGAGATCGGTATCGGTGAGGTCGCTTATGTTGCTGGCCTGACGGCGACCGACAAGCACCTGCCAGCCATCGCGGAAGCCATTGCACCGCAGGGTCGGCTCGCGCTGATCGATGATCCGCGCGTTCTCGATATCGTCAACCTCAAGCGCAAGAGCGTATCGGTGCACTGGGAACTGATGTTCACACCCACGCTGTACCAGACCCCTGACATGATCAAACAGCATCATTTGCTTAACGAGGTTGCCGCTCTTGTTGATGCCGGCCTGCTGCGCACCACTCTCACGGAAGAGGCCGGACCAATCAATGCGCGCAACCTCAAGCGCGTGCATTCACAGGTCGAGAGCCATCGGAATATCGGCAAGACGGTTCTATCGGGCTTTTGAATCCATGCTCGGACCGGAGCAGGTCGATCATCCATTATCGCGCATCTTGTAAGAGAATACCAAATGTGGCTTCACCGCGCTGCTGTTGCTTTGCTTCTGTCGGGCTCAGTTTTGAGCATACCAGCGACGGCGCAGGACGTCCCTGCGCCCTCGCTATCGGCAGGGCCTGCCGTCACCGACGCGCCGGGCAGCGGTATTCAGCCAGGTGTAAGCGGCCATTCGGCTACCTTGCCCGCTCTCTATCAACTCGACCAACAGCCGATCGAGCAGATATCTCCCTTGGTGCAACGACAGTATCTGGTAGGCGCGCAATCGACGTTCGTGAAATGGACCGTGAAGAAGGGGGGGTCTTTCCGCTACATCATCACGCCAACGAACAGATCACCTGGATTACCAAAGGGCGATGCGAAGTTACCTCACAGGGTAAGAAGTTCATCATGACAGCCGGCACAATTATGATCATTCCGCCGAATACGCCGCATGAATTCGTCTGCACGGAAGACACGATCGATATCGATTTCTTCTCTCCGCAGCGCCAGGACTGGATCGATGGAATTCCTTCGATTGCGGCGACCTCCAGGTGAGGCGGCGTCTGCTCACAACATGCACTCGGTTTAATCGATCACTGACACTCGGGAGTCAAACACAATGGCCAGCCAGCCCCTCACTCACAGCAAGCAACAGCTGACATATGCGGCGGCCGCGATAGCGATCGAAGCCGCTGTGGCGAAATCCAGGGACCTCGCGGCGCCGGAATGCATCGCTATCGTGGATGCGGGCGGCAATCTCCTGGCCTTCGCGCGGGTCGAAGGCGCCGCCGTTCTTGCCCGCGATCCTGCGATTGCCAAGGCTGCGACCAGTGCATCGATCGGCGCGCCTACGGGCGGAATTCCGTTCGAGTTCGGCGCGAATCTGGGATCCGCAAGTCACGGTGGCATTGTTAATCTCGGTGGGGGCTTTCCAATCGTCTTTCGCGGCGAATTGGTCGGCGCGATCGGTGTCGGGTCTGGAACGACTGAACAAGATGTCGCAGTCGCCGAAGCTGGACGCGATGCGGTACTGGCGGCGCTCGCCGCCTCCGCATGACGATCGCGCCGGCTTGTGTTGACGTACCCGGAAACCGGACGATGAACTTATATAAGATAGCAATGGTCGCCTGGCTCGCTGTTCTCGTTGGTTCAGCAACAGCGGCGTTCTCGCGAAATCAGGAGGACACTGGTATGGCTTCGAAGGCTTCATCGGTACCCGGCTCCGCCAAGCACCTCGCCAGCGATCGTCCGATCGGGAAGATCGAGCCGGTTTTTGAGTTCTATGATGCCATGCCGACCGGCGTGTCTGTCGCCGCCGACGGGCGCATCTTCGTCAACTTCCCTCGATGGGGCGACGACGTGCCGTTCACCGTCGGCGAGATCCGCAAGGGCAAGGTTGTTCCTTATCCCGATGCAACGATCAATACATTCGATCCGGCACGGCCGGGAGAAACTCTGGGCAGTGTGCAGAGCGTCGTCGTCGATGCGGCTAACCGGCTCTGGATCCTCGACACGGCGGCGCCGGGCTTTTCGACGCCTGTAGCGGGTGGCGCGAAGCTGGTCGCGGTGGACTTGACGACCAACAAGGTCGTGAAGACCATCGTGCTGCCTTCATCAACCGTCTTGCCGACGACCTATATCAACGACGTGCGCTTTGACCTAAGGCAGGGGAAGGCCGGCGTTGCTTTCATCACCGATTCTTCGATCAGCGGACCTGGCGGTATCGTTGTTGTCGATCTCGACAGCGGTGAAAGCTGGAGGAAGCTCACGGGGCACAGGTCGACCTCGCCGGATCCCGCATTTATTCCTGTCGTGGAAGGGGAGCGGCTGGCGGCTCGTGAAAAAAGAAAGCCGCCCGCGCCATTCAATGTCGCGTCCGACGGCATCGCCATTTCTCAGGACGGTGCGACGCTCTATTACTGCCCTTTATCCAGCCGGCACCTGTATTCAATCCCGACCGCTCTGCTACTCGACCGGTCCGCGTCGGAGGCGGCCGTAGCGGAGGCTGTCGCTGATCTCGGCGAAAAGGGTGCCTCCGATGGCCTCGAGGCCGACGACAAGGGCCGCGTCTATGCGGGAGACTATGAGCGCAACAGCGTTCGTCAGCGCCAGACGGATGGCGAGTGGAAGACCATCGCGCACGATCCAAGAATACTTTGGCCCGACACCCTTTCGGTTGCGTCAGACGGCTACTTGTACTTCACCGTCAACCAGCTTCATCGGCAAGCTCAATTCCATGAAGGACAGGACCAGCGCGAGAAGCCCTACACGCTCTTTCGCATAAAGATCGATGCAGGGCCGGTCCTGCTGAAATAACCGGGTGCAATGGTCTGTGGCCTTCATGAGCTTATTGTAGAGTCGACAGGACATGCCTGATGCACCGCTTATTTGTTGTTCTCATTCTTGCGAGTTCATCCGCGATGGCGGCACCAATGGATAAGCTCGTTCCGGAATTTGCATCGAACGCGCTTATTATGAATGGTGTTACGACGACGCCCGGTGGGCGGCGCTTCGTTGTCGTTCAGCGGCAGGAGTCAGGTCAACCGGAGATCGCTGAAATCGCGGCCGGGGCGACCCGGCCCTATCCGGACGCAGCCTGGAATGACTGGCGCGAGGGTCAGGACGGACAACGCGCGTTCGTCGGTGCAAACTCCTTGCGCGTCGGTCCCGATGGCGCCCTTTGGGTTGTCGATCGCGGGGCGCCAGGGATGGGCAAACCGTTGGCAAAGGGTGGCCCGAAGCTTGTTCGCATAGATCTCGCTGCCAATCGGGTGACCCGGATCTACGATCTGGCCTCCGTTGCGCAAGGCGCGAGTTTCGTCGACGACATCCGATTCAATGGAGGTGTTGCTTACCTGACCGATGCGGGGCGCCCCGCGCTGATCGTCCTCGATCTGGCCACTGGCCAGGCACGTCGTGTCTTGGAGAACCATCCTTCGACAGTCGCCGCACGGCCGCTGATGGCGGAAGGCCGGCGACTCGTCGATCCCGAAGGCAAGCCGGTTGTCGTCCATGCCGATCAGCTCGAAGTCTCGAGCGACGGGCGCTGGCTCTATTACCAGCCTTGTTCGGGCCTGATGGTCCGGATTGAGACACGCTTCCTTGATGATCCGTCTCTCGACGAAGCGGTGCTCTCCGGTCATGTCGAGCGATTTGCCGATACTCCCTCCACCGGAGGCACCGCCATCGACGCGGAAGGTACGATCTATGTCAGCGACACCGATAGCTCGCGAATATTGAAGGTCTCTGCCGAGGGACAGATATCGACCTTGGTTGCCGATCCCCGCCTTGCGTGGGTGGATGCCATGTGGATCGATGATAGTGGCAAATTGTGGATGCCGGCCGCTCAGCTCAATCGAACTCCGGGCCTCAATCACGGCAAAGACGTCGTCGCTTGGCCGGTTACGATTTACTCAATTGCAATCGGGGCCAAGCCAGTGCGGCGCTAGCCGCGCCAGGCCGATTCCGATACAGGACCGCTTCGGATGGAATTCCAGGATAGAAGAGCGTCTGACTAACCATGGCGAAGATGAATTGCCGCGTTGATGTCATAAGTGGACAGATGGCGGATATTCCGACAGGTTTGGACGCAAATCGGGGGAGCCGGCCTCTTGCTGTGAGCGCAGCTCTGGTCTCTGCGGTTTTCTTTGGCGTCAACGCGGTGGCATCAAAAATACTTTATGCTCCCGAAGCTGCCGCCCGCTTTGATGCGGTCGGCCTTTTTGTTGCGCGCGGCGTATGGTCGCTGCCGCTGTTCTTGCTGCTCACCGTCATCACCAAACCACGACGGCTTCCTCCGCTGACGATCAAGAACACAGCGCTTTTCCTGTTTTGCGGTATCGCGTACGGCCCTGGCACCAACGCGCTATCCGCGCTCGGCGCTCATGCTACCAGTGCCTCACATGCCGTATTGTTGCTCAGCCTCTTTCCGCCGCTGGCCGCCGGACTTGCGGCCGTATTCCTGCGCGAACGGCTTTCCGTGTTGAAGATGGTCGCTATCGTCATCGGTGTCATGGGTGCGGCAACGCTGACGCTATCCAGGTCCTCCGGTGCGGCGACTACGATCGGCGATCTTCTCATTGCGGCCTTCATTCTCACCTGGGCGATCCTGACTCTCGGCATTCGCCAACTCGACAAGACCTATCCGGCGCTGTTTGTCGTCGGTGTGTTTGGCACCATCGGATGCGTTGCGCTCGGTGCAATTGGCGCTGTAGTGGGACGCCTCGATTCCGTTCTTATTCCAACGCAGCATTTCGATCTGCAAACCGTACTGTGGTTTGATCTCGAACTGGTGTTGTTGCTGTCGCTCGGTGGCCAGCTTCTGCAGAGTGTGGCCCTTCGCGCGCTCAATGTCGCCGTAGTCGTCGCGCTGACGTCCTACGGATCGATTTTCTTCGGTCTTGCGGCCTCACTCGTGATCCTCGGTGAGCGCCTGACCGTGCAGGACGTTGTCGCCGCAGCGTTTCTGGTGACGGCGCTTGGCCTTTCGCTGTGGCCCGAACGGCGCCTCCCCAAAACAGCGAAGTTGTTTCAACCGTGATTTTTGCAATGGGTAGTCGACCGCGGGTACGCCGTTCGAAGACTTCGGTGCAAATCCCATTGCGCCGCTTTGTACGACGTCGCCGCCAATTCTACGACGCAAGGATGGCCACGGTGGTGAGATCCAAACGGGAAGATTAGTTTGCCGTGCCTACCGAAGGCGTTTCTGGTGCGGTAGCCCAATCGAGAAACCGACTAATGCCCGTTAAACCATTGATTTGCTGGTGGGCCCGGCAGGACTCGAACCTGCAACCAGACCGTTATGAGCGGCCGGCTCTAACCATTGAGCTACAGGCCCCGCCGCGAACGGCCGCGGTAAGGC
>Ga0081540_1000319_pt1 | contig 49628 bp, 45 predicted proteins | sample TabmetS2T1R1_FD_71024 | JGI IMG/M metagenome (GOLD analysis project Ga0081540, IMG submission 71024) | Tabebuia heterophylla rhizosphere microbial communities from the University of Puerto Rico - S2T1R1 | ecosystem: Host-associated > Plants > Roots > Rhizosphere ...
CGGAGACAATCTGCGAGCCGACGCGGCCGATCCATTCAGGCCGGTGCGCGCCCCACGTCCCTTCGGTGGTGATCTCGTAGAACACGATCCTCCTGCCGTCCGGCGACCACCTCGGAGAGCCCAGGCAATAGCCGGGCCTGGAGGCCACGCGGCGGAAGCCGGTGCCGTCGCGGCGGATGACGTAGATGCTGAGCTCCTGCGTATGCTCCCAGCCGTGCCCGTCGTCATGGCCGCGCCAACTGGTGTTGCGGTCGCTGGAGAAGGCGAGCCATTGACTGTCCGGGGACCAGGACGGTCGGAAGTAGCAGTCAGGACTGTCCGGATCGGCATCATGCTCCGGACTGCCACTCAGCTTGCGGAGGCTTCCGGTCTCCAGCTCGAGCGTCCAGACGTTGGCTTTGAAGCCCTCGCGGGTCGAGACGAAGGCCAGGCGAGAGCCGTCCGGTGACAGCACGCCGGCGTCGTCCATGGAGGGACCGGTGACCAGCGGCTCGATGCCGGTCCCGTCGGAACGGCATCGGAAAACATCAGACTGACCGTCGCCATTACGCTCGGAAGTGAAAACAATCCATTTCCCGTCGGCAGAATAGCTCGCGTGATATTCGAAAAGCGAATTCTCCAGGAACTTCCGTTCGCCTGTCCCGTCGGCATTGGCAATGTAGAGCTCCGAGGACGAGGGGCCGATGCGGTTCATCAGCATCACGCCCTTTTTCCCGGCGCCCGGGATGGAGCCGCCTTGCGCGATGGCCCGGGTCAGGGGATGGGCCGTCAGGGTCGCGGCAGGGATGATCTTGAGCAGGGTTCGCCGGTCGATCATTGGGAGCCCGTCCTATGCCAGGCTGCGCAAGCGTGGGGGAATTGCGTCGATCCGTCGTGGTCCAGGCCGGCACACTAGGCCACGCTCTTTGATCCTGCCAGCAGCTTGCCGAACAATTGCGTCAAATCGTCGATCTCCGCGCGCGAGACGGAAGGCGTGGAACGCACTATCCGCGACGACTCGCTATGATGTTGCCTATGACGGGCGTCCCGACCGCGGACCATAACGAAGCGCCGCAGCGCCGTAGGCCGGCGGTGTTCTTCGACCGCGACGGCACGCTCATCGTCGATCCCGGTTACGTGTATCGCGTCGAAGACCTGGTGTTCGTGCCGGGCGCGGTGGCGGCGATCAAGCGTCTCAACGATCTCGGCTACTACGTGTTCATCGCCACCAACCAGTCCGGCATCGCCCGCGGCTATTTCACCGAGACAGACGTGCAGGCGCTGCACGCCGAGCTGCAGCGCCGCCTGCGCGGGGCCGGCGCCCATGTGGACGATATCCGCTACTGTCCCGATCACCCCGACGGCACCGTCGAGCGCTACCGCCGCAACTCCGACTGGCGAAAGCCGCAGCCCGGCATGCTGCTCGATCTCATGCGCTGCTGGCCGGTCGATCGCGACGCCAGCCTCGCGGTCGGCGACCGCGACACCGACGTGGCGGCCGGCGAAGCCGCCGGCTTGCGCAGCCTGTTGTTTCCGGGCGGTAATCTCGACGAGTTCCTGGCGCTGCACATCGAGGCCCGACGCGGCGCTAAAAGAATTCGCTGAGGAACGCCGCCGCTTCATCCGAGATGCCGGCGATCTTGTTGGTTGCCTGACGATAGAATTTGAAATTGAGTTCGGTCCCTGGCTGGCCGTCGTTCCAGTCGGTGAGATGTTTGAGCTCGCGCCGTCCCAGCCGTTGCTTCGCGAGGGCGGTGCTTTTGACGGAGAGGCTGACGCGCGGCGTTTGCCGGGCGATGCCGCGCTTCCTCGCGATCGCTTCGACGGAGGTGACAACGCCGCGCGCAACGAGCCCTTGCCCTCCCTCGTTCTCACTCGCGAACACGAAAACCATGTCGCCTGCTGCGATATGCTTGCCGCCGTACATCGTCTTTTGCGCGGCGAACGCGAACCTCCTCGCCTTCGGATCGCGAACCTCGGCCTTGATCGCGAACGCCACCATGCTCAGTCCCTGGCCAACGTTCTCTCTCTGATCTAGTGCCAGGGAAAATCCATGGCAGCTTCGGCGAACAGCCAGGCGCCGAGGCCGATATCGGGGGGAAACCCGGCGACCAGGACGCCGCCATCCCGCCTGAAGGCGACCCCGCCCTGGCGAAGCACCGCCGCGGTCCGGTCGAGCGCCGCGACGCGCAGCGCGTAGCCGGCGATGAACGGCAGCCGCGGCACAGCGATGCCGGGGAGCAGCGCCGCGAATTCCGCAGGGGTGAACAGTTCGACCCGCCCACGATCGAGCCGGATCGAACGGCCCTGCCCACGCGGCGTCGCCGGTCGCCCGGTGAAACGCGCGAAGCGCTGCGCGGCCTCCTCCACGTCCGCGACCACGATCAGCAGATCGACCAACCCCTGGGTACCGTTCGGATGGTCGAGCCAGCGCGGCTGCCACACCATGTCCTCGGTGCGATGGGTGAGGATCTGGATGCGGCCCTCGGCCATGGCGCCGCGCTCGACCCGCGTGACCGTGAATGCCGCCGTGCCGGAGCCGGTCGCCGTGGTCACCGGCCGCTCGAAATAGACGAGCGGCCGCATGGCGAAGCCCGCCGCCGCGAGCCGCCGATGCGCGGCTTCGGCGTCGGCGACCGAGAAGGCGGCGAGGTGCAGTCCGGAAAACTGCGTAAGCGAGGCCGCAAATTCGAGGCCGAGCGGCGTGTCGGCGGTCTTGAACAGCACCTCCATGTAGCCGCGACGAAACATCGCGGTGACATTCCCGGTCCCGGTCGGCCGCAGCTTACCGTCGCCCGGATCGGGCGCGACCTGCACGGAAACAGCAGTCGGCGCAAAGCCAGCGCGGGTCAGCGCTGCGCTCGCCGCATTGGCGTCGTGCACAAAATGCCCGACATGGTCGAGGAAAATCTCATGTCCAACCGGAAGCTGGCGCTCGATGTCGCTCATGTGAATGCATTCGCTGATGGCTTATGTAGAATTGTTATAAGCGGTTTGATGATCTGACGATTACCAACCGACTTGTAGCTCCCGACTTGTAGCTCCCGACTTGGCGCTTTGACCGGACCACCTGATGATCATCGATACTCACGTCCACATCTACAGCTATCCCTCGTTCCGCGACCTCAGCAAGTACATCCGCACCATGGAGGACGCAGTCGCGTTCCGCACGCGCCATCCCGACCTCTACAAGTGCAATATCACCGAGCAGCCGATCGATTCGACCGACGACCTGATCGCCGACATGGACAAGAACGGCGTCGACTTCGCGCTGGTGCAGGCGCGCGCCGGCTACGTGACGAATGACATGGTCGCCGCGGCGGCGAAGCGTCATCCCGACCGCATGGTCGCGCTGGCGCGCGTCGGCCACGACCAGGAGGCGGCCGGCTACCACGAGGACCCGGGCCCGGTGCGCGAGAAGGCACCCGAGGAGCTCGAGCGCGCGCTGACCACGCTCGGCATGCGCGGCGTCGGCGAGGTGTTCCTGCGCTCGCTCACCAACCACACCAATCCGGAGAAGATCGCCAAGGACCTCGACGGCATCATGCGCGTTGCCGAGCGGCACCAGGTGCCGGTGCAGTTTCCGACCGCGTGGTCGCAGTTTCCCGGCGGGCTGTTCTACGGCGATCCGTTGTGGGCCGACGAGGTCGCCGGCCGGCATCCGAAAGTGCCGGTGATCCTCACCAAGATGGGCCGCAGCATCACGCGCTACTTCGACACCGCGATGGCGGTGGCGATGCGCAACGTCAACGTCTATTTCGACGTGGTCGGAACCAGCCCGCAGCACCTGCGCTTCGCGGTCGACAAGCTCGGCGCCGACCGCATCATGTTCGGCACCGACTGGTCGACCACCTGGCGCTGGCTGTCGGTGCCGGACACGCTGCACCACGTCCGCATGAAGGTGCTCGACGACGCGCGGCTGAACCACGAGGAGCGGGCGCACATCCTCTGGAAGACTGCGGCAAAGCTGTTCCGGCTGGAGCCACAAATTCAACGCATCCGGCTGCGAGAGACCGTGGCCGCGAGCTGAGCTTGCAGCATTCCGTCCGGAGGGTCCTGCGATGAAACGACGTGACCTGTTGGCGCTGGGTCTCGCGTCCGCATCCGCCGCCGCGCTGCGGCCGCTCCCGTCGTTCGCGCAAGGCAAATATCCCGACCGGCCGATCAAGCTGATCGTGCCGTTCGCCGCCGGCGGCGTGGTCGATCTGATCGCCCGGCTGTGGTCGGAGCAGATGAAAACGCATCTCGGCACCGTGGTGATCGAGAACCAGGGCGGCGGCGGCGGCACGCTGGGCGCCGGCGAGGTCGCGCGCGCGGCGCCGGACGGCTACACGCTGCTGCTCGGCAACACATCGACGCTGGTGATCAATCCGATCGTGATGCCGAAGGTGCCCTACGACCCGGTCAAGGATTTCGCGGCGTTGAGCGTGGTCGCCATCTCGGCGACCTGCGTGGTGGTCACCGGATCGCTGCAGGTGAGCACGCTCAAGGAGTTCGTCGCCTACGCCAAGGCCAATGCCCCCAAGCTGTCCTACGGCTCGGCCGGCGCCGGCACGCTCACCAACCTCGCCGGCGAGATGTTCAAGCAGCAGATCGGCGCGCCCGAGATCGTGCACGTGCCCTACAAGGGCGCCGGCCCGGGCATTTCCGACCTGGTCAGCGGCCACGTGCCGTTCATGACGCCGAACGTCACCGGGCAGCTGCTCGACCTGCACCGCACCGGCAAGGTGAAGATCCTCGCAGTGCTGGCGCCGACGCGGCTCAAGGGCGCGCCGGACATCCCGACCGCGGCGGAGCTCGGCATGCCGGCGCTCAACGCGCAGCTGTTCAACGCGCTGTTCGCGCCGGCGGCGACGCCGAAGCCGGTCGTCGACCAGGTCGCCGATGCAACGCGCAAGGCGCTGTCCGACCCGGCGTTCCAGGACGCGCTGATCAAAGCCGGCTTCGAGCCGGTGATCGATTCGAGCCCGGAGAAAGCCAAGGCGTTCGTCGATTCGGAGCACCAGCGGCTGATCCCGGTGATAAAGGCGGCGGGGCTGAAGGTGGGGTAACGGGCCGCCCAGCCCCCCACCGGTAACTGCGGCTCGCAGGTGGCGCCGTGCGAATGTGACTCGCTTCACAGAACAGGGCGTGCAGCCGTGCTAGCCTGCTTGCATGGGTCAGAGGGCACTCATGCGGCGGCGCGACGTCATTGCGCTTGTTGGCAGCGCCGCTGTCGGATGGCCAGCGGTGCTGCACGCGCAGCAAGGCGAGCGACCTCGGCGCATCGGCATTCTGATGCTCTATCCGGACAGCGATCCGCAAGGGCAGCTCCGGGCCGAGGCATTCCGGCAGGGGCTCGAGAAACACGGGTGGGTCGTCGGCCACAACGTCGAGATCGACGTCGGCTGGGGCGTCGGTGATCGGGATTGGGTACGATCGACTGCAGCGCACTTATTGCGATCGCGTCCCGACATCATCGTTGCCAACGGTGATCCGTCGGCGCAGGCGTTCCGGCAATTGGAGCGGAACGTTCCGGTGATCTTCATCGGTGGCGCGGATCCGGTGGCGGATGGCCTGGTTCAGAGCCTGGCCCGCCCCGGCGGCAACATGACCGGCTTCGCCGTCATGGAGCCTAGTCTCGGTCCGAAGCTGCTCGAGCTCCTCAAGCAGGTCGCACCGCACATCTCCCAAGTGGCGGTGTTATTCAACCCTGCCAACAACGGAAATCAGCACATTGCCGCTTCGACCAGAGAGGCGGCTCCACGATTTGGAGCCGAAGTCGTCCTGAGCCCGGTTCGTGGAGCCAGCGACATCGAGGCAGCCGTGGCGCAGGGCGGACGCGAACCGAATTCCGGTTTGATCGTTCTGTCTGACCCGGGCACGAATTCTCATCGCAAGCTGATCATCGACCTCTGCGCGCGCCATCAGCTGCCCGCCATCCACACATTGCGCTCTGCAGCAACCGAAGGGGCGCTGATGTCCTACGGCGTCGATATTCCCGAGCTGTTTCGTCAGGCGGCCGTCTACGCCGACCGCATCCTCAAGGGCGCCAAGACCGCCGACCTGCCGGTGCAACTGCCGACTAAGTTCGAGCTGATCGTCAATCTGAAAACGGCGAAGGCCCTCGGCCTCACCATCCCGACCGCCCTGCACGCCACCGCCGACGATGTCATCGAATAGCGGTTCCGCAACCACTGCACGACGCGTAGTACGGGCCAACTGCCCTGCCCGCCTCATGAATCTGCCCCTCACAGGCATGTGAGCGGTTCCAACGAACCCCTGCTTGACCCCTGACGACTGACGAATTATAAAAATCGTCAGAAGTCAAATCCGGACAAGCCGTAGGCCCATGAACCCGCAGGTTAAGCTCAAGTCGGACGACACCCGGGAGCGGATCATCGAGACCGCCGACGTGCTGTTCCGCCGGCTCGGCTACGCCAAGACCGCGGTGGCCGATATCGCGGCCGAGCTGCGCATGTCGCCGGCCAATGTCTACCGCTTCTTCCCGTCCAAGCTCGCCATCGTCGAAGCGATCTGCCAGCGCTGCCTGCTCGAGTGCGAGGAGAAGGCTTGGACGGTGGCACGCTCGCGCGCGCCGGCGGCTGAGCGGCTGGAGCAGTTGTTCCTCGGAATCATGGCGTATCACAAGGAAACCCTGTTCGAGGAAGAGCGCATCCACGACATGGTGCTGGTCGCCATGGAGCAGAGCTGGGGTGCCATCGTCGCGCACAAGGAGCGCATCCGCACGGCGATCGAGATGATCCTGCGCGACGGCATCGAGACCGGTGAGTTCGACCAGATCGAGCCCGGCAAGACTGCTGCCATCATCATGTATGCCTTCGTGTCATTCTGCCATCCGCTGCTGATCGCGCAGGGATTGAAGGACGGCCTCGATCTCGAGGCCGACGCCCGCGCGCTCATCCGTTTCCAACTTCGCGCCCTCTCACCCCGGAAGTAGTGCCATGACCCGGTCCAAAGATGCCGCACTGCGTCAAAATTCTGACGAATTCTCATTTTCGTCAGTCATCACTCATCAGAACGCCAGCAAGTTGCTGCTTCTATTAGTACTCGGGGCGGGGCTCCTCCTCGCCGGCTGCCAGGCCGAGACCGCGCCGGCCACGCAAGTGGAGCGCAAGGTTCAGGTCCAGCGCGTGGCGTTCGCGCCGGACGGCGGCGCCCGCGAGTTCGTCGGCGTGGTGCGCGCCCGCTACGAGACCGACCTCGGCTTCCGCGTCGGCGGCAAGATCACCCAGCGCATCGTTAATGTTGGCGACCGCGTCCATGTCGGCGACGTGATCGCCAAGCTGGACCCGAAGGATCTTGCGTTGCAGGTCGAGAGCGCGGAAGCCGAGCTTGCCGCGGCGACCTCGAACCTGACGCAGGCCGCCGCCGACCTCGAGCGCTACACCGCGCTCAAGGCGCGCGGCTTCGCCGCGATCTCCGACTACGACCGCAAGAAGACGGCGAACGACGAGGCCGAGGGCCGCAAGGCGCGCGCCCTGCGCTCGCTCGACCTTGCGAAGAACCAGCTTGCCTACGCGGACCTCAAGGCCGACGCCGACGGCATCATCACCGCGACGTTGGCCGAGCCCGGCCAGGTCGTTGCCGTCGGCCAGGCGGTGGCGCGGCTCGCCCACAAGGGCGAGAAGGAAGCGGTCGTGGCGCTGCCGGAGACGTGGCTCGCCGAGACGCGCGGCGCCAAGGCGACCGTGAAGCTCTGGTCCGACCGTGACCGCAGCTTCAATGCCAAGCTGCGCGAGCTCTCGCCGCAGGCCGATGCCACGACGCGGACCTATGCGGCGCGCTTCACCATCCTCGACGCCGACGACACGGTCGCGTTCGGCATGACCGCGACGGTCGTGCTCGAACGCGACGGCGGCGCGCGCGTCGCCAAGCTGCCGCTCTCCGCCGTGCTCAACCGCGGCGCCGGACCGGCGGTCTACAAGGTCGACGAGAAGGGCGCGCTGACGCTGGCGCCGGTCACGGTTGCCTCGTTCACCGAGGACGTGGCGCTGGTCACCAGCGGCATCAACGAGGGCGACAAGGTCGTCACCCTCGGCGTGCAGAAGCTCGAAGCGGGCCTCAAGGTGCGCCCGATCGAGCCCCGACAGTAAACCTCACCCGAAAATCAAGCGCGGAGTAAAGGGCGATGCACCGCTTCAATCTCTCCGAATGGGCGATCACGCACCGGGCGCTGGTGCTGTTCATGATCCTGCTGATCGGCGCCGCCGGCCTGTTCTCCTACAACAAGCTCGGCCGCGCGGAGGACCCGTCCTTCACCATCAAGGTGATGAACATCCAGGTCTCGTGGTCGGGCGCGACCGCCGCCGAGCTGCAGACCCAGGTGGTCGACAAGATCGAGAAGAAACTGCAGGCGCTGCCCTATCTCGACCGCGTCACCAGCTACACGCAGCCGGGCGTCGCCTTCATCCAGGTCTTTCTGACCGACAAGACGCCGCCGCGCCTGGTCAAGGAGCTGTGGTACCAGGCGCGCAAGAAGGTCGGCGACGTCAAGGGCGACCTGCCCGCTGGCATCAACGGACCGAACTTCGACGACGAGTTCGGCGACGTCTATTCCGCGCTCTACATGATCACCGCCGACGGCCTCAACCTCGCGCAGATCAAGACGCTCGCCGAGGACATCCGCCAGCGGCTTCTCCGCGTGCCCGACGTCAACAAGGTCGACCTGATTGGCGTGCGGCCGGAGAAGATCTTCGTCGAGTTCAGCCACGCCAAGCTCGCGACGCTCGGCATCACCCCGCAGCAGATCTTCGACAGCGTGGCGCGCCAGAACGCCGTCGTGTCGGGCGGCTCGGTCGACACCTCCGCCGACCGCATCCACCTGCGCGTAACCGGCGCGTTCTCCGGGGCCGAGGCCATCGCCGCGGTGCCGGTGCAGGCCAATGGCCAGGTGTTCCGGCTCGGCGACATCGCCACGGTGAAGCGCGGTTTCGAGGATCCGCCGACCTTCATGGTGCGCGAGGACGGCAAGGCGGCGCTCGGCATCGGCGTGTCGATGCAGGACCGCGCCAACATTCTCACGCTCGGCGAGAACCTGAAGAAGGCGATGGCCGCAGTCACCGCCGAGCTCCCGGTCGGCATCGAGATCACCCAGGTCGCCGACCAGCCGCACATCGTCGAAGGATCCGTCGGCGAGTTCTTGCACACATTCATGGAGGCGCTCGGCATCGTGCTGCTGGTGAGCTTCCTCACCCTCGGCCTGCGCACCGGCATCGTTGTAGCGCTCTCGGTGCCGCTGGTGCTGGCGATCGTGTTCGTCGTCATGTACGCGGCCGGGATGGACCTGCACCGCATCACCCTCGGCGCGCTGATCATCGCGCTCGGCCTGCTCGTCGACGACGCCATCATCGCCATCGAGATGATGGTGGTAAAGATGGAGCAGGGCTTCGACCGCACCAAAGCGGCAACGTTCGCGTGGACCTCGACCGCGTTCCCGATGCTGACCGGCACGCTGGTCACCGCGGCGGGCTTCCTGCCGGTCGGCTTCGCCAATTCGTCGACCGGTGAATATGCCGGCGGCATCTTCTGGGTGGTCGGCCTCGCTCTGATCGCCTCGTGGGTCGTGGCGGTGCTGTTCACGCCCTATCTCGGCTTCAAGCTCCTCCCCGACTTCGCCAAGAAGAAGCTGAAGGAGCGCGCCGCAGAACGGCTCGCGCAGCACGACCCGAACGCAATCTACGACACCCGCATCTACCGCGCGCTCAAGCGCGTGATCGAGGCCTGCCTGCGCTGGCGCAAGACCGTGGTCGCGGCGACCGTGCTGATCTTTGCCGTGGCAATCGGCAGCTTCGGCCTGGTGCAGCAGCAGTTCTTCCCGACCTCGACGCGCAGCGAGCTGTTCCTCGAGATGCGGCTGCCGGAAGGCACGGCGATCGGCGTCACCGACGCGACCGCCAAGAAGGCCGAGCAGCTGCTCGCCGGCGACAAGGACATCGTCTCGTACACGAGCTATGTCGGCCAGGGCGCGCCGCGCTTCTGGCTCGGCCTCAACCCGGTGCTGCCGAACACCAACTTCGCGCAGATCGTCATCGTCACCAAGGACCTGGAGGCGCGCGAGCGCATCAAGGCGCGGCTCGACCAGGCGATCGCCGACGGCGCGCTACCGGAGGCGCGCGTGCGCGTCGACCGCTTCGTGTTCGGTCCGCCGGTCGGCTATCCGGTCCAGTTCCGCATCATCGGCCCCGATCCCATGAAGGTGCGCGACATCGCCGGCGAGGTGCGCAAGGTGATGGCCCAGAACAAGAACCTGATCGACCCGCATCTCGACTGGGGCGAACAGGTGAAGTCGATCCGCCTCGAGGTCGACCAGGATCGCGCCCGCGCCATGGGCCTCACCCCGCAGGACGTCGCGCAGACCATGGAGACGCTGCTCACCGGCTTCAAGGTCACGCAGTACCGGGAGGGCATCGAGACCATCGACGTGGTAGCGCGCGCGGTGCCGGGCGAGCGGCTCGACCTCGACCGCCTGCCCGACCTCACCGTCGCCACCAAGAACGGTGTCGCCGTGCCGCTGTCGCAGATCGCTCACCTCAAGTACGAGTACGAGGAGCCGATCCTGTGGCGGCGGAACCGCGACCTGGTGCTGACCGCGCGCGGCGACATCGTCGACGGCGTGCAGGCGCCCGACGTCAGCAACCAGGTGCTGCCGAAGCTCAAGCCGATCATGGACGCGCTGCCCTATGGCTACCGCATCGAGGCGGGCGGCTCGATCGAGGAGAGCGCCAAGGCGAATGCTTCGCTCGCCGCGGTGTTCCCGGTGATGGCGGTGGTGATGCTGGCGCTCCTCATGATCCAGCTGCAGAGCTTCTCGCGCCTCGCGCTGGTGTTCGCGACCGCGCCGCTCGGCATCATCGGCGCGACCGCCGCGCTGCTCATCACCAACAAGCCGTTCGGCTTCGTCGCGCTGCTCGGCATGATCGCGCTCGCCGGCATGATCATGCGCAACACGGTGATCCTGGTCGACCAGATCGACCACGACATCGCCGAGGGCCACAGCCGCTACCGCGCCATCGTCGATGCGACGGTCCGGCGCGCGCGGCCGGTGGTGCTCACCGCCTTCGCCGCGATCCTCGGCATGATTCCGCTCGCGCGGAGCGTGTTCTGGGGGCCGATGGCGACCACCATCATGGGCGGCCTGTTCGTGGCGACGATCCTCACGCTGCTGGTCGTGCCCGCGCTCTACGCGCTGTGGTTCCGCGTCAAGGAGAACGAGCCGGCGCCGATCGCGGCGACCGAAGAGCCCGACGAGTTCGCCGAGTACACGCTCGCGCCGCGCCTCGCGGCGGAGTGACCGAAGTTGCCCTCCCCCAGCCCACGGGGAGGGTCAGGGAGGGGGCGGGATCGCCCCTCAATCTCGCTCCCTCCCCTATTTTTTTTCTGACGACACGCCGCTCGGTCCGTCACCTCTCCCGACTTGCCATAAGGGCATTCACGTCCGTCTTGGACAGGCTAGGGAGGGGTCGACCGGCGAAGGCGATCCGGTGACGTGTCTACCGCACCTGCTTCGCCTGCTGGATGGCCTGCCACACGGCGAACGGCGTCGCCGGCATCTTGATATCGCGGATGCCGAACTCCTTCAGCGCGTCGACAATGGCGCTGACGATCACCGCGAGCGCCGGCGTGGTGCCGCCCTCGCCGCCCGCCTTGATGCCGAACGGATTGGTCGGGGAGAGCACCTCGACGATCTCGGTGTTGAATGACGGCAGCGCGTCGGCGCGCGGCATGGCGTAATCCATGAACGAGCCGGCGAGCGGCTGGCCCGAGTCGGGATCGATCACGCATTGCTCCCACATGGCCTGGCCGACGCCCTGCGCGATGCCGCCATGGGTCTGGCCGTGCACGATCAGCGGATTGATGCAGCGGCCGACATCGTCCGCCGCCGCGTAGCGCGTGATGTCGACCCGGCCGGTGTCCGGATCGACCTCGACCTCGCACACCGCACAGCCGTTCGGGAACACCGGTTCGTGCATCTCGTTGTCGCGCGCGACCACGAGGCCGTCCTTCAGGTCGGCCGGCAGCGCGTGGCGCTGCGCCTCCTTGGCCAGCTCGAGGAAGTCGAACGTGCGGTTCGAGCTCGGCGCAGCGAAGCGACCGTCGCTGAACGTCACCTTGTCCTCGGTGGTGCCGAGCACCAGCGCCGCGATCTTCTTGCCCCGGACGACCAGGTCGGCCGAGGCCTTGGAGATCACCGTCGCCGCATGGCGCATGGAGCGGCCGGAATGCGAGCCACCGCCGGCGCTGACCACATCGGTGTCGCCGATGATGATCTGGACCGTCTCGACCGGCACGCCGAGCAGGTCGGCGGCGACCTGGGCGAAGCTCGTTTCGTGCCCCTGCCCGCTCGGCTGGGTGCCGATGACCACGTCGACGCGGTCGTCGGGCCGCACGGTCATCCTGGTGAACTCGCGCGGCGAGCCGATCGAGGACTCGACGTAGTTGGCGATGCCGAGGCCCAAGAGCTTGCCGCGCTTTCTCGCCTCGCGCCGGCGCTCCTTGAATTTTTCGAGATCGGCAAGCCTGAGCGCGAGGTCCATGTTGGCCTCGTAGGTGCCGCTGTCATATGTCATGCCGACCGCGTTGGTGTAGGGCATGGCCTTCGGCTTGATCAGGTTCTTGCGGCGAAGCCGCAGGCGGTCGATGCCCATCTCGGCCGCAGCAACGTCAAGAAGCCGCTCGACCACGAACGTGACCTCGGGCCGGCCGGAGCTGCGATAGGCATTGGTCGGCATGGTGTTGGTGAAGGCTGCCCGCGCGCGCAGGGTCGCGAGCGGAATGTCGTAGGAGCCGGTGATCAGGCCCGATCCTTTCGACAGCGGCGACAGCGACACGCAGAGCGAGCCGACATTGCTGATGTTGTCGGAGCGCATCGCCAGGATGCGGCCGTCCTTGCGCAACGCCAGCTCGGCTTTGACGATGAGGTCGCGGCCCTGGTAGTCGCTGAGGAACGCCTCCGAGCGCGTCGCCGTGTACTTGACCGGCCGGCCGACCTTCCTGGCCGCCCACAGCACCAGGCCGAATTCCACGTAGGGCCGGTTGCGCGAGCCGAAATTGCCGCCGACGTCGAACGACAGAACGCGCAGCCGGTCCGGCGCGACGCCGAGCACGCCGGCCATCTCGTGCTTCTGCTTCACCGCACCGCCCGAGCCGGCATAGAGGGTGTAACGGCCGGTCGCCGCGTCGTAGGCGCCGAGCGCCGCGCGCAGCTCCATCGGCACCGCGGTGACGCGGCCGATGTCGAACGACATCGTCACCACGTGGTCGGCCTCGGCGAAGGCGCGGTCGACCTTCTCCGTGTCGCCGAACGAGCTATCGACCAGCGCGTTGCCGGGGATGTCGTCCCAGATCACCGGCGCGCCGTGCGCGAGCGCCGCCTCGGACGACGCGACGGAGGGCAGCTCATCGTAGTCGACGACCACCGCTTCCGCCGCGTCGAGCGCCTGCGCCCGGGTCTCGGCGACCACCATGACGATCGCCTCGCCGGCGTAGCGCGCCTTGTCAGCGGGAAGCAGCCGATGCGGCCCGATGAAGACCTTGCCGCCGCCACGCGCGGTGAGTTTCATATCGTACTTCGTCGACGGCACCGGCGAATGCGGGATCGGCATGAGACCGTCGGCGAGCGCGTCGGCGCCGGTGAGCACGGCGAGCACGCCGGGCATCCCTGTCGCAGCCTCCGTATCGATGCCCCGGATGCGGGCATGCGGATGCGGCGAGCGCACCAGCGCCGCGTAGGTCTGCCCCTCGAGGCTGAAGTCGTCGGTGAATCGGCCCTTCCCGGTGATCAGCCGCTCGTCCTCTTTGCGGCGCAGCGGCTGGCCGACCGCATTGAGCGCGATCTCGAACGGGATTTTGGGCGCGTCGTTCAAACCTACTCTCCGACCTCAGGTGCGAGATTGTCCTTTGACATTCGCCTCGGCAAGCCGGCGGAGCGCTGCACGGTCAACCTTGTTGGTCGAGGCGAGCGGCAGGTCGTCCACGAACCAGACGAAGCGCGGATGCTGGTAGGCCGGCGCATTGGCGAGCGAGTAGCGCTTGATCTCGGCCTCATCGGCACTGCTGCCGGGCTTTCTGATGACGAAAGCGACCGGTTTCTGGCCCTTGATGTCGTCGTCGATCGGCACCACCACCGCCTGGGCGATGCCGGCATGCCGCTCGAGCATCCGCTCGACGTCGGTCGGAAAGATGTTCTCGCCGCCCGAGACGAACATGTCGTCGGAGCGGCCGACGAAGAAATGGAAGCCGTCGGCGTCGCGCCGGAACACGTCGCCGGTGATGTAGAAGCCGTCAGCGGTGAACGGCGGCACGACGTCGGGACGGTTGTGATAGCCGTTCATCATCGCCGGGCATTTCATCTCGAGCACGCCCTGCGGCGCGTTGCGGTCGTCGCCCTCGACGAGGCGGAGCGCAACCTCGCGGTGCGGATAGCCGACCGACAGATCGGGCTGTGGCAGGCCCTGCGGATGCGGACCGAACACCACCGGCCCGGCCTCGGTCGTGCCATAGGCATTGGTCACCGAGGCCTGCGGCAGGGCGCGATGGATCGCCGCCATCAGTGCGGGACTGACTGGCGCCGAGCCCATGCGCAGCGCCTCGACCGAGGACAGATCGGTGCGCGCGAGCTGTTCGCCCTCGCGCAGCATCATCGCTACCATCGGCGGCACCGCGGTGAGGAAGGTGCAGCGGAATTTCTCGATCGCGTCGATATAGGCGGACGCAGTGAACTGCGGCAGCAGCACGATGGTGGCGTGGGCGGCGCAGGCAAGCTTCGACAGCGCGAGTCCGTTCATGTGATAGAGCGGCGCGGCGATCAGGTAGCGATGGTGATCGAGGCCGGGCGCGAGCCGCATCCGCACCACCCAGAGATGGCTCTGGTGCGAGAGGATGACGCCCTTCGGCGTGCCGGTGGAGCCCGACGTGTAGAGGAACATTGCCGGCTCGCGGTCGGCCGGCACGATGGCGTCGAACGGGCCCGGATCGAGGAATTTGTCGAAACTCTCCGCGCCGGCCACGCCAAAGGTGACGACCGGTAATCCGTCGGGGCAATCGGCGCGCCGCGCCTGGTCGCAGAGCACAAGCTTCGCGCCGCTGTCGCGAATGATGAAATCGATGGTGGCGCGCGGAAACCGCCAGTTCACCGGCACCGCGACCAGGCCGGCGCGCATGATGCCAAAGTAGGCCGCGAGGTATTCGGCACGGTTCACCGAGAGGGTCGCGACGCGTTCGCCACGCTTCAGGCCGCGCGCCAGCAGCGCCCGCGCCACGCCGTTCGCCATGGTGTCGAGCTGCGCGAATGAAAATTCGCGCGGGGTTTTCTCGCCGCCGAGATCGATGATCGCGGTCTTGGTCAGATCGCGGTCGCGAACGATCAGGTCGCCGAGATTCTTGAAGTCGGGCATCTAACTCTTCGGTGGCGGAGGCGGCGCGGTGAAATAGGTGCCGCGCCCACTCGCGACCAGCTTGCCGTCCTTGTCGAACACCTGCGCCTCGGCCGACGAGAACTGGCCGCCGAAGCGCACGATCTTGCCGCGCGCCGTGAGGTCGCCTGGCATCGCCGCGGCGTGATAGTCCACGCGCATGTCGATCGTCGGCACGCCACGGCCGGTGCGCGACACCATGGCCCAGTCGGCGGCGAGGTCGACCAGCGCGGCGAGGATGCCGCCATGGGTGTAGCGCCGGTCCGGGTTGACGATCCACTCCTCGCGCCAGGTCGCCTTGAGCTCGATGCCGTCCTCCGACACCGCAATCACCTTGAGGCCGAGCCATTGGTGGAACGGCCCGCGGGTGATCATGGCCTGGACCTTTTCGGGGGTCATTTGTTCGGTCGTCATGGCGTCACCACGACCTTGCCGATGACCTCGCGGTCCTGGATCAGGCGCAGGCCTTCGGCGGCCTCTTCGAGCGGCAGCACCTTGTCGATCACCGGCTTGAACTTGCCCTCGGCGATCAGCGCCATCAGCGCCTTCAGGTTCTCGTCATAGAAGCTGTTCGAGCCGATCACCTTGAGCTCGAAGCTCCAGATGTAGCGCAGGTCTTCCTTCGGGTCGTAGCCGGCGGTGGCGCCGCAGACCAGCAGCTTGCCGCCGCGCTTGAGACAGCGCAGCGACGGATGCCAAGTGTCGCCGCCGGTATAATTGATCACCACGTCGACGCCGCCCTCGTAGGAGCGCCGCTGCGGCTTGCCGTATTTCTCCACCGCCCATTTGGAGAAATCGACCTCGTTGACGTTGATCACCTCGTCGGCGCCGAACTCCTTGAGCTTCTGCACTTTGGTCGCGCTCGACGTGCAGGCGATCACCTCGGCGCCGAGGAGCTTGGCGAGGATGATGCAGCCGGTGCCGACGCCGCCCGAGGCGCCGAGGATGAGCACGCGCTCGCCCTTCTTGACCGTGTCGTGGGTGATCAGCATGCGGTGCGCGGTGCCGTAGGCGACGGGGAGCGATGCGGCGTCCTCGAACGTGACGCCGGACGGCATCGCCACCAGCTGATCCGCCGCGACCAGGCAATACTCGGCCATGCCGCCGTCGAGCATCTCGCCCATCAGGCCTTTCTTGTTGACCGGATTGACCAGCACCCGGTCGCCCGCCTTCCAGCCCGACACGCCGGGGCCGACCTCCGTAATTTCACCAGCCATGTCGAGGCCAATAACGACCGGCAGCGGCACCTTGATGCCGGGCATGCCGCGCACGGTAAACACGTCGTGATAGTTGAACGAGGAGGCGCGGACGCGGATGACGACATGCGCTTCGATCGCGCGCGGCAACGGATGGTCGGTCACCGCGAGGTCGTCAAGGGTGCCGTGCTTTTGCAGCACGAGAGCTCTCATGGTGTTGCCGGCCACATGATCCTCCGGATTCTCGGCGCGCCTTGCGAAAGCTTATGGGCGCACTAACCGGTAGCCACTCGATATCCTCGTCGCAAGGCTCTTTTCTTTCCTTGGTATCGGCTCGAACGCACCCGTGCCATGCAAGTTTGAATTTCATCGTTGGACCGGCCGCTCCTACCGGCTTTGGACGAGGCCGAGCTCCTGAAGCCATGCCGCGATCCGCGATGCACTCAGTTCCGGCGTCAGGTCGCTGACGTCGAATCGCAGGAGGAAATCCCCGCCGTCGGAAAGAAGCTCGCGCGCCTCGCGCGCGGCGACGAGAGGAGCGGGGTCTATCAGCTTGCGCAGGGCTGCCCGCGAGGGCGACTGGAGACGCCGCAGGTTCTCGTCGAGCGCGCAGTCGAGTACGACATTGCAGAGCGGTACCGCGCGTGCGTTCGCCAGCTCCCGGATCGCGGCCCAGTTCTCCCGGCCGAACGGCGTGTCCGCATAGGCGCTCGTCAACACGATCGGGATGTCGGGCGGCAGCTTGCCGGCCTGGGCGAAGGCAATCCGGCGAACCGAGCGGACCGTATCGTAGAAATCTGGCGTCCGAAACTCGCAAAGACTGAAGGCAACGTTGAAGATCGTGTGATTGTCCAGGAGCCGTCCGCCGACCCGCTGCCGGAGCTGCTCTGCGACGGACAGCTTTCCAACGCCCGGCCACCCGTTGATGTTGATGATCATACGGGCGAGTGTAGCAGGATCGAAGGCACGGAATTTCAGCTCGTTAACCCGATTGAAGCCGCATGCTCAGCAACATCCTCGTCTACCTCGTCGGTTTTCCGGGGACGGGCAAGCTGACGGTCGCGCGCGCGCTGGCCGGCCCCTTGAACGCCAAGGTCGTCGACAATCACTGGATCAACAATCCAATCTTCGGCCTGGTCGACAACGACCGTGTCACGCCCTTTCCGGTCGCCATCTGGGACCAGATCGACAAAGTCCGCGACGCCGTGCTGACCACCATCGCGACGATCAGCCGCCCCGAGACAAGCTTCATCTTGACCCATGCCGGCTATGACGATCAGCCGGAGGACCGGAAGATTTACGACGCCATCGCGGCGGCGGCGGCGCGGCGTAACGCGGGTTTCGTGCCGGTCGTCCTGATATGCGACGAGGCGGAGCTGGTCAAACGCATAGCTTCGCCTGAGCGCGCGGTCCGGCTGAAATCGATGAACGTCATCGCCGCCCAACGGGATGCGCGCGGCCGCACCCCGCTCACGCCGGCCCATCCCAACACGATGATCCTGAACAACTCGCATCTCAGCCCGCAAGACGCCGCGACAGCGATCCTGGAGCACATCAACTCTTGCTCGGCCCGGCATGCAGGCGAGGTGGGACAGCGCTGACTCGTTCGGTTCACCAAATGCGTTGCCCGCACGACGGCTGCCGATCGTTAAGCGGTGCCTGCAAACACAGCCGGTTCTGGGGAATATCCGCCTGGTCGGAATGGCTGCGCGGGCGGCATAAGGGAAACACCTGATTAACCCAGAGCCTCGCGCTTTGCCCATCCATTATTGCGACCCTGATTTGCATGTGTGCGAACGGATTGCCGCCCGTGACCGGCCTCAGTAGGTTACCCCCGCAACGGGCGCGCTCGCCCGGGGAGAGACCAACGATGAAGGAAAACTTCCGCCAGTTCCTCGACCGGCTGCGCCAGCATGGCGAGCTGGTGGACCTGCATCAGCCGGTCGATATCCGCCACATCGCCACGCTGGTCGACCAGGCGTCGACCGCGCTCTACTTCCACAAGGTGATCGGCTACGACATGCCGGTCGTCTCGGGCATCATCCGCTCGCGCGAGCGCGCGACCATGTCGCTCGGCGCGGAAAACTTCTCCGAGCTCGAGCACAAGCTGCGCAAGGCGATCGACAATCCGATCACGCCGAAGCGCGTGAAGACCTCGCCGACCCGCGAGGTGGTCATGACCGGCGACGAGGTCGACCTCTACAAGCTGCCGATCCCGATGTCGTCGATCTACGACGGCGGCCCGATGATCACCGCCGGCGTGGTGATCGCGCGCGACCCCGAGCTCGGCATGAACAGCGGCATCTACCGCTTCATCGTCAAGGAGAAGAACCTCACCGGCATCGACATCGTCACGCCGAACAACATGCGCCTGTTCGCGCAGCGCGCCTACGAGCGCGGCGAGCCGCTGCCGATCTCGATCTCGATCGGCACGCATCCGATCGAGATCACCGGCTCGGGCTATCGCGCGCCGCTCGGCGTCGACGAGATGGCGATCGCCGGCGGGTTGCGCGGCGAGGCGGTCGAGCTCGCGCCGTGCTCCACGATCGACGTGCCCTACATCGCCGACGCCGAGATCGTGCTGGAGGCGGAGATCCTGCCGACCGGCTGGACCTGGCCGGAGGGCCGCTTCGGCGAGTTCACCCGGCTGATGGGCGGCCTGCACTGGAATCCGCTGGTGCGCATCAAGGCCGTATCGATGCGCAAGGACGCGATCTATTACGCGCTGCACATGCCGTGGGAGAACACCTGGCTCGCGGCGCCGACGCGCTATGCGGCGATCCGGCAGGCGCTGCGCACCGCCGGCGTGCAGGTGCACGACATCAACGTCACGCTCGGCGGCTGCGCGTTCTGGCACGCGGTCATCTCGATCAAGAAGCAGGCCGGCGAGGGCAAGAATGCGCTGCTTGCCGCTTTGTCTGTGATGGACCTGAAGCACGTGGTGGTGGTCGACGACGACATCGACGTCAACAATCCGACGGACGTCGAATGGGCGATCGCAACGCGCGTGCAGGGCGACCGCGACATCTTCATCGTGCCGGGCGCGCGGGCAAAGCCGCTCGACCCATCGCTGCAGCCGACTCCGGTCGGCGTGGTGCCGACCGGCGCCAAGGTCGGCATCGACGCCACCATCGGCGAGGGCATTCCGCACGAGCGCTATGAGCGCATCGCCTATGCCTATGCGGAGACGGCGAAGATCGACGACTACGTGAACGGCAAGGCCGACGCCGCCGGCAAGGCCGGCGACGCGCGCACCGTATCGGCGCTGGCGAAGGACATTCTCGCCGCCATCGGCGAAAAGCCGCTCTATTACACGGAGGTGGCCGAACGTTTCGCCGCGTACAATTTCAATACCGTGGCGCGCGCGCTCGGCGAGTTGCACCGGACCGAGCAACTTTGGCAGGATCCGGAAGGCCGCATGTGCGTGCGCGGCTCGAAATTCGCTGCCGTGCCGCCGAAGAAGTCCTGACCGCGGAGCCGCCATGCCCCACGCCACGACCCGCGACGGCCTCAAGCTCTATTACGAGGAGGCCGGCAGCGGCACGCCGCTCATCTTCGTGCACGAGTTCGCCGGCGACCACCGCAGCTGGGAGCCGCAGATGCGCTTCTTCGCGCGGCGGTTTCGCTGCATCACCTACTCGCAGCGCGGCTACACGCCGTCCGACGTGCCGCCGTCGGCAGACGCCTACAGCTATGAGCACTTCCGCGACGATATCGTCTCCGTGCTCGACCATCTCAAGATCGACAAGGCGCATATCGTCGGGCTGTCCATGGGCGGCTACTCGACCCTGATGGTCGGGCTGAAATACCCGCAGCGCGCGCTGTCACTGACGCTCGCAGGGGCCGGCTCCGGCTCGGAGCGCTGGCTCACGGAGGATTTCCGCAAGAACTCGCGTGCGACCGCGCAGGAGTTCGAGACCCGCGGCTCGGCCGAGGTGGCCAAGACCTACGGCGTCTCGCAGGCGCGCGTCCCGTTCCAGGTCAAGGACCCGCGCGGCTTCGGCGAGTTCCAGCAGCAGCTCGGCCAGCACAGCGCGCAGGGCTCGGCGCATACCAGCCGCGGCTTTCAGGGCGCGCGGCCGTCGGTCTACGATTTCGAGGCGGAGATGACGCGGCTCACGCTGCCGACGCTGATCGTCGTCGGCGACGAGGACGAGCCGTGCCTGGAGCCGAGCCTGTACTTCAAGCAGTCGATCCCGGCGTCCGGGCTCTCGGTGTTCCCCAAGACTGGCCATGTGGTGAACCTGGAGGAGCCGGCGCTGTTCAACGACACACTCAGCGATTTCCTTGCCCGCGTCGACGCGGGCCGCTGGCCGGCGCGCGATCCGCGCTCGTTGCGTGCGGGCGCGCCCAAGCTGCCGCGGTGATCCGTGGATTTCATTTACCTAACACCGATTCAGAACTTCAGATTAGGGATCAGGAAAGCTGCCTGCGCGAATGCTGGTGCACGGACAACGCGGGCACCACGGGTGTGAGCAATGAACGACGCCAACCTTAAGGATTTCGTCATCCATACGACCGGCAGGAACCGGATCACGTTCGGCGATGTCCGCCGACTTCAGCGAGATCACCTGCCGGGCGGTGTCTCGAGCTGCGACCAGGCGGAGACACTGCTTCACCTTGACGGCCAGATCACGTTGACCGACAGAGCTTGGACGGACTGGCTCGTTGCCGTGATCGTCGACTTCGCCGTCGCCAACGAATGGCCGAACGAGGCGGGCAAGAGCGCGGCTGTCGCGTGGCTGAAGGTCGCCTTGGCCGAGAACGACACGTCTACGAGGGCCGGACGCAGGATCATGCGAGAGCTCCGGCGCCAGGCGACGAGCATCCAGCTGATTGCATCGTCTCCTGTAGAAAACGATATGGCTGTATCCGTCGCTCGGGTTTCCGACCCGGTCGAGGGCACCGCGACCGAGCTTCAACTTGCGGCATAGATCGACCCGGCCGCGTCCCGAACGCTGAACCGGATCCCGGCGAGAACGTTAGGCGCCGAAAACTGCCGCGCCAGCGAGCCGAACTCCCAATTGCACGGCAACGGCGTGGTTTGCGCCGCCGATGGTATGCACGCCAGGGTATCCACGACGAAGCCGTTCGGCGTGATGGACGGCGACGGCGGCTCCGGCTAACCATAGTGGCAGCCTTGTCTCCGTTCTCTCGCTCCGACCGATGACCGAGCCCCCGACCTACCGGATTCGCCGCAGTCTCTTTCACAAAGAACGGACGTACCTGGTCGAAAGCGACGCGCTGGCATGGCGCGAGGACGGCGGCGGCAGCCGCCTTCCCTTCGGGAAGATCGAGAAAATCCGGTTGTACTCCGTGCAGACGGCGATCGACCCGTCGACAGGCAGTGCCCTCGCGCCCGGCTCCCAGAGCGTCGTCGTATCGGGACCGAACGCTCAGCATGTCCTCTCCAGCAACCACTTCGTCAGCCTCGGCAACTTCGAGGATCGCTCCGCTACGTTCGATCCATTCGTCACCGCGCTAATCGAGCGCGTTGCCGCGGCCAACCCGGCGACCACCTTCATCCGCGGGCTGCCGGCCGGCTTGCTGGCAGTCTACATGGCCCTCGCGGCGATCATCGCGATCGTCATCGTGATTTTCGTAGCGCTGCTGATCCGCGAGATTCCGAAAGGAAAGGACGAGATCGGCACGATCGCATTTGCCGCCAGCTTTCTGGCAGGCGTGATCGTCGCCGAGATCGCGCTCATACGACTTTTGATCCGCGACTGGCCGCGCCCGTTCGACCCGCGCCGCTGAGGCGCCTCACGCACGCGCGTCGCTATCGCTTCCGCGCGATGAACAGCCCCTCGCGCAGGCGGAATGTCAGCGCGTCGCCGCTGCCCTGCGGGGAAAGCTCAGCCTTCGCCTCGGGCGCCGCCTGCGCCAGCATGGCGCGCAGCAGCGCCTGCATGGTGGCGTCGTGCCGCGCGGCCCAGCCAGCGAACTCCATGGTCTTGTCGAGCTCCTCCTCGTGGGCAACGGCGAAGCCGCGCGAGAGGACGTCGCGCCACTCCTGCATGGTCCATGAGCGCAGGTGGCTCGGGTCGCGGAAGCGCTCGAACGCATTGACATAGTCGCCGACGCTTCCCGGCACGACGACGTTGTCGACCAGCGCGAACACGCCGTCCGGCTTGAGCACGCGATGGACCTCGTCGACGAACGCAGGAATGCTGTCGAAGTGATGCGGCGCGATGCGGCAGGTCACCAGGTCGAAGCTTGCATCCTCGAACGGCAGCGCCTCGGCCTTGGCATGGGCGGTGCGCAGATTGGCAAGGTTCTTCTTGGCCGCCTCGCCGCGCACCAGCTCGATCATCTGGTCGGTGATGTCGGTCGCCCACACCCGCGCGACATGCGGCGCGAACGCATAGGCGACGTGGCCAGCGCCGGTCGCGATGTCGAGCACATGCCAGTTTGCCTGGGGCTGGGTCAGCGCGACCAGGCGATCGAGACTCTTGCCCTGCGCGTGCGGCTTGCTGGTCAGATAGCTCGCTGCGTTCTTGCCGAACTGCTCTTGAACGAGTGTGCTCATGATCGGTTGCCTCTCTCGATCCGCGGCGCCGCGCCGATGCGTGACCACTTGCCAGCAACTCCACGCCTTGTCGAGAGACATGCGCCGCCGCGCGTCGGTCACTGCTCAGATCTGCTTGAGATACGTGGCCGTGCGACCGGACGGATCGGTCGCGGCATGCTCGTCCAGCACGTAGACGAAACCCATGGCCTCGTAGAACCGCCTGGTGCGCTGGTACGGCTCGTTCGGAATGTCTGGATGCAGCGTCAGCGCGAAGAGGTAGGTGACGCCACGTCTACGGGCGGCTTCGATCGCCGCGTCCGTGAGCGCCCGACCCACGCCCGCGCGATGAAATGTCGGATCGACTCCCATCCAGTAGATTTCCGCGCTGACCGCCCCACTCCACTTGACCAGGAGCAGGCCGCACCGTGTGCCATTGCTTTCGGCGACGTAGCCGTCGAGGATTTCGGCCTGGTCCGCATAATGAGCATTGGATTCCGGCCGGCCGAACCACGCCGGCAACGCGGCGGTGAGGCTCTGCTGCAGCTCGCGCTTGCGAGCGGGGTCGGGTTCGAGAAAGACCTTCATTGCAGCGCCCGGTGAAGCCGCGGCTGAGACCATCAGCCCCGCGCATCGGCGACGCGATAGAGCGCGAGGCCGTTGTCCCAGAATACCTTCGCGGCCAGCTCGGCGCCGAGCACCTGCTCGACCAGGCTGATGTCGGAGGGCATGAACGGCCGCGCCGCGCGCGTCGAGGGGATGTCCGAGCCGAACACCAGAGCCGCCGGATTCTTCGCCGCGATCTGCTCGAGCGCCTTGGGGACATCCAGCTTGACCCGGCCAAAACCGCTGGCCTTGACCTTGGCACCCGCGGCGACCAAGTCGAGCACGACCGGCAGCCCCTCCGCGGTCATGCCGAGATGATCGATGACCAGCTGCGGCAGCTTGGCGAGACGGTCGGCATGCGGCTTGAGCGCCGCGGCGTCGGCATAGATCTCGGCGTGCCAGCCGCCGGCCGCATGCGCCCGCGTCGCCAGCGATACGAGCTCGTCGACGCTGTCGATCCGTCCGCGAAACATGTTGAAACGCAGCGCGCGCACGCCGATCGACGCCAGCTCCTTGATCTCCCCGTCTGGAATCTCGTTCGCCACCTGGGTGACGCCGACCCATCCGGCGCCGAGCTGCGCCAGCGCCGCGCGCAGATAGGTCTGATCGAAGCCGTGGAACGAGCCGGACACAACCGCGCCGGCGACGATGCCGAGCGGCTTCGCCTCCGCGAGATAGGCGCTCAACGGGAAATCCGGCGGGGTGTAGCCCTGGTTGGGCACGATCGGAAAGCGATGGTCGATGATGTGCAGGTGGCTGTCGAAGATCCGGCTCGGCGCGGCGACGGCCTTGCCGGCAACGCCGGCCAGCATCAGCGCCGACACGCCGCGCAACGCCTGACGGCGGGACAGGATCATTGGACCACCTCGCGAGATCGTTGCAGGCCTACTCGCCTGACGGCCGCATCATGCCTTATGCTGCTGGAAAATTCTCTAGCGCATATCCCGGAAAAGTGGGCGCCGGTTTTCCGAGAAGGATATGCGCAACGAAAAGGGGGAGGACGTCATGCGCGGCACGACCGGACTTTGCGTGATTCTGCTCGCAATCGCTTCTGCCGCAGTGGCGACGGCGGGGCCTGCGCCGGAGATCGCCGCACGCACCGAGCTGCACGCCATTCAGACACTGACGCTGTCGGATGCTCAGTTCCTCAAGGGCGACAGCGAAGCCAAGGTCACCACCGTGTCGGGCCAGCTCCGCATCGCGCAAGGCAACGGCCGGCTCCCGGTCGTGGTGCTGATGCACGGCTCCGGCGGGATTGGCCCAAACGTCGAGATGTGGACGAAAGAGTTCAACGCGATCGGCATCTCGACCTTCGCGATCGACGGTTTTACGGGCCGCGGCCTCACGCAGACCAGCAGCAACCAGGCGCTGCTCGGGCGGCTGAACTTCGTGCTCGACATCTATCGCGGGCTCGACGTGCTTGCGAAGCATCCGCGGGTCGATCCGCAGCGGATCGTGCTGATGGGCTTTTCGCGCGGCGGCCAAGCGGCGCTCTATGCGAGCCTCAAGCGCTTCCACCAGCTCTGGAACAAGTCGGGCGTCGAGTTCGCCGCCTACGTGCCGTTCTATCCGGACTGCGCCACCACCTTCATCGGCGACACCGAGACGGCCGACAAGCCGATCCGCGTCTTCGGCGGCGCCGCGGACGACTACAATCCCCTCGCGCTATGCAAGGCTTTTGTCGCGCGGCTGAAAGCGGCCGGCCGCGACGTCGAGGTGACCGAGTATCCGAACGCACATCATGGGTTTGACAATCCGCTCGGATCGACCACGCCGATCTTGTCGCCGCAGTCGCAGAGCGTGCGCAACTGCAAGATCGTCGAGGAGCCGCTCGGCCTTCTCATCAACGCCACGACCAAAGAGCCGTTCACCTACAAGGACGGCTGCGTGCAGCTCGGCCCGCATCTCGCCCACGATCCGGAGGCGACCGCGCAGGCGAAGCAGGCGGTGCTGCGCTTCGTGCGCGACGTGCTCAAGCTGAACTAAGCATTACCCGCGGATCTCGGCGACCGTTTGCAAGAAGATCGAACTGCCCAACCGATCAAACAAGCACTAATATGACGATCGGGCTCCGTTGAAGGGAATAGCCGCGGTATCGGAGAAATACTGAACGAGGGCAAATTTCGGTAAGGTGAAGCGGTCAAGGCACCTTTCGTTATCGTACCCGCACCGCCGTCAAGGAGACCGCACCTCCTCACCAGCTAACCCCTGGATAGGTCGGATATGTCAGGCTCGGTCAACGGTGCCTCCTTCGTCCACCGAGCATTTCCGTTCCTGAATTGGATAGGTGCCTACCGACGCGAGTGGCTGTCGCAAGATGTTCTCGCGGGTGTCGCGCTCTGGACGGTCATGGTGCCTGAGGCCATGGCCTATTCGAGCATTGTGGGTGTTCCGCCCATTTTGGGACTCTACACAATCGTCCCCGCACTCGTAGCCTATGCTCTGCTCGGGAGCTCGCGTCAGCTCGTCGTCGGACCAGATACGGCCACCGGCCTGATTTCCGCGCTGACCATAGGCGCCCTCGCAGCTCACGGCACTGTGGAATACAATACACTCACCTCCACCCTCGCTGTCCTGATCGGCGTGTTGTTTCTTTTGTTCGGCGTCATGCGTATGGGCTGGATGGCCGCCTTCGTTTCCACGCCCGTCATGCGTGGCTTCATCGAGGGGCTTGTTTACGTCACCATCATCGGTCAAGTGCCGCATCTGCTCGGCATTCCGGGCGTCTCGGGCAACTTCTTCACCAAGATCTGGGATGTCTGCCAGCATCTGCCGGATGTCTTGCTCGCGCCAGCGTTGACGGGGTTGCTCAGCCTGGCCGCGATGCTGGTATTGCGACATTTCGCGCCCAATGTGCCCGCGGCGCTGGTCACCATGGCCGTTGCTACGATTGCTATTGGTCTCCTCGGCGGAGAAGCGACCGGTGTGCACGTGGCTGGGCATATCCCGTCCGGACTGCCTCACCTCACGTGGCCGCACCTCGACAGCACAATAGTGAAAGAACTGATGCCCGGTGCGCTCGCTATCGTACTCATCGGCTATGCGGAGGCGCTTGCCGCAGCAAAGGCTGCGGCGATCGAGAGCGGTGGGACCATCGATCCGAATCAGGAACTGGTCGCACACGGACCAGCCAATATTCTCAGCGGCCTTTTCGGTGGATTTCTCGTCGTGGGCAGCCTGTCCAAGACTTCGGTGGCAATGGCAGCAGGTGCCCGCAGCCAGTTCGCCAATCTTGTTGCGGCTGCCCTGTGTCTCCTCACGCTATTGTTCTTGACGCCTCTTTTCCGAAACATGCCACAGCCGACGCTTGCGGCCATCGTCATCGCGGCGATGCTGCATCTTGCGAAACCGCGCTATTTTCGCGATCTGTTTGCTCGAAGTTGGCCGTCATTTGCGACCGCTGTCATTGTCATTGCTGCCGTGCTCACGTTGGGCGTAATGCAAGGCATCGCCTTGGGCATCGCGCTGTCTCTGTTTTTTCTGATTTACGTGACCAGCCACCCACAAGGAGCAGTGCTCGGCCAGCTTCCGGGCACGGAGGCGTATCGCGACGTTCGGCGCCATCCCGAGGCGGCTGCTTATCCTGGGTTGCTGATTTGGCGAGTTGGCGGCGACTTGTTCTTTGCGAGCGTCGGCCAGATGCGAATGTCGTTAAACAATTCGCTGGCCGAGATTCGACCACAGCCAAAGCATCTGCTTCTGGACTTCAGTTCGGTGAACTTCATTGATGTTAGCGCCTGCGACGAGTTGCTCACGCTCATCAAGGAGCTGCAAAGCCAGGGTGTCACCATCGCTTTCGCCCGCGTACGTGATGATGTCCGAGCGGATATGCGGCTTGGGGGAATCGAGGCTGTCGTAGACTCGGCGAGCTTCTACGAACGTATTACGTCCGGCGTGCGTGCTTGGCAGCAGCGACAGCCATGCTCGTCTTGAACGCGGATGCCACGACGGGACGGCTCGGCAACTCCGCCGTTGTCCCAAGTCATTGAAACAATGGTGGGCGCGACAGGGATCGAACCTGTGACCCCTACCATGTCAAGGTAGTGCTCTTCCGCTGAGCTACGCGCCCGACACCATTTTCGGATGCAGTCCTATATCGGCTCGGGACCGGCCCGGCAAGCCGCCGAACAATGGCCGCCCTGCCCGGAAAAACCGGTCTACGCCGCCAGCATCTTCTGCACTTCGTCGACCAGTTCCCGCAGGTGGAACGGCTTCGACAGCACCTTGGCGTGCTTCGGTGCCGACGAATCCGGATTGAGCGCCACCGCGGCGAAGCCGGTGATGAACATGATCTTGATGTCCGGGTCGAGCTCGGCCGCGCGGCGAGCGAGCTCGATGCCGTCCATCTCCGGCATCACGATATCGGTCAACAGGAGCTCGAACGGCTCTTCGCGCAGCCGCTGATAGGCCGACAGCCCGTTGTCGTAGGAGATGACGTCGTATCCGGCATTTTGCAGCGCCTTGACGAGGAAACGCCGCATGTCGGTGTCGTCTTCGGCGAGGAGAATCTTGCTCATACGCTTACCAACCCTTACGCCGCGAGGTTCGGGTTGCCCCGTCCCCACCCATTTTCACCCTGGTCCGTCCTCCATAAGCCGTACCCTCGGTAAACAGAGGGTGAAGCCGGGAGGTATCTTGGCACAAAGTCCCCGGCGGTGGACAATACGATCGCTAAAAGGTCGTAAAATGACGTAAGAACGAGGCGAGCCTGCCACAGGTGCGCCTTGCTGGGGGCCGGAAACGCCCTGCCGGACATAACGGGACCATGAGCGAAATCCGCGACGAACTCGACCCGCCATTCGAGATCCATGAACCGGCCGATTGGCGCGCGCCGGTCGTGTTCAACTCCCCCCACAGCGGCAACGTCTACCTGCGGTCGTTCATCTCCGCGGCGCGGCTCGATCTGTCGACCCTGCGGCGCTCCGAGGACACGTTCGTCGACGAGCTGTTCGCCGGCGTCGTCAAGCGCGGCCACCCGCTGATGCGGGCGCATTTCCCGCGCTGCTATGTCGACGTCAACCGCGAGCCCTACGAGCTCGATCCGCGCATGTTCGACGGGCGGCTGCCGTCGTTCGCCAATACCCGCTCGATGCGGGTCGCCGGCGGGCTCGGCACCGTCGCCCGCGTGGTCGGAGACGCCCAGGAGATCTACGACCAGCGCATCCCGGTCGACGACGCGCTCCGCCGCATCGAGGGGTTGTACAAGCCGTATCACCGTGCGCTCCGCCGGCTGATCACCCGTGCGCATCGGGATTTCGGCGCCGCGGTGCTGGTCGATTGCCATTCGATGCCGTCGACCACGGGCACCAAGGACGAACGGCCGCGCGCCGACGTGGTGCTGGGCGATCGCTACGGCACGAGCTGCGTCGGCATCGTCTCCGAGGTGGTCGAGGCCACGCTGCACGAGCTCGGCTACGTGGTGAGCCGCAACAAGCCCTATGCGGGCGGCTTCATCACCGAGCACTACGGCAATCCGGCCGCCGGGCTGCACGCGATCCAACTCGAGATCAACCGAGCGCTCTACATGGACGAGCGCCGCTACGAGCGGACCGAGCGCTTCGCCAAGGTCGCCGCCGATCTCGAGGTGGTGGCCGACCGCGTTGCCGCGATTCCGCTCGAGGAGATCAGGCCGTATCGCGCGGCGGCCGAGTGATCGTCGCTATTAAGGAACTCCGCATAACAGCATTGCCAAATCGGAATGACGCCTGTAGACCGAGATCCAAGGGGTCGCGGTCGTTACGGTTAATTTCCGTAAGTCGACAACATCGCGGGATCAGCCTTGATCACGCCGCGGTTGTTGCTTCCGATCCGAAGACAAAGAAAAAGGGCCGCTCGCGTGTGCAAGCGGCCCAAGTCTAGGGAGGAAACGCCCAAGGAGGGCAGCGGTAACTCGAATCAACGAGCTACCGCACTGCAAAAATATGCCACCGCGACGCACAAAAAGCAAGGGGCGCTGACCTAATTACCTGCGCCCGGTGCCGGCTGTGGACGATTCCGCTAGGCCCATGTGCCGCAAGGGAAATCCCCGTCATCTTGGTCTGGCGAGTGGATCCCGCGCGCCGAAATACGCAATGCATGTGGTCACTACGAATGCCGCCTGAAGCGCGAACACGAGGCGATAGGCGCTGAGCGGATAGACTCCGGCTTCCGCCGGAAACAGATCGATCACGAAGCCGCTCACCGTCTGCGAGAGAAACGCGCCGCCCATCGCCGCCATGTTGAGGAGCGTGAGGCCGCGCCCGACCAGATGCGGCGCGAACAGCGATTTGCCGTGCGCGACCACGACGGGCATATAGGACGCGACGAAGCCGAACAGCGCGAAGCCGGCGATCAGCAGCGGCAGCGGCGGCCGCCCGAGCAGCGCCAGCACGAGCAGCAGCAGCGCAGTCGCGCCGGCGCCGGTGAGCGCCGCGATCCGGTGGCCGCCGAACAGGCGGTCGGCCGGTCCCCAGACCAGCATGCCGACGACCTGCGTCACCGCGGGGATCAGCAGCACGGCGCCGCGCTCCGTCAGGCCGAGGCCGTAGATGTGGGTGAGGTACGGACCGCCCCACAGGCCGACCAGCAGCACGAAGCTGCCGTAGATCGACAGATTCATCGCGAACAGCCGGCCGACCGACTCGGTCGCCATCACCTCGCGGACACCGACGAGGCCCTGCCACAGCGTCTCGCGCGGCGCGGCGGCGGGATGTCGGCCGGCAGTCTCTCGGACGACGAGAGCGATGATCGCGCCGAGCACCGCCATGATCAGGGCGATCGCGACGAAGGTGGCCCGCCAGCCGATCGCCGCCGTCGACCAGGCGAGCGGCGCGGTCGCGAGCAGCGTCCCCATCGATCCGATCCCGAGCTGAAATCCGGCCACGGTGCCGAACCGGTCGGGGGCGAAGCGCTGCGCATAGAGCGTGAGTGGCGCCATCAGGTAGCACGAGGTGCCGATACCCATGAGGACGCGCGCCGACACCAGGCCGGCCGGCGTCTTCGCGGCAGCGAACATGAGCGCGCCGGCGATCACGACGGCCGCGCAGCCCAGCATGCAGCGCTTCGGGCCATAGCGATCGAGTGCCACCCCGAGCGGCAGCTGCGCGGCGGCGAAGGAGAAGAAGAACAGGCTGGCGAGGAGGCCGATCTGCGACGCCGACAGCCCGATCTCGGCTGCAAGATCGGGAGCGATCACGCCGACCGAATTGCGGACGAGCTGGCTGATCGCGTAAATCGCGCCCAGCGTGCCGACGAGCACGATGACGCCGATCGCGGCCGCCCGCGGCGACCCGGCGTCACCGATGGTGGTCATGATTGCCCCAGCATGATGCCCGGCCAAATTTGGCCCGGCCCGGCAGGGGTGGTCGCATGATGCCGGGAAGTGGGCAAGCCCAGCCCTTCCACTCGGGCCGATTGCGGGGTAGGACGCGCAGCCGAGTGCGGGGGACCATCGCGATGACTGCGGTCGAATTTTCGAGCTTCGTCGACGAGCTGGCCGCGGTATCGGGCCACACCATCCTGCCGTTCTTTCGCACCTCGCTGTCGATCGAGGACAAGAGCAAGAACGGCAGGTTCGACCCGGTGACGGCGGCCGACCGCGCCGCGGAATCGGCGATGCGGGCGCTGATCCGCCGCACGTTTCCCAGTCACGGCATCGTCGGCGAGGAATACGGCAACGAGCGCGCCGACGCCGAATATGTGTGGGTGCTCGACCCGATCGACGGCACCAAGTCTTTCATCGCCGGGATGCCGGCCTGGGGCACGCTGATCGCACTGATGCGGGGGGGCCAGCCGGTCTACGGCATGATGCACCAGCCGTTCATCGGCGAGCGCTTCAGCGGCGACGGCGCCACGGCGCGCTATCGCGGCCCCGCCGGCGAGCGCGCGTTGATGGTGCGTCCGTGCGCCGAGCTCGCCGACGCGGTGCTGTATACGACCAGCCCGCTGTTAATGAACACGCTCGATCGCGCCGCGTTCGGCCGCGCCGAGAGCGCGGTGAAACTCTCGCGCTACGGCGGCGACTGCTATGCCTATTGCATGCTGGCGGCGGGCCACATCGATCTCGTCATCGAGACGGAGATCAAGCCCTACGACATCGTGCCGCTGATCCCGATCATCACCGGCGCCGGCGGCATCGTCACTACCTGGGACGGCGGCGTGGCGACCAATGGCGGACGCGTCATCGCCGCAGGCGACAAGCGCGTGCATGAGGCGGCGATGAAGGTGCTGAAGGGCTGAGCCTCGCGTCCCGGGCGAGCGACGCCCTGATGGCTCGTCCGGGACAAGAAGGCATCACTACCCGAACAACGGCGTGCCTGGCACGAAGGCATCGAACGCGGCCAGGAACTGCATGCGGAAGTGATCCTGCTCCATGAGGAGCTCGTGCTGGGCGCCGGCCACGACGATGTGGGAGCCGGCGCGCAGATTGTCGGCGAAATCCTCGATCGCCTGGGTCGAGACGATCTGGTCGCGGCCGGCGCCGATGATCAGCATCGGCTGGCGGATGCGCGCCGCGTAGCCCGGATCGGCGAACTGCGCGGTCGCGCGATAAGCCGAATCCGCCCAGGCAATGGTGGGGGCGCCGGTGCCGAGCAGCGGCTCCGCCTCCAGCACCGCCGCGGTGCGCGCGAAGCGCACCGGATCCGAGGTGAGGATGTTGCCGACGAACGAGCGCGTCGCCATGGTCCGCGCCTGTTGCGCCGGAACGTAGGACGAGCCGAGGCCGATCATCCGCATGCCGCGCGCGACCGCCGGGCCGAGACCGAACGCCCATTCGTGTGCCAGGCGGATCATCGGTGCCGACAGCACCATGCGGTCGAACCACCGCTGGCCGCGAAAGGCCGAGCGGATCAGGATCGCGCCGCCGGCGGAATGCGCCAGCGCGAACAGCGGCGGCGGACAGTCCGGCAGCACGATCTCCTTCATGAACGTGTCGAGATCGACGTCGTATTCGGCGAAGTCGCCGATGTGACCCTTCATCGGGTCCGACAGCGCGCGCTGCGACAGGCCCTGCCCGCGCCAATCGAGGATCGCGACGGCAAAACCGCGCGCGCGCAGATCGCGCACCGTCTCGAAATATTTCTCGATGAACTCGGTGCGCCCGGGGAAGAGGCACACGGTGCCCTTGCGCCCGGCCGGCGGCGCCCAGCGGGCGAAACGCAGCTCGACACCGTCGGGGGTCTTGATCGACCCGGCAACGACATCTTCCGGCACCGGATTGGCGGGAATCGAGACAAGCTTCATGGAAAGGGATGAGCTGAAGACGACGGCCGAGCCGAGCGTGGTACTCGCATGGCATAACGGAGTCGGCCTGATAAGCCAACGTTCTCGCTGCGGAACCTAGGACTGTTTTCACAGCTTTCGCGGGGTCTTCCGGGTCTTGAAACCGGACCCGCGGCCCTTAAATCCAGGATGCGCAGGCCCATAGGGCTGCGCACACCGATTGGTCCGGCCCATTGGGCGGACCGACCGCATGTCGCTCAACCGAAGGAGGATATGCCATGCGTACTTTCGATCTTGCTCCCCTGTACCGTTCGACCGTCGGCTTCGACCGGCTGTTCTCTCTGCTCGATCAGGCGTCTGGTTTTGACAACGCCGGCACGAGCTACCCGCCCTACAACATCGAGCGCACCGGCGAGAACGCCTACCGCATCACGGTCGCGGTGGCGGGCTTCTCCGAGCCCGACATTTCGATCGAGGCCAAGGAGAACGTGCTGACGATCAAGGGCGAGAAGCAGGCGAAGACCGAGGACAAGAAGGGCGAGGTGCTCTACCAGGGCATCGCGGCGCGCGCCTTCGAGCGCGTGTTCCAGCTGGCCGACCATGTCGAGGTCCGGTCCGCGTCGCTCGAGAACGGTCTCCTGCACGTCGACCTCGTCCGCGAGATTCCCGAGGCGATGAAGCCGCGCCGAATTGCGATCGGCGGCGGCAAGCCGAAGGTGATCGACACCAAGGCGGCGTAACGCCTGACGAAGCACAGAGTGGAGCGCCCCGGATTTCCCGGGGCGCTTTTATTTTGCCTGCAAAATTATCTTGCCAGTGCTTGCGCCACGAACTCCGCGACCTCCGCCTCGGCCGTCGCGAACGAGGTGACCAGGCGCACCACGCCCGCGTCCGGCGGCACGGTCAGCGAGGCCGGCAGGCTGTCGCTTCTGCGGCCGTGGAAGGTCGCGCCGCGTTGCCGCAGCCGCTCCTGCGTTTTCAGCGGCAGCAGGACGAACACTTCGTTGGCCTCCACCGGCCAGACCGGCTTGATCCCGCCGGCGGCGAGAACCGCCGCAAGGCGATCCGCCATGGCGTTGGCATGGCGCGCGAGCCGCAGCCACAGGTCGTCGGCGAGCCAGGCCTCGAACTGCGCGGCGATGAACCGGTGCTTCGAGATCAGCTGGCCGCCGCGCTTCCTTCGCTCGGCCATGAAGGCCCCACGGGCCGGATCGAAGAACACCACTGCTTCCGCGGCGAGCGCGCCGTTCTTGGTGGCGCCGAGCGACAGGACGTCGACGCCCGCCTTCCACGTCGCCTCCGCCGGCGAGCAGTTCATACGCACCAGCGCATTGGCAAAGCGCGCGCCATCCACATGCACCGGCATGCCACGCGCGTGCGCAATCTCCGTCAGCCGCCGCAATTCCTCGACGCGGTAGATGGTGCCGGCCTCGGTCGCCTGGGTGAGCGACAGGGTCGCCGCATTGACCTGGTGCGGCACGTGGCCGGAATAGCGCGTCACGGCGGCTTCGACCGTCGCCGGCGAAAGCTTGCCGCCGACGCCCGGCAGGCCGAGCAGTTTCAGGCCGCCGCCGAAGAACTCCGGCGCGCCGCATTCGTCGGTGGCGATGTGCGACTCCGCGTGGCACAGCACCCCGCCCCAGACCGGCGTCACGTGGGCAAGCGCGAGCGAGTTGGCGGCCGTGCCGGTCGGCACCAGGTACACCGCGACCTCGCGCTCAAAAAGCTCGCACAGCCGCCGTTCGACCCGGGCGGTCCAGTCGTCTGCCCCATAGGCCGGGGCGAAGCCCTGGTTGGCCTTCGTCAACGCGGCGAGGATCTCGGGCGCGACGCCGGCGGTGTTGTCACTCGCGAAGTTCATGTCGTTCCTCACTCCGATGGCCGCTCATCCGGTCTTGTATCTGCTGCGCGCGTGACGCGACCGCAGAGGAGGCTCGCTGTTTGCGCATGACCCGAGAGCATTGTCGGCGATCGTCCGAGGCCGTCACGCCGATCCTCCGCGCGCCGCTGCGGTCGACGAATTTTCCTTATGCCCATGGCGCTTGCGCGGATCTCAATGCGCGGAGGCGTCGCGACCTGTCGGGCGCAAATGTCCACCGCCGCGACAAAACATCCCGGCAAATATCAACCTAAGTTTGATATTGATTATGACAGCCGAACATGACAACCTTAATTAGTTATCGGATCACTCCGAAGCGGTCTGCAAGCCGCGTTCGCACCACCACATTCGCACGCATCAACGGGAGGGGAAGCCATGGCTTCCGGACCAACGACGACTCGCGCCCATATGAACGGCCACACCGACAATCGCGCCGACACGCGTTGCACGGGCCTGCGTCACCTCATCGATCGCAGCGACGAGCTGTCGTTCCTGATGGAGGCGCACGACGCGCTGTCCGCGACGATCGCAGCGCACGCCGGCTTCAAGGGTCTGTGGGCCTCGGGCCTTTCGATCGCGTCCGCGCTCGGCTACCGCGACGCCAACGAAGCCTCGTGGGCCGAGGTTGTCGACGCGGTCGAGCGCATGGCGGACGTGACCGACGTGCCGATCCTGGTCGATGGCGACTCCGGCTTCGGCAACTTCAACAATGCCCGGCTGGCCGCGGTGAAGCTGTGGGAGCGCGGCGCGCAGGGAATCTGCCTCGAGGACAAGGGCTTCCCCAAGATGAACTCGTTCGTCGGCGACCGCCATCCGCTGGCCGACACGAGCGAGTTCTGCGGCCGGCTGAAGGCGGTCAAGGACCGCGTGCCGGATCGGAATTTCGTGCTGGTGGCGCGGCTCGAAGCGCTGATCGCGGGATATGGTCACGACGAGGCATTGCGGCGCGCCCATGCCTACGCAGAGGCCGGCGCCGACGCGATCCTGATCCACTCACGCAAGAGCACGGCCGATGAGATCCTGGAATTCGCGCGCCTGTGGCAGAACCGCCTGCCCGTCGTGATCGTGCCGACCAAATATTTTCGGACCCCGGTGTCCGTCTATCGTGAAGCCGGCATCTCCACCGTGATCTGGGCCAATCACAACATGCGGGCAGCCGTCAGCGCCATGCGCGACGTGTGCGAGCGCATTCGTCGCGACGAAAGCATCGCCGGCATCGAAGGCGAGGTCGCGACGCTCGACGAGGTGTTCGGCCTTCTCAACTACGCCGAGCTCGCCGCCGCCGAGGAGCACTATCTGCCCAGCTCGCACGCAAACGGACACGGCGGCGCCTAGCGCTGCCGGGCTCCGCCCGGGCGACACCCAGCTTCACAGACGAACTGAAAGGAGGGCGCCATGCTGGCGCAACGGACAAGCTTGCTCTCGGGATCGGGAACGGCAGACGCGCGCGCGGCCGCCAAGGCCGCCGCGGAATCCGGCAAGGAGATCGTCGACCTCTCGGCGGGAGAGATTCTGATCGAGCCTCCGCCCAGCGTGCGTGAGGGCGCCATCAAGGCGATCGAGCGGGGCGTCAATCGCTATACCGAGTCGATCGGCATGGAGGAGCTGCGGCAGGCCATCGCCCGCAAGGTCTCGCTGGAGACCGGCGGCATCTGGGACACGAGCGAGATCGCGGTGACCTCCGGTGCGAAACAGGCGCTGCTCGACGCGGCACTGATCCTGCTCAATCCAGGTGACGAGGTCATCATTCCGCGGCCGTGCTGGCCGACCTTTCCGGCCCAGGTGACGCTTGCGGGCGCGCGGCCCGTCTTCGTCGACACGGCCGCGCCGACATATCAGCCGAGCATCGACGACATCCGCGCCGCCGTCACGTCGGCGACCAAGGCGATCATCATCAACTCGCCGAACAATCCGACCGGCGCGGTCTACGGCCGCGAGCTCATGGCCGACATCGTCGAGCTCGCCGTGCGCTACGACCTCTGGGTGGTCTCCGACGAGTGCTACGACAGCTTCGTGTTCGATCCGAACGGCCGCGCGTCGATCGTCAACGTGCACAACCGCGCGCGACCGCGCACGCTGCTGGTCAATGCGTTTTCCAAGCAGCTCGCACTGACCGGCTGGCGGCTCGGCTACCTGGCCGCGCCGCGCGAGATCATCAGCACGGCGAAGAAGCTGCACAGCCACACCACGTCGAATCCGAACGTGATCGCGCAGCACGCGGTGCTGCATCATCTCGAAACGACCGACGGGACCTGGGAGCGCAACCTGCGGTCCCGACTTGGTCTCGCCCGCAGCCGGGGTCTCGAGATCCTGGCCCGGCTCAAGGACGTGCCGCCCCCGGTCGCCCAGGGCGGGTTCTTCTTCTACCTCGACCTGTCCCGCGTCCGCGCCCGGATCGCCGCGCGCGGCGAGGCCATGACGGTCGACCAGATCTCCCGCGAGCTCCTGCGCAGAACCGGCGTCGGCAGCGTCGCGGGCAGCTCGTTCGGCGACGCGTCGGGCCTGCGGTTCTCGTTCGGCGCGCCGCTCGAGCAGCTCGAGCCCGCCTTGCGTCGCGCCGTCAGCATGCTCAACAGCCTGGGCTGACGGCGTAGGCGGTCGGCTTGCACGGATCATTCGAAAGGTTCTCGCCATGCATCATTCATTCACGACGACCCGCGCCGTCATTCTCGCCGCAGGCCTTGGATCGCGGCTTCGTCCCTTCACCGACAAGAGGCCGAAGCCGCTGGTCTGGGTGCGCGGCACGCCGATTCTGCACAACGCGCTTCACCACCTGGCCCAGGTCGGCATCGAGGAGGCGACCATCGTCGTCGGCTACCGCAAGGAAGCGATCGAGCGCTCCTGCGGATCGCGCTTCCACGGCATCGAGCTCACCTATGCCGAGAGCTCGATCTTCGACCGCACCGGTAGCGCGTTCTCGCTCTGGCTCGCGCGCCACGTGCTGCAGCAGGGCGGCGATGTCGTCCTGCTCGAGGGTGACGTCTTCTTCGAGCTCTCTGTGCTCGAACGCGTCCTCGCCCTGCCCGGCGACGTGGCCGCGGTGGCGCAGTTCGAAGCGCACATGAGCGGCACCGGCGTCGTCTTGTCTGACACGGGCCGCGTCGCCGAGTTTCGGACCAACCAGACCGCGGCCGACCTAGCGCACGCGCCGCTGTTCAAGACCATCAACGTCATGCGCTTCACCGCGCGCACGCTGCGGGAAATTCTGGTCCCCGCCCTCGATCGGACGGTGGCCGCCGGCAACATGCGCGCCTCCGTCGAGCAGATTCTCGGAGAGCTGGTGACCGAGGGCAGCATCGATCTGCGCGCCGCCGTCTGCGACGACCTGCGCTGGTACGAGATCGACGACGAGCAGGATCTGCGCAGGGCGGAGCTGATCTTCGATCCGAACCTGCGCGGCCAGCTGCGACCGCCAGCCGTTCCGATCTGCCCGCCTTCTCCGCTTGCAACATGAGGAGCCTGGCCATGATCCTCCGCTATCTGTGTGATCCCGCCAACAGCATCACCGCCTTCGGGCACATCTGTTGCGCGATCGGACTCTATCTGGCCCTGACGGGACATCCTGAGCTCGGCACCGCCGCCGTGCTGTGGGCCTGGATCGCCGATCACCTCGATGGCATCGTGGCGCGCCGCATGCGCGACCGGCGCAGTCCCGAGGTCGCGCATTTCGGCAAGGCGTTCGACGGCTTTGCCGATTTCGTGCACGGAATCCTGTTCCCGTCGGTGGTGCTCGTCCAGATCGCCGCGGCATCACCGCTGGCGTTTCCGGCCGTTCTGGCGCTGATGCTGCTCGGCACGACGCGGCTCGCGTATTTCGACACGTTCGGCCTCTCCACGGACGGTCGTTTCACCGGCGTGCCGGTGTCCTACAACCTGCCGCTCCTGACCGGGCTGGTGTTCCTGCGTCCGGCCGTGCCGCCGGAAATCTTTCCGCATCTCGCCTGCGCGGCATTCCTGGTCCTCGCAGGCCTGCACGTCACTCCGGCCATTCGAGTGCCGGCGATCCGGGAGCGGACATTCCCGCTTGCCGCCGTTCTCGGCGGCGCAGCTTCGTTCGTGCTCGCCCTCGCGCTCGGATCCTGATGCGTGGATTCGGCATCGGCGAAAACCTGTCCGCGTCTGTCGCGGACCCGCCTCGTTGCAAACTGAAGGAGCTCACGATGGTCATGCCTGCTCTTGCCCCGATCCCGGTCGTGGACGTGCCGATCGACTTTGGGCGCAACTTCCCGCCGCCCAGTCCGCTCGTGTCGAGATACCTGAAGCAAGCTCTTCTTGAAACCGCAGAGACGGATATCGCCACAGCGGTCCGATTTCCGCGCTTCATGGGCTCGGATCGAGACCGCGCCGCGGGTGCGGCCTGGATCGCGCAGCGTCTTGGCCAGCGGCCCGAGATCGACCGGATCGTCATGTCGAATGGGACGCAAAGCATCCTGGCCATGCTGATGGCAAAATTCGTCCAGCCGGGCGGCACCCTGCTGACGGAGGCGTTCACCTACGCGGCGATCAAGCCTCTGTCGGCCCTGTTCGGAATCAAGCTTCACCCGGTGGAGATCGACCAAGGCGGCATCGAACCCGACGCGCTCGATAGAGCCTGCGTTGCCGCGAACGGGACCGCCCGCGCGTTGTACTGCATGCCGACGATTCACAATCCGACTTCGGCGATCATGTCGGGCGATCGCCGCCATGCGGTCGCGCAGATCGCCCGCCGTCACAATCTGCAGATCTTCGAGGACGACATCTATGGCGTCTTGCCGGAGGTGGCGCCGCCTCCGCTCTCGACCTACGCGCCCGAACGCAGCTGGTACATCCTCGGACTTAGCAAATCGCTCGCCGCGCAACTGCGCGTCGCCTATGCCGTCGCACCGAATGCGATGGCAGCAGCCGGAGCGTTCTGGCCGGGCGTGCGGACGACGAATTGGATGGTCGCGCCGCTCGTCGCCGAGGTCGCGACGCATTGGCTGGAACGGGATATCGGCGAGCGCGTTCTGCGATCCGTTCGCACCGAGACTGCCAGCCGCAAGGCGCTCGCCGGCGCAATCCTGCCCGCCGCGAACATCGCGGCACATCCCTCGAGCTATCACCTGTGGATCGAGCTTCCGGCGGGCTGGGAGTTGCAGGAATTTCTTGCTGCCGCGCGTCGCGCGAGCGTCATCGTCGGCGCTGGAGACTCATTCGCGATCCGCAAGAAGGACGGGGAGCGACATTTCCGCATCGGGATCGGCGTTCCAGCCGATGAGGCCGAACTGCGCCGCGGTCTGGACGTGGTCGCAGATCTCATGGACCGCGTATCCGTTCGCCAACAACAGCGGAAGGGGTGATGCCAATGGACGCGCAAGTGGCGATGTTCGAGACGCCATGGTCGGAATTCACCGGACAGGGCGAGGATTATGATCACTACCGGCCGCACTATCCGGCCGAGGTGGCGACGGTCATTCTGCAGCATATACGCATCGCCGGTCTGAGCGGACTCGCAGCGGACGTCGGAAGCGGCACGGGGCTTTTCACCAGGGTGCTGGCGACCGAGCTGCGCGGTGTTGCGCGCGTCGTCGGCGTCGAGCCGAACGCCGATATGGCGCGCGTGGCGCGGGATTCGACGGCCGCCGAGCTTGGCGTGACCTACAAGGTAGCGTCGGCCGAGGCGCTTCCATTTCCACCACTGTCGCTTTGCGCGGCGACGGCGGCGACGGCGGCGCACCGGTTCGACCGCTCTGCGTTCTTCGACGAAGTCTCCCGCACCATGAAAGCCGGCGGGATGCTTGCGTTGGTTCACAATCGCCACAGGTATTGGGACAGCGCCGCGATCGCCGATTATCACGCGTTTGTCGAAAGTTGCACTCCGGAATATCAGCGCGGCATGTGCACGACGGCGCACGGAACGTACGCTCATGTTGATTTCGCCGCCGAGCTGTCCACCGATCGCCGGTTCGCCGATGTCCATGTCAAACGTTGGGAGTGGGACTTTACGACCGACCTGACGGGCTTTCTCTCGCTCAGTCTCACCTCAAGCATTATTCAAAGATCCGCGGCCGTGATCGGCCGCCAAGCCGTCGTCGACAAACTGTCCGCGTTGTTCGATCGCTATTCGAAGAACGGCCTTCTGGATCAGGCCCACGTCACCGAAGTGACGTACGCGACGAAGCGCGCTTGAGCAAGCGAGAGACCGATGTCGCCCGCAGGCTTGACGCTAGACCTCGACAGGTCGGGGTACCAGACCGGCTTTCTTCGTGTGCCGGTATCGACGCCGCGAAGTCCGTTCGGCTGGACGGCGGTGCCCGTGACATCCATCCGCAGCGGTGACGGTCCCTGTGTCGTCGTGCTGGGCGGATGCCACGGTGATGAATACGAGGGCCAGATCGCTCTCTGCAGACTTGGGCATGCCCTGCGCGACCAGCCGATCGACGGGCAGGTCATCATCCTGCCGGCGTTGAATGCGCCGGCCGTGCAAGCAGGAACGCGTGTATCGCCGCTCGACAATGGAAATCTCTACCAAGCCTTCACGGGCGCCTTGAGCGGCAATCCGACCGGGGCGATTGCCCAGTTCATTGAGACGGCGCTGCTGGTCCGCGCGTCATTGGTCGTGGACATCCACTCCGGCGGATCGGCCGTCGAATACGTGCCGTCCGCGATGATCTCTCAGCTCGAGGACCCGGCGCGCATGCAGGAGCTTGTCTCGCTCGCCCGTGTGTTCGCACTTCCCATCACGTTCGTGCTCGATCCGGATGACCATGCTCCATCGAGCTTTCTCGCCGCATGCGAGCGGGCAGGTGTGCTCGCTCTGTCAGCTGAAATCGGCGGAGGTGGCACGGTTTCGCCCCGTACTTTGCGCCCGCTCGACGCCGCCATCAAACGGATCCTGCATCATGTCGGTGTGCTCAGGGCCGCGCCGGAGGAGCCCGCGCCCTCTGTCTCCCTGTACCGGCGCAGGCGTGTCGCCGACACGATCTGCGCGCCGAGCTCCGGGCTGTTCGAGCCGTGTGTCTGTGTCGGCGATACGGTCGAAGTCGGCCAGCGCGCCGGGTGGATACACGACATCACCACACCGTGGAATGCGCCGGCGGAAGTGACGTTCGACGTCGCCGGGCTGGTTCTCTGCCGGCGGTTGCCGGCCGCGACACAGCGGGGCGACGGCTTGTTCAAGCTGGGGGTGCCCTGGCAGGGACCGCAGGCTCGAGTCGGCCAAACCGTTGGGACCGGCTCGATGAAGTTCAAGCGGGCGCCGGTTCGAGCGAATGCCGATGCAGTCTAGAGCGCAACCGATTCAGTTGAACCGAGATGCGCTCTCATTCTCGCATTGGCGCATATCCTTCTTGGAAAGCCGGCGTCCACGTTTCCGCAATCTGCGCCGATCGCGACGCGGGGGATCACCATGCTGCTTCTGCTTCCGCTGTTCGGCTTCGTGATTGCGCTGGTGACCGTGACCCTGGGCGGCGGGGGCGGCGGGCTGTATACCGGCCTTCTGATCGCAGTCTTTGGCGTATCCCCGGCTGTCGCCGTATCCACCTCGCTCACGACGCTGGTGCCGACCGTCCTGATCGGCTCCTACAATCACTGGCGAGCCGGAAATATCCGCATCGATCGTGGCAAGTACATCTTCGCCAGTGGGGCGATCGGCGCATGTCTCGGCGCGCTTGCGGTGCCGGTCCTCCCGTCAGCGTCCTATCAAAAGGTCCTTGGCGTCATCATTCTGGCAATGCTGCTCATGCTGCGATGGAAGCCGAAGCGAAATTCCCGCGCGGCGCCGGCACCGGTGGTCAACGTGACGCTTCTCGGTCTACTGGCTGGGGCCTTGTCGGGGTTCGCAGGTGTCTCCGGATCCGCGCCGATCGTCATCGGCTTGCTGCTGATCGGCTGCTCGGCGATAGAGACGATCGGAACGTCGGTGTTTGCGTTGGTCGGCATCTCAATCGTCGGATTTCTCGCCCACGTGACCGAAGGCAATGTGGACTGGAAGCTCGTGGCGTTGCTTGGTGCCGGTACAACGGCGGGCGGATTTCTGTCGTCCATCGTTGTCAGCCGCGCCGATCCGGCCATGCTGGAAAGGCTGCTCCGACCTGCGGTCGTCGCGACCAGCGCCACCTCGGCGGTCGTATTGATCGCTACATAGCCCCGGCAGTGTTCCTGCGGCTGCTTTCGAGCGTCAGGCGGCGCATTCGAACGATATGCCGATCCCGTAACGGCCGACCATGCGTTCCAGCTCCGCCCGCAACGTCGATTTGATCGCCAACAGCTCGTCATCCGACAACGTGACCGATTCGATCAGGCCGCGATCGATGCTCCAGATCGCGTCGTGCGGCATCGGGTCGTTGCCGAAACGAGGGATGATGTTCCAATGCACGTGCGGCAGCGAGTTGCCGAGATAGGCGACGTTCATCTTCTTGGCCTGGACGACATTCTGCACGGCCTCGGTGACGATGGTCATTTCCAGCAGGTGCTTGGTCCGAAAATCGGGCGGCATGTAATGAAGCTCGTTGACCGCCATCTTGCTCGAGAAGAACGAGTACCCCTTGAAATATTGCCGCTTGCTGCTGAGGGAGACGTACCCGGTCTCCAGCTCCGCGACGAAATATTTCTCATCCGAGTTGTCGATCAGCTGCATCAGCTCCCGGACGGACGGTTTGCTCGGCACGTGCGCCTCCAAATCGTTGAATTCTGGTGGACCTTCGGAACGTTCGGCGCCAAGAGATGGCGCTTGCTTTGTCATTGACCTGGCAGCAGTCGTTTCACGTCTCGTACCATGTCGGGCATGACGTCGTCGGGCGAGCGCTTGAGAGTGACCACCGTTTGCAAGTGGTCGCGAATGATCGTCGATATCTTGCGCGCATTGTCCCCGGGATACTCGTCCATGCTCTTTATTCTGCCGAGCTGTTCGATCGCAGTCATGTAGTTTGGCCGATCGCGATAAAAGCCACCGAGGAACTCCGACGAATAGACGGCCTTGGTGTTGACCGGGGACAGGCCCGTTCGCTTGACCATGATGGTCTGAGCGGCGGGGCCGACGACGAATTTCAAGTATTTCCACGCGGCCTGCTGCTTCTGGGGATCGCGTGTGAACATCGCAATGGCGGCGCCACCCGACTGGAGCTTTCCGTCGGAAGCGGATTGGGGAAATGCGCCGGTGCGGACCTCTATCGTTCCGGCGGCGGGCACGAGTTGAGAGAGTCGGGAGTTGGACCCCACATAAATGCCGATGGTGCCGGCGGCGAACGCCTGTCGCGCCTGCTCCGAGGTCATGTCGACCATTCCAGCCTCGCCAAACTGGCGGAGAAGATCGAGCGATGCCCGCCCGGCCGGACTGTCGAACGCGATCACTCCGTCCGAGGTGAACATTCGTCCGCCGTGGCTATAGACCAATCCGTTGAACGACCAATTGAAATTGTCCGGGTAGTATTCAAAGAAGATGCCGGCTGCGTCCTTGCTGAGCGATCGTATTTGCTTCGCAAGGGCGATGATCTCGGGCCATGTCTTCGGAAGCTCGGAGCGCTCGTATCCGGAACGCCGAAGCAAATCCATGTTGTAGTAGACGATGCTGGTGGAAACCGACACGGGCAGCGCCTGGGTCTTGTTGCGCCATTGCGTGGTCGATAGAGCTGCCGGTTCGAGGCCTAAGTCCCGCCAAGTCTGGTCAGCAGACATGAATTGATCAAGCGGAACGGGCAGGTTCTTGTGGGCCAGAATACCGACCTCCTGGTAGCAGGGCGCCGAAACGTCCGGGAGATCGTTCGTGATGGCCGCGCGCAGGAGCTGGAGCAGGAGCTCCTCGCAGTTTGTCGCGGTCGATTCCAGCTTGATCGTGATGCCGGGATTTTCGGCCATGAACTTTTCAGCGATCTCGCGCTGCATCTCTCCGTCACGCGCGGGGAAGGCATGGGTCACGCGAAGGGCCGTCTGCGCGGCAGCCGACGTCGCGATCGTCAGAAGCACCACACCAACGAACCAAACGTGCCTCATACGCATTTTGAGTTGCTCCGATCGGATTATTTTTGCTGCCGATGGTCCGTCCATCCGTTGAGCCGCCGAGTGCGACACTTGGATGTCGCTTGGATGACGATCGCACAACAGAATGGGGATCAATTTGGAATTCGTCCGCACCGAGTGCGCTCTGCGTCGCTGACGACGACGGGCAGCCGCTCACCGCGCAGCGTGTGCCACCGTGGACATGCTCGCCACACCGGAGCGGATCTGGCCGGCGATCCACCGGCGTAACGCGGGCGGATTCACAGGCCCGTTCTGCACCTGTCATCGAGCAGTCACAGCCGTCTTCTAGACAAACATACGGACGTTCGCTCGTTCTGCCATTCCGGAGCATTTCTGGTATGCGACCGATATTGCTGACGCTCGCTGTTGCGTTCCTGCACATGACGCAAGCGGCCGTCGCCGCCGACACGGCGCGTCCCAACCTGACGGTCGCATTGAACGCCCAGCCGCTGTCGCTCGATCCGGCGGAGACGCCGTTCGCCGCCAACTTCCGTGTCACGTATTCGATCTTCGATACGTTGATCAGGCACGACTTCCTGGCGGAGCTGCGCGATCCGACCAAGGGCGTGATCCTGTCGCCTGGCCTGGCGAGCGAATGGCGCCGGCTCGACGACCGCACCATCGAGCTCGACCTCCGCCAAGGCGTGCATTTCCACAACGGCGCGGAAATGACCGCCGACGATGTCGCTTTCAGCCTGTCGCAGGAGCGCATCTTCGGTGCGAAGGCCATGGCGCCGCAGGCGAAGCCCTATATCGGCGACATCGCCGCGGTCGAGATCGTCGATCGCTATCGGGTCCGTATCCGCGCTTCCGGCCCCGACGCCATCCTCGAACATCGGCTGTCACAGCCGCAGGCGAGCATCATTCCGAAGGACGCCTATGCCAACGGCGTCGACGCGTTCAAGCGGCGCCCGATCGGCACCGGCCCCCTTCGGTTCGTCGAGTGGCGCGACAACGACCAGCTTCGGTTCGACGCGTTCGACCAGTATTTCGGCGGCCGTCCGGCGTTTCGGTCACTGACGTTCCGCATCGTACCGGAGCAGGCGGCGCGCATTGCCGGGCTGGTGAGCGGCGAGTTCGACATCATCACGCAGGTCACGCCGGACCAGGTCGGCCTGCTGAAACGTTACCCCGACGTCGCGGTCCGCTCGGCCGGCCTGCAGAGCACGCAGGAAATCCTGTTCGACATCCGCCATGGCCCCGTCGCCGACAAGGCGGTGCGCCAGGCGCTGGACCTCGCCATCGATCGCGACCTGATCGTGCGCACGCTGTTTCATGGACAGACGAGCGTGCCGAACGCCCGGCAGATTCCGGAAATGGGTCCGCTCTATATCGCCGAGCGCAATGACGTGCGTTTCGACGCCGCGGAGGCCAAGCGTCTGCTCGCGCAGTCGCCCTACAAGGGCGAGCTCGTCACCCTGCGCTACCCGATCGGCTACTACCCGAACGGCGATGCGGTGGCGCAGGTCGTCGCCAAGATGTGGCGCGACATCGGCGTCAACGTGAAGCTCGAGGCGGTGGAGACCATCGGACAGGTGACCGCCGGCGGCGCGCCGGCCGTGCTCATCGCCTTCACCTACGACATGCCCCTGCCGGAGAAGGCGATCTGCCAGTACCGGGGCGCGTCCACGCGCTACAGGGCGTGGATGCCGAAGGAGCTGGACCGCTTCTACCGGCTCTGCGACGAGATCGCGAGCGTGGACGATGCCGCACGGCGACGCGAGATTTTCCGCGCCATTCTCGACGACCTGCGCGACTACGCGCCGTCCGCCCTGCTCTATCAGCAGCCGCAGGCCTTCGCGACCCGCAAGTCGGTTGAGTGGCAGCCCTATCCGCACTTGTTCATGGACTTCCGCGCCGACGCGCTTCGGCTGCAGGCGGCAGCGGTCCAATGAGCGCGCCGACGAGCTTCGCACTGGAGGTGCAAGACCTCTCCGTCGCCGTCCATATCGAGCACGGCCTTGCCCGCGTCGTCGACGGCGTTTCCCTTGCTCTCGAGCCCGGCCAAACCCTGGGTCTGGTCGGCGAGAGCGGTTGCGGCAAGAGCATGACCTGCCTCGCCGTCATGGGCCTGCTGCCGCGCCAGGCGCAGGCATCCGGATCGGTCCGGCTGGGCAACGACAATCTGCTCGCGCTGCCGGAACGACGGCTGGAGGAGATCCGTGGGCGCGCGATCGCGATGGTGTTCCAGAACCCGCACAGCGCGCTCAATCCGGTTCGCACCATCGGCGTGCAGATTGCCGAGACAATCTGCCGGCATGAAGGCCTCGCGTGGTCCGCGGCAATGGCCGAGGCGCGACGCCTGCTCGACCGGGTGCAAATCGCGGCACCCGCCCGGCGGCTGACCGAATATCCGCACCAGCTCTCCGGCGGCATGTGCCAACGCGTGATGATCGCGCTCGCGATCGCCTGCCGACCGCGCATCCTGATCGCGGACGAGCCGACCACCGCCCTCGACGTCACCGTGCAGGCGCAGATTCTCGCCCTGCTGCGCGAGCTCCAGGCCGAGCTTGGCATGTCGCTGGTGATCGTCACACACGACCTCGGTGTCGTCGCACACATGGCGGATACGGTCTCCGTGATGTATGCGGGACGGATCGCCGAGCATGCCCCGGTGGCCGACCTGTTTGCCCGGCCATTGCATCCCTACACGCAGGCGCTGCTCGCCGCGCTGCCGCATCGTGCGGTCGACGGGCAGCGGCTGACGTCGATCCCCGGAACCGTGCCCGAGCCGTTCGAGCGGCCCGTCGGGTGTGCATTCCACCCGCGCTGCGCCGAGGCAGACGCCTCCTGCGCCGACCGGCGGCCGCTCATCCAATCCTGGCTCGGCGCGCACTCGGTCGCCTGTCACAAGGTGACGCCCACTGCGGAGGCTGCTTGAGCTCGCCGTCGACGCATCGGCCGCTCGTCGAGGCCTCGTCCGTCAGCTGCCGATTTCCCATCGGGCCGGCGCGCCCGTTCGGACCGAAGCGCTTCGTGCACGCGGTCGACAACGTCGACCTGGAGATCAGGGCGGGCGAGACGCTGGGTCTCGTCGGCGAAAGCGGCTCCGGCAAGTCGACGCTCGGCCGGCTGCTGGTCGGCGCACTGCCGGTGAGCGCGGGAGCGATCCGTTTTATTGGCGAGGACGTCACGCATCCGACGCCGGCCCGCTGGTACGCGCTGCGACGCGACATGCAGCTCGTCCAGCAGAACCCCGCCGCCGCCCTCGACCCGCGCATGACTGTCGCCGACCAGCTGGTCGAGGTGCTGGACATCCATGCGATCGGAGCGCGCCGTGCCCGGCACGATGCCGCGGCCGCGATGCTGTGGCGCGTCGGGCTCGGCAGCGACATCATGCGCCGCTACCCGCACGAGCTGAGCGGCGGGCAGCAGCAGCGCGTCGCGATCGCACGCGCCCTGCTGGTCCAGCCGCGGTTCATCGTCTGCGACGAGCCGGTCTCCGCCCTCGACCTGTCGGTGCAGGCCCAGGTGCTCAACCTGCTGCAGGATCTGCAGTCCGAGCTCGGCCTGACCTATCTGTTCGTCTCGCATGATCTCGGCGTCATCCGCTATCTGAGCCACCGTATCGCGGTCCTCTACCTCGGACGCGTCGTCGAAATCGGCGCGCGTCACGAGGTGCTGGCACGCCCGCTCCATCCGTATACGCGCGCGCTGCTTGCTTCCGTCCCCATTCCCGACCCCGCGCGCCCGGCGCCAGCGCCGCAGATTCTCGGAGAAGCGCCCGATCCGGCCTCGCCGCCGTCCGGCTGCCGCTTCCACACGCGGTGTCCGCTCGCAACCGACATCTGCCGGCGCTTTGCGCCGCCGCTCACCTCGCCGACCGCAGGCACGCACCTGGTCGCCTGCCACCATGCCGTTGCGGAGCGCTCCATCAGGGGAGCGGCGTGATGGCACGCCTCGTTCTCGTCAAGCTCGTCCGCGCGGTCGCGACGCTGCTCCTCGTCGTCACCCTCGTGTTCGTCCTGCTGCGCACGGCGGGCGACCCGCTGCTCACGCTGTTGCCGCCGGATACCGATCCCGGCGTGGTCGAGGTCTATCGCGAGCGCTGGGGCCTCGATCGGCCGCTGGCGGTTCAGTACCTCCTCTATCTCGAGAGCGTCGTGCGCGGCGATCTGGGCCGCTCGTTTCGCGACGGCCGGGATGCGCTCGAGGTGGTGCTGGAACGCGTGCCGAAGACGCTGGAGCTGGGCGGCGCGGCGCTCGTCCTCGCGATTCTGCTCGGCATACCGGCCGGCATCGTGGCCGCGCTGCGCCGCGGCACGTTCATCGACCGCGGCCTGATGATCTTGTCCGTGCTCGGCTACAGTCTGCCGACCTTCTTCATGGGCGTGCTGCTGATCCTGTTGTTCTCCCTCACGCTGCGGTGGCTGCCGAGCTCGGGCACTGGGACGTTTCTCCATCTCATCATGCCGACGCTCACGCTCGGGACCTGGATCGCGGCATCATTGTCCCGCTTCACGCGCGCCGCGGTGCTCGACGTCCTCGAGCAACCCTACATGCGGACCTCCCGCGCCAAGGGGCTCACACGGCTCGGCCAGATCATGCGCCACGCGCTGCCCAACGCTGCGATTCCGGTCGTGACGCTGCTCGGCTTCATGACGGGGCATCTCATCGCCGGCGCCGTGGTGATCGAGACGGTGTTCGCCTGGCCCGGCGTCGGCCGCTTGACTGTCATATCGGTTGCCGCACGCGAGCTTGCGATCGTGCAGGCGATCGTCCTGCTCGTCGCCGTCTCGATGGTGACCGCGAACCTCGCGGTGGACCTGCTGTACGGCTGGCTCGACCCCCGCACGCGGAACAGTCCGGCATGAGGACCGAGGCGCACACCACGCCCCTCGACCTGAGCGCGCCCGCCGGGCCGGCGCCGC
>Ga0081540_1000320_pt1 | contig 49576 bp, 47 predicted proteins | sample TabmetS2T1R1_FD_71024 | JGI IMG/M metagenome (GOLD analysis project Ga0081540, IMG submission 71024) | Tabebuia heterophylla rhizosphere microbial communities from the University of Puerto Rico - S2T1R1 | ecosystem: Host-associated > Plants > Roots > Rhizosphere ...
GGCCGCTCCCCCTCGCCCCGGCCACCTCCCCGCCTCAGCTCACCCTCTGGTGAGCACCGCCCAACGCCCCAGACGCGCGCCCGCGACGACGGCCTCGCGGAGGTCTGCCCTCGATGGCTTCCACGCTCCACGCTCCTCCAGAGCACCGTGGCGAGGCCCAACCGGGCCACCCTTGCCGCGCGCTCGGCAGCCGACTTCCTCCACCCACTGCCCGAAACCCCGGTTGTTCTTCCTTTGGACGGATCCCCCGGGCGGTGACCTCTGTCAGCTCCTGGCCGGCGGACCGTCCGTGGCGCATGGGGTTCACTATGAAACGAGATCCCGACCCGCGATTCACACTCGCCCGGGAGCCGACGACCCATGGGCGCGCCAAATTCGGGACTACCTGTTCTCCCTGGTTCGGGAGGCCCCTCGGAGGAGCCCTCCGCCTCCGAGAGCGAGCTCACCCGTCGGGACGTGATCCGGATGCTCGCGGGTGTCGGGGGAGCCTCGCTGCTCGGAGGCGGCGCCTGGAGCGTGCTGGAGCTGGGGATCGCCCCGGGCGCCGGGCTCGACTGGCACAAGTCGGTGTGCCGCTTCTGCGGCACCGGCTGCGGCGTGATGGTGGGGATGAAGGACGGGCGCATCGTCGACGTCCGCGGCGACGAGCTGGCCCACAACCGGGGGATGACCTGCGTCAAGGGGACGATGCTGCGGGTCCTGAACAGGCTTCCCGGTCGCCTCACCCGGCCCCGGATTCGCCGTGAGGACGGCAAGCTGGTGGACGCCACCTGGGACGAGGCGATGGGCCTCGTCGCTCGAAAGTTTCAGGAGGCGATCTCCAGGGACGGCCCGGACGCAGTGGCCTTCTACGGCTCGGGCCAGCTCTTCATCGAAGAGTCGTACACCGCCAACAAGCTCTTCAAGGCGGGCATTCGCACCAACAACGTCGACAGCAACGCCCGGCTCTGCATGGCCTCCGCGGCCTCCGGCTACACCCAGACCTTCGGCAAGGATGAGCCTCCGGGCGCCTACGAGGACATTGACTACGCGGATTGCTTCTTCGTCATCGGAGCCAATCCGTTCGAGTGCCACCCTCCGCTCTTCGAGCGAATCCAGCGCCGGCGCCGTCTGCATCCGGACACCTTCGTCATCTGTGTGGATCCGCGTCGCACCCAGACCGCGGAGCGATCCGATCTCCACCTCGCGCCGATCCCGGGAACGGACCTCCTTCTCCTCAACGCGATGGCCCAGGTCATCCTGGCCGACCGGCTGGCTGACGACAAGTTCATCGACGCCCACGTACGCTTCAGCGACGGGAACGCGACCGTCGATCGGGCTGCCTACGAGAAGTTCCTCGCCGACTACACGCCGGAGAAGGTGGAAGACCGGCTGGGCGTTGCGGCGGCGACGATCCGTAGGGTCGCCTATCGGTTTGCCCAGTCCAGGGCCACCATGTCGCTCTGGACGATGGGGCTCAATCAGCGCTTCCACGGCACCTATCTCAACAGCATGGTCAGCGCGCTGCACCTGCTGACCGGCCAGATCGGGAGGCCGGGGGCGACGCCGTTCTCACTCACCGGTCAGTGCAACGCCTGCGGTGGGGTGCGTGACACCGGCGCGCTCGCGCACCTGCTCCCCAACGGGCGGATGGTGGCCAATCCCAAGCACCGTCAGGAGGTGGAGACTCTCTGGGGCGTTCCCTCCGGCACCATCTCCCCCACTCCTGGACCGGACGCGGTCAACATGTTCCGGGCGATGGAAGAGGGAAAGGTGCAGGCGGCCCTGGTGATGTGCACCAACCCGGCGCAGTCGCTGCCCAACGCCGTCCGGTACCAGCGGGCGATGAAGAAGTGCTTCCTGGCGGTGGCCGAGATCTTCGAGGACAGCGAGACGGCGGAGCTGGCCGACGTCCTTCTCCCCGCTGCGCTGTGGGTGGAGAAGGAAGGGGTGCTCGGTCAGGGCGAACGGCGCTACCAGCTGGTCACCAAGCTCCTCGATCCACCCGGCGAGGCGCGGAGCGATCTGCAGATGCTGGTGGACCTGGCCGAGCGCCTCGGGCACGGCGAGCTGATCCAGGCCCGGACCTCGGCCCAGGTCTGGGACGAGTATCGGAAGTTTTCCGCCTCGAGCTACTACAACTTTGCCGGGATGACCCGAGAGCGATTGAGGAAGGAGCGGGGCCTCCAGTGGCCATGCCCGGACGAGAGCTCCCCCGGGACCGTGCGCCGGTACGTGGAAGGAGAGGATCCCTTCGTCCCCAAGGGAGCGGGGATTGCCTTCTACGGCCAGCCCGATCGGCGTGCCGTCGTCTTCCAGCGCCCGTACCTGCCCTCTCCGGCGCAGGTGTCGGCCGAGTTCCCGCTCCTGCTCACCACCGGGCGGGTGCTCGAGCAGTGGCACACCGGGACCATGACCGGGCGCATCGAGGAGCTCCACCGCGGCTCCGGGCCGGCCCGCTTCGAGATCCATCCCAGTGACGCGTGGCCCCTGGGCATCGCCAGCGGTGACCGGATCGAGGTGAAGAGCAGCTATGGCAGCGTCACTGGTCGGGCCCACCTGACGGAGGCGTCACGACCCGGTGTGCTCTTCGCCTCGTTCTACGACACCAAGCTGCTCATCAACGACGTCGTCGCCGACAACCTCGACCCGACGTCCAAGGAACCGGAATACAAGGTGACGGCCATCTCGCTCCGCAAGGTAGGGGAAGCGTGATGGACCTCCAGAGAGTGGTCCAGGTGCTGGCGACGCTGGTGTGCGTGGCCGGCATCATCGGCGCGGTGATCGTCGCCCGGACCCGCTTCCGGTCGTTGCGTCCCGCCGACTCCATCTCTCTCGGGGTCGTGACTCTCTCCACGGTGGCCTTCTACAAGCTGCTGGCCTTCGCCGGGCTGGCCGCTGCCCCCGCCGCCGCCATGGTGCTGGCGAACTACCACACCTTCGAGGGCACCCACGAGGTGCGAGCCTGCAACGGCTGTCACGTGATGCGCCCGATGGTGGTCGATCTGATGGATCCCGGCTCCGACACCCTCGCCGCGCGCCATGCGAAGAACAAATGGATCCCCCAGGACCAGTGCTATGGCTGCCACTCCGACTACGGCCTCTCCGGTTCGATGGCGGCCAAGGCGGAGGGCTTTCGACACCTGGTGCGCTACACCACTGGCTTCTACACCGAGCCGATCCGGTTCCGCGGACACTTCGACAACGCCAACTGCTTCAAGTGCCACGCCGGGACCGAGGCCTTCGAGTCACGCAAGTCACATCAGGACGTTCGCCAGCGACTGGCGAGCAACGACGTCAGCTGCACGAACTGCCACGGCTGGGCCCATCCCACCCGGGCGGCCCGCACCCCCGGGTCTGCGGACTACGCCCGGCTGATGCAGAACGTGCTCGGCAAATCGAGGACGCAATGAGAGAGCTACGCTCGGAGGCCTGGGGGGCCCTGCTCGCGTTCGCCATCACCCTGGCGTTCAATCTCTGGCCGAGGAATCCCTACCTGATGGGCGCCTTCACCTTCGTCGCCCAGCCGCTCTTCGTGCTGGCCGCCGCGAGCTACCTCTGGAAGGTTGCGGTCACGCTCCGGGGATGACGAGCTGGCCCTTGTTCACCAGGGTCGTTCCATCCACGGTCACCGTGGCCGCGGGAACGAAGCCGATGAGCCCCCAGCTGCTCGCGTCGCTTCCCCCGGCCCAGATGTTGTCGCCGGTGAAGAAGCTCACCGCGCCCCAGACGGGGGTGGCGTTCATCTTGCTCCCCGGAGGAGCACGCAGCGCGGGGTTCACCCCGATGTTCACGACCGCCACCGCATCCTTGGCACCCTTCGAGGCGTCATAGGCGCTCTTGAACCTCTCCCACCCCGCTCCCTTGCCGGTCATCTCCACGACCTTTCCGCCCTTCACGGCGAAGGTCAGCCCATCGATCGGGAGGTCCGTGAACCAGTGGCGATCCACCACCACGGTGCCCTCCGCCGTACCCGGCACCGGGGTGACGTAGACGTCGCCCGCCGGGAGCCAGGCGGTGATGGTCTGACCCTTCTTGGCCATCTCCGGGGTGACCCGGCCGTCAACCTCGTCCGCTACTTCGGCGTGTTCGCCCCCAACGCCCGACTCCGCCCCTCCGTCGTCCCGGCGCCTCCGTCTCTGCCCGTCTCGAGCTCAACCGACGACGACCTGTCCCCACCCCGGCAGCCCTTGCGGCGAAGGCCTCGACGCCCCATCCCCTGGGCCGAGCTCCTCCGCAGGACGTTCGGCACCGACGTCCTCCACTGTCCACGCTGCGTCGGCGCCCGGCGCGTCGTCGCCGTCGTCCTCCGCTCCTCCACTGCCCGCGCCATCCTCGAGCACCTGCGCCTTCCTTCCAGGCCGCTCCCCCTCGCCCCGGCCACCTCCCCGCCTCAGCTCACCCTCTGGTGAGCACCGCCCAACGCCCCAGACGCGCGCCCGCGACGACGGCCTCGCGGAGGTCTGCGCTCGATGGCTTCCACGCTCCTCCAGAGCACCGTGGCGAGGCCCAACCGGGCCACCCTTGCCGCGCGCTCGGCAGCCGACTTCCTCCACCCACTGCCCGAAACCCCGGTTGTTCTTCCTTTGGACTGATCTTCGCGTCGCGATTGCGATCGAGCGACTGGAACACGCCCTCGACGTCTTTCGTGCTGCGTACCGGCAGCTCGTCTGCGGTCGGCGCGGCTTGCGGTGCGAGCGTGGCGGCGAACAGCGACGTCGCGCAGATCCGCATGATGAATGGCTTCATGAATGCCTCCCTGGCAAAACGCGACGGCGAAAACCGCGGTTCCGCAGTAGTTTCCTCGCGCTACTTGCGCTGCTGCTGGCTCAGCGCGACGCCGCCGAGAATCAGCGCACCGGCGATCGCCATGCTGGGCGTGAGCGGTTCGCCGAGCACGATCCAGGCCCAGACCACGCCGAACAACGGGGTGAGGTACGTCACCGTCGACGCGCGCGGCGCGCCGACGCGGTAAATCATCCGAAAGTAGATCAGGTACGCGACGCCGGTGCACAACACGCCGAGCAGCACTGCGCTCGCCCACGAATGCGTCGGGATCGCCGCCCGCGGCCATGAATAGATCGCGAACGGGGCGAGCAGCACGCTCGCGCACACGAGCGTCGCGGCCGCAACGGTGCCAGGTGCAATGCCGACGAGCTTGCGACGCACGAGATTGCCACCGACGCCATACAACAGCGCGGCGAACGTTCCTGCGAGCGCGGCGCTCCAGACGCTCGCGCCGGCAGTCTTGCCGCTCGCGAGCACGACGACGCCGACGAATCCTGCGACCAATCCGATGGCGCGCCGCCGCGTGATGTGCTCGCCATAGAGCATGAACGCGACGAGCGCGGTGAACATCACCGCCGTCGCGTTCGTGATCGCGCCGATGCCCGCCGGCGCACGCTGCGCGGCCCAGGCGAACAGGGAGAACGGGATCGCCGAGTTGATCGCCGAAATGAACATGAGCGGCAACAGGTGAGCGCGCGTCAACTGCGCGCGGCCACGCCACAACAACGGCAGCAGGATCAACGCACCGAGCAGGAGTCGTACTTCCACGAGCGGCAACGCGCCGAATTCGCGCGCGGACACTCGCATGAACAGAAACGATGCACCCCAGATCGCACCGAGCAGGGTGAGCTCGACTGGCGTGAGCCAGCGCGCGACGACGGGTTCGGCGGCGGCGGTCGCTTCGGCTTGAGACATCGAGCAGAACCTCACTGACCCGGGACATAGCGTGCCAGCGCGCTAAGCGGCGCGCACGGGCAGCTGCTACCCAATTTGCGCGGCGCTGCTACCCAATTTGCGCGGCGCGCTTACCCAGATTGGAGGCCTGACACAAACCTCGCTGCTGTCTCGCTCATTCTCCCTGTAAGGCCCGCGGCCGCAAGTGCATACTTCTTGAGTCAGTCACAAATATGGCTCGTGTCTCATGCCGATACGCCCGTCGGTCCTGCCTGCCTTCGCCGTGTTCGCCGCCGCGGCCCGCCATCAGAACTTCGCGCACGCCGCGGAGGAGCTGCATCTCACGGCCAGCGCCGTCAGCCATCACGTGCGACGGTTGGAAACGAAGAAGCGGGAGGGCCTCAGCCCACGGAGTGTCAACCACCTGCGTGGCTTCCTGTCCCGCGCGTTCAACAAGGCGATTGCCGTTGGGCGCTGGCCCGGGAAGAACCCGATCGACTCTGTGGCGCGCTTCGCTGTCAGAGGCGGGTTCATAGGCGACCACCTGCGCGCGGAGGAGGTTCCGCAGGTGCTCAGGCAAGTCCCGCTCCGCTGGCGGCCGATCTTCGCGGCCGCGCTCTACACGGCGATGCGCAAGGGCGAGCTATTGGCCCTCCAGCGCGAGGACGTAGACCTTCAGGGCAGAACCATCCTCGTGCGGAGAAGCTGGGGGCGGGACACGACCAAGGGCGGGCACGCCGAGGCAATTCCGATCGCCGAGGCGCTGGTGCCATGGCTGAAGGCCGCCCTGGACTCCTCGGAGAGTGCTCTGGTCTTCCCTGCCCCCGGCGGCGGCATGTTTCGGCGGGACGTGGACCTCGAGGGGGTTCTGCGCCGCGCTCTCGGCCGGGCGGGCATCGTCCGAGTCTGGCGCCACGTGTGCCGGCGACGCGGGTGCAGGTACGTCGAGGAGTCACAAGACCAGACACTCCGGCGTTGTCCGAAGTGCGAGATGAAGCTGTGGCCGAAGCCGGTGGTTCGGCCGATCCGGTTCCATGACCTTCGGCACACGACCGCGACGCTGCTCCTGCGGTCTGGGGTTCCCTTGGTGGTCGTGCAGAAGGTCCTTCGCCACCGGGACCCGAAGCTCACGGAGGCGACGTACGGCCATCTCGCCGCGGACTACCTCCGGACCGAGGTGAACCGGCTCAAGCTCGAAGGGATGCCGGTGCCCGAGGTCCCGCGACGACGAGCGGCGTCCGCCCATGTGACCCCGGTGTTACCCACTCGCTCGAAGACGCCGAAGGGGCCGGAGCTGCGCGGAAGAAACCCGAGCGACTCCGACCCCTTCAACGTGTCGGGGAGACAGGATTCGAACCTGCGACCCCTTGGTCCCGAACCAAGTGCTCTACCAGGCTGAGCCACTCCCCGAGGCCGACACCCCTCTGTCGAGGGAGGCACTCCGTAACGGATTTGACCCCATAGGGTCAACCATCGGTGAGGTCAGGGATGACCGCGCAGGGAGCGACCCCCACACCCGAGGTGACCCACGCCCCCCAGGGCCAACCCTGCGCCACCTCTGGAAGTAAGCACCGGTGTGGATCTTGCGATCCACCCATGACGCGAGAGTCCAATGTCCGAGAAGCCCACCATCCTGATCGCCGATGACGAGCCCGGCGTCGTGGCCGCCCTGGCCCGTGAGGCCCGGCGCGCAGGCCTGTCCTACATCACCGACACGACGTCCCGGCAGGTCCTGGAGCTCGCCGCGAAGCACCAGCCGGCGGTCATCATCCTCGACCTCAAGCAGCACGTGGACGGCCGAGACCTCCTGGCCGCCCTGAAGAAGGATCCCCGAACCCGCGACATCAAGGTCCTGGTGCTCTCGGCGATCGAGGACCAGTTCACCCGCCACGTCTGCCTGGAGCTCGGCGCGGACGACTACGACGTGAAGCCGTTCGATCCCTCCTTCATGTCCAAGGTCGCCCGGCTGGCCGGGGCCGGCGAGCGGCACCACTGACCCGCCTGGCCGTCCAGGCCCTCCACCGGCCGGCCGTTGGGGTAGCGTCGCCCTGGTGAGCCCGGACATCGACAGTCCGCAGGAGCTGGCCGGCAGGGTCTCCAAGCTCACCTCCATCCTCGACGTGGCCAAGGCGATGGCCGCGGCGCGGGACCTGGACCTCCTCCTTCCGCTCATCATCTACGAGGCGGCGAAGGTGGTGGACGCCGACCGGTGCACCCTCTTCATCCTCGACCGCGAGCGCGGCGAGCTGTGGAGCAAGGTGGCCCAGGGGGCGTCCCACGAGATCCGGGTCCGGCTGGGCAAGGGCATCGCCGGATCGGTCGCCGAGACTGGCCAGGTGATCAACATCACCGACGCCTACGCAGACGCGCGGTTCAACCGCGACATCGACGCTGCCACCGGGTACCGCACCCGCACCATCCTCTGCGTCCCGATGCGCGACGCCCAGGGGGAGGTCACCGGCGTCCTCCAGGCCCTCAACAAGCACCTCGGCGTGTTCACCGACGAGGACGCCGAGCTGCTGCTCGCCCTCGGAGGCCAGGCGGCGGGCGCGATCGAGAACGCCCTCCTCCACGACGAGATCAACCGGCTCTTCGAGGGCTTCGTCTCCGCATCGGTCGTGGCCATCGAGTCGCGCGACCCGACCACCGCCGGCCACTCGGGCCGGGTGGCCTCGCTCACCGTGGGGCTGGCCGGAGCGCTCGAGCACCAGTCCATCGGACCGTATGCCCGCGTCCGCTTCGGCCTCCAGGACGTCCAGGAGATGCGCTACGCGTCGCTCCTTCACGACTTCGGGAAGGTCGGCGTCCGGGAGCACGTCCTGGTCAAGGCCGAGAAGCTCTATCCCCAGGAGCTGGACGGGCTGCGAGCGCGCTTCGCCCTGGCCCGCAAGGACCGTCAGCTGCTCAGCGCCGAGCGCCGCCTCGAGGCCGCCCGTGAGGGAAAGCTTCACGCGGCCCTCGAGCGCGACGAGACCGAGCGTCTCGCCGCCGAGCTGCGTGAGCTGGACGAGACGCTGGAGTTCGTCCTCGCCTGCAACCGGCCGACGATCCTCCCCTCGGGAGGGTTCGAGCGCCTTGCCGACCTGGGCCGGACACACTTTCGCGACGAGCGCGAGACCGAGCATCCGCTGCTCCTTCCTCGCGAGGTGGAGCGGCTGAGCATCCCCCGCGGCTCGCTCTCCTCCGAGGAGCGGCTGGAGATCGAGAGCCACGTCAGCCACACCTTCCGCTTCCTCTCGCAGATCCCCTGGACCCGGGCGCTGAAGCGGGTGCCGGAGATCGCCTACGCCCACCACGAGCGCCTCAACGGAACGGGCTACCCGCGGAAGATCCCGGCCGAGACCATCCCCGTGCAGTCGAAGATGATGGCCATCTCGGACGTCTACGACGCCCTCACCGCGGCCGACCGCCCCTACAAGAAGGCCGTTCCCCACCCCGCCGCGCTGGACATCCTCCACCAGGAGGCGAGGAGCGGGATGCTCGACGCCGAGCTGCTCCGCATCTTCGTCGAGGCCGAGGTGCCCCGCCGCGCGCTGCGTCCTCCCGGCGTCTGACGGATTGCAGGTCCCCCGCGGCCCGCGCGAGACGCTAGGCTCGATCGGACCGATGCTCGTCCAGACTCGATGCGCCCGCCTCGCGGCTCGTGCCCCGTGGTTGCTCCTGTTCGCCGGTTGCGCCACCACCGCTGCCGCGCCGCTTCCCTCCACTCCTGACGCCATCGCTCCCGGGGCATCCGCCGCCACGGCCGCGATCCGCCCCGAGGCCATCTCGGCGCATATCCGCTTTCTCGCCGACGACCTGCTCGAAGGGCGAGCACCGGGCGAGCGCGGCTTCGACATCGCCGCCGCCTACGTTGCCAGCGAGCTCCAGGGGATGGGGCTCGAGCCGGCTGGTGAGAACGGCAGCTGGTTCCAGCCGATCACCCTCCGCGCGGGGAAGACGCAGCAGGCGCGCCTCGAGGTGGGCACGAAGGGCGGTGAGACGGTGCCGCTCGTCCTGGAGCGCGACTTCATTGCCCGTGCTCCGCTTGGAAACGGGTTGGCCGAGGTGACCGCCCCGGTGGTCTACGTCGGACACGGCATCGTCGCCCCCGAGTACCAGTGGGACGACCTCGCCGGCGTCGACCTCAAGGGGAAGTGGGCGCTGGTCCTGGTGGGCGCCCCGCTCGGAACCACCGCCGACTTCTTCCCGCCCATCCCGAGCGCCGTGTACGGCTCGGCGCGCGGCAAGCTGGAGCGCCTCCTCGCCCGCGGGGCGGCCGGCGTGCTCTGGGTACAGACTCCGGCGCGGGAGAAGATCGCCCCCTTCACCCAGACAGCGAGCCACGCCCAGCGCGGCTGGATGACCCTGGTGGAGAACGGGGCCGTTCCCGCCCGCGAGCAGATTCCGCAGGTCATGCTGTCGATGCCCGGCGCGGACGCGCTGCTCACCGCCGCGGGTCGGCCGGAGCGCGTGGCAACCCTGTTCGCCGCCGCGGAGCGCCGGGAGCGCGCACCGTTCGACCTCGGCACGAGGATCCGTCTCCGGGCGGAGGCCGCCCTCCGAACGGTTCACACCGCCAACGTGCTCGGGCTGCTGCGGGCGGCGCCTGGCTCTCCGGCCGCGGGAGAGGCCGTGGTCTACACCGCGCACCTGGATCACCTCGGCATCGGCAGGCCCGAGGCGGGTGACGCGATCTACAACGGCGCCTCGGACAACGCCGCCGGAGTGGCCAACGTCCTGGAGGTCGCCCGCGCCTTCACCCGCCTTCCCCAGCGGCCGCGGCGCGCGGTGCTCTTCGCCCTGGTCTCCGGCGAGGAGGAAGGGCTGCTCGGCTCGGAGTGGCTGGTGGCGCGTCCACCGGTGAGCCGCGAGGGGCTGGTCGCGGACGTGAACTGCGACTCGGGCCTGCCGGTGTTCACGTTCAAGGAAGTGGTCGCCCTCGGCGCCGACCAGAGCACGCTCCAGCTCGACGCGGAGCGGGCGACCGCCGCGCTCGGACTGAACCTCGGGCCCGATCCCGACCCGAAGCAGGCGTCCGCAGTGCGGAGCGATCAGTACAGCTTCCTCCGCGCCGGCATTCCGGCCTCGGCGACGAAGGTGGGGCTGGGCGGCGCGACAGAGCAGGAGCGTGCCGCGGCGGCCGCCTACCAGAAGGTGCACTACCACCGGGCCGCGGACCACTGGGAGGCCGACCGTGACTACGGACCGGCCGCGGCAATGGCGCGGTTCCAGTTCCTGTTCGGGCTGTCGGCGGCACAGCGCGCCGAGAGGGCTCGACTGGTCCCGGGCAGCTTCTTCCAGCCTCGACCGGGCAGCTGACTGCAAACGGCCCACCCCCCGCCGTCCGGTCCGTGCTTGTCTCCCGCCCTTCCATGCGCATCCCCCTTCCCCTCGTCTGCCTGACCCTCGCCTGCGCCACCTCCGCGCCGCGGCCCGACCCGACGGCGGTGGACGCCAACGGCTTCACCGATTCGGCGAAGTCCGCCGCGGCGGGCATCCGGGGGGACGCCATCGCCAGCCACATCCGCTTCCTCGCTGACGACCTGCTCGGCGGACGCGATCCAGGGACCTACGGGTACGACGTGGCGGCCCGCTACGCCGCCAGCCAGCTGCAGGCGCTCGGGGTGCAGCCCGCCGGGGAGTCCGGGACCTACTTCCAGAAGGTGGCCTTCGTCCGTGCGGCGCCGCTGTCGTCGTCGCTGGAGTTCACCGGAGGGTCCGGCGGCCCCCTCTCGCTCGTCAAGGGCGAGACCATGTTCCTGCTGACCGACCTGGACAAGGGGACGACCGACGTCAGCGGCGAGGTGGTCTTCGCCGGGTACGGGCTCTCGGTGCCGGAGTACGGGTACGACGACTTCGCCCAGGTGGACGTGCGAGACAAGGTCGTCCTGATCTTCGCCGGAGCCCCGCGCTCGGAGCGTCCCGACTTCTTCCCCAACCTTTCTTCGGCGGTCCACGGTCAGACCGAGCGCGTGGCGCACGAGCTCATGCGCCGCGGAGCCCGGGCGGCCATCTGGGTGTGGCCGCCGTCCAAGGAGGCCCTCACTCCGTTCAAGGTGCTCGCCGGGCACTACGCCTTCGAGGCGATGCGGCTGGAGGACGAACCGCCTCTTCTGCCGGCCGGCATGATCAGCGTGGGTGCGTTCGAGGCCATCCTCAAGAAGGCCGGGCGCAGCGAGACGGTCGCCGAGCTGGTCCAGGCCTCGGCGCAGGGCAAGCCGCGTGGTTTTTCCCTGGGCCTCCGGGCGCGAATCCGGCGGGAGAGCAAGATCCGGCACATCACCTCGGACAACGTGATTGGCCTGCTGCCCGCCGATCCGGCATCGCCCACGGCAAAGGAGATGGTGATGTACGGCGCCCACCTCGACCACATGGGCATCGGCAAGCCGGTCGACGGAGACAACATCTACAACGGCGCGTCCGACGATGCGGCCGGGGTGGCGAGCATTCTCGAGACCGCGCGCGCCTTCACCCGGCTGGGGAAAGCTCCGCGGCGAGGAATCCTGTTCCTCTTCGTCACCGGCGAGGAGCGCGGCCTGCTGGGCTCGGAGTACTTCGCCCGCCATCCCACGGTCCCGCTGCAGGAGGTGGTCGCAGACATCGACGTGGATGGGGCATATCCGATCAGCCCGCTGAAGGACGTGGTCGCGCTCGGCACTGACGAGAGCTCCCTCGGCGCCAACGTGGCGCACGCCGCGGCGGCGCTCGGGCTCCAGATCTCCCCGGATCCGGAGCCGGAGGAGGCCTACTTCGTCCGCTCGGACAACTTCAACTTCGTGAAGAAGGGCATTCCCGCAGCGCAGACGTTCAACGGCGTCGCCGGGCTCACGCCCGAGCAGCTGAAGGCCTACCGGGAATTCTGGCGGAAGCGGTACCACCAGCCGCAGGACAACTTCGAGCCGGATCGCGACTGGGAGCCGTTCGCGCAGCTCACTCGCTTCAACTTCCTGCTCGGCGTGTCCATCGCTCAGGCCCCGACGCGGCCGGCGTGGAACGCGAACAGCTGGTTCCGGCGCTTCCCGGAGCCGAAGCGGCCTGGCGAGCCGGACTGAGCGCGAGTCGCGCCGCCGCTACCGGGCGGCGTCGGGGACCGGATGGAGCAGCGGCCGGCCCGGACGGGCCTCGGTCCTGACGCCGTCGACGAGCACCGGCTGCCCGTTGACCAGCACCGTCTCGATGCCCTCGGGGAACTGCTTGGGGCTGGCGTAGGTCGCGACGTCCTTCACCTTGGCCGGGTCGAAGATCACGACGTCGGCCATCATCCCGGGGCGGAGCAGGCCACGGTCCGTCAGCCCCAGCCGCCGGGCAGCGCCGCTGGTCACCTTCCGCACGGCCTCCTCGAGGGTGAAGAGCTTCTCGTCGCGGGCGTAGGTCCCGAGGAGGCGCGCCATCGACCCGAACGCCCGGGGGTGGGTGCTCTCGGGGCCGAGCGGACCGTCCGGCGCGTCGGCGCTCGCGTCCACGCCGATCGAGATCCAGGGCTGGCGGAGCGCCTCGCGCAGGTCGAACTCGCTGGCGACGAACCGGAGCACAACGGTGTTGGCCGAATCCATCACCACCAGGTCGACCAGGGCAGCGGCCGGCGAGGTGGCACGTTCCTTCGCCACCTCGGTCAGCGTCTTCCCCTCGTAGCGCTTCGCGTCCGGCGAGAGCGTGAAGAGCACGACGATGCGATCCGGCTCCGTCCGGTCCTTCCAGCTCGCGACGATCTCCTGCTCCACCCGTTCTCGCTGGGAGCGATCGGCGAGCAGGGTGAGCATCTGCCGGTCGCCCCCGGACTGCGCCCAGCCCGGGACATCGGCGTGGAGCATGTTCGCGCCGGCGAGGTAGGGGTACACGTTGGCCGAGACGTCCTGGCCCTGCGCGCGTGCAGCCGCGATGCGCTGGAGCACCTCGGGCATCCGGCCCCAGTTCCGCGTCCCCCTCACCTTGAGGTGCCAGATCTCCACCGGGACGCCCGCGTCCCGGCCGATCGTCAGCGCCTCCTCGACGGACTCCAGCACCCCGTCGGACTCGGTCCGGAGGTGGGTGGCGTAGAAGCCGCCGTACTTGGCCGCCGACCGCGCCAGGAGCACCAGCTCCTCGGTGGTCTGGTAGCTCGCAGGCGGGTACTCGAGCGATGCCGCCACCCCGAAGGCGCCCTGCCTCATCGCCTTCTGGACCTCGATCTGCATCCGGAGGCGCTGCTCGGGCGTCGGCTCACCCGAGCCGCGGCCCATCACCGCTGCTCGCACCTGCGCGGTGGAGACCATCGTCGCGACGTTGATCGCGGGGCGGGCCGCCCGGAGCACCTTCCAGTACCCGTCCAGGTCACGCCAGGTGATCTTCACCTCGTGCTGCTTCAGCCAGCCCATCACGCCGCCGAGGATCTCGTCGTCCACCGGAGCGACGCTGCCCAGCTCTCCGGTGAGCTCGGTGGTGATGCCCTGACGGATCTTCGACTCGGCGCGGGGATCCACCAGGAGGTACAGCTCGCTCTGGCCGAGCAGGTCGATGAACCCCGGAGCGACCACGCGGTCACGCGCGTCGAGGCGGAGCTTCGACGGGACGCCCCGCAGGTCTCCCAGCCGGACGATGCGATCTCCCTGGATGCCGACGTCGGCCCGGAACCAGGGGCTCCCCGAGCCGTCCACCACCCGGCCGCGCTCGATGATCAGGTCCAGCTTCTGGGGCGCGGCGGCCAGCAAGAGCGCAGCCAGCGGCAGGGCGAGCATGGATCTCGGATTCTCGCATGCCGTCCCGACCGGGTGTGAGAGCCCCGGTGTGCGATGCACACGCTCCCCGTGCTCCTGCCGGCGCTGCCCGGCTCCTGACCCTGGCCGGCAGGGGGCCCGGGACGGGGTGCCTGCGCGTTTCCGGCTGGATCTTTATTGAGCGTATCGGCTAAATGACGCCGACCCTTCCAGGAGGCGCGCATGGCGACCAGCGAAGCCGTTCCCACCCTCGTCATCTACCGTCCGAAGCCGGGCGCCGAAGCTGCGCTCGAGGCGCTCATCCGCAAGCACATCCCGACGCTGCGCGGGCTGGGGCTGCTCGGGACGGGCCAGTCCGTTGCCTATCGTGCCAACGACAAGCGCGCCGGCCCTGCCGCCTACGTCGAGATCTTCGACTGGAAGGACGGGCGCGCCTCCGACGTGGCGCACCAGACTCCCGAGGTGATGGCGATCTGGGAGCCCATGGGACCGCTCCTCGAGGGTCTGGAGATCAGGCAGCTCCAGCCGCTGTGAGCCCCCGCCTTGACCCGGGAGCGAGGCTCGCCGCGCTGGACGCGGTCGTCACTGCGCTGGCGCACCCCGCGCGCCGGCAGATGCTGCTGACCATGCACCTCCGGGGCGAGATGAGCGCCGGAGACGTGGCGGCGCGCTTCTCGCACGCCTGGCCGACGACGACCCGGCACCTGCGAATCCTGGAGCACGCCGGGCTGGTTCGCTTCGAGCGACAGGGGCGCCGGCGGGTGTACCGTGTGGAGCACGCCCGGCTCGGGCTGCTGAGTGAATGGCTCTCCTGGTTCGACCGGCCGGCGGCTGCGCCCGCGGCGGTCCGACGAGCCTGGGGACGATGAGGGAGGACGACCGATGGGATCGAGCCCGCTGAACGAGATGCGCCGGATCTGCCTCTCCCTGCCGGAGGCGATCGAGACCATGACCTGGGGGCAGCCGCACTTCCGGGTGCGGGGGAAGATCTTCGCCGGCTTCGGCGATCACGGGGGGACGGAGAGCATCGGCTTCAAGCTCGAGCGCGAGCACGCCGACGCGGCCATCCAGGACCCACGGTTCACGCGGGCGCCGTACGTGGGACAGCACGGGTGGATCAGCATGGACGTGAAGGGGGTCCGCGACTGGGGCGAGGTCCGGGCCCTGGTGATGGAGAGCTACCGGCTGATCGCGCCGAAGGCGCTCTGGGCGCTCGCGCAGGGCGGGAAGGCGCCGGCGAAGGCACCTCCTCGAGGCAGGGCCCGGGCGCGTTCCGGAGCATCGCGAACCCGGAAGCGCTCCGCCGCGGCCCGTCGGTGAGAGCGCTCACAGCATCGCGACGAGAACGACGTTCCCGGGGCTGACCGCCTCGACGGCCCGGCGAAGGAAGCCCAGCGCCTCGCGCATCCTCTCCCCTTCCGTCTCGCCCACGCTCCTCGACTGGAGCTCGGCAAGGAACGCGGCGAGCTCTGCGGGCGCAAAGAACGCCTCGTCCAGCTCTGCGACGTGGGCAAGGTGCTCCTCGGAGAGGACGAGGTACCGGCTCCCTCGCGCCGCGCTGATCTCCCGCGCGGCCTCGTGGTGGGCCGACCGAGAGAAGTCGACTCCCCGCCGTCGCTCGAGATAGATGAGCAGCGCGTTCAGAGGATCCCCGGAAGGGTCGAGCACCTCCAGGGCGCGTCCGTGTCGGGCCAGCGCCTCGGGGAAGAGATCCTTCTTCCACCCCAGCAGCGTCATCTTCGGACGAGCAGCTCGGCGGAGCGCGGGGAGCGCGGACACGGGGACGACGGTCGAGGTGGCGATTCCCGGACCTGCGGAACCGGAGAGCCGGACGTCGGAAGCCGCCCGGCTGCGCCGGAGCGCGCTCACCCGGGCGCCTCAGGCGATCTCGTGGAGCCGCATGCTGTTGATCTTCCCCGGCTGGCCCACCGGAGCGCCATAGACGATCACCACCCGGTCCCCGCGGTGGGCGAGCCCCCGGCTCACGAGCTCCTCCTCCACTCTCCGGACCATCTCCTCGGTGCGGTCCACCGGCTCGAGCACCCGTGGCACCACTCCCCAGAGCAGCGAGAGCTTCCGCCGCACCTCCTGGTTCGGGGAGAAGGCCACGATGGGCACAGGCGGGCGGTAGTGACTGAGGAGCCGCGCCGTGTGGCCGGAGAGGGTAAACGCGGCGATCACCACCGCGCCTGCCGCGCGCGCCGCCTCGCAGGCCACGGCCGAGATGACGTCGGGGAAGGACGAAGGAAAGGTCAGCCCGGCGATGCGGGCCGGCGCCTTGCCGTGCGTTCGGGCCGCGCTCTCGGCGGCGAGGATGATCCGCTCCATCATCTTCACCGAGTCCACCGGGTAGCTGCCCGACGCCGTCTCGCCCGAGAGCATCAGCGCGTCCGCCCCGTCGTAGACGGCGTTCGCCACGTCCGAGGCCTCGGCGCGGGTGGGGCGCGGGTGCTCGATCATCGAGTTCAGCATCTGCGTGGCGACGATGACCGGCAGCCCGCGCAGGTTCGCCCGGCGGATGATGTCCTTCTGGATCGCCGGGACCTCTTCCGGAGGTAGCTCCACTCCCAGGTCGCCACGCGCGACCATGACCCCGTCCGTCTTCTCGAGGATCGCGTCCAGCCGGGCGATGCCTTCGGGCTTCTCCAGCTTCGCGATGATCGGCACCTGCCGCCCGGCCTCGGCCATCGCCGCGCGGGCCTGATCGATGTCGCTCGGCTGTCGCACGAAGGACAGTGCGATGTAGTCCACCCCCGACTTGATGGCGTAGACGAGGTCCTCGCGATCCTTGGGGGTGAGGGCCTCGGCCCGGAGCACGACCCCGGGCAGGTTGATGCCCTTGTTGTTCTTCAGCAAGCCGCCGTGGACCACCTCGGTCCGGACCAGCTGCTTCTTGTCCGTCTCCAGCACCCGCAGCTCGAGCAGTCCGTCGTCGAGGAGGATCCGGTCGCCGGGGTTCACGTCCGCGGCCAGGAAGGGGTAGGTGGTGGAGACGATCTCCTGCGTTCCGGGCACGGTCTCGTCGGTGGTGATGGAGAAGGTGGCCCCAGGAACGAGATCCACCTTCCCTTCCACCAGCTTGCCGGTGCGGATCTTGGGACCCTGCAGGTCGCCCAGCACGCCCACCGCCTTCCGCACCTTCAGGGAGGCAGTCCGGAGCATCGACAGCGTCTGCGCATGCTGGGCGTGGCTGCCGTGGCTGAAGTTCAACCGGGCCACGTCCATACCGGCGTTGAGGAGATCTTCGAGGACCTCGGGCTTCAGCGATGCGGGCCCGAGGGTACAGACGATCTTGGCGCGTCTCATGGTGTGCTAGCGATGGAGGAGGGCGCGGAGGTTCTCACGCTCCCAGGCAACAGCCGCCTCGTAGAGCGGGAAAGCTCGCTCGCGGTCGCGGAAGGCCCGGGGGTGGTGTACCCGCCGCCCAGGTCCGTTGGAGCTGGGGAAGAGCTGGTGAAGCATCTCGTGGAAGACGATGAACTCCACGAAGAAGCGCGGGACCTCGGGATGGTCCAGCGCGGGGTGGACGCGGATCTCGCGAGTCTGGTGGTCGTAGACGCCGAGGCGGATCGACTTCCGCCGCCTCCGTCCGGGCGCTCGGCCCCACCCGATGGTCGCCCGCACTCCTCCCTGGAAGAACTGCTCGTTGAGCAAGTCCCGGATCTCTTCCAGGTGAAAGAAACGGCCCTCGGGCGAAAAGCGCTCGTCGGAGGCGTCCCGCTCCTGACGGATGCGGGGCTGCTCGCGCTTGATGAAATCGTCCAGCACCCGCCCGGCCTGCGAGCGGCCGCGGCCGGCGTAGTCCGCCACCGCCTGGACCACCGGGCCCGGCGCATCGAGGAACATGTGGTGCAGCCGCAACCGGAGTGCCGCTGGAGCACGACGGAAGCTGATCATCGTGCTCCGGTTGTCGGTCACGGACAGTCGTACCGGCATCCCGAGATCACGGGCCAGGTGCTGAGCCAGCGAGTTGGCCTTGTGGACCGCGACCTCGCGAGCGGGGACCCGCGCGCGAGTGCGCGGATGGGAATCGAAGAGGAGAAGCTGACGAGGAGACGAATCGCTCACGGCGGCCTGACGGATCGCACTCTACCGCAGCCGGGCCCGGCGAAGGCGAGGGGACCGATCGAGTTCCGCCGCCTCGCCGACTGAGCGCCGGTCGCGCGACTTGACGAAGCCGAGCGGCTGCGGGTGGGCCTGCACTTCGGCCCGCAACCGATCGAACAGCGCAGTCAAGCCCTCGATGTCGATCGCGAAGCTGCGGAGGAGCGCTCCTCTGCCGTGGGCCTCCTCGGCGGCGAGGCAGCGTGGCTCGCCACTCCGAGCGGCGAGCTCGACCGAGTCAGAGCGCTCCACCGCGAGCGTCCAGCCGTGCTCGCCAGGCTCGAAGGGATACAGCAGACAGGCGGTGGGGCGCGTCGTCGCCTCGAGCGTGCACCCGTCCTTCCCCAGGAAGACGCAGGCTCCACGCTCGGCCCGGAGCCCCCAGCGGACGGTCGTGGTCCGGAAGTAGCCGCGATAGCCGGGCCGGCGCGCCTCGTAGGCGAGCGTCTGCTCCGCGACGAACGGCTCGTGCTCGACGAAGCGCTCCCGCCGCCAGCCGGTGGCGGCCTGGATCCGCTCCACGTCGGTAGCGGTCAGGGTGGCCAGCCGCTCGCCGGGGGCGGGCTGACAGCAGGAGCGTCCCAGTGTCTCGGCGCAGCGCGCGCACGGCGAGCGGTCCTTGCCAGCGGCCATCGGGAGCGCAAGGTTACCGCCGTGCGCTCGCAGGTGACACTCCGGACGGCGTTCACCGTCTGCTTCGCGGTCGTGGCCACGGCGGCGGTGGTGCTCTTCGTCTTCGAGACGAGAGTGGCGCTCACCCTCACCGTCTCGGCGATGATGCTGGCCATCGCCCTGGATCACGTGGTCCGGCGGATGGAGGCGCGCGGGCTCCGCCGGGGATGGGCCATCGCCCTGACCACGCTCGCGGTGCTGCTGCTCCTGACCGGGGTGATGCTGATCGTCGTGCCCGCGGCGGTCCGTCAGCTCCGGGACTTCATCGCCTCGGCCCCGCGCATCCTCGAGTCGCTACGCCACTCGCCGTGGTTCGAGTCCTGGAACCAGCGGCTCGGGCTGGAGGAGCGACTCAAGGACGCGCTGTCCGGCGCCCTCGGGCTCGCCCAGAGCGCAGTGAACCCCATCCTCAGCGCGGTCACCTCGGCGCTGAGCGCCGTGGCCGGCTTCCTCACCGTCCTCGCCCTCACCGTGTTCATGCTCGTGTTCGGCGGGGGAATGGTGCAGCGGCTGCTGGCGCTGGTGCGGCCGGCGGACCGGCCGCGGTGGGAGGACGTGCTCGCCAAGTCCTACCGTGCGGTGGGTGGCTACCTCGGCGGGATCCTCTTCATCTGCTCGATCAACGCGACCCTGACCACCGCCGTGCTGGCGATCATCGGCACGCCGTACTTCCTCCCGCTCGGGTTGCTGAGCGGCTTCTCCAGCCTCGTGCCTTACGCCGGGCCCATCCTCAGCGGCGGGTTCATCACCCTGGTCACGCTGATCACCGGCGGAGCGGTCAAGGCCCTGATCACCCTGGGCTACTTCCTGCTCTACGGACAGCTGGAGGGGAACGTGCTCGGCCCCTTCGTCTTCCGCCGGACGGTACAACTCGACCCGCTGGTGACGCTGCTCGCGGTCCTGTTCCTCGCCGAGCTGCTGGGCATCGCCGGCGCGGTGGTGGCGGTGCCCGCCGTCGCGCTGGCGCTGATCGTGAGCCGCGAGCTGAACGCCGCCCGGCGCGCACGCCTGTCGGCCGACGCAGCAGCATCGAAGCCCGGCGAGGAGCGGCCGCCGGTCCCACCCCGGTCGCTCGGCGAACGGCGGTAGCGCCGCCAGGCTCAGCCGTCCTCGCGCGACCGAAGGAGCCGCTCGAGGCGCCCGGGCTCCACCCGCACCGCGAGCACCTTCTCACCGGTGTACGTGACCTGCCCCGGCGCGCCGCCCTTCACCCGCTTGACCAGCCGCGCCCGCGTCCAGGCCACCTCTCCTCGGGGCTCGCCCGCCAGCCGCGAGAAGTGCACCGCGAGGTGCGCTGCGTCGAGCAATGTCTCCTGCCCGACCTCCTCTCCCCGGTCGAGCGGTACCACGACGTGCGCGCCCGGGACGCCCCTGGCATGCATCCAGAGGTGGTGCGGGCGGGCCACCTGAAACGTCAGCGCCGCGTTGTCCTCGCCGGCCCGACCCACCCAGATCGGCTGGCCCCCGGAGGCACGAAAGACGCGGTAGGGACGGTGGGCCTGTGCCGTTCGCTTCCGCCGAGGGGGCTGGGGGACGGGCGCCGCCGGAGCGGCGACCTCCGCCTCGGTGCTCGCCTCGGCGTCGGCCAGCGCGCGCTCAGCCTCGGTGATCTCCTCTTCGAGCCGCGCCAGGCGTTCCCGCGCCAGCGCGCTTCCCCGAAGGAGCCTGCGGTACTGGTGGAAGTGACGCTCGACCTGCGCGCGCGGGGCAAGCGTCGGCTCCAGCGGGACATCCACCTCGCGAGGCCCTTCCGCCGTCCACTCGGTCAGACGGATCGACCGCGCGCCGCGAGGAACCTGGTCGAGGGAGCGGGAGAGGAGCTCTCCCCAGCGCCGGTGCTCCTCGGCGAGGGCGTCGCGGCCGGCCTCCGCCTCCACCTTGGCTCGGGTCCGGCGCAAGCGCTGGAGGGTCGAGCGGAGCGGCTGGATGCGGGCCCGCTGCAGCGCCTCGCGTCGGACCGCCGTCTCCCGCGCCGCCACCAGCGCCTCTGCGGCGCGACCCGCATCGAGACCCCGCGCCTCGCCAAGGCGCGAGGGCGGACCGCCCTCGTCCAGCGGCCTCGCGTCTACGGGAGGCCGCGGTGGACCCTCGGAGGAGGCCATCGGTGCGTCCCCGTCACCCAGCAGAAGCAGGATTCCCGGCGACCCCAGCTCCACCACCAAGGTGCGGAACGTGCCTCCCTTCTCGAAGGCCAGGCGCACCTGTCCCGGTCCGGTGCAGCGGATGGACGACACTCGGCGGCCGGTCAGCTCCTTGCGGAGTCGCAGCAACAGGGGCGAGGCACCAGTGTCGGAGGAGTGCGTCCGGGTTTCGATGATCGAGAGCCTCCCCAGCCCCGGCTCGACGCTGAGGAGCAGGCGCACCGTGCGACCCGGCTGCCGCAGCTCGAGCTCTACCCGCCCGGGCCAGGGCGCGCGGACCTTCTGGACCACCGCCCCGGTCAGCTCGGGCTCGATCGCCAGGGCCACGTCTCGCAGCTCGCTCGGTCTCAGCGACACGGCGGGGTCCGTCGTTCTCCAAAAAGCGAAACGGCCCGGCGATTCGCCGAGCCGTCCGTTTCTCCCGGAGGAGAGTGACCCCTACTTCCTCTTCGAGGTCTTCCGCTTCGCCTTCCGCGCAGCCGGCCTCTTCTTCGCGGTTGTCTTCTTCTTCTTCGGCGCCATCAGTGCATCCCTCCGGGGTGAGTGTTCGTCACTCGGGCCGAGTGAGTGGGATCAATGGTAGTGACGTGAACGCCCTCGTGTCAACGAATCGGCCGGTGTGTCTGAGCACACGACGACGCGCGCACGCTGCTAGGGTCCTTTTTCCTCGCTCACGATGAACGCGTCCCCGTCTCGCTTCCCTCCCGATTTCGTCTTCGGCGTCGCCACCGCCGCGTACCAGGTCGAGGGCCATATCGAGAACGACTGGAGCGAGTGGGAGCGCGCGGGGAGGGTGAGGCACGTGGCCGGCGCCGGCGTGGATCACTGGAATCGCTGGCACGAGGACTACCAGCTGACCCGCGAACTCGGGGCGACCGCGTTCCGGATGAGCCTGGAGTGGGCGCGCATCGAGCCGCAGCGGGGCCGCTTCGACGACGCGGCGCTCGACGGTTACCGCCGCCGGCTGGTGGCCATGACCGAGGTAGGCCTCCGTCCGGTGGTGACGCTCCACCACTTCACCCACCCGACGTGGTTTCACCGCGAGACACCCTGGCATCGCCCGGAGAGCGTGGCCGCGTTCCGTCGCTACGCGCGGGCCTGTGCGGACGTGCTCCGGGGAATCGACGCGGTGGTGCTGACCTTCAACGAGCCGATGGTGCTGCTGCTCGGCGGCTACGTTCAGGGTGTCATCCCGCCGGGGATCGCCGATCCGCGGCTGGCCATGCCCGCGCTGGGCAACATCGGACGGGCGCACGCCGCCGCGCGCGAGGAGCTGCTGACCCACGCCGGAAGGGTCCCCGTGGGGACCAGCCAGAACATGCTGGCCTTCTCCGCGGACCGCGCCTGGAACCCGATGGACCACGCGCTGGTGCGGCTGGCCGACCAGGCCTACAACCACACCTTCCTGGAGGCGCTGGTCACCGGCGAGCTTCGGATGTTCATGCCCGGCCTCTTCACCACCCGGCAAGTGCTGGAGGGCGCGCGAGACAGCCTCGACTTCGTGGGAGTGAACTACTACACGCGCGCCCACCTCCGGTTCGTCGGCCGCCCGCCATACCTGGAATTCAAGTACCGGGACCCTCTGGGCCGCGGGCTGACCGACATCGGCTGGGAGGTGTACCCGGAGGGCTTCACCCAGGTCCTCCTCTCCACCCGGCGCTACGGACTGCCGGTGTGGGTGACCGAGAACGGCATCGACGACCGCGTCGGTACCCGGCGCAGCGAGTTCCTCTGGAGGCACTGGGACTCGGTGCTGCAGGCGCGGGCGGCGGGCATCGACGTGCGCGGGTACCTCTACTGGTCGCTGCTGGACAACTTCGAGTGGCTGGAGGGATGGGGCCCGCGGTTCGGCCTCTACCACGTGGACTTCGCCACCCTGGAGCGGCGAGCCACCCCGGCCTGCGACTACTACCGGTCCGTCGCGCTGGACCGGGAGCTCCGGCCTCCACGGGAGATCGCGCTTCCGCTGCGCGCGCCCGCTCCGGTGGCCGCTACCGGCTGAGCGAGCGGAACGGGGTCTAGAGGCTCGCCCGGACCCAGCGCGCCTCCTGCGACGTTCCGCCGTACCCGTATGCATCGCCGGTCGCCTCGTGCACGTGGACGTACGACTCGGGGTGGATCGGACCCAGCAGCGACTCCATCCCCTGGAAGATCTCGCGGAGGTACGCCGCCTTCTCCTCCTTGACGTTCGTCCCCAGGGTCACCCGCACCTCGACGAAGAAGGTGGCCTTGCGGTGCTCGCTCAGCGACTTGCCCGCGATGAACCAGTCGCCGGGCGCGACGCGTTCCAGGGCGACCGCGGTGAGGTCGGCCTTCTTCCGGAGAATCCGGGCCGTGGTCTCGGTGACGAAGCTTGCGATGGCCTGGCGGAGGTCCCGCTCGACGGGCGTGGAATAGCGGACGTGGATGAAAGGCATGGCGGCTCCTGGGTGTCGGGCCGGCCGGGACTGGCGCGGCCACGGTGGATCTCCTAGCCTCGGGCTCCTCTTTAAAAAATCTCGAAGTTCTCGACTACTTCTCGAGTATTTCTCAACCGTGGTGGCCGGACGTGCCCGAAACCCTGGACCTGGATCTGATCAGGACACTGTCGCTGGTCCAGGAGACCGGGACGCTTGCCCGTGCCGCGCGTCGAGTCGGGCGGACGCTCTCCGCCGTGAGCCTCCAGCTGAAGCGACTCGAGGCGCAGTGCGGACGGCCTCTCTTCCGGAGATCGGGACGCCGCCTCGCCCTCAACGCCGAGGGTGAGCGGGTGCTGGCCGTGGGCCGGCGGATGCTCTCGCTCAACGATCAGCTGCTCGATGACCTGCGCGAGGAGGCGGCGGGCACCGTTCGCCTCGGGCTCCCGCAAGACGTGGCCGAACGCTGGCTTCCGGCGGCCCTGGCGCGTTTCGGTCGAGCGCGGCCGAAGGTCCAGCTCGAGGTCCGGGTGGAGAGGAACCTCGTCCTCAAGGAGCTCCTGGCGGGCGGCGGGCTCGACCTCGCGGTGACCTTTGATCCGGAGCCTGGGCGTCCGGATCCGGAGGAGGCGCACCTGCCCGTCCGCTGGCTCGCGGCGCGGGACCTTCGCTGGGCGCCGGGAACGCCGTTGCCGCTCGTCCTCTTCGAGCCTCCGTGCACGTTTCGCCGGCTCGCCCTCGAGGCGCTGGACCGCACCGGGACGCCGTGGCGCGTGGTGTTCTCCAGCCCGAGCCTCTCTGGCTTGTGGGCCGCGGTCTCTGCCGGCCTGGGAGTGACGGTCCGGACCGAGCTCGCCGCCCCGGCCGGCGTGAGGCGCCTGGTCGATCGACGTCTGCCGGCGCTCCCGACGATGGCCTTCCGGGTGGAGGGGGCCGGCGAGGTGAGCACCGGAGCAATGGCCGAGCTCCGGGCGGTCCTGGTCGACACGCTCCGGCAGGCAGCAGCAGAAACGGCCGCCGTCAGCCGAGCGCGGCCCGGTAGTCGACGTCCTGCTCCTCGGTCGACGCGGAGTCGGTCTCCGCCTGCTGGAAGAAGCGGCGAACGGTGAGCTCGACCTGCTCCGCCTGGACCAGCTGATTCACCTCGGCTCGGAAGGCCGCCGCCCCCCGGAGGCCGTGCGCGTACCAGGCCAGATGCTTGCGGAAGCTGCGGACCGCGGCCAGGGCGTCACCCACGAAGGTGACGTGGGCACGGAAGTGCTCCAGCACCACGTGGCACCGCTCGTCGGCGCCGGGTGCCGGCCCTCCCTCGAGCTGGCGGAAGATCCACGGATTGCCGAGCGCGCCGCGGCCGATCATCACCAGGTCGCAGCCGGTGGTCTCCAGCATCCGCCTCGCGTCGGCCGGGCTCTTCACGTCGCCGTTTCCGATGAGGGTCATGGCCCGCACGTGCCTGCGCAGGTCGGAGATGACCGACCAGTCGGCCTCCCCGGCGTAGCCCTGGGCCCGGGTCCGGGGGTGAACCGCCAGTCCCACGCAGCCCGCGTCCTCCAGGGCCGAGGCCATCTCGAGGTAGTTCCGGTGCTGGGCATCCCATCCGCTGCGGATCTTCGCCGTGACCGGCAGACCGGTGGCCTCGCGGATGGCACGAACGATGGTCGCGGCTCGGGGCGGATCACAGAGCAGCGCCGATCCGGCACCGCCCTTGGTGACCTTCTTCACCGGGCAGCCCATGTTGATGTCGATGATCTGCGCGCCCCACTCCTTCCCCACCACGGCGGCCTGGGCCATCACCTCGGGTTCCCCACCGAAGATCTGGAGCGAGTACGGCCGCTCCACCTCGGCGTCGTGCCGGAGGTACCGCACGGTGCGGGCGTTGGCGCGCATCAGCCCCTGGGCGCTGACCAGCTCGGTGGGGCAGAGCGCCGCGCCCATCCGGAAGGCGAGCACGCGGAAAGGCTGCTCGCTCACCCCTGCCATGGGGGCGAGCACCCACGGGTTCCTGAGGGTGAAAGGTCCGAGACGGGTCATGGGGCGACTCACGGCGAATAGCATGGAGAGCTTCCTGCGCGCAGGCCAGGCCGACCGGTGTTAGGTCGGGGGGGCGTGCTGCGCTTTCGACTCGGTCCGATCTCGGTGGTGGTGCACCCGGCGCACTTCCTCTTTGCCCTGGCGCTGGGGCTCACCTCCGTCGCCGACCGCCCGCGGGGGCTGAGCTCCGCGGAGGTGCTCATCACCTGGGTGATTCTGGTGTTCGTCTCGGTGCTCCTCCACGAGCTCGGGCACGCGGTCGCCTTCCGGGCCTTCGGATACTCGTCGACCGTCGAGCTGGTGCTCTTCGGCGGCGTCACCACACCCGACACCGACCGTCCGCTGTCGTGGGGCAAGGACGTGGTCACGACTCTTGCCGGACCCAGTGTCGGCGTGCTGCTGGGGCTCCTCTGCGGCGAGCTCGCCGAGCGTGCCACCACCCCGCTCGCCGCCTACGCGCTCGTGCTCGGGAAGTTCACCAACCTGGTCTGGGCGGTGTTCAACCTCCTGCCGATCCTGCCTCTCGACGGGGGGCGCGTGAGCCGGGCGGTCCTGGGCCGGATCTTCGGACGCTCGGGCGTGCTGGCGGCCTACGCCATCGGCGTGCTGGTCTGCGCAGCGCTCGCCTATGGCCTGTACCGCACCGGATGGGGGGGACCGGTCACCCTGATCTTCCTCCTCATGTTCGCCTTCCAGAACTTCCAGGCGCTGCGGTCCTCCTGGCGCTCCGAGCCGGATGCACCGGTTCCCCCACAGCTCGCCGAGGCGGAGTCGCTGTTCCGGGCTGGTGAGCTCGATCGCGCCCGGCGCCTCGCGTCCGGGCTGCTCGATGGCGACCTCCCGGTGAGCATCCGCTCTCGGGTCCACTACCTGCTCGGGTGGGTGGCCCTCAAGGAAGGCGAGGGACGGCGCGCGCTGGACGAGTTCAGCCAGGTCCAGGGGCGACCCATCGAGCCGCAGGCCGTCGCCGCTGCCTTCAGCCTGATCGGCGACGACGCACGGGCCATCCCGCTGTGGGAACAGGCTGCGCGCCAGACCCGGGATCCGAGCATCCTCCATGAGTGGGCGGGGGCGCTGATCCGGAGGGGCGACGAGCGGGCCGCCGCAGCGCTTCCCGGGGTCGATCTCGCGACCGCGTACGAGCGGGCCGAGCGCGTTGCGTTCCTGCGAGGCGCCTACTCGGAGGCCGCGCGCTTCGGAGAAGAGGCGCTGGCCCGCGGCCCGTCCGCGGCCCGGGCCTACGAGGTCGCCTGCGCCCAGGCGCGCGCCGGTGACACCCGCCGGGCGATGGCACTCCTGGTCCGTGCGCGGGAGCTGGGCTACTCGGACCGTGAAGCGGCCGCCAGCGACCCCGACCTCGTATCCCTGGCCGGCGAGCCGGCGTTTCAGGAGTGGCTGGCCTCGCTCGGAAAATCTGCGGCGTCCTGACAGAGCCCTGACACGGAGTGCGCATAGTGGGTGTGCACCCTCTCCAGAGGACTCGATGTCGCAAAGCGTCGTCTCCCCCCGGGACCACCGCATCGCCTGGGTCCAGTCCATCCCGTTCTTCGCGTTCCACGTCTTCGCGGCGGTGGCGGTCTTCTTCGTCCCCTTCCACTGGTCCTACGTGGTGTGGGCGCTCGCGCTCTACTACCTGCGGATGTGGGTCGTGACGATCGGGTACCATCGGTACTTCGCGCACCGCACGTTCAAGACGTCCCGAGTCGCCCAGTTCCTGCTGGCCTTCCTGGCCGAGACCTCGGCCCAGAAGGGGGTGCTGTGGTGGGCGGCCAACCACCGGCACCACCACCGTGAGTCGGATCAGCCGGCGGATGTCCATTCCCCCCTGCAGGACGGCTTCTGGTGGAGCCATGTGGGCTGGATCCTCTCCGACCGATACGTGGAGACCCGCGAGGAGGCGATCCGCGACTTCGCCCGCTTCCCCGAGCTGCGGTTCCTGAACCGCTGGTACCTCCTCCCCCCGTTCCTGCTGGCCGTGGGGCTCTTCCTCATCGGCGGCTTCCCGCTTCTGGTCTGGGGCTTCTTCGTGAGCACCGTGGTGCTCTGGCACGGCACCTTCACCATCAACTCGCTGAGCCACGTGTTCGGCTCGCGGCGGTACCGGACGACAGACACCAGCCGCAACAACTTCCTCCTCGCGCTGGTGACGTGTGGAGAGGGCTGGCACAACAACCACCACTACCATCAGAACACCGCCAACCAGGGCTGGTTCTGGTGGGAGGTGGACCTGTCCTTCTACCTCCTGAAGCTGCTCTCGGCGCTCGGCCTGGTCTGGGATCTGCGGCTCCCCTCGGACGCGGTGAAGTACGCCTTCCGGAAGTACAGTCTGGAGGAGAGGGCGGAGCTGCGGAGCGAGCCGGCGGTGTTCGGCAAGGCTCGCCTCGCCGCGCTCGCCGCCCAGGCGAAGGTGGCCGAGGCGGTGAAGGGCGCGACCGAGCTGGCCGGCCCGGCACCGCTGCCGGTGCTCAGGCGCCGCTGAGGCCGCCGGAGCGCTCCCCCGCGGAACTCGGCTGCAGCACCGGCGGCGGCGTGCTAGGCCGCTGAACCACGGGGGCCCGCTCGTGCCCCCTGGAGGTGCACGGCATGCTTCGCAAGGTGCTCATCGGGCTCGCGGCGCTGGTGGTCGTCCTGGGGGTGTTCATCGCCACTCGGCCCTCGACCTTTCGGATCGAGCGGACCACCCGCATCGCAGCGCCCCCCGACGTGGTGTTCGCGCTGGTCAACGACTTCCACGCCTGGCCCCGATGGTCGCCCTGGGAGCACCTCGATCCCTCGATGAAGAGGACCGTGGGAGGACCGCCTTCCGGCGCGGGTGCGACCTATGCCTGGACAGGCAACGACAAGGTGGGCGAGGGCAACATGCGGATCACCGAGAGCGTGCCCGCACAGAAGGTCGGCATCCGCCTGGAGTTCATCAAGCCGTGGGCCAGCGTGGCCCAGACGGATTTCGGCTTCCGCCCCGAGGCTGGCGGCACCCAGGTGACCTGGGCGATGACCGGGAAGAACGACTTCATCGGGAAGGCCTTCTCCCTCTTCGCCGACATGGACGCGATGGTTGGCAAGGACTTCGAGAATGGCCTCGTGGCGATGCGCCGGGAGGCCGAGGTGGATGCCAAGAAGCGGAGCGAAGCATCGACCGCGGCCGCTCCTGCTGCTGCCGCTCCTGGCACCGCCGCTCCGGCCGAGCCAGCTGCCACGGCGAAGTGAGCCTCCGCCCGGCTCAGCGAGCGATGCTGCCGAGCCGCCCGGCCTGGTAGTCCACGATGGCCTGGTGGATCTCCTCCGGGCTGTTCATGACGAACGGTCCGTAGCGGGCCACGGGCTCCCGGAGGGGAACCCCGCCGAGGAGGAGCAGCCGCGCCGGGCTCTTCGCCTCCTTCGGCACCGCGAGGGTCACCGAGTCACCGGGACCGAAGAGCGCCGCCTGTCCGTCGCGGATCTCCCGCCCGTCGGGCCCGGCGAGCAGCGAGCCTTCGAAGACGTAGGCGAAGACCTGGAACTCCGCCGGGACGGGCACCTCGACCCGGGCGCCGGGGGACAGCGTCCAGTCGTGCAGCAGCACCGGCGTGCGGGTCTCGATCACCGCCTTGCCGCCGAGGGCTTCGCCCGCCAGCAATCGCACCCTGGCCAGGCCATCGTCGCTGGTGCGCTCGGGGAGGCGGGCGCTGGGGATCTCCTGGTAGCGCGGCGCCATCATCTTGTCGCGCTGAGGGAGGTTCACCCAGATCTGGAAGCCGTGGACCCGTCCGCCCTGGTCGCGGATCCGCGGGGCAGGAAGCTCCGAATGGACCACGCCTGCGCCGGCGGTCATCCACTGCACGTCACCGGGGCCGAGGTGCCCGCGGTGGCCCGCCGAGTCCTCGTGCTCCCAGTCGCCCTCGAGGAGGTAGGTGACGGTCTCGAAGCCGCGGTGCGGGTGATCCGGCGCCCCGACCGCCTCGCCCGGCGCGTACTCGACCGGACCCATCTCGTCGAGGAGCAGGAAGGGGTCGATCTGCACCAGTCCCGGCGCGGGGAAGGGCCGGCGAACGACGAACCCACCACCCTCTTCCTGGGTGTGGGTCTGGATGACGCGACTGACGGGGCGGGGGGTGGACACGTGGCTCTCCTCCACCCTTCACCTTCACGCCTCGCCGGGCCATCGCAAGACAGAGTGGCCAGGAACCGACCGTTCGCCCGGGAGCAACAGTCCGGGGCGCTCAGTAACCGAGCTGCGTCTGTCGTGGCTTTCCTGCCTTGTCCGGCACGAAGGTCATCGGTGGCCGGTCGCTGTTCACCGTGAGCCGCGGGGCGGTCACCGCCTCGGCCCTCACCGAGATCCCACGCTTCACCGGCTCCAGGCTGGTCTCGTGCCAGGCGTTGACCTGGTACTCCCCGAACGGGACGTTCCTGACCGTCCACGAGCCGCCCTCGTCGGCCTGGGCGTAGTACGGCGAGTCGACCACGTAGACGTACGCCACCATCGACGTGTGGATGTTGCACAGGAGGTTGACCGGCCCGGGTGTTCTGAAGGTCATGTCACGCGAATCCCCGCTCCGATACAGCCCGAGGTCGAAGTCGTTGGGGCGGCTGAGCGAGAACACGTTGTGGAACACCTCGTCGTCGTTCCGGAAGTGCACCGTCGCGCCGACGGGAACGGCGAGCACCCGGGGGATGAACTGCTTGCCCCGCTGGAGCACCGTCCGCACCACGGCCTTCGGCCGCGGCGTCGGCGCGTCGGTCCGGGTGAGCCAGACCACGGTGCCACCCGGGCCGAGGGTTCCCCCGCCCCCGACCTGCCCCTTCACGGTGGCGAGCACCGGCCTCGGCTCGGGGGCGAGGACGGCCACCTCCTGCTCGGCCACCGGGGTGCCTCCGGCTCGCCGGCGCGCGTCCTCCGCGAGGGGGCGCACCACCGCGACCACGTCCGGGGAGAGATCCCGGATGGCGAGGAGCCGCTCGAAGCGGTCCGCGGCCGTCGCCATGTCGCCGCGGTCGTAGGCGAGCTTTCCCGAGGAGAGGAGGTTGAACTCGAGGTACCTCCGCTCCACGACGGCCTTGAACGCCAGGTCCTCCGGGGTCCGGACCGCGAGAGGAAGCGGAACCTCCGCTCCCGGCCACTCCTTTGCCGGCGTAGCTCCCAGCGCCAGCGCCAGCATCCAGGTCACGGTTCCCATCACCAAGTCATCCCCTGCCCTAGAAGGAGAACACCGCCGAGGTGGTGAAGACGTCGTTGTCCACCGTCGGCGCGCCGGCGTTCTCCCGGTTGAAGAGCACCTCGGCCTTGAGCTGGAGAACGCTCCACAGCTCCAGCCGGCCACCCACGGTCCAGCGCGAGGTGAGCAGCTCCGGCGTGCCGTCGAAGCCACCCTTGCGGCGGTCGTAGCGTCCATAGACGCTCGCGCCGGAGAGGACCCACCCGTGCAGCGGCAAGGCGTACGCCAGCTGGACGTAGAAGCCGTGGGCCTGGAATCCGGAGGCGATGGCATAGACGCCGGTCCCGGTCGGTTTGGGAGGAGCGGTCGCCGGATCCTCCTTGACGTCCACGTACTCGGCCCAGACGGAGAACGGGCCCACGAAGACCCGGGCGTCGACTCCCAGCTGGCGCTGGGTGACCCCCGGATCGGACTGATCGTTCCGGGGCCCGTACAGCCCGCTCACCCCCAGCTTGAGCTCCGTCCCCAGCAGCGACAGCTCGTAACCGAGGCGCGCGCTCCCCACCGGCACGCCGGTGAAGCTCAGGGCCTCGGCCTGGAGCGACTCCACCTGCGAGCCGTGGTTGGTGGCGGCGGCGTTGATCGAGATCGCCGAGGAGATGGAGGGCAGCTGGAACCGGTAGAAGACCTTGAGCCCGATCGGATGTCCGGTCGTGTACCGCGCGATCAGCGAGGGGGTGATCCCGAGCCGGAGGTTGGACTCGTTCTGCAGGTACTCGATGCCGAACACCGAGTCGAACCGTCCCGCGCTGATGCTCAGCTCCTGCGAGGCGAACGGCGACACGCGGCCGAAGGCCTGCTGGAGCAGGAACCGGGTCTCGCTGCCGTTGCCGTTCCACCGCGGCAGGGCCTGGGCGCGCACGAAGACGAGCACGGGAAGGTTCGACGGAGCGACCTGGAGGTCGACGCTGGCCACGTTGAGGAGGAAGGTCCCGTTTCCCCCTGCGCCCACGGTGTAGGGGAGGAACCCGTTGACGAATCGCCCCCCGGCATCGAGCGAGGCCACGTCCCCCAGCGAGTTCACCGCAGGCGCGAACGGGTCCACGTAGTAGTCGGCGGGGAGCCGGGTATCCCCGGGCACGAAGCTCGAGCCGTTCCCTTGCGCCTTCGCCCAGCCAACGTCCACGTAGCCCGAGATGCGGAACGGCGGCTGGGTGGCTTGCGGCGGGGTGTACCCGGCGGAATCGCTGCTCCCGGGCTCGCTGACCTCGGGCTCGGGCCCGGCCGGTTGCGCGAGCGCCGGCAGTGTCGCCAGGAGCCAGGGGACGAGCACCCGGGTCATCGCGGTACCGGCCTCCCGGCGAAGCCGACGAGGGGCGAGGTGAAATACACCGGCTGTGGACGCTGGTCGAGCAGCGCGGCCTCGACCGCCTCCTGACGGTCGAGCCACCGACAGGTTCCGGGGAACCCGGCCACGTCCGAGAAGCAGGTCGGATTCAGCGCCACCCGCCCGACGTACTGCGGGGCGTCCGGGCGGGCGGCAATCTCCGGAGCGGGCTCCGGCATCTGCAGCGCGCCGGAGAGCACCTCCGCGGCCCGGAGCGGTGCACCCGCGGGCAGGAACACCCCGGCGCTGGTAGGCGGAACGACCAGCACCAGGTGGCTGAAGGCGCCGGAGCGCGGCGCGCCCGTGGCGCCGAAGGTCAGCGGCTCCGGACGTCCCTCGGGGCCGGTGCCCAGCACGTCTGGAATCAGGAGGACCCTGCCGTCGCCGCGGATGAAGCGGTAGAGCGGCACGTCGACGATCCGTCCATCGTCGGTCCAGCCGTAGCCACCGGACCCGAATGCCAGGGACGAGCCGTGCACTCCACGCACCCAGAAGGAGAACACGCGCGGGGTGGTCACGGCATCGCCGCTCAGGGGTCGGACCGGGGCGATCCCGTCAGGCGCGGCGAGCCCGGCGTCTCCGGCGGGGACCGCGGCCAGCAACGGGTTTCCCTCGGTGCGTGGCAGCGAGGGATCCACGAGGGTGCGCGCGTCGCGGTACCCATCGGGCGAGGCGCCGGGTGGGATCACCACGTTGGTGAACTGCCAGAAGGGCGAATAGAAGAAGCTCGGTGGGACGACGTCGATGACGGCGTCCGCGCCCTGCACGCGCACCGCGGGCGGGCCGCCGGGCGGCACCTGGAAGATCACGTACCAGGGCTGCAGCCACGCCTCGGGAACGTTCTGCCAGACCTCCGCCACCACGTACGCCGCCGCATTCCCCGCGAGCCAGGCGGGAACCACGACCAGCCCGTCGGTTCCCGGAGGTTGCACCGCGGGGGAGGAGGTATGGGGCGGCGAGAGCCAGGGAATCGGAGCGCCTCCCGGCGCGACGAGGCTTCCGGCATCGAGCCCAGCCACCGTCTGCCCGGCCCGAGCCGCCTCGACGAGATCGACCGGGGACCAGATACGGGCCCGCTCCGAGTCGGGGACGGACTCGCAGGCGCCGACGAGCAGCGCCAGCGCCGCCAGCCGCCTCAACGGTTCAGCTCCGGCGGAGGGACGGCGAACTGCACGACGGTCTTCCCCGGCTCGGTGGTCCTCTCCGAGGGGGGGCTCGCGCTCTCCTCGCCGGCCCGGACGAGGTCGGCGAAGCGGACCTCCTCGCTCGCGAGGTCCGCGCCCACCACTCGCTCGACCAGCTCGAGCAGCATGGTGGCTCCGCCGGCAAGGTCGCCGGCGGGAATCGCGAGCAGGAACTCCTCCGCGCTCTGGAAGCGCTCGGAGGGGTCCACCCGAAGCGCTTTCTCCAGCAGGTCGGAGGCGACCTTCGGCAGGCTGGAGAGGCGCGCCAGCTCCACCGGACCGGGCCCCTGCGCTGCGCGCACCAGCAACTCGTAATCGGTGCCGTCCTGCTCGTAGAGCGGCTCCCCGGTCAGGCAGTAGACGAGGGTGAGCCCGAGCGAGAAGAGGTCGGAGCGGGCGTCGATGGGCATGCCTCGCGCCTGCTCCGGGGACATGAAGAGCACGTTCCCCTTCACCAGTCCCGCCTCGGTCGTGGTGCCGTCCCGACGATCGAACCTGGCGATCCCGAAGTCGAGGAGCTTCACCTCGCCGCGCCGGCTCACCATCACGTTCATCGGTGAGATGTCCCGGTGCACGATGCTGAGCGGCCTCCCCGACGGGTCGGTCCGCGAGTGGGCATAGGAGAGCGCAGCGAGGATCTCGTGCGCGACGTGGAAGACCGCCGGCGCCGGAAGTCCGCCGCGTCCCAGGTGCCGTGCGCGGCGGACGATGAGGTTCAGGTCGCGTCCGAGGATGTATTCCTGCGCGAGGAAGAACTCGTTTCCCACCCGGCCGAAGTCGAAGATGGGAACGATGTTGGAGTGAACCAGGCTCGCTCCCAGGCGCGCCTCGTTGACGAACTGATGGACCACCTGCGGCATCCGGCCCACGTCCTCCCGCAGGCGCTTCACGACGAAGAAGCGGCGAAACCCCTCGACCCCGTACGCGACCGCCAGGTGAACCGTGGCCATCCCTCCCTGCCCGAGCACCTGCAGCAGCTGGTAGCGGCCGAACTGCGTGGGTGAAGGATGCGACAGCAAGGTCTGGGCGAGAGGCACCTCGTCTCCGGACACCACGGGCACCGGCGTGCGGAGGCGATCGAGCTCGGCCTGGGTCCTTCGCAGCTCGTCCCGTGTGGCCTCGAGGAGCGCGCGATCTCCCCTCCGCCGGCGGAAGCTCGCCGCGACCAGCGCGGCCGAGACTCCCAGGCCGATCACCCAGAGCACGACGACGACGGTCTGCGCAGGCCGCCGTGCCGCCTCGGAGGCGAGGTGGGTGTCCGCGTACGCCCAGAGGCTCAGCCCCTCGCCGATGGGGACGGAGCCGGCCGCAGCATCGGCACGGTCGAGGACCGGGACAGGCCGGCCGAGCAGCTCTCGTAGCCTCCGCTCCTCGTCCGATGACCCGCTCGCGGAGAGGACGCGCCGCTCGGCGTCCGCCACCGCGACCGCTCCCCCGGTTCGCCCGGCGATGCGGGCGAGATCCTGGCTGGAGAGCGGCTGGGCGAGGACGATCACCGCCGGCCGGCGAGAGGAGTCGACCGGAACGTCGACCAGGGCCGCGCCGGTGAGCAGCACGGTGTCGTCGACCCGAGTCAGGGCCGACGCCGGAGAGCGCTTGGCCGCCTCCCGGACGACGGGATCCGTCTTCAGGGAGCCACCGAGCTCCTTCCTTCCGAACCCGTGGCGCTCGGTCCCCAGGATGAGCTGCTGGACCGGAAATTCTTCCCGGAAGCTGCGCCACCAGTCCTCCGTCTCGAAGCCGTCGCGGAGCGTGCGCTCGTCGACCCGCTGAGCGACGAGAGCCCGCACCGCGTTCAGCGACGCGGCGGCGGTGGCGCGCCCCTCGAGCTGGTGGATCCTCGCCTGCAGCTCGAGCTGTCCGAGCGCTGCACCGTGGGCGGCCAGCCGGAGGGCTTCTGCCTGGGCAGCCTCGCGCGCGCGGCCGAGGATGCTCGCGCTGGCCAGCGCGATGGCGCCGAGCACGGCGGCGGAGCCGAGCAGCAGCGCCATGCGCGTGGGCCGGGGCATGTGGGCCGGAGCCTCTTGCGACGCAACTGCAGGGTCAACCCGGGCCGTGGGCCAACCGCGCCGCGTCACCGCTCGAGGGGTGGCGGCGCCTCTTTCCCTCCTGAGCGGGCAAGCGCCGTGCGGAGCGCATCCCAGGGCGCTGATCCGCCTCTCCGGACGGTCCCGGGGCGGCAGCCGATCCTCGGCACCCGTGTTCCCCCCGACAGGACGTCTACTTGGTCATCGAGTCCGCGGCGGCCTTGGTCTCGTCGGCCGCCTTCGTCGCGCCTTGCTTGGCCTTCTTCTTCGTCGAGCTTGCCGCTGCCTTGGTATCGCTCGCGGCCTTGTCGCCCGCCGCCTTGGTGTCGCTGGCGGCCTTGTCGCCCGCCGCCTTGGTGTCGCTGGCGGCCTTGTCGGCCGCCGCCTTGGTGTCGCTCGTCATCTTCTCCGCGGACTGGCCGAAGCCGACGAGAGGAAGGGAGAGAACGAGCGCAGTGAGCAGGTTCTTCATCGGGACACCTCCAGGGACACGGGGCGCCGGGACCATCCCGGGCCTGACGTGATCGACCCCCGAGTACCACAGTCGGAAGGCGGGCCTGACCGCGTGGTAAAGCGACGGTCCACCGGTGAAACCTGTCCCGCCCCTCCAGCGTATGCCCCCGGGTACCACCGAGACCGATGAGCAGCTGATGGAGCGATTCGTCAACGGAGAGGAGCAGGCATTTACCGAGCTGTTCGAGCGGCACGCCCCCCGCCTGCAGGGGACCCTGCGCCGGATCGTCGGGTCGGCCTCTGGCGACGTCCTCCAGACGACCTTCCTGTCGATCGTCCGTGCCCGTGGTCGTTACCAGCGGGGCGCTCCGTTCCGTCCCTGGCTCTACACGGTGGCGCTCAACGCTGCCCGGGACTACCTCCGGCGTCACCGCCGGGAGGAGCCGCATCCGACGGACAAGCTTCCCGAAGCAGCTGCGGAGCCAACGCCCCTGCCGGACCCGGGCCTGTCGCGAACGGTCGAGGCGGCGCTGGCGCAGCTTCCGGAGAATCAGCGGGAGGCCATCGTGTTGCATCGGTTCGATGGGTTCTCGTTCAAGGAGATCGCCGAGCTGCTCGGCGTCACCGAGACCGCGGTGAAGGTGCGCGCCCACCGGGGCTACGAGCGCCTGCGCACGTTGCTCGCCTCCGAGAGGGAGCACGCATGAACGAGTGCGACCGTTTCCTGGAGGCAGTCGCCTCGGACCGGCTGGACGAGGCGGCGCGCGCACACGCCCGCGGGTGCGCCGTCTGCGGCCCGCTTCTTCCCGAGCAGCCGATGCCGGCCGCGGCCGCGGGGCCCGAGCTCGAGGCGGTGCGGAACCGTGCCCTGGAGGCGCTCCGGACGACCCCGCTGCGTCCGTGGACCCAAGACGCGGCACGCGTCGCCCTCCTTCAGGCGGCGGTGGCGCTGGTCGTGACGGTCCTCATCGGTCCCCGCAACTGGAAGTCACCGATGGCGCACCACATGGCGCTGGCGGTCGTCGGCGCGGTGCTCCTGGTGGTGGTGACCCTGGGAAGCGTGGTTGCGCTCGCGCCAGGACGGCGCCTGCCCCGCTGGATGCTGGCGCTCGTCCCGGTGGTCCCGCTGCTCCTGGTCCTGTCCGGTAACGGCGTCCATACCGCCACGACGATGCGAGCCGCTCTTCCCTGCCTGGTGACCGTGGTCCTGACGGCGGTCATCCCGCTCGCGGTGGGTCTGGCGCTGCTCCGGGGGATGGCGCTCGACACGGCCCGCACGGCGGCGCTCGGGCTGTCGGCCGGGGCGACCGGCCTCTTCGCCCTCCACTGGAACTGCACCGACGGAAGTGCCTCCCACCTCCTGGCCTACCACGCTCTGCCGTGGCTCGCCCTCGCGCTCCTCGCCATTCCTCTTCGTCGCGCGCTGTCGACGGAGAGTCACGTTCCCTGAGGTTTCATCGAAATGCGCTCCCTGTTTGCTCTCGCCATGCTCGGCCCGGCCTTCGCCGCCGCCGAGCCCCGTCCACCGGTGCTGGTGGAGCTCTTCACCTCGGAGGGCTGCTCCTCGTGTCCTCCGGCCGACGCGGCGCTCGCGGCGCTGGCGCGGGATCCGGCGCTGAAGTCGGCGGAGGTGATTCCTCTCGAGCTGCACGTGGACTACTGGAACGACCTCGGCTGGGCCGATCCCTTCTCCGCGCCGGAGTTCACCGCGCGCCAGGAGGAGTACGCGCGCCTCATCGGCAGTGACGGGCTGTACACCCCCCAGATGGTGATCGACGGCTGGGTCTCGGGCGTCGCCTCGGCGGGTTCCCTCCGGAAGGGCGTGGAGAAGGCGGCCGGCCAGCGGAAGGTGCGCCTCGAGGTGCTGGTCTCGGCGGCGCGCACGGGAGTGGACGTGGTCGTGCGGCCACCGGTGGGCCTCTCCGGAAAGCTGCGGGTGGTGGTCTCCGAGGACCGGCTCTCGAGCAAGGTGGAGCGCGGCGAGAACAAGGGGCGGACACTCGTGCATGCGCCGGTCGCGCGGCTCCTGGTGGACGACGGGCCGGTGGCGACCGAGCACCACGTCCGGCTCGGACTGTCGCCAACCTGGAAGCGGGATCAGCTGCGGGTGGTGGCGTTCGTGCAGGAATCCGGCGGGCGGGTGGTCGCCGCCGGAACGGCAGTGGTGCCCCCCGGGCGGAGCTGAGGAGCGCGCCGGCGAGCGGGGCGAGGCCCGTCCGCACCGTTGCGGCACCCGCTCCGACGAGTTACCCGACGTCCACCGGTGGCCGAGGACGTCACACGATTCCGGCTCTCCATCCTCCGCGAGAGCTTCCAGCACACCCGGGCCACGCTGGCCCTGGTGTGGTCCGCCTCGTCGCGCCTCACGCTCGTGCTCGGGGCGCTGACGCTCGTCTCGGCCGTGGTTCCGCTGGCGGTCGCGTACGTGGGCAAGGAGATCATGGACGCGGTGGTGGCCCGCGACGGCACCCGCACGCTCCGCTGGGTCCTGACCGAGCTCGGGGTGGTCGGGCTCCAGGCGCTGGTGATCCGCGGCCTCGGCCTCGTCCGGCAGCTGCTCGGAGCGCGGCTCGGCCTGGTGATCAACGAGCGGATCCTCGAAAAGGCACTCTCGCTCGAGCTCCGGCACTTCGAGGACCCGGAGTTCTATGACCGGCTGACCCGGGCAAGGCGTGAGGCATCCAGCCGGCCGATCTCGGTCGTCACCGAGTCATTCCAGCTGGTCCAGAACGTCCTGACGCTCGGCGGCTACGTGGCGCTGCTGATCCGCTTCTCGGGCTGGGCGGTCCTGGGACTGGTCGTCGCGGCGATCCCGGCCACCGTCGCCGAGATGCGCTTCAGCGCGCTCGCCTTCCGGCTCCGGAACTGGCGCAGCCCCGAGAGCCGGCGGCTCATGTACCTGGAGTACGTGCTGGCGAACGACGAGCACGCGAAGGAGGTGAAGCTCTTCGGGCTCGGGCCGGTACTGCTCGATCGCTACCGTTCGATGGGCGAGCGCTTCTACCTCGAGGACCGGAAGCTGGCGGTGCAGCGCGCGGGCTGGGGCACGGCCCTGAGCCTGGTGGGGACCGGCGCCTTCTACGTCTGCTACGCGCTGATGGCGGTGGCCACTGCCGCGGGACAGCTCACCCTGGGCCTGATGACCCTGTACATCGTCGCCTTCCGCCAGGGACAGCAGGCGTTCCAGAGCATCCTCACCGCCATCGGTGGCATGTACGAGGACAACCTCTACATGTCGAACCTCTTCGAGTACCTGGCGATCCCGACGGGTCGGCCCGCTCCGCCGCCCGAGCTCGCCGCGCTTCCCTCGGGGCAAGAGGAGGGAGTGCGCTTCGACGACGTGGGATTCCGGTATCCCGGCGCCGAGGGCTGGGCGCTGCGACATGTCTCGCTCTTCATCCCCCGCGGTCAGAGCCTCGCGCTGGTGGGCCAGAACGGCGCGGGCAAGACGACGTTCATCAAGCTCCTCACCCGGCTGTACGAGCCCACCGAGGGGCGCATCCTGCTCGACGGGAGGGATCTCCGGAGCTGGGACGAGGAGACGCTCCGCCGTCGGATCGGGGTCATCTTCCAGGACTTCAACCAGTACCAGTTCCGATTCCGCGAGAACGTCGGGTTCGGGAGCGTGGAGCACGCCGAGGACGTGGAGCGACTGGAGCGCGCGGTGGGTCGCGGCGGCGCTGACGAGGTGCTCCGGACGCTGCCCGCGGGCCTGGAGACCCCGCTCGGACGCTGGTTCAAGGAGGGGACGGAGCTGTCGGGCGGCCAGTGGCAGAAGGTCGCGCTCGCCCGGGCGTTCATGCGCGAGGAGGCGGACATCCTCGTGCTGGACGAGCCCACCGCGGCGCTCGACGCCGAGGCCGAGCACGCGATCTTCGAGCGATTCCGGCAGCTCGCCCGCGGGCGCACCACCCTGCTCATCTCGCACCGATTCTCCACGGTGAGGCGGGCAGACCGCATCGTGGTCATCGAGCAGGGACGGATCGTCGAGCAGGGGACCCACGAGGAGCTGATGGCGCTCGGCGGGCGCTACGCTCATCTCTTCACGCTTCAGGCAAAGGGCTATCAATGAGCGTGCGCGCGGTGTGCTTCGACCTGCTCTCGGCGCTGCTCGACAGCTGGTCGGTCTGGGACGGGGTCGCAGGCGAAGTCGGGCGTCCCGAGCTCGGGCGCCCCTGGCGTCAGCGATACCTCGAGATCACCTCGACCGTCGGCGGGTACCGGCCCTACCTCGAGCTGGTGGCACGGGCGAGCACCGACGTCGGACTGCCGGACGCCGTCGTGCCGCGCCTCGAGCGCGCCTGGGGCGACCTTCGGCCATGGCCTGACGTGGTCCCGGCGCTCGCCGCGCTCCGAGTTCCCCGTGCAGTGGCGACGAACTGCTCGATCACCCTGGGGCAAGCCGCGGCGGCGTGCGTGGGGGTCCCGTTCGACGTGGTGGTCACCGCCGAGGAGGCCGGCGCGTACAAGCCGGACCCGGCGCCGTACCGTCTGGCCTGCGAGAAGCTGGGGCGGTCGCCGAAGGAAGTCGCCTTCGTGGCTGGTTCGCCGTTCGACGCACGAGGCGCACTCGCGTTCGGGTTCCAGGTCACCTGGGTGAACCGGCTCGGTCAGCCTCTGCCGGCGGACGCGTCCGAGATCCGCGTCGTTCCCTCCCTCTCGGGTTGGACGCCGTGAGCCGCCGGGCGCGAGAATCGCGCGCACCGGGAGGAACACCGTGCAGGGCGAGATGCGGACCTATCGAGGCGCGTGCCATTGCGGAAAGGTGCAATTCGAGATCCAGTCGACCCTCGAACCCTCCTTCAGGTGCAACTGCTCGCTCTGCCGGCGCCGCGGGGCTGTGATGACGCGCGTGCCCGAGGAACGCTTCCGGCTCCTGACCGGCGAGGAGTTCCTGTCGCTCTACGAGTTCAACACGAAGGTGGCGAAGCACCACTTCTGCAAGGCCTGCGGCATCTACCCCTTCCACCGTCCTCGCACGTCCCCGGAGCTGTACGCGATCAACGTGGGCTGCCTCGAAGGCGTCGACCTGCTCTCGCTCCGCGTGGGCGCAGCCGATGGCGCGGCGCTCTCGGTCGTCTAGCGGTCTGGATCGAGGTGAGCAATGCCCGGAGGTGACGTGACCTCCGTGCGCGGTCCCGGATGGCCCGAGGCCTGCACTCGCGGGTGGGCTCACCCGTCGTCGGAGAGCACCCGTATGCGCTCCCTCTCGCCCCGGCCCGATCCGATGCAGGTGGCACCAGCGCTCCCCCCGTCTCGGCCGGGGAGTCCCGTGCCGCGGACCATCCTGCTGGTCAATCCATTCTATCCGAAGGATCCGAACGCCAGCTTCGGCAAGCACGTCCTCACCCCGACCCTGGCTCTGACCAGCCTGGCGGGAGCCACGCCGGCGCACTGGAGCGTGCGCTACTGGGACGAGAATCTCCTTCAGGGTCCACCTCCCGTGGTCCCGCTGCCGCAGGTGGTGGGCATCACCGTGCACCTGACATTCGCCCGGCGCGCGTATGCACTGGCCGCGTGGTTCAAGGCGCAGGGATGCACCGTCGTCCTCGGCGGTCTCCACGCGCTCTCGTGTCCCGACGAGGTGCAGCAGCACGCGGACGCGATCTGCATCGGGAACGGCGTGGTCGCCTGGCCGCAGATCCTCCGGGACATCGAGTCGGGGCAGCTGCAGCCACGCTACTCGGCCGAGTACCGCGACTACGCGGCCGATCCGCCGCCGGATCGGTCCATCCTGCCGCGCTGGGGTTTCCTCACCGGCGCATCGCTCATCGCGACCCAGGGGTGCCACAACCGTTGTGATTTTTGCTACCTCGCGACGGGCGACACTCGCATCCGGTACCAGATGCGCCGGCCCGAGCAAGTCGCGGACGAATTCCGCGCCACCGGCGCTCCCTATGGGGTCTTCGTCGACAACAACCTCGGCTCGAGCCGCCGCTACCTGCGCTCGCTCTGCCAGTCGCTCGCGCCCCTGGAGAAGATCTGGAGCGCGGCGGTGACCCTGGACGTCACCGACGAGCCGGAGCTGGTCCGGGAGATGGCGCTGGCCGGGTGCACCGGAGTGTTCATCGGGTTCGAGAGCCTCTCGGACGAGAACATCCGCGCCGCCGGAAAGCGAAGCCCGCGCGCGGAGGACTACGCGAGGCGAATCGAGATCTTCCACCGGAACGGGATCCAGGTGAACGGCAGCTTCGTGCTCGGGTTCGACCAAGACGGGCCGGAGGTCTTCGAGCAGCTCGCCGACTGGATCGAGACCCAGCGGCTGGAGTGCGCGACCTTCCACATCCTGACGCCCTATCCGAACACCCCACTCTTCCGACGGATGGAGGCCGAAGGTCGGCTGCTGCACCGCGACTGGTCGCTCTACGACACGGCCCACTGCGTGTTTCGACCGAAGCGAATGAGCCCCGACGAACTCGAGCAAGGCTACGCGTGGATCTACCGGCGCCTCTTTGGCCTCGGGTCGATCTGGGCGCGCCGACCGAAGCAAGCCTCCGCGGTGGCGCCGTACCTCGCGATGTCCCTGCTCTACAAGCGGAGCAACGGGCTGTGGAAGTTCCTCATCGAGCGTCGACTGACCCATGCCGTGTGGACGCCGCTCGTGCAGCTGACGCGGTGGCGGCACCTCGCCCGCCGTGCCCGCCTCGCCCGGGTGGGTGAGTTGCGGCCGGGGCTGACCGCGCCCGCTCCACCGGGGGTCTAGAGCTCCCGGCCAGGTTCCGGGGCGCGGTCCCTAGGCCTGTTCGATGTTCTCCTCGAGGAGCTCCTTCAGCGCCTTTTCCGGCTCGGCGAGGGTCGGCTTCTCGTGCTCGACCAGCTCCTGGACCTTCTCGAAGTACTTCTCGACGACCGCTCCCTTCTCGAAGCTGCTGAGCACGCCGGGGTCGATGTAGCTGCCCCTGGACACCGCCGGGGTGTTCCCGAGTTCGGCGGCGGTCTCCTTCACCGCCTCGACCACCTTCTTCCGAACCGCGCTCTTCTTCGCGGAGGTGATGACCTCTGGCTCGTCCTCGGCCACCCGGGCAAGCGCGCAGGCGCAGATCAGCGTGCCGGCCCAGGTGCGAAAGTCCTTCGCGGTGAAGTCCGGCCCCATCACGCCCTTGATGTAGTCGTTGAGGTGCTCGCGCTTGACGTCCACCACCGCGCCGTCCTCGGCGAGGAACTTGAACAGCTCCTTGCCCGGGAGCTTCATCATCTGGCGCACGATGCGCGCCACGCTCCGGTCGCGGATCTCCCGGCGCTGCGGCTGCCCGGACTTGCCCGGGTAATCGAAGCGCACGAGGTTCCCCTTCAGCTTCACGTGCTGGTGGCGGATGGTGGTCAGCCCGTAGTGCCGGTGCCGGCGCGCGTACTCGTCGCTGCCGGGGCGCATGAAGCAGGTGGACAGCACTCGGATGGCGCAGGCCATGACCTGGTCCCGGCCGAGCCCCGCCCGACGGATGTCCCGCGCGACGCGCCTGCGCATCCTCGGCAGCGCATCGGCGAAGTCGACCAGCTTCTGGAACTTCTTCTGCTCCTGCCGCTCGCGGAACCGAGGGTGGTACCGGTACTGCCACCGGCCCGCCTTGTCCTTCCCTACCGCCTGCAGCTTCGCGCCGGCCGAGGGCGCGACGTGGACGTCGGTCCAGGCCGGAGGGATGGCGAGCTTGCGGATGCGCGCCACCTCGGAGGCGGGAACCGGCCTGCCCTTCGCCGTCCGGAAGGCGAATCCCTTTCCCGCACCGACACGGCGGATCCCAGTCTCCTGAAGCTTCTCGAGGGCGGTCATTCCCTCGAAGAACCTGTGCACCTGGCGCCGGGGGCGAAAGTCCCACCCCGGCCCCGGGGCGGCGACCGCCGGCACGCCGTGAATCCGGTGAAATCCCGCTGCGTCGAAGCCACGCTCACCGGCGGCCGGCCTCTCGAAGAGCGCCCAGATGTCGTCTCGAACTCGACTGCTTCCGCTGCTCATCGGCGTGGTCCTCGCCTCCGGCCCGTCCCTGGCCCAGGGGCGATTCGGCCTGCGCACCTCGCCGCCGAGGTCCGCGCCTCACCCCGCGTACGTACCCGGCGGTGGGTGGGCGCCGCGCGGCCCGACGGTCGTCCGCCCCGCGCCGGCTCCGTACGTGTACGGCTGGGGATTCGGCTACCGGGGCTGGCTCTGGGACCCGTGGTGGACCGAGCCGGTGCCGGTCGGTCCGCCCACCGTCGTGGCTCCCTACGGAACCTACGTCGCACCCGGATATCCGCCCGGCGGCTACCCCCCGCCACCCGGCGTCTACCCGCCGCCGCCCGGAGTGCCGGTCGATGACGATGAGCTGCCGCTCGCACCGGAGCGCTCGGTGCGGCGAACCATCTTCAGCATCACCGGCTACGGCCAGCACGTGGAGTCGAAGGGCAGCGCCTTCGGACTCGGGCTCGGTGTGGAGGGCGAGCACTGGGGTGTCCTCGCCCAGTGGAACGGCTTCTACCTGGACTCGCTCACCGGTCAGGGGACGGACAACATCAACGTCGTCCATCTCCACGCGACCTACTCCGTGCTGAGCGGGCCCCAGGGGCGGCTCCGGCTGCATCTCGGTGGAAGTGGCGCGTTCGCTCCGGACCTGAATCGCATCGGCCCGTCCATCGGCGTCTCGGCAGCGCTCGGTCTGATCGGCCCACTCGGCATCGAGGGACAGGTGAGCTACACGCCCACCCCGTTCATCGAGTTCGACGCCTTCGCCGGACTCAGCCTGTCGTGGGAATTGCTGGCGCTTCGCGGCGGCTACCACTGGACCTACCTCGACGACCGGGGTCTGGTGGATGGCATTCCGCACAGCGAGCGCTACCAGGGGCCGTGGGTCGGCATCGGTATCGCCCTGTAACTGCGAGACACCAGGGGGGTCAGACCACCCCGGCAGTGTAGACTTCGGACCTCGTTGACCGTCAGCACGAGCTCCTCCTGGTTCGGCCGGTACCGGCTGACGTCGCGCATCGCGACGGGCGGCATGGCCGAGGTGTACCTGGGGCGCGCTCTCCAGCCGGACGGCCGATTCGGTCCCGCGGTGGCCGTGAAGCGGCTGCTCCCGCACCTGACCTCGGACGGGGCCATCGTGAAGATGTTCCTCAACGAGGCGGAGATCACCCGGCAGATCGACCACCCGAACGTGGTCCAGATTCTGGACCTGGGGCACGTGGCGGCCGAGCCGTTCATCGCCATGGAGCTGCTGGAGGGGCACAGCTTTGCCGAGCTCCGGCAGACCGCGGCGGCGGGGGGCCGGCGCGTGCCGCTGGGCATCACTCTGCGGGTGCTCACCGAGGCCTGCCGCGGATTGGATGCCGCCCACCGCGCCGTGGACAGCAAGGGACGCGAGCTGCAGATCGTCCACCGCGACTTCACCCCGGACAACATCCACGTCAGCGTCACCGGTGAGGTGAAGGTCATCGACTTCGGCATCGCCAAGTCGGCTGCGGTGCAGGGCGGGACCGAGCCCGGGACCCTGAAGGGCAAGTTCTTCTACATGTCGCCGGAGATGATCGCCGGTCACGAGGTCGACCACCGGGCCGATCTCTTCGCCGCCGGGGTGATGCTCTACGAGCAGCTCTGCGGGCGGAGGCCCTTCACCGGGCTCAACACCGAGGAGGTGTTGAACCGCATCTCGGAGGGCAAGCCCAGGCGACCCACCGAGTTCGACCCCTCGGTCCCGCTGGCGCTGGAGCTCGTCTGCCTGACCGCGCTGTCCAAGGATCCGGCGCGACGCTTCCCGTCGCTCCACGAGTTCATCGCCGCGATCGAGGCGGTGGGCGGACCGGCCAAGGTCGCCACGTCCGAGGAGGTCGCGGATTACGTGAGCGCGGTCTTCCCTGCCGAGGAGGATCCGAAGCGGATCGCGCTGCGCCGCGCCCGCCTCGCCGATCCCTCGACGCCGACCCGATCTCCGAACGCGACCGCCATCGACCTGCTCCCGCCCAGAGAGGAGAGCCGGCCGCCGCGGAGAGTCGAGGCTCCGGCCGCGCCTTCCGGACCATCCGCCTGGCAGCGCCGGATGGCGTGGTTGCGAGAGAAGGTGTTCCGGGTGGAGGTGCTCGGACCGGCAGCCCTCACCGTGGTGGTGATCGCTGGCGCGATCGCCTTCGCCACCCGGCCTGAGCGGTCGGTGGCCGATCGTCTCCAGCTCGCGGAGAAGGCCTCCACCCCGAGCCAGCGCATCCGGGAGCTCACCGCGCTCGCCGAGGATCCGAGCGCGAACGAGGCCGACCTCCGCCGTGCCGGAGAGCTGGCGCTGCAGAGCCCGGATCTGGAGGGAGCCCTGGCGGTCACCCAGGCCTTCGCCCGCCGCTACCCGAAGTCGATCGAGGCGGCGCTCCAGGAAGCCCGCGCCTGCGTGGGCCTGCGCCTGGGAAAGAAGGCGGACGCGGCCATCGACCGGGCGATGAACCTCGCTCCCGACGACCCGAGGCCGGATCTGCTCCGTGCGGATCTGCGCCGCCTGCAGGGCGATGCCAGCGGCATGCTCGAGGCGCTGACCTCGGCGGGCAGGAAGGCGCCCAACGATCGGGAGATCGCCGTCCGCCGCGGCGAGCTGCTCAGCCAGGCCGGCCGGCTCGACGAGGCCTCGGGGGTGCTCAACGGGGTGCTCAAGCACCGCTTCCATCCGGGCGCCGCGGCCGAGCTCGGCTTCGTGAAGATGCGGCAGAACCAGTCCGCAGAGGCGATGCGGCTGCTGCGTGCATCGCTCAGTCGCTCACCGAACCTGGCCAAGGCGCACTACTACCTGGGCGCGGCGCTGACCCAGCAGGGCGACGTCACCGCCGCCGAGTCCGAGTACCGGACGGCGGACCGCCTGGCCCCCAGCGACCCGCGTCCCCTCGGGGCGCTGTGCGCGCTGTTCGCCCAGAACAAGCGCGGTCCCGAGACAGAGGCGCTGAGGAAGGAGCTCGCCGACCGGTTCCCCGAGCAGGCCCCCCGCTACATCGCAGAGTGCCACCCGTGACCGTCGCGGTGCGCCGTCTGATCATCAACGCCGACGACCTCGGCTACGACCCGGCGGTGAACGAGGGCATCGTGCTCGCGATGCGCGGCGGGGTGGTGACCTCGGCGACCCTGATGGTCAACCTGGCCCACTCCGAGCATGGAGCGGCGCTCGCACGCGGGCTCCCGGTGGGCCTGCACCTCAACCTGTCGCGGGGCTCGCCGGTCTCGGAGCGGTTCCCCGCATCGCTCCTCCGCGCGGGCGCGTTCGACGAGACGGTGGGCGGCTCGCTCTCGCCCGAGGTCGTGGCCGAGGAAGCCGAGGCGCAGCTCGCCCGGGCCGAGGACCTGCTCGGCGGACCTGCGACGCACGTGGACGTGCACCGGCACCTCCACCGCTTCCCGGCGGTGCTCGAGGGGTTGTCCCGCGTCGCCGGACGCCGAGGGCTTCCGGTCCGGGCGCTCGACGATGGGATGCGGTCCCAGCTCCGGAGCGCCGGGGTGCGGACCACCGACCACTTCGTGGGCGAGGCGAGCGGTGAGGCCTACTGGACCGAGCTCCGCTTCGCCGGAACGGTGGCCGCGCTCGCCGAGGGCACCACCGAGCTGATGTGTCACCCCGGCTACCCTCCCCGCGAGACCCGGACCAGCTATGGGCTCCAGCGCGCGGTGGAGCTCGCGACCTTGACCTCGGCGGCCGCCCGGCAGGCCATCGCCGAGGCGGGAATCGTCCTTGGGAGCTTCGCTGACCTCGGGTGAGCGCCCTCGGCACGGACCAGGCCTCGGTGCTATGGGCTTCGGTCATGGCAGCACCGAGCAAGAACCTCGAGACCTTCCCCAATCCGTCGCCGGACCGCGACTACGAGATCGCGTTCGACGTTCCGGAGTTCACCTGTCTCTGCCCGCTCACCGGCCAGCCCGACTTCGCGCACTTCAAGATCCGCTACGTGCCGGACGAGAAGTGCGTCGAGCTGAAGAGCCTGAAGCTCTACTTCTGGAGCTACCGGAACGAGGGCGCCTTCCACGAGGCGGTGACCAACCGGATCCGGGACGATCTTGTCGCGGCGCTCTCCCCCCGCTCGCTCACCGTCGTGGGCGACTGGTTCATCCGCGGGGGAATCAAGACCGTGGTGACCGTCTCCTACGAGAAGCCCGGGCGGGCCTAGCGGCGTTACTCAGCGCGCCTCGTCCATCTTCCGCTCGGTCTCCTTCATGCGGCGCTCGGCGTCCTGCTCGATGCGACGGGTCGTCTCCCGGGTGCGGTCGAGCACCGCCTTTGGCTGGGAGCGGCCCTCGGGATCCGGCCGCTCGGCGCCGGCGAGGTGGTTCAGCGCCCAGTAGGCGACGAACGCCACCACCGCAAGACCGAGCACGAGCGAGAGCAGTCTTCCCAGCACCGCCTCGAGGCTACCACCGCCCTAGAGGTGGAAGGAGAAGAGCAGCCGCGCCTGGAACCGCTCGTAGTCCGTCAGGACGTACGTGCCCCCACCCTCCGACTTCTTGAAGGCCGGGAGCTGGGGAAGGACGGTGAAGGTCACCCACCAGCCGTCCCCGACGTAGGACGCGACCGGACCGAGGAAGAACGCCGAATGTTCCCAGGTGCCCTCGGCGATGATGTTCGCGTTCCGGGCCTCCACGCCGATCATGAACCGGGGCGTGAAGAACCAGCCCGCAGCGAGGAAGCCGTCGAGGTGCAGCTCCTTCCCGGTCTCGCCGATGCCGTACTCCCATTCGTGCTCGGCGACGAAGTTGGCGGCCAGCAGGAGAGGCCCGAATCGCTTGTCGATGATGAGCTTTCCCTCCAGCTCCAGCTCGTCCACGGCCCCGGTGATCTCCGCGTAGAGCGCGAACCCGATCCCGTCCGCGGCCGAGTCGAGCAGCCGCCACTTCCACTCGTTGCTGACCGAGACCTCGGTGCTCGTCGCCAGGTGGCCGGTGCCGTCGTCCTGACCGATGCCGGTGAGGTTCAGGTAGAAGGACGTCTGGAGTCCGGGGACCAGCCCGATCTCGAACTCCAGCCGCTCATCGAAGCGGGTGTACCGGGTGTCGCGTCCGTTCCGGTACGTGGTCCAGACCTCGAGCTCCCTCTCGCCCGGGGCGAGCACCGCCGACTCGTAGGTGTAGGAGAAGTGCCGGTCGTTGGCCCAGGCGCTCAGGGGCACCGCGACCACTCCGAGTAGAGCGGCGAGCGGCACCGACCGGCAGAAGCGAGTCATTCAGGATCCCCTCCAGGATGCCCTCCCTTATTTGAGAACGATTCTCAAAGTCAAACTCGAAGATTGCCCGCGCCTCCCCGGGAACGGGCCGGAGGCGGGTTAGGCTCCGCTCCGGTGGACGCGACCACGCCCCGTGGAACCACGTTCCGGACGCTCGTGCTCGTGCTCCTCGGTGCGGTGGCGGGCGCCGGGCTGGTCTGGGCGCTCCTGCACCGGCAGCCCGAGCCAACGCTCCCCGCGGCGCCGCTGGTGGTCGACCGCGTCCGCGAGGTGGCGCGTCTCGAGACGCTGGACCTCCAGGTCTACAAGAAGATCTCCTACGCGCCCGAGCCCGCGCCCAGCGGCGCGCTGTGGAAGGACGTGCTGTCCTGGGCCAAGACCTCGCTCTTCCCCTCGCACGGGCGGGCCATCGTCTTCGGGACGGTGCACCTCGGTGTCGACCTCTCGCGGCTCGATGCGCGGAGGCTTCGCATCCAGGGGAGCCGGATCGAGATCGCGCTTCCACCGATGCGGGCCCAGGTCGAGGTGCGTCCAGGCGAGACGGAGATCATCTCCAGCAACCTC
>Ga0081540_1000321_pt1 | contig 49539 bp, 37 predicted proteins | sample TabmetS2T1R1_FD_71024 | JGI IMG/M metagenome (GOLD analysis project Ga0081540, IMG submission 71024) | Tabebuia heterophylla rhizosphere microbial communities from the University of Puerto Rico - S2T1R1 | ecosystem: Host-associated > Plants > Roots > Rhizosphere ...
GCCCGTGCCGCATGCGAGATCGACGACGCGCACACCCCTCTTCAATTTCATCAGGGAGATGACCGCGCCAAGCACCACGGGATTACGGGCGCGCATATCGTAGTCTTCCCGCAAAGTCAGCCACTCGACCGAGAATCCGGTCATGCGAGCCGATCCAGCGTTGCGGCAAAGATTGACGCGGATTGCTGCCAGGTAGGCAGCGTACGTGCGGCGACGAGCGCCGCTTCGGACAGGAGCCGGCGCCGGCCCGCGTCTACAATGACGCTGCGGAGAGCCGCGGCGAGCGCAACGGAATCATCTGGCGGTACCAGCAATCCCGCTCCGTCGAGGATCGTATCGGGTATCGCGCCTGCCGTTGTTCCGACCACGGGAAGTCCGTGCGACAACGCCTCGGCGTAAGCCATTCCGTAACCCTCGAAGCGCGAGGCGAGAACGAAGAGATCGGCTCTGCCTAGCAGCGTCGCAAGTAACGACGGCGAAACGGTGCCAATCGTTTCGATGCGGCCGGTAAGCCCCTGTTGCGAGATGAGACCTTTGAGCTTCGCGGCTTCACGCGGATCCCGTGTGAGGTCGCCGACGATCGTCAGCCGCCACGGGATGTCCTTGAGTGCCCCTAGAGCATTGACGAGAATGTCAAACCCCTTGCGCGGTACGACTGCCCCGACCGAGAGGAGCTGCGGTACGTCGTTTGGTTCGCGTGATGGCGGCTGCACAGGATCGTTTCCAGGCCTTGCAACAGTAATGTGATTAGCCGGTACGCCATAATCGGAGACGACAAGCTTCGCTGTTGCGGCGCTCGTCACCACGACTTCTCGCACTTCGGCGAGAGCCGCCCGTTCGCTACGGCGAAGGGCATTGGCGCGCTCGGTCGTCAATCCGGACTCCAGCGCCAATGGATGATGTACCAATGCGACCAGCGGATGTTGACGGGCTAGTTCGACCGCAACATCGGGCAGGACGCCGAGCGCCAGGCCGTCCAGTACGATCGGCTCCCCCACCGGTATGGCAAACAAAAGCGATCGCGCAGCCGACCGGGTCCTCTCGTCCGGCGCGGGAAAGCCTTCGCCGATATCGAGATGGTCGACATCCCACCCCAATTGACGGAGTTCGGCCATGATCCGCCGGTCGTAGGCATAGCCGCCTGTTGGCGTGTCGAGACTGCCCGGAACCGCGAATACGACGCGCTTCACCACAAGGACGCCTCATAGGATGCGCGCGCAACGTGCGACTCCGAAAGCGTGATCCGCAATGTCTTGAGCTCCGGCCCTGGGCGACCGAGTTCACCGGAGCGGGCAGCCTTGGCGAGCCCGTCGTAGATATGCTTCGACAGGAACTCTGTGGTGGTATTCTGACCCCTGAATTCGGGGATGTCGTCGAGGTTGCGGTAGTTCAGCGGGCCCAGCACTGCCTTCAGCGCATCGTGCGCGCGGCCGATGTCGATGACAATTCCGTTGGCGTCGAGCGCATCGGCGATGAAGGCGGCATCGACCACGAAGGTTGCTCCGTGCAGTGCCTGCGCGGGCCCGAAAACCGCGCCCTGAAATGAATGCGCGATCATGATGTGGTCTCGAACTTCGACGGTGAACACGGCAGCTCCTCACGAATAGGCGACGGGTTGACAGAGAGTGGTGCTTCCAGGGGCAAGGATATGCGGCAGCCGTTCCGGCAAATCGCCGAAGGCAATCTCAGGGGCAAGCAACACGTCGAGGCGGGGATCCGTGAGCAAGCCCAGGGCTGCAGCGAGGCGGCGACGGTGGCTCCAGCGTGGTCGATGCGACGGGGCGACGCTTCCAACCTGACTTGATATCAGTCGAAGGCGACGGCTGTGGAATGGGCCGCCAAGAAGCGCGCCCACAACGCGGTCACCATACCAGCTCATTTCAAGTACGGTTGCTTCGTCTCCAGCCAGCTGCAGCGCGGTGTTCAGGCCGTCGGGCGAGCCGCTGGCATGAACCACGAGGTCGCAGTCGCGCTCTGCCTTGGCGGGCTCTGCGAAACCGACACCAAGCGCCGAGGCTAGTTCTGTCCGCGCTGGATTGATGTCGACGAGGGTAACCCGGGCTGCGGGCAATCGTCCGCAAAGATAGGCAACGAGGGAGCCTACGACGCCGGCGCCGATAACGGCAATGTGGTCGGCCGGCCCCGGCGCAGCGTCCCACACACCGTTAAGGGCGGTCTCCATGTTTGCCGCGAGCACCGCCCGGAGCGGAGGTACGTCGTCGGGCAGTACCAGCGCCGACGCCGCGGGAAGGTTGAACCTGGTTTGGTGCGGATAGAGCGCGAATACGTTCCTGCCGCTCAAGGCAGGGCTGCCATCTTCTACACGTCCGACGGTTGCGTACCCGTATTTGACGGGAAACGGAAAGTCGCCGGCCATGAACGGAGCGCGCATTCTGGCGAATTCGCTCTCGGGAACGCGTCCAGCGAAGACAAGCGATTCGGTCCCCCGGCTGATCGCGCTGTATAGGCTTCTTACGCGGACCTCGCCAGCGCCCGGAGAACCCAAAACTTCCCGCCGGATTTCGGCCCTGCTTGCCCCGCAATACCAAAGGGCCGCGGCGATCTCAGCGTTCTCGGTGGCAGACATTTCCTTACTCTCGGACTGGAATTACCGGTTACTTGATGTGTTATAAGGATAATCTGCACCACCCGGTGCTGGATGAGAAGTCGTAACCTGCCCTGAACCCGCCGTACTGTTCCCAAATGATTGAGACTAATGCCGCCGGAAGGCTGATGTTCGCGAGGCGGGCGGCTTTCGCTGGCCTGTTTGCCGTGACCATGGCGGGATCGCTGTATCTTGCCGCATTGGCGCTGTCGCCTCGAGGGCTCGGGTTCTTCGGTACCGTCGCGCTTGCCTTGTTTGCGTTCACGCTGCCCTGGATGGTCGCCGGCTTCTGCAATGCGCTGATCGGCTTCGTCATCATGCGCTGTTCCGCAGACCCGGTCGCCACGGTGGTGCCGGCCGTCGGACGGGTCCGCGACGACGATCCCGTGACGGCCTCGACGGCGATCCTGCTTTGCGTTCGCAACGAACTGCCGGTGCGGACCATCCGCAATCTCGAGCCGATGCTCGAAGGGCTCTGCGCATCGGGATACGCAGAACGTTTCCACCTCTATCTCCTGAGCGACACCAATGATCCCGATATCGCGACCAAGGAAGAGGCGCTCTTCTCCGAGTTGATTGCAGTATGGCGCGACCGACTTGCGATCAGCTACCGGAGGCGCACTGTCAACAGTGGTTTCAAGGCCGGTAATATCAGGGATTTCTGCGAACGCTGGGGCAATCGCCACGAATTCGCAGTCACGCTCGATGCCGACAGCTTCATGCCATCGGACGCGATCATCCGGCTTGTCCGGATCATGCAAGTCGACCCAAAGCTCGGCATCCTCCAGGGTTTGATCGTGGGGCTGCCGTCGACAAGCCTGTTCGCCCGTATTTTTCAGTTCGGCATGCGTCTCGGTATGCGCTCCTACACGATCGGGAGCGCGTGGTGGCAGGGCGACTGCGGACCCTATTGGGGGCACAATGCCATTCTCCGCCTCAAGCCCTTCATCGAGCACTGCCAGCTGCCCCTGCTGACGAGCGACGGCGGAAAAGAGCGGCATATCCTCAGTCATGACCAGATCGAGGCGGCGCTGATGCGCGCGGCCGGTTACCACGTACGCGTGGTGCCGCGGGAGGATCTCGGTTGGGAGGACAATCCGCCGACGCTGCTGGAATTCATGCGACGCGACCTGCGCTGGTGCCAGGGCAACATGCAGTACTGGCGGCTGGTCACGCTGCCGAACCTCACGCCGGTTAGCCGCTACCAACTCGTTCTCGCTATCCTGATGTTCATCGGCTCGCCGGCATGGGTTGGCCTGCTCGGCCTTGCGACCGCCGCACTGGTTCTGTGCGATGATCCCGCCGACATCATGAGAGCGGATTTGGGAACCGCATTGATCGGCTGGGTGCTGCTGATGTGGTTCTCACCGAAGATCGCGGGCGCACTCGACGTCCTGCTGGCGCCGGAAGAGCGGCGCGCGTTCGGGGGGCCGGGTCGCTTCATCATCAATTTCGCGATTGAAACGGTCTATTCGATCGTGTTGTGTCCGATCCTCTGGATCAGCCACACGATTTTCCTGTTCGGCCGGCTCTTCAACCGCGACATTCATTGGATGGGACAGGTTCGCGACGACCATGTCGTGCCGTTCGGTCTGGCAATGCGCGATCTGTGGCCGCAGACTGTTGTGGGATGCGTCTCGCTCGGATTGGTGATGTTCAGCCAGCCATGGGCGCTGCCATATATCTTGCTGCTGGCCGGCGGGCCGGCCTTCGCGGCGCCCTTCGCGACCATCACGGCCTGGCCCATCCTCGGCAGCCTTGCCGCCCGCATCGGCGTCGGCCGCCTTCCCGAAGAAACAGCAACGCCGGATGACCTGCTCGAGCTCGCATTGCCTGCGATTCGTTCTGATAGCCGGCCGCCCGTGACTAGCTCGGTCTAGCCAATGCTTCAATCCATCCGGATGGCGCGCGCCACGCTCAGGTCCCTTCGCATCTATTATGGAGACCGCAGGCGCGCCGCGGAAATGGACCGCCTCTATGGCAATTTCGTGCGATCAGGAGACCTCGTGTTCGACGTCGGTGCGCATGTCGGCAACAGGATCGCTTCGTTTCGCCGGCTCGGTGCCCGCGTGGTCGCTGTCGAGCCGCAGCGGCCGATGGTGAAGGCGTTGTGGCTGCTCTACGGCCGCGACCGGTCAGTGACGATCGAGCCCGTCGCAGTTGGAGGACAGCCCGGCAGGGCGCGGCTCTTGATCAACGCCGACAACCCGACGGTGTCCTCAGTCTCGCCGGAATTCGTGGCAGCCGCGGCGGGCGCGCCTGGTTGGGAAACGCAGCGCTGGAGCGAGTCCGCCGAGGTCGAGGTCACGACACTGGATGCGCTGATTGACAGGCACGGCGTTCCCACATTCATCAAGATCGACGTGGAAGGTTTTGAGGCCGAAGCCCTGTCCGGCCTTTCGCAAGCGGTGCGCGCGCTGTCATTCGAATTCACCACGATACAGCGGGACGTGGCGCTGGCCTGCATCGAGCAATGCGCAGCAATGGGCTATGCGCGCTTTAACGCGGCGCTCGGAGAGAGCCAGGCAATGGTCGGCGTGTGGGTCGGCGCACAGGAAATCGCCCGCTGGCTGAGCGCGCTGCCGCAAGCCGCCAATTCAGGTGACATCTATGCTGTCACGGCCTGAAGGTAAACCGTCGCAGGCGCGCCTCCTTACGGCATCGGTGGCGATGCTGCTGCTGATCGGCTTCGTCCTGACCCTGCTGATCTTCTATCCCGGCATAATGACCTTCGACTCCAAATACCTTCATGAGTACGCCATGAAGGGAACGATGGGAGATTGGCAGTCCCCGGTCATGGTCCGGCTGTGGGCCCTGATCGATCCGCTCGCGGCTGGGGCCGCCAGCATGTTTCTGCTGATCGTCGTGACCTATTGGCTGGGCTTTGGGCTTCTTTCGCTCGCGCTCGCATCCCGTGGCAGGATGGTCGCGTTGCTGCTGCCGCTGCTGGCCATGACGCCGCCGGCGCTCGCGCTGGTCGGAGTCATCTGGCGCGACGTTCTCTTCGCAACGTGCTGGCTGCTGGCGGCGTCGCTCGGGTACGCGGCGGCGGGGCAGCGTTCGTGGACCAGGGTGACGGGGCAGGTACTGGCGCTGACGCTGGTCGTCTTCGGCGTGCTGTTGAGGCCGAACGCCTTGCTGGCAGCCCCAATACTTGCTGCCTACGCGATCTGGCTTTCGCAGATGTCGTTGCGGAGAACGGCGATCCTCTACATTCCTGCGGTGCTTGTGTTCTTTGGCTCCGTACAGCTGGTTTACTACGGCATGCTCGGCGCCAAGCGCGAGCACCCGCTGCAGACGATCATGGTGTTCGATCTCGGCGGTGTCAGTCATTTCGCCAAGGCAAACCAGTTTCCGGTTGAGTGGAGCGAGGCCGAAAACGCGATGCTGCTCGACAAATGCTACCAGCCGACGATGTGGGACATCTACTGGCGGCTGGAGCCCTGCGATTTCGTGATGCGAAAGGTCGAGCGCGAAAAAGGGCTGTTCGGGACCTCCGCCATCTCCACGGCGTGGCTGGCGGCGATGCTGCGGCATCCGATTGCCTATCTGCAGCACCGCTCGGCGTTCATGTGGAATTTTCTCGTTGGCGACAACCTGACGATGTGGACGGCCGATATCGAAAATCCCGGAAACGACGTCTTTGCGGACCGCACCGTGTTCGCCGCATTTCGCGCGGCGCATGATGTGCTCAAGTCAACGCCGTTCCTGCGCGCCGGCTTTTGGCTAGTCGCCTGCCTCGTCCTGTGTGGCATAGCCTGGAGCAGGGCGCCGCGCGAGGCAGCCTTTGTGTCCGCCGTGTGCGGATCCGCAGCCATATACGTCCTGACTTTCTATGGCGTCGGCGTGGCATCCGATTTCCGCTACGGCTATTGGGCTGTTCTGGCGGCGATGGCGGGCGGCGTCGTACTCTTGGCCGGTGAAAACGGCTGGCCGCGAAGATCGGCTAGAACTGCTTATCGCTTCGGTTCGACTGATGCCGTCCAGCTCTTGTAGTCGGCTTCGGAGACCGTGGGCAGCTTCTTGACGAAAGCCGCAATCGACCAGATCTCGTCGTCCTTGGCGCCGGCCAGCTGGAAGCTTGGCATGCCCGTCATGTTGATGCCGTTCTTGATGACCCAGAACAGCTGGGCAGGCGAAAGGTCGCCGGCGACCTCCTTGAGGTTGGGCGGATCGGGGTGCAGGCCTTCCGAATATTTCAGCCACATCACCCCGGGCGCGCCGTGACAGTTGGCGCAGCCGTTGCTGGCGTAAGCCCTTGCTCCGGCCTGCACCATGTTGCTGTCGCCGAATGAGGCCGGCGGGCTGTCGGTGGCGTGGCGATTGACCGATGCGGTTCGTACCTTGGTGAGGGCCCAGTTCACTGCGGCGGGATCTTCAGCGGTCCCGGCGACGCTGTAGTATCCGCCGAAGAAGAATAAGGCACTGCCAATGCCGAATACGATCGCCAGTGCGCCGACCGCTGCAAGGAAGCGCATGAGTGCCTCCGTCCGTTCTGTGCTGACTCCAGTCTATGACCCGGAAATGGAATAGCAAGCCACCTGAAAGGCTGCACAGTGCAGGGGACATGACTAAATTTTGACTCTTCGTTAGTGGGCACCCCTTGGGATGTTGCACGACGCTGCCAAAGCGATCGAGGCGCTGAACCCGGTCGCAATTGTGTCGATCTTCTATAGAGCCGTATTTATGTTCAGGTGGACCGGCATTCAAAGCGGAATACGCTCCATGACGCAGGCGGAACGCTCAATTGCCATGTACCCTCGCGGACCGTCGCGGCGTGGCCTTTTTCGGGCCGCACGCGTTGTGGATATTCAGCGGTATTGGTCGCGTTCAAGTCATCCGACGTCATGACATGGCTTTCGAGCAAGTTGCCGAGTTCGAAACCGCGCAGGTTGATCTCCGTATCGATGGCCTGGTCGAAATTCCGATTGACGCAAAACAGGGCGAGGTTCTTGCCGTCCTCGGCCAGCACGGCAGCGCTGACAAGGTCGGGGAAATGCTCGCCATCGCCTGCCACGAAAGTCCCGCACGTCAGGCGCATGTCGAGCACCGTTCCGCGGGCCCATTGGGCCGCGTGCTGGAACGGGTAGAAGATCGGCTGCCGCCAGCAGCGTCCTCCCGTCTCCGTCATGATGAGCCCGATGACGTTCACCAGTTGAGCCACGCACGCGGCCTTGACCCGATGGCACCGGTTGATCAGCGTCAGGAGCGCGGCGCCGAACACCAATGCGTCCTCCATCGTGTAAAGTTCTTCGAGAATGGCCGGAGCCTCGGGCCATCCCGGCTTGGTGCGGGTGGCACGATCGCGGGTCCGATACCAGACGTTCCACTCATCGAACGAGAGCATGATCCGCTTGGGAGAGCGTCGGCGCGCGGCCACGGAATCGGCGACGGCGACAATCTCGTCGATGTAACGTCCGACCCAATCGGCTTCGGCCATGAAGTCGCGCGACCGGTCGCCGTGCTTGGAGAAATAACCGTGGAGCGAGATGTACTCCACCACGTCGAATGTTTCCTCCAGAACGACACGTTCCCATTCGGCGAATGTTGCCATACTGCGGCTGGAAGAGCCGCATGCGACCAGTTCGATGCCGGGATCAAGCCAGCGCATCAGCTTGGCGGTTTCGCGGGCTAGTGTACCGTACTCGCGGGCTGTCTTGGCGCCGATCTGCCAGGGTGCATCCATTTCGTTGCCCAGGCACCAAAGCTTGACCCCATGCGGAGCCGGGTGCCCGTGTTCATGCCGCAAGTCGCTGAGCGACGTACCAGACTCGACGTTGCAATATTCGAGCAGCGCCCTGGCTTCATCCGCGCCTCTCGTGCCCAGATTGACGGCCATCATCGGTTCCAGGCCGGCCTTGGCGCACCACCTCATGAATTCATTGGTGCCGAACGCATTGCTCTCGGTGCTGAACCAGGCCAATTCGCGGCGTCTGGGCCGCCTGTCGACCGGGCCGACCCCGTCTTCCCAGTTGTAGCCGGATACGAAATTCCCGCCGGGATACCTGATGACGGTGACCCCGAGTTCGCGGACGAGTTCCAGAACGTCCTGCCGAAAGCCTTCACTGTCAGCCGTCGGATGTCCGGGCTCGAAGATCCCGCCATAGACGCACCGCCCGAGATGCTCGACGAAACTGCCGAAGAGGCGAGGGTCGGTCTTTCCCACCACGAAAGCGGGATCGAGAATAATGGTGGCTTTGGCCATGGATCGCGCTGCTCCAATTGACGATATGCGTCATCCCTTGACGGCGCCGATCGTTAGTCCGCGCACGAGATGGCGCTGAACGAAAATCATGACGAGAACGATCGGCAGCATGATGCCGATGGCGCCCGCCGCCGAAATTGACCAATCGCTCACGTCCTCGCCCCCAAAGGAGGCAATCGCCACCGGCAGGGTTTTCGTGCGGATGCCGGTCAGCACCAGGGCGAACAGAAACTCGTTGTAGGACAGGAGGAGGCTGAACAGCGCGGCGACGGTCAGGCCGGGCCGTGCCAAAGGGAGGATCACGATCCGGAATGTCTGCCAAAGATTGCAGCCATCGATGGCTGCGGCTTCGTCGAGGTCGCGGGGAATGTCCAGGAAGAAACTGTACATCAGCCAGATCGTGAAGGGCTGGTTGATCGCCACCAGCGCCAGGATCAGCAGCGGGTAGGTGTCGATCATGTTCAGGAAGCTGCCCATGACGAAGAAAGGGATGGCCAGCAGCATGTGGGGAAACATGCGGATCGTGAACAGCCCGAACAGGATGGGGGACGCGCGGCGCTGCGGCATGCGCGACAAACCGTAGGCTGCAAGGCTTCCAATCGGGACCGAAATCAGCACCGTGCCCGCCGAGACAATCAGGCTGTTGAAGAGATAGCGAACGAAGTCGCGGTCGAACCAGACCTGGCGGTGGTATTCGATGGTCGGATGAAAGAGGATGGTCGGGGGGACCGTGAATGCATCCGCGGGATTTTTCACCGATGTCAGCGCGGCCCAGATCAACGGTATCAAGTTCATGAAAGTGAATATCGCCAGGCCGATGAACAGCAGCGTCTGGTTGCGTGCTCGTGTCGTTTGACGTTTCTTCATGCGCTTCTTCCGTAGCCGCGATGCAAAATGCTGCTGAAGGTCGCGATGATCGCGGCGACGATAACGAGGGTGATGATCCCGAGCGCCGAGGCCTTTCCGACCTGCAACAGCTGGAAGCCGAGCTGGTAGGTGTAGATCGTAATCGTCTCGGTAGCGGTGCCTGGGCCCCCTCCCGTCAGGACGTAGATGGTGTCGAAGAAACGGAACACGTCCATCAGCCGGACCGACACGGTGAACACGATCACGGGTACCATGGACGGAAGAACGATGTGGCGAAGAATCCGCCAGCCGCCGGCGCCATCGATCTTTGCCGCTTCTATCTGCGCCTGATCCAGCGTCTGCAGGGCTGCATAGAGCACCAGCATGACAAAGGGCGTAAAGATCCAGGCGTCGGCGAGTACCACGCAGATCTTTGCCCAGACCGGATTGCCCAGCCAGTCCGGCGGACTGACGTTGAAGGTCAGCAGCGTCGCGTCGATCAGGCCCCAGTTCGACGTCAGGATCCACTTCAGGAAGAGGGTCGCCACCACAGGAGTGATGATGTGGGGAAGAAAAAGCAGAATCATGAAAGCCCGCACACTGAACGTCAGCCGGTAAAGGGCGAGCGCGAGAGCAAACCCCAATGCAAATTCGACGGCGACCGATCCGAAGCCTATCAGGAGGGTGGTCCAGAGCGACTGCCAGAAGCGTGCTTCGCCGAGCAATTGCGCGTAGTTCGCCAGTCCGACGAATTGCACCTCCGGGGAGCCGAGATGGTAGTCGAATGCGCTCAGATAGGCGGCATATCCAAGCGGCCACAGCAGAACGAGCGTCATCAGGCCAAAGCTCGGAGCCAGGAATAGCCACAGGCCGCGCTGCCAGCGCATCACGTCGGATCTCTCGAAAGAAGGTTTGGACCGGCAGGCGTTTCCGCCTGAAAGGGCAGGGACGGGCGGACTATTTGTAGTAACCGCGTGATTTCAGCAACTCGGTGGTCTCCTGCGCAGCCTGATCCAGCGCTACCTTCACTTCCTTTTCGTTGGTCACCGCCTGCAGGATGTGCCGCGTGACAATGGCCCCTACGTCGAGGAATTCAGGCAACGGAGGAAATGGCTTTCCAACTTCGAGAGACGCGCGGGCGCCCGGGTACCAGCGATACCTGCTGGAGAGCTCGGGATCTCCGAGCACGGAAAGGCGAGGCGGCATCGCCAGTTCTGCACCCTTTTGCATGCTCTTCTGGCTGGCCGCCGTCGCGATCATCCTGAAAATCGCGTCCTTATCCTTCGATGAATATTTCGAGATGGCGAAGCCATCATTGGCGATACGCTGTCCGCCGCCTGGAGGAGCCACCCAGTTGATCTTGCCGACAAAGCGCGATTTCTTCTCGTCATCCATGGAGGCCGCGCGGGTGAACCATTGCAGCCCCATCGCGGCCAGTCCCTGCTGCAGATTGATGGTCGATTCGTCGTTGGCGGCAGATGTAAAGCCGCGGGGAGCAAATGCCGTCATCTGCTTCATCATGGTGATCGCGTTCACGCCGGCCGCCTGATTGAAGATCGGCTTCCAGTCCTTGTCGAACCAGCCTTCGCCCACCGCGTTGAGGTACCAGTGCGACTCGTTCAGGCAGCCGTCGACCGGCTTCAGCGTCATCACCGTGCCGGAGACACGTCCCTGATGGAGCTTTTTCGCAGCTTCCAGATATTCCTGCATCGTCTTGGGAGGCGCCAGGCCGCCCTCCTTGAAGAGATCCTCGCGGTAGAAAAACATCTCCGTGTTGGTCAGGATCGGCATCGAGTAGATGTGACCCTTGTGGCTCATGGATTCCATGACCGGCTTGGGAAAGTCGTCGAGCTTGAATTCGTCCTTATACTTGGCCCAGAGCTCGTCGAGCGGCTCGAGCCAGCTGCTCGCCGCAAACTTCTGCATCGTGGTATCGTTGAGGTAGGCGACATCGATCGCGTCGGAGCGGGCCGACATCGTGATGGAAGCCAGCTCGACTTCCTTGTCGATCGGCATCAGTTCGACCGAGACCTGCCCCTCGGGAAGGGCCTTCTTCATCTGGTCGGTGTAGTACTCCAGGGCCGGCTGGCGGTGGCTGATGACGCGGATCGGGCCGGCCGCGTTGGCGCGGGATACATAGGGAGCAAGGGCTGTTGCCGCGGCGGCCCTCACGAATACGCGGCGCGAAATTGAGTTTCGGCTCATTTGACGTTCTCCCTGAAGGACTGCAGTAGGCCTGCGCCCGCTCTTTTTCAAAAAGGTAGGGCAGTGGCGTCAGGGTGTCAAAGCCCATGGCCTTGCGTGACCGGGCTTGCCGGTCACGTCTCGGTTGCCGGCGCGGTTACTCGATCGCTTCGAGCTTGGCGTTCTTGCCGTCGACCACCTTGAAGACCACGTATCGCGGCTGCATCTGACCATTCGGCAGGAACTGGACGTCGCCGAATACGGTGTCCTTGATGGCTTGTCCGCGGATCGCCGCTGCCACTGTCTTGCGGTCCAGCGATTTGGTGGCTTCGACCGCCTTTGCCCAGACCTGTACCGCGGCAGCACCGAGTGCTGCGCTCTTGTCGGGGGCAACGCCATAGGCCTTCGTGTAGGCGGCGACGAAGTCGGTGCTGGCAGGTATGCTGGTGAAGGGCGGCAGGTCCGGGAAGAAGATGTCCGCCGACACGATCCCGTTGTTGGCGTCGCCGGCCACCTTGAACACCGTCGTCAGCATGATGCCGACCGCGCCGACAAAGGTCGACTTGATGTCGGCCTGGCGATACTGCTCGACCATGGCCGGCAGGCCCGACGAGTTCGAGGAGTTGGTCACAATGATCGCATCGGGATTGGCGCTTTTCAGATTCGTGAGCTGGACCCTGAAATCCGTATCCTTGAACGCGAACTTCTCTGTCATCGTGACCTCGCCGGAGAAATTCAGCTTCTTGAATTCGGCTTCCACCGCGGTCTGGAATCCGTTGCCATAGACGTCGTTCTGGGTGAGGAACGCGACCTTCTTCGCCTTGAGTTTCTCGACGATATATTTCGCGATGACGCCGGCATCGAAGCCGTTCGAGCTGTTGATGCGGACGGCGTTAGGGTTGGTCTCGCCACTCAGGATGAGATCGGACTTGGAGACGGCAGTGATGTCCATGATGCCCGCGCGCGCCAGGATCGGTTGCATCGCAAGCGTGACCGGCGAATTCCATCCCTCGATGACAAGATCAACTTTCTCCGAAATCATCTCGTTGGCGCGGCTCACGCCGACCGCCGGCGTGCTCTCGTCATCCTTCGAGATCACCGTGATCTTGCGCCCGAGCAGGCCACCCTTTTCATTGAGTTGCCCGACAACGAGCTTGACGGCATTGGTGACGGTCTGGCCATCCGGACCGGCGCCGCCGCTGAGCGGAAAGATTGTTCCGACCTTGATGTCCTGCGCCGCGGCCGGCGCGACAAGACTGGCGAGAAGGGCGAAAGTGGTAAGCGAAAGTTTCTTGCTCATGCGTTCTTCCCTTGGTTCTTATTTTGAGGAATTGATTTTCCCGAAACGTCGATACAGGCCGACAAGTCCTGTCGGCCAGAGTATCAGGACAATGGCGAGGATGGATCCCAGGATGATCTTGTTCCAGTCTCCGCCCAGCGACAGCAGGTTCTGCTGAGCGATCAACAGGGCGATGCCGATCAGGGGGCCGATCAGGATACGGCGGCCGACCAGCACGACGGCGGTTAGCATCAGAACCAGGAAATAGGACTCGAACATATCGGGGCCGACATAGCCTCGCTGGTAGCCGTATAGCCAGCCGGCGAGGCCGGTGATCGGCGCAGACAGGACGAACACGGCGAGCCGGATTTTCCGGGGATCAACGCCGAGGCTCGTGGCGAGCGCCGGATTCATCTGCACCATCAGCGCGGTGGTGCCGAGCTTCGAACGGCGGAAGCGCGCGATGAACCCGAGCGTAAGCAGGAGCAGGACGAAGGCGACCGGCCAAAGGTCCTCCTGGCTCAAGCCTGAGAAGGTCGCAAAGCCGAACGGGAGGATCAGCGCGGGAATACCCACCACGCCGTCGGAGCCGCCGATCGCATCCCAATTGAAGGCGATTTCGTAGGCCACGACCGCGGCGGCGTAGGTGACGAGCGAGAATACGAACTCGCGGGTTCGGAGCGTGACCATGCCAAGGAACAGGGCCGCCGCGATACAAAGAGCGATGGCTGCGAGCGCGGTGCTCCAGCCATTGAGGCCGTACTTGACCGAAAGGTTGGCGGCAGCATAGCCGCCGATCGCCCAGAACAGGGTGTGACCGAGGCTCACCTCGCCGAGATAGGACAGGACAAGGTCGACGCCGTAGCACATGACGGCGAAGATCGCGATTGTCGTCAGCGTCGAATACGCGACAGAACCGCCGCCGAGCAGGCGCGGCATGAAGAAGCCGACAATGATCAGGACGACAACGGCGGCGGCGCGCAACGCGGACATGGGAGCCGGCGATGAGGTGTCAATCACGGTCATTTTGCCGCCAATCCCGCCGGGCGGACCACTAGCAACACAAGCATCAGGGCGAAGGCCGCTGCCGTGGTGTAGGCGTGTGCCACGAACGCGCCGAAGAACGCGGTAAACAGCCCCAGCCCGAGCCCGGCGGCCAGCGCCCCGCCGATTGATCCGATGCCGCCGACCACGACCACGACGAAGGTCATGATGACCTCGTTGAAGCCCATGCTGGTGAGGATAGGCGAGCGAGGCGCCACCAGGGCCGCGCCGATCGCCACGGCCGCACACTCGAACATGAATACCAGGAGGTAGACGACCTGGGCGTTGATGCCGAATAGCCCTGCGAGTTTGGAATCCTCCGCCACCGCGCGAATGACCGAGCCGTACCGGGTCTTCTGGGTGAACCACCACACCGCGCCATACAGAACGAGGGTAACGACCAGCACGAGTACGTCCTGCCAGGTGAACCAGAGGGGCCCGATATCGATCTTGGCGCGAACGAGCGTCCCGGGAAAGGTGTGCGGATTGCCGCCGAAGATCAGTGCGCTTCCGCCCTGGATCACGTAGCCGAGGCCGAGCGTGACGATCATCAGGCTCGTCAGGTTTTGCGTCATGACCAGCCCCATCATGGCGCCTTGCATCAGCGCGCCCAGCAAGGCGAGGAACAGCGCGGCGACCACGATCGCCAGGGGATAGGACAGCCCAAGCCGGGTGATGGCGTACCACGCCACAAATGCGCCGAGCATGTAGAGCTGGCCGTGGGCGAAGTTAACCAGCCGCGCGACGCCGAGCAGAATGGTCCAGCCAAGTGCAATGCAGGCGTAGCCGGAGCCGAGCACAATGCCGTTGATGATCTGCTGCGCGATGTTCACGAACCCGCTCCTTCGGAGATCGTGCCCAGATAGGCTTCGACGATGCGGGGGTCGGCAGCCATGACATCGGCAGGGCCGTTGCCGACGATGCGTCCGCGTTCGAGAAGATACAACTGGTCGACCACCTTGAGGGCGGCCTTGACGTTTTGTTCGACCAGCAGCACCGGCAGGCCGCGATCGACCAGCAGGCGGATGCGCGACAAGAGATCGGAAATCAGCCGCGGCGCCAGCCCCGCGGATGGTTCGTCCAGCATCAGCACGCGCGGCCCGGCAAGCAGCGCGCGGCCAACGGCAAGCATCTGCCGCTCGCCACCCGACAACGACGCGCCCTTATGGCTGCGGCGCTCGGCAAGGCGGGGAAAAAACTCGAACACTTCAGGGATGGTGAATGTGAACCGGTCGGTGGCATTCGCCGGCGGCCGTATCAACAGAAGGTTCTCGTCGACGGTCAGCTCCATGAAAATGTTCTTGCCTTCCGGCACCAGCGTCAGCCCCTGAGCGACGCGCTGATGCGCGGCAAGCCCTGCGATATCGGAGCCGCCAAGCCGAATCGATCCCGTCACTGCCGCACGGCCGCGTGACCAGCCGGCAAGCGCATTCACCAGGGTTGATTTCCCGGCGCCATTTGCGCCGACCAGGCCGACCATGGTGCCGGCCGGCACGCTGATGTCGATGTCGGAAAGCGCGACGTTTCCGGCGTAGCGCACTGTCAGGCCCTGGCTTTCGAGGACGCCGCTCATTCGTCGCGTCCGAGATAAGCTTCTACTACGCGCGGATCGCGCTGGATCTCTGCCGGTGTACCGGTGGCTAGCATCGCGCCTTGGTCGATCATGACGATATGGTCGGCAATGGACATGATCAGGTCCATGTGATGCTCGATGACGACCAGCGCCAGATTTTGTCGACGCAGGCTGATGAGAACGTCCGCGAGCTTCTTCATGTCGCCGCCGCTGAGGCCGGCAGCCGGTTCGTCAAGCAGCAGGACTTTCGAGCCGGTACCGTAGGCAAGCGCGACCGACAGCAGGCGCTGTACGCCGTAAGGAATGTCGCCGGGAAGCTGGTGCAGGTACTGCGATGCTATCCCGAAGTAATCGAGCAACTCCGTAGCGGCCAGTTCGGCCTGGCGTCGGGTCGCGACCTCTCGCCACGGCATGAGCAGCGAGGTCGACAGACTGGTTGAGTAGTCCCGGACGATGGCCGAGACGGCGTTCTGAAGCACGGTCAGTTCGCCGAAAAAGGAGTTCTGCTGGAACGTTCTGCGCAGGCCGCGGCTCGCAAGATCGAACGTCTTGACGCCTGAGACGTCGATATTGTCGAGAAATACCCGGCCGCGACGGTCAACGGCGTTGGTGACGGCCGCAAAGCAGCTGCTCTTCCCCGCGCCATTTGGGCCGATGATGCCAAGGATCTGATCGGCGGAGGCCGACCAACTTACGTTGTGCAATGCAACGAGCGCGCCGTACTGGACGGTGAGACCTTCCACGCGCAGTACCTCGTTAGCGTCCGAACGCTGGTATCGCTCTGCGCTCACCCCATCCCTCTTGGTCGTTCGTCGGTGATGATCTTGCCATCAGCCGAGAAGCAACCCGGCAACACGATCTCGACGTTTCCCCTGATGTTTTGCCGAGACTGTAGTGCCGCTCCCGACGCTGCTGCAAGGAAACTTCCGGAGTAGCCGCACCGCGATTTTGCAATACTGACCAGCGTCTACGCGCAAGGCGATGCGTTGGGCGTCCTGTATCGTGCGGTGCTGCCGAGAGAGAAGCAGCCAAGAAAATCAGCCAAGAAAATCAGGGGAGGCCGTAAATGAAGTGGCAGGTAATTGCAGTCGCGGCGGCTTTGGCGGTCGCAACTCAGGCTGCAGCCGGAGAAAAGAAATATGGGCCCGGCGCCAGCGATACCGAGATCAAGCTTGGCCAGACCTCGCCATTCTCAGGCCCGGCCTCCGCCTATAGCGTGATAGCGAAAACCCAGGCCGCCTATTTCAAGATGATCAATGATCAGGGCGGATTGAATGGCCGGAAGATCAATCTGATCACGCTCGACGATGCGTACAGCCCGCCGAAAACCGTGGAGCAGACGCGCAAGCTGGTCGAGCAGGAGGAGGTCGCGGTCATCCTCAATCCGCTGGGAACGCCGACAGGTCTCGCGGTACGAAAGTATCTCAACGACAAGAAGGTGCCGCAGCTATTCGTCGGAGCAGGCGCGACACTTTGGGGAGACCATAAGCAGTTCCCGTGGTCGATCGGGTTCCAGCCGTCCTATCAGGCCGAAACGGCCGTCTATGCCAAGTATGTCTTGAAGAACAAGCCTGATGCGAAGATCGCCTTGTTTTATCAGAACGACGACGCCGGCAAGGATTACGGCAACGGCTTCAAGAAAGGACTTGGACCCGAGAACGCCAAGATGGTGGTCGCGGAGGCGACGTATGAGTCGACCGATCCGACCATCGACAGCCAGATCGTGAAGCTGAAGGCATCCGGAGCCGACGTGCTGTTCGTGCACGCGATCCCGAAACAGGCCGCGCAGGCGATTCGCAAGATTGGCGAGATCGGATGGAAGCCCGACATGTTCTTCCTTGCCGCAACGTCCACCTCGGTCTCGTCCGTATTGCAGCCCGCCGGATTCGAGCACGCAAAGGGAATCATCTCGGCCTACACCTTCAAGGATCCCAATGATCCTCAATGGAAGGACGACAAGGACGTGCAAGCCTGGAATGAGTTCATGCGAAAGTATTTCCCGGACGGCAACCGTCTGGATCAGCTCATCGTGTACGGCTATGTGGTGGCGGAGGCGACGGTGCAGGTTCTCAAGCAGTGCGGCGACGATCTCACGCACGAGAACATCATGAAACAGGCGGCTAACCTTGATGTCGTCGTGCCGATGTTGCTGCCGGGAATCAAGATCAAGACGGCGCCTGACGACTATTTTCCGATTGAGGCGCTGCGCCTTCAGAAGTTCAATGGAGAGAATTGGCAGTTGTTCGGCGAAACCATCGGAAGTGATTGAGGGCGTCGCGCATCAGCGCTACGCCAAGTAGCCCATCAAGCGAGGAGTGGTTACTGCCTCGCAGGCAAGAAAAAGCGAAGAGGCCGTTGGGTCAGCGGGTCCGCAGGCGATTATACATTCTGATGGAGATGGACCAGACGATCAGCTAGCGGAGCAGCTCTCGGGCGATCACGACGCGCTGAATCTGATTTGTTCCTTCGAATATCTGTGTCAGCTTGGCATCGCGCATCATACGTTCGACGGGATAGTCCATGGTGTAGCCGTATCCCCCGAAAATCTGGACGGCGTCGGTCGTGACCTTCATGGCCATATCGCTGCCGATGCACTTGGCCATGCTGGCGAGGACATTCAGGCGCTTCCAGTCAGCGGCATCGCCCGCGCGGGCACATTCATAGACCAGCGCGCGCGCAGCTTCGATCTGCATGGCCATATCCGCTAGCATGAACTGCACGCCCTGGAATTCGGCGATCGCCTTCCTGAACTGCTTTCTTTCCTTCGCATACGCGATGCACGCGTCAAGCGCGCCTTGAGCGAGTCCGACGGATTGTGCGCCGATCGTCGGGCGATTGAGGTCGAGCGCGCGCATGGACGCGCGAAATCCCTTGCCTTCCTCGCCGACGAGGTTTTCGAGCGGGACCCGCACGTTGTCGAAGAATATGGGGGTATTGGGAGCGCCGCGAAAGCCCATCTTTCGTTCGTGACGTCCGAACGAAACCCCCGGCATTTTTTTCGGCTCGACAATGAAGGCGCTGATCCCGTCCGCCCCTTCGCCGTCGCTCGTCCGCGCCATCACCACGATGTAGTCGGCGACGACCCCATAGCTGCACCATTGCTTGCGGCCGTTGAGGACATAGCAATCGCCGTCTCTGCGGGCGCGGGTGTTGATCGCCGCGACATCGGAACCCGCCTGCGGTTCAGAAATGGCGATGGCGGTGACCACACCACCGCGAGCGATGATCGGGAGGTATTTCTGCCGCTGCTCTTCCGAGCCGAAATGAAGGAGCGGCATGATGAACATGGTGTTGAGCGCGGCGATCGATGCGCAGGCGGGCGAAATCTTCGAGATCTCCTCACGCGCGATGCAGACCATGGTGAGATTGCCGTTCGGGCCGCCGTAGCGCTCGGGTACCCAAAGCTGCATTAGCCCCATTTCGCCAAACAGCTTCACCAACTCGGTCGGGAAGCGATCGGTTTCGTCGATCTCGGCGGCGATGGGCGCCACGTGCTTGGCGGCCATCCTGCGGACGCTGTCGCGGAACGCGATCTGCTCCTCCGAAAAACTCATGGGGGCCTCGAACAATTTTGCGCCGGAGGCCCCGAAAGGGGCTTCCATTGAATGGGTGATCCATTTAATAATTCACCCCATGAGCACCAAGTCAAGCCCCCGCGCGAGTTATCGGCAACGGAACGCTTCCTCCGGCAGGCGCGAGCGTCCCGCCGACCATCGGATGTCGACCAGCCCCGCGCCGATCCCCAAGTTTCGGCCGATCCATACCAGGCGAGCGTTCGAGGAAATCTGCGAACGCATTCGCGAGCAGCTGGCGCTCGGCGTCCTCAAGCCCGGCGACAAATTGCCCCCGGAGCGAGATCTCGCTCAGCAACTGGGTGTGAGCCGAAACGTGTTGCGGGAAGCGCTGCGCAGCCTCGAGATGGCGGGCGTGCTGCGCCTGCTGAAGGGTGTCAAAGGCGGTGCCTTCATCCAGGAGGGCGACACCAGCCGCATGAACGATGTGATGCGGGACATGTTGAGCCTGGGGACGATCTCGATCCGCGAGCTGTCGGAGGCGCGTGTCTACGTACTCGACCTCGTCGTCAGGCTCGCCTGTGCCAGTGCAAGGCAGGCCGATCTGGATGCGCTCGAAGGCAACATCAAGCGAACGGAGCTTGCGACCAAGGAGGGGCGGCTGCTGGACCGCGTCGAATGTTCGCGGGAGTTCTACAGGCTGCTTGCCAACTCGACGGGCAACAAGGTCATTGCGATGATCATGGATTCCGTAACCGAAATTCACATGCGCTTTGTCTATGCGAAGGTCGCGTCAAGCGGCGTTGCGATGAGCAGGCTTGCGGAGCGGCGGCGTCAGCTTGTCTCGGCAATAGCAGAAAAGAACGTCGCGCTGGCGAGCCGGTTGATGCGTACGCATCTGGAGGCCGTGCAGCGAATGCTGGAGCAGGATCCGGGCGCCATGTCGCTTCATGTCGCGCTGGCAGAGGTCCGGCCGGGCATGCGCTCGTAGAAGGCGCCGCATCCACTTCGAATTACAAAAGCCGGGAGGTAAGCGTGTCTCAATATGCCAAATATGAATGTCTGCGAGTTGAAGTCGCCGAGAAGGTCGCAACGGTCGCGTTGAACCGACCGCAGGCTCGAAACGCGATCAATCAAAAGCTGATCCGCGAGCTGCGGACGATCTGGGACGACCTTGCGGACGATCATGCCGTTAACGTTGTCGTCCTCACGGGTTCCGGGGACTTCTTCAGTGTGGGCGGGGACGTCAAGGCGATGTCCGAGCGCCCGGGCGGGGATGTGCTCGAGGAGGGCGAAGTCCACGACCCGATGATCAGCAGGCGCGGCGTTACTCGCCAACTGGAGCTCGACAAGCCCATCATCGCTGCCATCAATGGCGATGCTATTGGTCTGGCGGCAACTCATGCGCTGCTCTGCGACATCACGGTCATGGCCGAGGACGCACGCATCGGCGACACGCATGTCTCGCGCGTCGGGTTGGTTGCCGGGGACGGCGGTACAGTAATCTGGCCACTGCTCGTCGGTATCAACAAAGCCAAGGAATTTCTCATTCGGGGAACGTTGCTCAAGGGCAGGGAGGCCGAGCGGATCGGACTGGTCAATCATGTCGTCCCGCGCGCCGAAGTCCTGAGCAAGGCTCGGGAAATTGCCATCGAGCTGGCGAACGGTCCGACCTGGGCGATCCGCTGGACCAAGCTGTCGATCAATCAGATCGTGAAGGATCGCGTCAACATGTTGCTCGAAGCCTCGATGGCGCTCGAACAGGTCACCTTCGAAACGGCGGACCACAAGGAAGCAACGATGTCGTTCAAGGAGAAGCGCAAGCCGAAGTTCGGTCAAGCCTGAGACGATCGCGATGGCTGCGCCGGAGACCGACGACCTGGACGTCAGCGCCATGCTTCGCGACTCCGTACGCGGGCTTCTCGATGCGCATTGGCGTGCGTCGGACGCAAGCAGCGCCGCATCCAATGCGGAAGCAGCCGCAGTATGGAATCGACTGGTCGACCAGGGAATCGCGGTGCTCGGCGCAGATGCAGAGCAGGGCGGTGCGCGCGAAATCCTGGTCGTGATGGAGGAGCTTGGTCGCGCCGCGTGTCCGGCCCCGATGTGGTCCGCGGCGCTCGCAAATCTCGCATTCGCGGACCCCTCATGCGACATCGGGCGGGCGATGCGTGCGGAGATGCACGACGGTGCGGCGCGCATCGTCTTCTCGTTCGGTGCGCTCGATCCGGATCCGGGCGTCGGCTCGATCGAGCTTCGTGGGCAGGAGGCGACCGGCTCGCTGCGCTTTGTCGAAGCGGCGGGAAGCGCGACGCACCTGATCGTACCGGTGAGCGAGTCGCAATTCGCCCTCATCGACCTGGAAGGAGGTTGCGTCGCTCGCACGCCGACGCGCGCGATGGGCGCCTGGGGCGCTTGGGAACTGGTGCTGGACAAGGCTCCGGCAAGATCGGTCCAACCCGGCGGCATCAGCACGCAAGATCTGCTGACGTTCGGCGGGATGATGCTGCTGGCGCGAGCCCATGGCGCCGCACGTCGCGCCTTCGAGTTGGCCGTGTCCTATGCCAAGGACCGGCAGCAATTCGGACAGCCAATCGGGAAGTTCCAGGCGATCCAGCACAAGCTTGCCAACTGCTTCATCGATCTGGAAGGCGTTCGTCTCATCCTCGATCATGCGGCGAGGCTGCACGACGACAAGCACCGGGAGTGGTCGTACTTCGCAGATTGCGCCATGGCTTTCGCAGGATCCGCGCTCCGGCGCTGTTCGCTGGAGACCCAGCATACGTTCGGTGCGATAGGGTATGCCGAGGAGCACGAAGCCCCGCTTCACTTCAAGCGCGTGCATCTCGACACGATTGCGCTTGGCGGTGCGGCATCTGCCAAACAAAGATTGGCTTCGAGACTGCTCGATGACGGCGGCGTGGGGCTGCCGCAGTACGATCTGGGCGCGGCCGGCAACCAACTGCGCGAGGACGTCAAGGATTGGCTGGCCCGACACTGGTCCGGAGAGAGGAAATCCCGGTTCGACGAAAAGCCGTTCTCCAAACGGGAGTTCGACGCCGGATTTGGTCTCGATATGGGCAAGACCGGGTGGATCGGCCTGGGCTGGCCGCGACAATTCGGGGGGCAGGCGCGCACGTCGCTCGAACAAATCGCGTTCATGGAGACGATGGAGCAGAACGAAGCGCCGCGCATCGGCGCCGCGATACAGTCCAACGCTCTCATGATGTTTGGTACGCCCGAGCAACAGGCGGAGTACCTGCCGGAAATCCTTCGTGGCGAAGCCATGCACGGCATGGGCTACAGCGAACCCCAGGCAGGATCCGACCTCGCAGCGCTGCGCACCAGCGCGGTTCAGGACGGCGACCATTGGGTCATCAACGGTCAGAAGATCTGGACCACGACCTGGTGGGGCAAGTACATGTTCCTCGCGGCGCGAACCGACAAGAACGCCAAGCCGCCTCATGCGGGCATCAGCATGTTCATCGTTCCGATGAACTCGCCGGGGATCACCATCCGGCCGGCAGCCACCATGTATGATGGTACGTTCGCCAACATCTTTTACGACAACGTTCGTGTTCCTCTGGAGAACCTCGTTGGCCGGGTCAATGAGGGCTGGAAAGTCCTGACCGGGGCGCTCGCCTTCGAGCGTGGATTGGTTGGCGGCGGCATTGTGCTGAAGGTCGCGCATGCCTTTGAACAGCTGCGCCGGCACTTGATCGCCGATCCGGATCGGGCCCGCGATCCGGTCATCCGTGACAGGATGGCGGCGTTCGCAAGCGAGATAGAGATCGGCCGGCAACTGATGATGCACTGCGCCGACCTCGCGGCTGACGGGGTCACGCCGCCCGAATACGGCGCGATCAGCAAAGTATTTTCGAGCGAACTCATGGAGCGTTTCGGCGAATCCGCCCTTGAAATGCTCGGGATGCGGGCCGCGCTGTCCGAGCAGATGCCGGGCGCGATCGATAATGGCCGGTTCGAGCAGAACCTTCGCCATTCGCTGATGTGGGTCATCAGTATCGGAACGAATGAAATTCAGCGGAGCCTGATTGCCCAGCGCGCGCTGGGGCTGCCGCGATAGGAGTGAGCAGTGCAAGAGAACTCATCGAAACCGCTCGACGGAGTCCGGGTGCTGGACTTTTCGATCATGCTCGCGGGACCGTATTGCGCGCGACTGCTGGCGGATGTCGGCGCCGAAGTGATCAAGATCGAACCCCCTGAGGGCGACGAGATGCGTCAGCGCGCGCCGGTACGGGAGGGCCAAAGTGCCTATTTCGGTCAACTCAATGCCGGCAAGAAGAGCGTTGCACTCGATCTCAAGTCGCCTGAGGCGATCAAGCTCGTGCATCGCATGATCGAAAGTACCGACATTCTGGTCGAGAATTTCAGGCCGGGTGTCATGGAACGCCTGGGCCTGGGCTATCAAGCGCTCCGTCGGATCAACCCTCGTTTGATCTACTGCTCGATATCCGGCTATGGCCAGACCGGCTCGCAGGCCGAGCGCGCTGCGTATGCGATGATCGTCCACGCCGAAAGCGGCTTCGACCTCGCATTGGCGCGATATGCCGGTGACCGAGATCGGCCGGCGGCGGGCGCGGTTTTCGTCGCCGACATCCTCGGCGGCATATTCGGCTTCTCGGCAATTCAGACCGCGCTGGTGCAGAGGTCGCGCACAGGCGAGGGGCAGCGTATCGACGTTGCGTTGATGGACTGCATGCTGAATCTGTTGGTCTATGAATTGCAAGAAGCGCAGTTCTCCAAGCCGATGCCGCGCCCCACCTACGGTCCGGTGCGCGTCAAGGATGGAGACATTCTGATTGCGCCGGTCTCAGCGCGCAATTTCGAGGCCCTGCGCGACCTGACCAAACTGCCGGAGCTCGTGTCAGATCCGCGCTTCAAGTCGGTAGCTTCGCGCGGCGCCAATTGGGCTGCGATGATGGCGGTTATCGAACAGTGGACAATGCGGCACACCGCTGATGAGTGCCTTGCCGCATTGGACAACGCGGGCATTCCGAGCGCCCGCTTTCGCGACCCGTCCGAGGCTCTGGACGACGCAAATCTGGCCGAGCGTGGCGCATTCGCGCCGATTGCTGATGGCGCGGGAGAGTTCAAGGGCGTCAATGCGCCGTGGCGGATGTCCGGCGCGGATACATGGATCGGGCATAAGATTCCGGCCATCGGAGCCCATCGCGACGATATCCTCGCTCGTATCCTCGGAATGTCCACGAATGAGATTGCGGACGTCGTCGCATCCGGCGCGTTTGGGGGATCAAGGCCGCGATAGCGGGATGAGGCCAAAAGACAACAAAGAAAATCAATAGATCCAGGGAGTAACGACGTGATGCGTGCTTGTTTTCGGGTTCTTGCATTCGGACTGACATTGTTCGCCGGTCCAGCGTTAGCAGATAACTACCCATCGCGGCCGATCCGGCTGATCGTCCCATATCCGGCGGGTGGATCGACCGACATCATGGCCCGGGCGCTGCAAGAGCCGATGGCGAAAATCCTTGGGCAACCAATCATTATCGATAACCGTGGAGGTGCGGCGGGCACGACCGGCGCCAACGAGGCCGCACGCGCGGATGCTGACGGCTACACCTTGCTGTTTGCGAACAATGGACCGATCTCGATTGCGCCGCTGCTCCAGAAGGGTGTCGATTTCGATCCGCTGAAGAGCTTCGTGCCGGTTTCGCTCGTCTCCAAGGCTCCGTTGGTCCTGGTGGCGAGCGAAAAGGTGCCGGTGAGCGACGTTGCTGGCTTGATCGCTTATGCCAGATCGCAAAGCAAGCCGATGCTGTATGCGACTGCCGGACCCGGTTCGCTTGGCCATCTGAGCACAGAGCGCTTCCTGAACCAGGCGGGTTTGCAGATGGTGCATGTCCCATATCGTGGTCAGGCGCCGACGACGCTCGCGATCTTTGCGGGAGAGGTCGACATTCTGCTTACCACGACGTCTGATACGCTGAACGAGCATATCCGTTCAGGAAAGGTGAAGCTGCTCGGCGTCTCGTCGCCGGGAGCCTCGCCGGTTGCTCCGGGCGCGGCGCCCATCGGCAATGCCCTGAACGGATATGCGGTGGAAACCTGGTTCGGAATACTGGCTCCAGCGGGCACGCCGCCCGAGATCGTCGAAAAGCTCAATGCGGCGTTGAAATCGACCTTGTCGACGCCACAGATTCGTGACCGCTTCTTGAACTACGGCGTGGAAGCGAGCTCAAGTACGTCAGCGGAACTAACTGCCATCATTGCGGCGGAGATCCCCGCGTGGCGCAAGGTGATTCAGGAGCGCAGCGTCAAGGTAGAATAGCGTGGCTATTCCAGAGTGATGTTTGCGTCTTTCACCACCTTCGCCCATTTGTCGATATCGGTACGGATGGTAGCGGCGAACTCTTCGGGCGTTGAGCTCTTCGGCTCAACGCCTAGCTTCGACAGGGTTTCTTTCACGACAGGCGTTGCGAGCGCCCGGACGATCGCATCGTTCAGCTTGGCTACGATTTCAGGCGGCGTGCCTGCGGGTGCAAGGACGCCGAACCAGACCACAACCTGAAATCCCGGCAGCGTCTCGTTGATGGTCGGCATATCCGGAAACAACGGCGAGCGAGTGGCCGAACTGATCCCCAGCGATTTGAGCATGCCTGACTGGACCTGGCCAATGCCCTCGAGCGGCGTGATGAAATAGGCCGAAACCTGGCCCGCCAGCGTGTCGTTCGTTGCCGGTGCACCGCCGCGATACGGGATATGGCGCATCTCGATTTCGGCCTGGCGCCGGAACAATTCGGCCGTGACATGCGAGGCCGATCCAAGCCCCACAGAGGCGTAAGTCAGCGCGGTCGGATCCTTCTTGCCGCGCGCGATGAGGTCGCCGACGCTTTTGATTCCGGTCGACGGCGCCGTGACGAGCAGGAAGGGCACGTCCACGACTTTTGAGATCGGAACGAAATCCCGGACCGGATCGTAGGCAAGCTTCTTGTAAAGACTTGCGTTCAAGGCGTTGGGGCCCAAATTGCCGAAAACGATCGTGTATCCGTCTGGTGTGGCGCGGGCGGCTTCCGTCGTGCCGATGATCCCGCCGGCGCCCGACTTGTTGTCGATGATGACGGGCTTCCCAAGTATTTCCGTGAGCGGCTGAAGAATCGCTCGCGCAAGGATGTCGGTGGATCCGCCGGCCGGGTAGGGAACGATCATCCGGATGGAGCGCTCTGGGTAGCCCTCAGCAAGGACGGGCGATGCAAACAGAACCGTCAACAGCAGGACGAGCGCGCGCATTGAGTTCTCCCTGGTCGGCGCTCTCCGGCGCCGGCTGCAACATATTATACGTATACGTATCAGATGCGCGCCGGTATTTCAAGGTGGGTGTCGAGGAGCCTTTCGAGGGGGCGGCCGGTCAGGCGCGTCTATAAAGAGTACCTGCTAGCGGTCTCAACCTTTGGTGTTGCCAGGCGCCGATTTCGCGATCGCCAACATGCATCGCAGAAAATGCGCACGATCGTCGGCGCTCAGGGGGGCAAGCATGAGCTCCTGCAGCCGGGCCGCGACCGGAACGACGGCCAGGAGCGCGTTCTTGCCCTTGATGGTAATCTGGACCTGAATTGATCGGCGATCGTCCGGATGGCTCTTCTTGGAAATCAGCTTCCGCTCCGCCATTCGCTTCAGCATTTCGCTCAAAGTGTTGCGATCGCAGCTGATGCGGTCCGCGAGCGCCGCCGCTGTCAGAGGACCCTCCTGCAGCAACGCCATGAGCACGCCAAACTGGCGGGGGGTGATGTCGGTCTGCTTGGTCAAACCCTGATAGAGGGCGTCATACTTCGCCTCGAGCAGGCGCAGCAGAAACCCGATCCCGTTTTCGAGCTTCCATTGGCTTGCCAGGGTGGCAACCGACCCCGAAAACTCGTCCTCTTTGACCGGCATGAACCCGCTTTCCTCGACGATTCCGCGAAACGGGATAGAAGCACAATCGGGGGCTGACGGCCAGAAAGGCAGGTGGTTGCCAGCACGGCGACAATGTGATACGTATACGTATGATAATCGCAAGCAAGCGATAAAAACCTTTGGGAGGTCGGCAGTGGATTTGCGTGATTTGCTGTCAATTCCATATTTGCTTGAGGCAGAGGCCGTCGAGACTGAGCCTGGGCAGTGGCTTGTCCGGCTCGCCTATCCGGAACTGCCTGGTTGCGCCGCAGAAGGCGCCGTCATCGAAGACGTGTTGGTAACCCTCGAGCGGCTTCGCATCGAAATGATCGTCGCGCTTGTCGAGGACGGAAAGCAGCCGCCGATACCACGCCAACCGCTCGCCACTTCCGACCCGCTATGGACTGCCCGGGATCTCGGGCTGTCGGAGCGCATTACCGCGCTGCTGGCGCGCGGAGCGGCATGAACGTCAAAATGCAATAGGTCAGATCGAGGAGAAGAGCATGCTCTCGCACGAAGACAACGAACGACTGGTGAGGGTCGGCAAGGGCACGCCGCTGGGTGAGCTGTTTCGCCTCTACTGGATTCCATTTCTGCCGTCAGCCGATCTGACGCGGGATGGTCAGCCAAAGCGCATCCGCTTGCTCGGCGAAGATCTGGTGGCGTTCCGCGACACGCAGGGGCAGGTCGGCCTCGTCGATCAAGCTTGCCCTCATCGAGGAGCGCCACTGATTTTCGGGCGCAACGAGGATTGCGGCCTGCGCTGCGTGTATCACGGCTGGAAGTTCGACGTGACGGGTGCGGTGACCGACATGCCGGCGGAGCCGGTACGCAGCCGCCTGAAGGAGAGGGTGCGGATCAAGGCCTATCGTTGCAGCGAACGCAACGGAATGATCTGGACCTATATGGGGCCAGACCAGGCGAACCCGCCGCCATTGCCGAACGTGGAGTGGAACCTCGTTCCGCAAGAACAGGTTCATATCTCCGTGCGCGTTCAGGAATGCAACTGGCTGCAAGCGCTCGAAGGCGAGATCGATTCCGCCCATGCGCCGCTGCTGCACGGCCGGCTCGACGCGCAGGGCACGACGAGCGCCTGGATCCAGAAGCGCGACCTTCGCCCGACGTTTGAATGCGTCAAGCAGGATTTCGGCATGAGCATCGCCGCGCGGCGGAACTACGACTCCAACACGCTCTACTGGCGCGTCAATCAGTTCATGCTGCCGTTCTACACGCTGGTTCCACCCCTATCGCCGTTTCCCGATCTGAGCGGCCATGCCTGGGTCCCCATCGACGACGAGAACACGCTCTGCGTCATGTTTTCCTATCATCCCTCGCAACCGCTGTTGGACAAGACGCGACAGGTCTTTTCGGAAGGACACAAGGGCCGCGAGAGCGGCCACGCCAGCCGCCATGCGTTTGTCCGGCGGCCGGTGACGGTGCCGTACGCAGACTATTGGACGAAGTACAATCCCGAGAACAGTTTCCAGTTCGACTACGAAGCACAACAAACCACATGGTTCTCCGGACTGCCCGGCCTGTGGGTTCAGGACGGCGCCTGCCAAAGCGGCGTATCACCGATTTTCGATCGTACCACCGAGAACCTGTGCTCAAGCGATACCGGCATCGCGATGACCAGGCGATTTATCCTCGAAGCGCTCGGCGCCCATCGCGATCATGGCACCAAGCCGAAGGGCGTGACCGATCCCGATGTGTTCATGGTGAGAGCGGTGTCGCTGCGGCTGCCGCCGGAGGATTCCTGGGTCGACGTCGGTGCGCCGTTCATGCGGGCAACGCTCGGCGCGGATTTCGGCTACGAGCTCTGATCGCGCGATGGCGGCCGGCGATCTCAGGGAAGTGCGGGTAAAGCGCATCAGCTTCGAGGCCGAGAACATCAATTCGTATGAATTGGTGCTTCCCGGCGGTGGCGATCTCGCGCCGTTCACCGCCGGCAGCCATATTGACCTGCATCTGCAAAATGGAATGGTCCGGAGCTATTCGCTCGTGAACGACCAAAGCGAAAGACACCGCTACGTCATCGCGGTCAACAAGGACGCATCGAGCCGTGGCGGCTCCAGCTTCGTTCATGACATGATCAGGGCAGGCGACATCATTGCGGTCTCCGCGCCCCGCAACAATTTCGCGCTCCGGGAGGATGCGGAGCATTCCGTGCTGATCGCGGGCGGCATTGGCATCACACCGTTGATGTCGATGATCCGCCGTCTTGAGCGCCTCGCGCGGCCGTGGGAATTGTTCTATGCGGCCAGAACGCGCCTTGCTGCTGCGTTTCTCGACGATTTCGCCGGCATCAGGCCGAACGCCCCAGTACACGTGGACTTCGATGACGAGCGTTCGGGGCAGGTGTTCGATCTCGCCGCGATCGTCGCAAAGGCGCCAGTGCATGCCCATCTCTATTGTTGCGGTCCGCTGCCGATGCTCGACGCCTTCGAGCGAGCCGCGGCCGGTCGTCCGGCGGATCATGTCCATGTCGAATATTTCCAGGCAAAGGAAGCGCCGGCCCTTGACGGTGGATTTGAGGTGAGGTTGGCGAAGAGCAATCGCACCATCGCAATCGAGCCCGGAAAGACAATTCTCGATGCGCTGCTCGATGCCGGGCTATCGGCCAACTTCTCTTGCAGCGAAGGCGTTTGCGGCACCTGCGAGACGCGGGTGATCGAGGGGATACCCGATCACCGGGATCTGTTCCTCAGTCCCGAAGAGAAGGCCGCGAACAAGACCATCATGATCTGCTGTTCGGGATCGAAATCCCCAAGACTCGTGCTCGACCTCTAACCGGAATGCCAAAGGAAAAATCAATGGCTGCAAAGATGCTGGATCAGCTCGAAGCAGAGTTTCCCGAGCACGCGCCGCGTCCTGCGCAGGCGCCGAAGGCTCTGCAAGGGATCAGGGTCGTGGACTTCTCGCACTTCATCGCAGGACCGTTCGCAACGATGATCCTGGCCGACATGGGCGCCGAGGTCATCAAGATCGAAGCGCCCGGGCGTGGCGACGACCTGCGTCGCTATCCGCCTGTCGACGCACGGCTGAAGCATGGCGCACCGTTTCTGTGGACCAACCGGAACAAACGAAGCGTCGCGATCGACCTGAAGTCGCCGGAAGGCGTGGAGGTCGCGCGCGACCTGATCCGCACCGCGGACGTCATCGTCGAAAATTTCTCCACCGGTGTCATGGACCGGTTCGGGCTCGGTTACGACGAATGCCGGAAGATCAATCCGTCGATCATCTATTGTTCGGTATCCGCCTACGGACGAGAGGGATCGTTCTCGGACCGGCTGGGCTTCGATCCGATCGCGCAGGTCGAGAGCGGCTTTGTTTCCATGAATGGCTATGGCGACCGGGAGGGCGTGCGCGCGCTGTCGCCGGTCATGGACATCAGCACGGCCATGATGGCCTGCAATGCCGTGCTCGGCGCGCTGGTCGCGCGCGAACGCACGGGCGCGGGTCAATCGGTCGAAGTTTCGCTGTTCGACAATGCGGTCCTGATGACCGGGTATGCCTCGATGCAGCAGTTATTTACCGGCGCCGATCCGCAACGTCATGGCAATACCAGTCCGGACACATGCCCGTCAGGCGTATTTCAGGCCAGGGATTGTGCCTTCTACATCAACTGCGGCAATGACAAGATCTTCCAGCGCCTGATGTCGCAGGTGATCGATCGGCCCGATCTTGCATCGTCCGAGCTCTATGCGACTCCGCCTGACCGCATACGGCGCAGGGACGAGCTGTTTGCGATCCTTGGCGACACATTTTCGCAGCAGCCCTGGTCGCATTGGCAGTCCCGCATGCGCGAGGCGGGCGTACCTTGCGGAAAGGTCCGGACCGTCGGTGAGGCGATCCGCTCCCCGGAAGCGCGCGAACGCGGCATCGTCACGCGGATTCCGCACGATGTGCTCGGATGGGTGCCGAACATCAGCTTGCCGATCCGCTACTCGCACACGCCTATCGTCGATCCTGTCGCAGCACCTGCCGTTGGTCAGCATACCGAAACCGTGCTCCGGGATTTGCTCGGCTACGATGATGAGCGGCTCGCGCAGCTCGGAGAAGCAGGCGCATTCGGTGCCTGCGTTCCCCCAAAATCCTCTCAGGCGGTGTAGCTCCGATGGCACGCACACCAAACGAACGCACGCTTCGCGGCCGCGTCGCCGTGGTCGGCGTTGGCGAGACCGAATATTACCGCCACGGCGCGTCACCGGATCCGGAATTCAAGCTGGCTCTCAAGGCAATCCTGGCCGCCTGCAACGACGCTGGAATCGACCCCCGCGAGATCGACGGGTTTTCGTCCTATAGCGACGATCGCAGCGAAGCATCGCGCCTGGCGGCTGCGCTGGGGACGCACCGGTTGCGCACGGCCACGATGCAATGGGGTGGGGGAGGCGGAGGCTGTTGTGCCGCGGTGGCCAACGCCGCCGCCTCGATCGTGGCGGGCCTAGCGGACTGCGTGGTCGTGTTTCGTTCGCTCGCGCAAGGGCAGTATGGGCGCTTTGGGCAGACCGATGGCATAACCACGATTTCCGGCGAGCGGGCTTATCTGATGCCCTATGGCGTACTGGCCCCGCCGCAGCGCTTCGCCATGCGCGTGCAGCGCTACATGCATGAGCACGGTGTGAAGCAGGAGGCCATGCGTGCGATCGCGCTTGCTTCATACCATCACGCGCAGTCGAACCCGCGCGCGGTGATGTTCGGAAAGCCGCTCGATGAGGCCAAATACGACGCCTCGCGCTGGATCACCGAGCCGTTTCATTTGTACGATTGCTGCATGGAAAACGACGGTGCCGCCGCCCTCATTCTGATGTCCGAGGAGCGCGCCGGAGATTTCCGCAACAAGCCGGCCTATATACTCGGTGCCGCCGTCGGGGCCGGATATCGCAGCGGGGCCATACCGCATAATTCACCAAATTACGCGAGCGCCAGTTTTGAGACGCTCGCACCCGACCTCTACCGCATGGCGAAGGTCGGACCGTCAGATGTCGGCGTGGTCCAGAGCTATGAAAATTTCACGGGCGGCGTGGCGATGGCGCTGGCGGAGCACGGCTTTTTCAAGCCCGAGGAAGCGAACGAGTATCTCACGCTCGACAATCTCATCGCGCCCACCGGACGGCTGCCGCTCAACACCAGTGGCGGCAACCTGGCCGAATGCTACATGCACGGCTTCGAGCTGGTGATCGAGGCGGTGCGTCAGGTGCGCGGCCAATCGGTCAACCAGGCCAAACGAAGCGACGTGGCGTTAGTGATCGGCGGTCCGATGGTGACGCCCGCCAGCAACCTTCTTCTGGGTTCAGGAGCGACCCTATGACATCGCACGCGGCCTATCTTCCTTCTGGATTACCGATCCCGGTGCCCGAACCCGATGGGCTATCGGCGCCGTACTGGGCGGGACTGCAGCAGAACCGTCTTCTGGTGCAGCGCTGCGCGCATTGCCAAACCTGGCAATTCGGGCCCGAATGGCTTTGTCATCGGTGCCATTCCTTTGACGTTCAATGGACGGACGTCGAGCCCCGGGGCCGCATCTTCAGTTGGGAACGTGTGTGGAGTCCGTCCCACAAGGTTCTGCGCGAACACGGACCGTATCTTGCAGTGCTGGTGGAATTGCCAGAAGCCGGAAACGTCCGAATGGTTGGCAATCTTCTGGGCGATCCGATGCAGCCCGTCACCATCGGCGCCATCGTCGAGGGCGAATACGAGCATCATCTCGAATCCCGGCCGCCGTATTCCTTGCTGCACTGGCGGCTCACCGCGAAGTGACGCTCGCGCAACCGAAGCAACGGAATCAGGCTGTCGGGAAGCGCGGCGCAATTGAGCGCACTGGAAAATCTAGCGCGTTGCCAGTGACACACTCCTGTAATACGGGCTGTTTAGCGTCGCTGCTCGGACTATGACAGTCCGGTGAATCCAAGGATGTCCTTTTGCGGCAAGACGCGCCGATTGTTGCGCAGGCATGGCGCGTTCGGTTGTGCCGTGCGCTAGTGGTTGGATTCGCGCTGTTCGCGACCAGCAGTAGTGCATTTGCCGAGACGAAAGCGCCCATTCATGTCTCGATTGCCGCCCAGCCGCTTGCGACTGCGCTCGATGCCTATAGCGCAGTCTTCGGAATCGAGATTTTCTACGACGGTGAGTTGGCGATTGGGCGCCGCTCGATCTCGGTCGATGGTCTGCTTACCGCCGACGCCGCATTGCGTGAACTGTTGGCTGGAAGCGGACTCGTCGCCCGCGCATCCGGGCCCACAAGCTTCATCGTTGCGGCTGCGCCGTCGATGCGTGTCGCTGATGTCACGCAGCAGGTGTATTTTGCGGCAATCCAGGCGCGGGTGTCGCAGGTGTTGTGCGCGCGGCAGGAGACTCGCCCGGGCGATACCGATCGCTTGCTGCAGTTGTGGATCGGGCCGTCCGGAATAGTCCAACGCGCGCAATGGCTCGATGAGAGCGATGATCGCCACCACTCGGATGCGTTTGCGACCAGTTTGCTTGGTATATCGATCGGCGTCGCGGCGCCGCAGGCGATGCCGCAGCCGGTCACCATGGCCATCCTCGCGCGTGCTCCTGGGGAGCCGACCGGTTGTCCCAGTGGCGCGGCTCGCGCTGAACGCTGACATGGGTGAGGCGCGCCGCTCATGACCGATTCGAGCCGCGATGCGATGCGGCGTTTCTTTGTCCTGGGCTACGACGAGCTGCGAGCGCGGTTGACGCGGCGATTGGGATCCGTCGAGCTCGCCAGCGACGCTCTGCACGAAACCTGGCTCCGGATCGACAACGCGGCGCCGTCCGGGACCGTGTTGAGCCCGAAGCATTATTTGCTTCAGATGGCCTCGAACGCCGCTTTGAAGCGCTTGAACGCCGACAACCGGTTTGTCACGCTCACCGACGCCAAGATGGCAATCGGTCTGGTCGATGAAGCCGCCGATCCTGAGCAAACGGTGATTGCTCGTTCCGACATCGAAGCGCTCGCGCGCGCGCTATCGGAATTGACGCCGCGCCGGCGGGATATCCTGCTATCGTCGCGGCTTGAAGGCGCTCCGCTGCGGGCCATCGCAGAGCGCCTCGGCATCTCGCAACGGCTGGTCGAAATCGAGTTGAAGCATGCGCTCGCGCATTGTGCGATGCGTCTTGAGCGAAAGGTCACAAGGCGATTCGGTCCCAAGGCGCCAGGAGGATCTCAGGGGCAGGAGGGACCAGCCTGATGCATGGTACGGTGGCGCCAGATTGGGTCGGTGATAGGTCGACGATGGCTGTGGACATTCCCGAGAACCCGGCGAGTTTTCTCCCCGACGTGGAGCGTGAAGCGCATGACTGGATGACGCGCTTCGCGGCTGGCAATGCGACCGCGGCCGAGCTGGCTGCGTTCAAGCAGTGGTCGGCGCGCGACCGCGCGCATGTCGAAGCTTTTGCCCGCGCCTGTCAGCTTTGGGAGGCCGTCGGGCCAGCCAGCGAGTTGATGCATGCGAACGCGCCGCTGCAGCAGGCACGGCGAGGGCATATCGGACGGCGGGCGTTTATCGGTGGCGCCATCGCCGCGTCATCCGCCGCCGCCTATGTGGCAATCCGGCCTCCGCTTGAACTCTGGCCGTCGCTGTCGGAGCTTGCCGCCGATTATCGCACCGCGCCCGGAGAACAGCGCAGCGTCGTGCTCGCCGGCGGCGCGTCGGTTGAGCTGAACACGCGCACCAGCATAGTCCTGAGGCCTTCGACAGAGGCGACCGAACGCATCGAGCTCATCAGCGGTGAAACAGCCGTTGCCGCGCGTCCTGACAAAGGTCGTGCCATCGAGGTGATCGCCGGCAGCGGCCGCATCGCTGCGACCGACGCGCTCTTCAATGTACGATATGAAGACGGCGTCGTCTGCACGACCTGCGTCAGTGGCGCGCTTGAGGTTGCGTGGGGCGATCGCGTTACGCGACTTCGTCCCGGCCACGAGGTCGTCTACTCGCGGGATGCCATGCGTCCCGTGACGGCTGTGAATACAGCCACGGTGATGGCGTGGAAAGACGGGGTGCTGGTGTTTCAGGCGAGGCCTCTCGGGGATGCGGTCGCGGAGATCAATCGCTATCGATCCGGACGGATCATCATCACCAACGCGCAGTTGCGACGCCGATCGTTCAGCGCGCGGTTCTTGATTGCAAATGTCGATACGGTCGTGACGCAGATTCAGCAGGTTTTTGAAGCCTCTGTGACAAATCTGCCCGGCGGGATCGTCCTTCTGGGTTGATCGACTGCCCATTGCGATGCGGATTGTGGCCACGGGCCCGACGTCGAAAATCATCAAATTATTTTTTCGGTCTCGCTCATTGAGAAGGATCTAGGCAGAGGCCGCAGACAACAGAACGCTGGATGCGGTCGGCACTGCTTCTTCATTCTCACGTGAGACCTGGCCATGACCACCGCCCGCTGCGTCGTATCCGTCTGCCGAAATGCTCGGTATCCCGCGTTGCTTGCGGGCGTGAGTGCACTCGCGCTGTGTGTTGCCAGTCCGGTTGCAGTGGCCCGCTCGCCAGGCGGCTACACGCCAGCATCGTCCCAGCCGGCGGTGGCTGCGGCGCAGTCCGGCGCGCAGGAGGCTGCCCGCGCCGCACAGCAAGCGCAGAACGCGCTGCAGCGCGCGACGCGCGCGATCCAAGCGATGCAGGCCACCCAGCAGGCCGCGCGCGATGCAGCAGGGGCCGCGCCGGGCAACGTTCCGAATGGTTTGCAGAGTGGCGGGTTGCAGGTGGCTCCCGGTGCGGTGCCGGGATCGCAGCTTTGGCAGGGTGCCAGGCTTCCTGTCGAAACGGCGGCCAATGGTCGCCGCACGCAGGTCACGGTCGAGCAAACCCAGAAGCAGGCGATTCTCACCTGGCAGAGCTTCAACGTCGGCAAGGAGACGGATCTCTATTTCGATCAGCGCGCCGGCGGCGTCGTCTCCAACGAATGGATCGTGCTCAATCGCGTTGTCGATCCAAGCCTCGCGCCGAGCCGCATCCTCGGTTCGATCAAGGCTGAGGGCCAAGTCTATGTCGTCAACAAGAACGGCGTGATCTTCGGTGGTACGAGCCAGATCAATGTCGGCACGTTGCTGGCGTCGTCGCTGAATATCACCGATGATCAGTTCCGACTTGGGATACTCTATCGACCGGAGGGTGCTCAACTGCCGCCGGCGTTCGTCGGCACACCCGGCGCCACCCGGGCGGTGACGGTTGAGGCGGGGGCCGAGATTGTCGCGCGGTCCGGCGGCAAGGTGCTTTTGTTCGGTGGCAACGTCACCAACGCCGGGAGCATCACGACGCCGCAAGGACAAACCATCCTCGCCGCTGGCGACGCGATCTGGCTGGAGCAGAACACGGCGCCGGAATCAGGAGGGGTGCGTGGCATCGTCGCCAACGTTGATAATGGAATCGGCGCCGGGTTCGTTCCGTCGGCACTGCCAATCCGCCTCAATCCTGGTAGCGGCGGCACGGCGACCAACACGGGCATGATCACGGTCACGCAGGGCGATATCACGCTCGTCGGCCAGCATGTCATGCAAGCTGGCGTGCTGACGGCGACCTCGTCAGCGACGCTCAATGGTTCGATCAAACTGTGGGCCCGCTCGGACGAGGCCGCAGCACCAATCGGCGGAGGAACTTATTTCCGCGGCATCTGGGGCGGCAATCTGACGCTCGCCGAGGGCAGCCTCACGCAGGTTGCTGTCGATGATGCGGCTGGCGATACCTTGATCGACCCGACGCTTTTCAAGGCATCCGCCATCGACGTGGTCGGCAGGACCATCGTGTTCCAGAGGGAGGCGAGCATCATCGCGCCCGGTGGCGTAGTAAATATCCGCGCCGCGAACTTCGCCCTCCCGTTTACGACACAGAACCAATACTGGACCGCGCCGGGCGGCTCGGGCAACCGGGATTATCTGGACGACGGCAGCCGCGTGTATCTCGATGCGGGCAGCCTGATCGACGTCTCAGGCTTGCAAGGCGTTCTTGTTCCCATGGAACGCAACACGGTCAAGGCCGAGTTGCGCGGCGACGAGTTCGCCGACTTCCCACAGCTTCGCAACGGCCCGTTGCGCGGCAAGACCATCTATGCCGATCGCCGGGTGACCGGGACACGCGAGGACGGCTCGATCTGGATCGGAACGCCCTATGGGAACATCAACGGCTGGGCCGATCTCGTGCCGTATAAGGCCGACGAGCTGTCGACCAGGGCCGGCTCGGTGCGGATCGAGTCCCGGGGCGACGTCATCGCGCGCGCCAATTCGACCATCGCCGCCTCGGGCGGCTCTGTCGTCTATCAGGACGGCATCGTGATGAGCAGCAAGGTGATTTGGCAAGGCCGTCTCTACGACATCAGCCAGCTCTCGCCGGAGATGATGGGCGCGAGCCTGTTCGATGGCTTTATCAGGACGCATGAACGATGGGGTGTGACCGAAGCCTGGTCCAGCGTGCTCAGCAAGAGCGCTGCCGGCCGTTTCGAACGTTTCGAACGTGGCTATGCCGAAGGTCGCAGCGGAGGCTCCATTTTGACGACGGCTTTTCATGCCGTGCTCGACGGCGACGCGTCCGTCGGTGCGGGGCCGACCGATCAGCCGCGCGGACGCGCCAGCGTTCCACTAGGTGGAAATCTGACATTTGGCGATCTGTTCGGCGATACCCTGTTTGGCATCAGGCCGGCCCCGAATGTCGTGATCGGTGCGCCACCATCCGCGCTCGCTTCTGATTTCTCTGCGACCAGCGCATTGCCGCCCAACCTCGCATCCACGCTCTACATTTCGCCGGCGCTGCTGAACGAAAGCGGCGCCAAGGGGGTGACTGTCGTCACGGCCAAGGAGTTTCGGGTCGCTGCAGGAAGCGATGTCACGCTGGCGCCAGGCGGCTCGTTGACCGTCGTCGCGGCCTCCGGCACGAAAATCGATGGCTCGATACGCGTTGTCTCGGGCGACGTCACGATCCAAACCGGCAGTATCACCGTCGGAACCTCGGGGACCATCGACGTCAGCGGACTGTGGGTCAACCTGGCCGCGACGCCGTCAGGCACGGCCGTGATCTACGATCGCTCCTGGCTCGACGGCGGTACCGTTACGCTGGAAGCGGCAACCGCTTACGGACCCGGTGCATTGACGGTCTCGGCCGGAAGCCTGATCGACGTGTCGAGTGGCGGATTGTTGCAGGCCAACGGCCGCCTGGCGACCGGCAGCAAGGGCCTGCCATTGGGCAATGGCGGCTCGATCTCGCTGATTTCGAATGCTCCTCTCAGCGCCAACCTTTTCGATGGGGGGGCCGTTGGCTCCGCCCCCACCGTCATCGCCGGCGAATTGCGCGGTTACGGATTTGGCACTGGAGGATCATTAGCGCTCTCGTCGCGCACCATTCAGATCGGTGGCGATCCCGCATTGACCAACAGCGAGCTCTATCTGACGCCCGAGTTTTTCCAGTCGCGCGGGTTCGCGAATTATCGCCTGATCGGATGGCGTGGCGTGATGCTGGCGTCCGGCACCGTGCTTGAGCCGCGCGTGCAGAATTTTGTGGCCGGCACCGGCTTGATTTCGCTCGCAACCGGTAGCCGGCTCAGCAACGTGGCCGGCGTCGGCACGCTTTCCGATTACCTGCGGGCGCCCACACACATCGCCTTGTATGCACCTGATTTTGCATCGGACGGCAACAACGTCAATCCTGCCGCTCAGACCTATGTGCCGGGCCAGTGGGGCGTCGCCGGCGATATCATTCTCGGCGCGGGTTCGGTCATCCGCACTGACCCCGGTGCGACGATCGACATCCGCGCAGCGCGTCAGCTCTCTGTGCTCGGCGAACTCATCGCTCCAGGTGGCAAGATCACGCTCGGTAACGAGCTCGAGAGCGGCATCGCCGTCAATTTCGGCAGCTCGAGCGGGGCTGGCGTGTTCACACGCCGAAACAATGTCAGTCTCTGGGTCGATAGCAATGCCAGACTATCGACATCTGGCGTCATGCAGTCCTACCGCGATCCAGGCACCGGGCTGCAACAGGCCAAAATCTACGACGGCGGTTCGATCTCGCTGATCGGCTATAATGTGATTGTCCAGCCGGGCTCCGTCCTCGGTGTCTCCGGCGCGAGCGGAACTGAGCAAGTCATAGCTCGAGACAATTTCAACCGGACGGTCACGGATCGTCCGATCGCAAGCAACGCCGGACAACTCTCCGTCACGGCCGGCAACTATCTTTATTTTGATCCCGTGATCCATGCGCAACCGGGCGATCCCGCAATGCGCGGCGCAGCGTTCACGCTGTCGACGTTCGACACAGCTTATAATCTGGCGCTGCCGCTCGGCCTCAATCGAACGGTCGTTTGGAGCGGCGGCACCGCGCCAGCGCCAAATACGTTCTATGCCAAAACGATCCGGCTTCGTGATGGCTCCGGGCGCGCATCCGATGTCGCCAGGATCGGCAATGTCGTTCCCGCACAAAATGCGTTCTCGGTGTTCACGGATGGCCTGAGTGCGGCGATGTTCGATGACATCATCTTCGGCCGGAATGCAGGTCTGGCCTTTCAGAGCGATACGACGTTGTCAGCGGGCCGCAGCATTCAGCTTCGCGTGCGTGCGATCGGTGCAACGGGCGACGTCGATGTGATGGTGAACGCGCCTTACGTCACCTTTGGTATGTACAGCGGCTGGGGCGCGTATTCGACGACAGGCCGTGGCAGCTTCACAGTCAATGCTGACATGATCGATTTCATCGACGAGACGGCATTTAGCGGCTGGGAGACGAGCACGGGTTCGATTGGCGAAGGGTTCAAGACCGTCACCTTCAACAGCAGCGGCGATATCCGCTTTTTCAATCTGAACAACAGTCCGACCTCCGCCGGGTCGCTGAACATCAGCGACGTCGCGGTGTTCAATGCGGCGCAGCTCTATCCGGTGACGGGCGGTAATTTCATCATCAACGTGGATCCTTGGAATCCCAACGCCCGCATCACGGTGCTGAGCAACGGCAAGCCGGCGGCCGTGCCTTTGTCAGCGGGTGGCCGGCTGACGTTGCAATCGGCGCATATCGAGCAAGGGGGCGTTGTCCGTGCGCCCGCCGGCCAGATCACGCTGACCAACGCGACGGGGCCGCTGAGCGACGCCACGATTACGCTATTGCCAGGCAGCATGACCTCGGTGGACCTTGACGGCACACTCATCCCCTTCGGCCAGACCCGCAACGATCTCGACTGGATCTATCCCGGCTTTACGCAAATCCTGCCGAAGCTGATCACATTCTCTGGGCCCACTGTCGACGTGCGTGCTGGTGCGCTGGTGACGTCGTCAGGAGGTGGCGATTTGGCCACGTACGAGTTCGTACCGGGACCAGGTGGCAGTAAGGACGTGCTTGCCGGCACTAACGTGTTCGCAGTTGTGCGCGGCTATAAAGGGCCGCTGCCATACGACCAATCTTGGGGGCAGGGAACCTCGCTCGGCATTGGCAGCAGCGTCTACCTCGCGGGTATTCCGGGCCTCGAGGCAGGCACCTACACGCTGTTGCCGGGTCACTATGCTCTGTTGCCGGGTGGCTTCCGCGTCACTCTGCAGAAGGCCGACAACGACGTCGTGGCGCGGCCCAGCTATCGTACGGCGATGGGCGCCTATCTGACCTCCGGCTATCTAACCGATCAGCTCAGCGGTGCGCGTTCGTCGTCAGACTGGTCGACCTTCCTCGTCACGCCGAACTCGGTGGTCCGCACTCAGACAGAGTACAAAGCCTATAATTTGAGCGACTTCCTCACCCGAGTTGCGCTAAGCAACGATCAGGTGCCCGTGCGGCTGCCGAACGAGCCCGGTCGCATCCAGATCAACGCGACCTCGCTGCTCACCCTCGAAGGCGTTCTGCGTACGGCGCCTGTCGAGGGCGGCCGCGGCGGACAAATCGATATTGCCACGGGCGGCAATATTCTCATCACCGGCAATCAGTCGACGCCCGTCGCCGGCACCCTGGTGCTGCGCGCTGACCAGCTCAGTCAGCTCGAAACCGAGAGTCTGCTGATCGGCGGCGTGCGCGCACCGACCTCGGCGGACGGCCTCAATACCGTGCTCAAAGGCTCGTCCGTCACGGTCAACGCGACGAACATCACCGTCGATACCGATGGCGAAACACTGTCAGGCACGGAAATCATCTTTGCCGCGAAAACCGGAATCGCGGTTCGAAACGGCAGCATCATCAAGACGTTCGGCACCTATCGGAGCGCAGCCTCGCCCGACCTCTTGCTCGATCAGGGTACGACCGCCTCGCCGTCGGCGGCACAGCGTGCCAATAACGGCTCCGCCGTCCTGTCGCTGAGTAACGGCGCCAAGGCCAATTTCCAGCGCGGCAACAGCCGCACCGGGGCGATGGCGGCCATCGGCAATATCGTCATTGAAGATGGCGTTATCCTGCAGAGCGGCAATTCGGTGCTGATCGACGGTGCGAACGTCAACCTCGCTTTCGGTCCAACCAGCGAGCTCGCCGGCAAGTCGGTCCAGATCGGCAGCAATCACATCAGCCTCGGCGACATCGCCAGCGCGACCGTACCACCGCGGCCCGGACTGGTGCTTGATCTGGGGGCGATCGCCGATCTCTCGCGCATCGCCGATCTCACCTTGCGGAGCCGCGAAAGCATCGATCTCTACGGCAGCTTCACACTTGGGCGCGGCGCGCCGGGCACCCAGGTGGTGTTCGATGCAGCCGGACTGGTCGGCACGGCGGCGAGCGGCAACGTTGCGACGGTGAATGCCGGGACGGTGAGATTCCTCAACGCCGCGAACGTCGCAGCTACTCCCGCTCAGCTTCCGCCGGCCGGCTCCGGCGAATTCGTCGTCAATGCCGAGTCCATCGATCTTGGTGGCACATTCTTTGTCGCTGGCTTTAGTGATGCGCAACTGCTCGCAACCGGCAACGTCACAGCCGTTGCGCTCACCGCCGCGCCCGCCGTTATCACCGGAGCAAACCCTCCCACGGGCCTTTTCGACGTCAGGAATGGTGTGCTCACGCTTCAGGCTGCGCGGATCACCGCCAAACCACAGGTGAGCCATCTCATCCGAGCCGCGGGCGCGATCCACGTGCTGTCGAGCCCCAATCCAACCGGCACGGCCGTCAGCAATGCGGGCGGCGCGCGCCTGCAGTTGGTCGGGCAGAGCATCACGCATGACGGCAACATCGAGCTGCCGGGCGGTGTCGTGGTGCTGCAGGCGAGCGGCGATGTCGCGTTTGGGGCTCATTCGATCACGAATGCCAGCGGCTTCACCAAAGACTTCTTCGATGTCTCGCGCTTTAGCCCGGCGGGGCGTGTCGATGTGATCGCGGGCGGCAACGTGACGGTCGCGGCCGGTGCCGTGATCAATCTGTCCTCGCCCGGTGATGCCGGCACTTTCACCGTCAGTGCTGCAAATGGCGTGTTCGATCTGCGGGGAACTCTCAAGGGGCAGGGCGGCGCCGGCTACAACAACGCCGGCTTCAGCCTTGACGTGGGTACGGTGACCGACTTCGACCGCATCAACGCGATCCTCAATGCAGCAGACTTTGACCGCGATCGCAGCTTCCGCGTGCGTGGTGGCGATGTCGTCATCGGCGCTGCGATCCGCTCTCATTCGTTCTCGCTCTCGGCCGATGCCGGCAGCATCACGGTAGCGTCGCCGATCGACGCAAGCGGTGCGCTCGCAGGTGATATCCGTCTCAGCGCAGCGGGCAATGTGGTGCTCGCGAGCGGTGCTATGCTCGATGCACGTGGTGGTGTGCTCAATGCTGCCGGGCACGGCGGCGCCATCGCGCTCGAGAGCGCGTCCGGTGTGATCGACATGCAAGCCGGATCGCGCATCGAACTCGCTACCCAGGGCGACACCGGCGAGCTGACCCTGCGTGTGGCACGCGTCGGCAACGACATCGCTGCCGGTACGCACCTGCGCGGCGTCCTCAACGGCGTCGGCGCTATCAACGTCGAGGCGGTCAAAGTCTATGATGGCATCACCTCGCTGGCCGCGAGCGGTAACGGGGCCGGCATTCTGACCTTCGGCCAGATCCACGCCGACAACACCGCATTCATCAATGCAGCGGGTGCCGCCGTCCGTGGGCGGCTTGCCGCTGAGATCGCGGTTGCCAACACAGGCTTCAATGCTGGTCGGTTGCATCTGCTTGCGGGCGCGGAAGTGCGCAGCAGCGGCGACCTGACCGTCACCAACAACAACGGCTCCGTCGAAGGTGTGATCAACCTGGCCGATTATCGCTACGGTGGCGAAGCGGGCGTGCTCACCCTGCGAGCGGCCGGCAACCTCAGCATCAACGGCAATCTCAGCGACGGATTTACCACAGCGCGCGCCGACACCGGGCGTTTGCTGACGGTCGATGCGCCCAATGGCCTGAATGCCTGGTCGTACCGCCTGATCGGTGGCGCAGACCTCGGATCGGCGGACGTCCGGAGTGCGACTGGGGCTGGTGACGTCGTCGTCGCCATCGGCAAGCTGGTGCGCACCGGAACCGGCGACATCGAGGTGCATGCTGGCCGCGATGTGCGCTTTGCCGGGCGCGACTCTGTGCTCTACACCGCTGGCGTCGGGCGCGATCTCACCGGTCTCAATGTGCCGCTCGATGTCAGCTTCCCGGGCCAGAAGGTCGCTTATGGCATCAATGGTGGCGACGTCATCGTCACGGCCGGCGGCAACGTCAGCAATGGCAAGACCGTTCTGCTCAACGGAGGTACAAGCGCGGCTGAGGCGCCGAGCGAGGAACTGATCACCGCCTGGCTCTATCGGCAGGGCGATAAGGATTCACTTGGCAATCTCATCCCCGGCCGCGCCACGAGCTGGTGGATCGACTACACGCAGTATCAGCAAGGCGGCGTCGGCGCGCTCGGCGGCGGCAATGTCACGGTAATTGCCGGCGATCCTCGCAACGAGGCCTCGGGCAACATCAACAATCTTTCTGTCATGCTGCCGACCACCGGTCTCTATCAGAACGGCCGGGAGATCTTCACCAATGGTGGCGGCACCATGACCGTTAACGCCACCGGCAATATCAACAGCGGGATTTTCTATGTCGGCCGCGGCGCGGGCGAGCTACATGCGAGCCGTTCCTTCGCCGCTGGTCGCACGGCTAACGACACGAATGCATCCGCCAATGCATGGCCGGTCCTTCCAATTCTCGCGCTCGGCGATGCGACGCTCAATCTGGTTGCAGGCGGCGATGCTATCCTGGAAACAATCTTCAATCCGACTGTTGCGATCCAAGTGGCCAGGAATGCTGACGGCTCGTCTAATTCTCGTAGCGCATTCTTCACTTATACGGACCGCTCTGCTGTCGAGGTCACCGCTGTTGGCGGCAACGCTTACATCAACGGTGACACAGTGGCGCTTTGGCAGAGCGTTGGTTGGAATCCGGCGCGGCAATCGCCGCAGGCGACCGGCGCCATCGCCAACAGAAACTACGTCGGCAGCAGTCTCCCTCCATTCGACGACACCGCTATCAGCAGCGACTACCTGACCCCCTATCAAATCGCACCGTCAATCCTCACCATCGCCACCCTTAATGGCGACGTCGGATTCAATGGCGCGTTCACTCTCTTTTCCTCTGAAACGGGAACGCTCGACCTGCTTAGCGCCGGGTCAATCCGTCGAATGCAGTCGTTCAACAATCGAAGTCTCACTCCGCGCGGCATTGGCATATCTGATGCTGATCCACTGCGTTTGCCGCGGCCCGAAGCACCTGTCGCCAGTTTTGTCGATGCCAAACTGCGCCTGAGCGACGATCCTGCGAAACCATTCGACCAGGAGGACGCTGCGAGCCGTGAACGATTGCATGCCATCAGCCCGTTGCATCGCGGCGACGACGACCCCGTACGCATTTACGCAGCCGGCGGCGACATCGTTTTCAAATATTCCCTGACGGGTACGGCCATCGATCCCATCCAGATCACATCGGCCAAGCCGGTCTGGTTGTGGGCTGCGCGGGATATCCGCGATGTTCAACTCCTGGCGCAGAACGTCGATCCGGCCGACCTCACGCTCGTCCGTGCAGGGCGTGATGTCCGGTTCAGCAGACCCGCGAGCGCTCCCTCGGCCCAGATCGTCGTCGCGGGTCCGGGACGTCTCGAGGTCGAGGCGGGGCGCCACATCGATCTCGGCAATTCGCGCCAGGGCGTTCAGTCAATCGGCAATCTGAGAAATCCCAACCTGGCACAGACCGGGGCATCCATCCTGCTTTCGGCCGGCATGACAGATGTTCACTACGCCGACTTCGCCCAAGCCTATCTCGATCCGTCCGCTTTCGGAGGCGTCTACGATAAGATGTTGATCGACTACATGCATGCGCGGCTGCCGAACGCTGGCGATCTTTCACCTCAGCGGGCCTGGGCGCTCTTCCAACTCTTGGCCGTCGAGGGTCGAGCTCCTTTGATCAGGATGGTCCTTTACGCTGAGGTGCGAGCCGCCTCGGAGGAGGCAGCCAAGAGCGGCGGCACCAATATCGAGCGTTATGCGCGCGGCTTTAAAGCCATCCATACTTTGTTCCCGGAGAGCGCGACACGCGTCGGCGACATCACCATGTTCTCGAGCCAAGTGCTGACGCGCGATGGCGGCGACGTGGAGCTCTTGGCGCCGGGCGGCAGCTTGATCCTCGGATTGACGCAAGCTGTTGGCACCCTGGTGACGCAAGGTCTCGGCGTCCAGGCGCAGCGAACGGGCAACGTCTACTCGATGTCGTACGGCGACCTGGTCGTGAACCAGGCTGCGGTGCAGACGCTCGAGGGCGGCGACATTGTGATGTGGTCGACGACGGGTAATATCGATGCCGGCCGCGGCGCCAAGACCCGCCGGCAGATTGCGACCCCGCGCTTCCGCACCGACTCCTACGGCACGCTGCTGCGCGATCCCGGCAGCACGTCGACTGGCGCTGGCATCGCCGTGTTGCAGGCCATCGCCGGAGCGCCCCCCGGCAACATCGTGCTGGCGACGCCCAATGGCTGGGTCGATGCAGGCGATGCCGGCATCCGCGCTTCCGGCAATGTGGCGATTGCTGCGTTGCTTGGTGTGCGCAACGCCGACAACATCGTGGCCGGAGGCACCATGGTCGGCGTGCCCACCGTCCAGGCCCCCAACATCGGAGGGCTGACCGAGGCATCGAACATGGCAGGCGCGGCTGCGCAGCAGGCCGCAGCGCCGCCGCCATCGAGCGGACCGGCGCCGGCTTCGATCATCATCGTCGAAGTGATTGGCTACGGTGGAGGCGATGGAGAAGAGCCGTCTGATCAAGGGGAGCGGCCGCGGCAAGGCAGCACGAGTGAGCAACGCAGCCAGAATTTCGGTGGCCAAAATCCCAACAGCGCTTATCAGGTGCTAGGCGCGGGCGAGATGACGGCTGACGAAGCGCGCCGGCTCATCTCGGAACGACGACAACAGCTCGGACGGTGACATCGTGACCGGATCGGCCCAAGCAGTCGGCCACGGTGAACTCAGTGGTAGGGGAAAAGAGCGTATTAAGTGATGGTGAGTAGAGAGAGTTGTAGGTTGGTCGATATTTGGATACTGGCCAGCTTGTCACTTTATATCTGGATTCGAGTTCAAAAGCTTGCTCTTGATCCAAGGCCCTACCAAACTCAGTGGAGCGCCATAGTGACGTGAGCCACGGACCACCCTCCGAGCGCACCAATGGCATACGCCATTGATACAAAAGGCGTTTGGCGACTCTCGATATTGAGAGAGCGGCGGCGTAGGGCAGCGTGGAAATCGGCCAGCTTGTTCTTAAGTCCTTCCCCGACTCAATCGCCGCGCTTGACGACGAACTGGACGCGCTCTCCCGCAAATCGGGTCTCGTGGTAGACGATCGGTCGCTTGTCGCGATCGATGTCGATGCTTTCGACGGCGAGGATGGGCGTCACGGCTGACTGTCGCAGATGTTGGACCTCATCCTGCGAGGGGTTGCGTGCAATGACGCGGGTGGTTTCGCGCGTGTAGTCATGGACGCCGTAACGGGCGAGTGCCTTCGTGATCGACATGGTTTCGCGATAGATCGTGCCGAAGTCCTGAAACCGAGCGGCGGGGAGATAGGTATCGCCGATGCTGATCGGGATGCCATCCGCTTCCCCGATGACCCGAATGAAGACGGCCATTTCGCCCTCGGCCATCTCCAGTGCCGTGCATGCCCGCGCGTGAGCCGTGCGTTCGTCCACCTCCAGAAGCGTGCGGCTGGGCTCGCGCCCCTGGAGCGCAACATTCGTGCTGAAGCGCGTGCGTTCTCCGATCTCGTAGTCGATCATCCCGGGAACCAGATACGAGCCGCCACCCTTGCGCTTGAAGATGACGCCGCGCTGGACGAGGCCCGCGATCGCCTGGCGCGCAGTGTGGCGATTGACGCCGAAACGCTCGGCCAGTTCGTGCTCGGACGGCAAGCGTCCCGCACCGTCAAATTTCCCGCCCTGAATATCCTGCAAGAGCTTTTGCTCGAGCTGTTTCCACCGGGGTTCTTGAGGCTCAGCCGACGAATTGGGCCGCATCTGGTTCATCGCTCGAACATTGGTTGGGGCTCGCGGCCATGGTTGTGTCAACGGGACTCACGCTGCCACAAGCAATCTGCCGAACCTGGTTTGCAAGAAGCTCCCGCTGTCATCCATCTGTAGCAAAATCTGTCTAGACAGATTTTGTCGCCAAGTCGAGAGGGCCTGGCCGCGGACAGGATGGAATGGGGATGGCAGCGATCAGCCTTGACAGGCTATCGAAAGATTATGGCGGCAACCCTGTCCTGGATGTCGTCTCTCTCGATATCGCGGACGGGGAATTCCTCACCTTGCTCGGGCCGTCCGGCTGCGGAAAGTCCACGCTGCTGCGGATCATCGCGGGCCTCGAGGCGCAGGGTTCCGGCAGCGTCGCCATCGGCGGGCTTGCGGTCGACGGACTGCGTCCGAAACAGCGCGACGTCGCCATGGTTTTTCAATCCTACGCTCTCTACCCGCACATGACGGTCGCGGCGAACATGGCGCTGCCGTTGAAGATGCGGCGCCTCAGTCCCTTCCAGCGCTTGCCGGTCGTCGGCCGTCTCTTCGCGGGAACGCAAGCGACGATTCGGCAGATCGAAAGTGAGGTGCGGCAAACGGCGGCCGCACTTGAAATCCAGCATGTCCTGGACCGCCGGCCGAGCCAGCTCTCCGGCGGCCAGCGCCAGCGTGTCGCCGTCGGTCGGGCGATGGTGCGCCGTCCGTCGATTTTCCTGATGGACGAGCCGCTCTCCAATCTTGACGCCAAACTGCGCGTCACGATGCGTGCGGAAATCAAGGAATTGCACCGCAAGCTCGGCGTGACGTTTATCTATGTCACGCACGACCAGGCCGAGGCCATGACCCTTTCGGATCGCGTCGCCGTGATGCTCGACGGAAAACTGCGGCAGGTCGGCCGGCCTCTCGAGATCTATGTTGATCCGGCGGAGCGTCGCGTGGCCGAATTCATTGGCTCTCCCAAGATAACCATGATCGAGGCTTGCGTTGGTGAGGGCGGAAAGGTCTATTTCGGCGGCCGCGCGCTCGCGATTGAAACCGGCCTGCAGCCGGGGAACTCGGTCATTCTCGGCATCCGGCCCGAAGCTTTCACGCTGGTGGCGCCCGGAGGGCAGGGAGAATTGCTTGCCGGACGGGTACGACTCGTCGAGCATTTGGGCTCGGACCTCTATGTCCATGTCGACGCGGAGGGAAAAGCCGAACCGGTGATTGCGCGGCTCGATGCCGAGCGAGCGTCTCATGTGGCCATCGGCGAACAAGTCCATCTGGCGGCGCGCGCCGAGAGGGTATTGCTGTTTGCGCCTGAAGGACGGCGGATCCGAGCTTGTCCCGACGTCCGATCTCCCGCTGCCGTCGCTGTCGAGACGAAGGTTAGCGCCAGACGTGGGTATGTGCGATGAAGATGGTCGCCAGCCCCAGCTATGACGCGTCACCGGGCCGAGCGGATGATGCATCTGCCAACCGATTGCCGGCGCGCAGGCCAGGCGAAGCGCTTGCAGCCTTCGCGCTCGCCGGTCCTGCGATCGTGCTCTTGCTCATCCTGTTCATCTTGCCGGTGGCCGCCATCTTCGTCATCGCCCTGACCGATTGGCAGTTCGGGATGCGGAACCTGCATTTCGTCGGCCTGGCCAATTTTGCGGGAATATTGGCTGATGAGGCTTTCGTCGCCTCGCTGCGCAACACGCTCGTCTACGCATCGATCGTGATGCCGGGCGCCGTTCTGGGAGGTCTCGGCGTCGCGCTGTTGATCGAAAGCGGCAACACCCTGCGTAACGTCTATCGCGCCATCCATTTCCTGCCATTCATGGCAACGCTTGCCGCCATGGCGATCGTCTGGGAGGCGCTGCTCCATCCGACCATTGGCCTCGTCAACAGCACATTCGCCTCCGTCGGCTTGCCCACAGCCAACTGGCTGCGTGACGAAGCGACGGTGCTGCCGGT